>C688J35102_120989772_pt1 | contig 13591 bp, 4 predicted proteins | sample HopSoiMetagenom2_FD_35102 | JGI IMG/M metagenome (IMG submission 35102)
CTCGAGCAGCGCCGAGATCGCTTCCCGCGGGTCGGACGCGCGCCGGTAGGCGGGCACCGTGGCCGCCGCCATCCGCAGTCGCGCGCGCAGAAGCGCGGCTTCGAAAGCCTCGACCTTGCCGGGGAAGATGGCGTAGAAGGTCCGCAGCGAGACTCCCGCCTCGGCGACGATCTGGGCGAGGGTCGCCTCGGCGTAGCCCGTCCTGGCAACCACCTCCATCGTCGCCGCCTCGATCCGTTCGGCCGGTTCGTCGACGCCGAGCGGCAGCGAGCGGGGCAAAGTCTTTCTCCGGGTCGGCGCGGGAATCGGCGCCGGGGGAGGAACGTATGTCAGCGCCAGTTTCACAAGGCCCGGCACCATCCCCGGGAGCTTGTCCTCTTCGCGGCGATGCAGCCGCGTCTGCATGATCTTCCGCACCGCCGCCACCATCGCGCCCACCATCTCCGGCGGCATCCCCCGCTGCGCCGGCAGCTCCTCGAAGACGTCGGTCAGCATCGCTTCGAACCTGATCACCGCGCGGTCGATTACGGCCAGGGCGCGGGGGCCGGCGGCGTCGGCCTCGATCACGCAGAGCCGAGCCGCGTCGGGCTGGGCGACGAGCAGCTGCATGAAGGCCCTCATCCCCGCCTGCGCCCGCTCCTGCCAGTCCCCGTCTCCGCCAAGGCGGTTGGCGGTAACGGCGACGACGCCGTCGACCAGGACCTCCAGGGTCGCAACCAGGCATGCCTCCTTGTCGGCGAAGTACCTGTAGAAGGTGGTGCGCGAGACCCCGGCGGTTCGGGTGAGGTCGGCAACCGTCGTCGCCGCGTACCCCTTGTCGGCGACCACCGCGACCGTGGCCCCGTAGAGCCGTTCCCGGTGGTTCAGCTCCACGTCCTCGCGGGAGACCCCAGGGCCGGGTGAGAGCTTTTTCTCGCGAAGAGCCTCCGACTCCCCCCACGGCGTCATCGACATTTGCGGGCAGCCTATGGGTGAAATTGCGGCCCCAAATCGTCGGGCCAAATCGAAAATCAGTCGTACATAACTCTTCGTGAACAAAATAAAATTTTCTCCAGTGAAAACGGCAGATCCCTAGCCAGAATCCCGAAAATCTTCCCTCACCCCACGGACCCTTCCGCTACGGCAGTTTTCAATGTTGACTATCGAATCGGTAACGGCATATCCTGCTGCCGCGGCCACAGGGACAGGTTTTGCGGCCGAACAGGGTTGCCCTCGGCACCGGCCGGGGGCGGGGAACACGGAGGGAAAAGGGACGTTGAGCAGCGACCAAGGCCAGATCCGAGATCTGGGACAGAAGCTTCACCGAGAAGATTTGGCGGTCCGCCGAGTTCTGGGCCGACCGGCAAAGCGGGCGTCGTCGCTCTCCCTGGTTGACGGCCCCATCGCGGCGCGACGCGAACGGCCCTCGTCTCCGCAGGGTTTCCCCGGCCCGGGTTGCGAGGGCCGTTCGCCGTCGCCCGCCTACGCAGTTGCACGTTCTAGAGACCACCGCCAAGGAGCAAGGTTGAAACAGCAAGCGCAAAGCGAGTTCGTCCCGTCACTCCGGACCCGGAACGGCTGCGGCCGGCTCCTGGCGCTCGTCGTCCTGACCTCGCTGGGAGCAGTGGGCCTGCTGGGCGCGAGCTCGGCTTCCGCCGCCTGCCCGAACGATGCCTTCCGCACCGGGCCCTCGGCCCACCTGGCCGACTGCCGCGCCTACGAGCAGGTCAGCCCGACCGAAAAGTTCGGCGCCAACATCCAGCACAGCGTGGACAACGTCTTCTCGTCGCTGGATGGCAGCGTCTTCACCTTCGGCGACGCCAACGGCCTGCCGACGACCGGCGGCAGCCCGCGGCCGGTGGTCTACGACGCTCGCCGCACCGCCGACGGCTGGGTCACCAACGGCATGCGGCCCCTGACCGAACCGGGCTTCGGCGGCGAAGTCAACGGCTGGAGCCAGGACCTCTCGCGGACGCTGAACACGACCAACGGCAACAGCGGCGGCGCGCTCCTGCTCGGCGACACTGCGGCCGGGACCTGGAGGACGCTGGTCGGTTCCTCGCCCTCGACCCTGACCCGGGTCAGCGAAACCTACGTCTCCCAGTTCGCCGCCGACGATCCCGAACGGGCGCTCTTCGAGAGCGGCGCGGTCTTCACGCCGGGCGCGATCGACAACAACAACAACCTCTACGAATACAACCACGGCGTCGTCAGCCTGCAGGGACGGGTTCCGGTTTTCCCCGCCACCAGCTGCGATGACGAAATCGGACCGGCCTGTGAAAACCCGAGTGAAGGCGCTTTCGCGGGCCCCTACCACTGGATCGAGAACCGCCTGAACGAAGGCGGCTCCCGCAGCGGCTTCTACACCACGAACGCGCTCTCGGCCGACGGCTCCCGAGTCTTCTTCACCCAGGTCGGAACCGGGCGCCTCTACATGCGCGAAGACAACGAGAGGACCATCCAGGTGTCCGCCTCGCAGGCGAGCACGGCCGACCCGAACGGCCACAAGCCGGCGGCCTGGGTCGGAGCGACGCCGGACGGGTCCAAGGTCTTCTTCCTCAGCTGCGAGAAGCTCACTGACGATTCAACCGCGGTCTCGACTGCCGAAAACAAGTGCTACGGCCCGGGACTGGGCCAGGATCTCTACGAGTACGACGTCGAAAACGGAGAACTCACCGACCTGACGGTTGACGAGAACGTCGGCGACCCACTCGGCGCCAACGTCAAGGGGTACATCGGTCAATCCGAAGACGGCTCGGTCGTCTACTTCGTCGCCAAAGGGATCTTGGCACCTGGGGTCACTCCCGCCCCCTGTAGCCCTGAATTCTTCGAACAGGGCGCATGCAACATCTACGTCTGGCACAACGGGACGACGAGCTTCGTCACCAAAACCGACACCACCGACAACTGGCTCGCCGTCCGCCCCAACGGCACCGGTAACTCCAAGCTCTCGCGGGTCAGCGATGACGGCACCCTCCTCTTCCTCTCCAACGAAAAGCCGAGCGGCTATGAAAACGAAGGCAAGGAAGAGGTCTACCGGTATGTCCCGGGTCAATCGGAACCGCTCTGCGTGAGCTGCGACCCGAGCGGCGCCGCGCCGATCAGCAACGCCAAACTTTCCAGCCAAGGGAATGACAACGCAGGCCTGGCGCTCCCGAAGATGAAACTGCTGCCCAGGAACCTTGCAGCGGACGGCAACCGGATCTTCTTCCAGACGCCGGACCCCTTGGTTTCCGAAGACGTCAACGCCGAAGGCGGCTGCCCCAATGAAGGAGGGGACCCGGCGTGCACCGACGTCTACATGTGGGAGACCGAAGGGACCGGCAGCTGCGAAAGCAGCGCCGACAACGGCGGCTGCATCTCGCTCCTCTCGACCGGCACCAGCGCCCAGGGCTCCTTCTTCGGCGACGCCTCGGTCAGCGGCGACAACGCCTTCATCTTCACCAACTCGCCGCTTGTGCCGCAGGACGACGACGAACTCGTCGACGCCTACGACGCCCGGGTTGGCGGCGGTATCGCTGCTCAGCACCCGGCCCCGCCCGCGCCTCCCTGCGAAGGGGAAGCCTGCCGCGGCGCCGGCAGCGAAGTGCCGCCGGCGAGCGGCGCCGGGACGGCGGTCTTCCAAGGGCCGGGGAACCCGGCACCGGTCTTCAAGAAGTGCAAGAAGGGCAAGGTCCTGAAGAAGGGCAGGTGCGTGCGCAAGAAGCACAAGAAACACCACACGAAGCACAAGAAACAAAGCCAGAGGAACGGGGGGAGCAAGTGAACCGCCGGGTCCGAAACCGCAATCGCACCGACAACCGTCGCAAGGAGATCCCGACCGTGACCGCGTCCTCCCGCTTCCGTTCGCTGTTTGCTCTCGCCGCCGTGGCGCTGGGGCTCGTCGGCCTGGTGCCGTCGGTCGCCGCAGCTGCTCCCAAAGGCTCCTGGGGATTGACGATGATCTCCTCTCCGAGCAGGTTCATCCAGGCGAACAAAGTCGCCGCGAACAGCTACGCGATCACCGCCCGGAATATGGGCGCGGAAACGATCAGCGGCCCGGTCACGCTGACCGACACCTTTCCGGCCGGGATGACCTTCAACGAAGACCCGCAGATCTTCTTCACCGGGCTGCGCGCCTACCCGGACAACGAAGGCGAATACGCGACCTGCGAAGCGAAATCGCCAGGCGTCGTCTGCAGTTTCGCCAACATCTCGGTTCCGCCAGGCCAGAGCGTGAACATGGTCGTGCCGGTTTCGGTCGAAGCCTCGCTCGACGGAACCATGGTGCGGAACGAAATCACGATCAGCGGCGGTGGCGTTCCCGACAAGAGCAAGGTCACCGAAACGCTGGTCAGCGATGAAAAGGCGCCCCCCGGCTTCCAGCAAGAAGGGGACGAGAGCTGGCTGACCGACGAAGAAGGCGAACCGGAAACGCAGGCCGGCGCCCATCCGGACACCTTCCACTTCTCCTTCCTGCTCAACAACTTCGACCAGGAAGCGCAGTTCACCGTTGTTCCGTCGCAGCAGCCGAAGCACGTGGTCGACACGCTGCCCCATGGTCTCGTGGTCAACCCACGCTCGACCCCGGTGCGCTGCACCCAATCGCAGCTCGAGACGAACAACTGTCCCGACGCTTCGGCCGTCGGCGTGGCCCACTCCTATGTCGGCCTGGTCGAATTCGTCAACCTGCTCGACGCCGAGCCGGTCTACAACATGAAGCCGCAGCCGGGCGAAGCCGCCGCGCTCGCCTTCCAGCCCTACAACCTGGGCATCTTCATCTACCTGCAGGGAGGCGTCGACACCGCCGGCGACTACAGCCTCCAAGCCGAGAGCAACAACATCCCCCAGTACGGGGCCCTCAACGGGCTCGGAGTCGAGCTCTGGGGAGATCCCTCCGCCCCCAGCCATGACCACAGGCGGGGAGAGTGCGGATATCCGGGCGGATCCGGCCACAACTGCCCGGTCGACCCGAGCGAAATCCCGTTCATCACGATGCCGAGCGCCTGCTCGGGTCCGCTCACGTCGCACGTGACGGTCGACTCCTGGTACGACCAGCCGCCGATCGGCACCGATATCGCCACCACCGACACCAGCGGCAACCCGGTCGGGGTCGCCGGGTGCAGCGCGCTCGAATTCGAACCGACCCTGGAAGCGCGGCCGACGACCAACGTCGCCGACGCGCCCACCGGGCTCGACGTCGACCTGCAGATGCCGCATGAAGAAAAAGTCGGCACGCTCGCGGCCGCGAATCTCAAAGACGCGACCGTGACGCTGCCGCCCGGCCTGGTCGTCAATCCGGCCAGCGCCAACGGCCTCGGGGCCTGCTCGGCGGCGCAGATCGGCCTCACCTCCGCCATCGGCGCCTCGCCGATCCGGACCACCGGCGACCCGGCCACCTGCCCGGACGCATCGAAGCTCGGCAACGTTGAAATCCTCACGCCGCTGCTCGACCACCCGCTGCCCGGAGCCGTGTACCTGGCGAAGCCGTACGAAAACCCGTTCAACTCGCTGCTGGCGATCTACGTGACGGTCAACGACCCGATCAGCGGCGTGGTCGTGAAGCTGGCGGGGCAGGTGACGGCCGATCCGCAGAGCGGTCAGCTCACCGCGACCTTCAGCGAAAACCCGGAGCTCCCGGTCGGAGACTTCAAGCTGAAGTTCTTCGGTGGCGCCGATGCGCCGTTGCGGACCCCGGCCGCCTGCAAGACCTACACGACGACCTCGTCGCTGACCCCCTGGTCGGCTCCGGACTCCGGTCCGCCGGCGACCCCCAGCGACGCCTGGGCGATCGAACAGGGCGCCAACGGCGGCTCCTGCCCGTCCAGCGAAGAGGCCCAGCCGAATACGCCGACGCTCGACGCGGGCACCGTCTCGCCGATCGCCGGCGCCTCGAGCCCGATCGTCGTCAACCTCCGACGCGAAGACGGGACCCAGCAATTCAGCTCGGTCAAGCTGACGCCGCCGCCGGGGCTCCTCGGCAAGCTGGCGGGGATCCCGTACTGCCCGCAGGCCGCGCTCGACGCCGCGGCCGGCAAGAGCGGCGAGAGCGAGGCCGCCAACCCGAGCTGCCCCTCGGCCTCGAAGGTCGGCACCGTAGCGGTCGGCGTCGGTGCCGGCCCCGCTCCGTACTACGCGAAGGGCAGCGTCTACCTGACCGGTCCTTATAAGGGCGCACCGCTCAGCCTGGCGATCGTCACCCCCGCCACGGCCGGTCCGTTCGACCTCGGCACGGTGGTGGTCAGGACGGCGCTCGACATCGACCCGGTGACGGCGCAGATCACCGCCGTCTCCGACCGGCTGCCGTCGATCCTCAAGGGGATCCCGCTGGACATCCGCTCGGCCCAGATCAAGCTGGACCGGCCGGACTTCGCGATCAACCCGACCAGCTGCGAGCCGAGCAGCTTCGGGGGCGAGGCAACCTCGCTGTTCAGTCAGGTCTCCTCGTTCTCGAGCCGCTTCCAGGTCGGCGAGTGCGGCCGGCTCGGCTTCAAGCCGAAGCTGAGCCTGCAGCTCAAGGGCAGCGCCACGCGCCGTGGGCACCCGGCCCTGATCGCGACCCTGGAACCGGGCGCGGGAGCAAACCTGGCGAGCATCTCGGTCGCACTTCCCAAATCGGAGTTCCTCGACCAGGGCCACATCGGCACCGTCTGCACCCGGGTCCAGTTCGCGGCCAGCCAGTGCCCGGCGGCCGCCGTGTACGGAGAAGCGACGGTGACCACGCCGCTGCTCGACTATCCGCTCACCGGCCCGGTTTACCTGCGGTCCTCGAACAACACCCTGCCCGACCTGGTCCCCGACCTGCGCGGGCCGGCGAACCAGCCGATCAAACTCGAGGCCGACGGGCGCATCGACACCGTCAACAAGGGCCTGCGCAACTCGTTCGAATTCGTCCCCGACGCACCGTTCACGAAGCTGGTGCTGAGGATGCAGGGCGGCAAGAAGGGGTTGCTGGTCAACTCGGAAAACCTCTGCGTCGGCAAGAGGAGGAAGGCGACGGTGAAATACACCTCGCACAACGGCCTAGGCGTGCTGGCGCATCCGGTGCTGAAGGTGAAGTGCGCGAAGAAGCCCCGCAAGGCCAAGAAGGGTCATCACCGCGGGTAGCGCGGTGAAGCCGGGGAACCAGATCAGGTGAGGATCTTCGGCCAGCACCGCCGCCGGTTCGCCGGCGGCGGTGCCGCGTTCCTCGCGGCGCTGGTCCTGTGCCTCGCGGCCGGGCCCTCGGCGCAGGCCGCCGGGCCGCCGATCGTCGTCGAAGCCTGGTCCACGCAGGTCTCGTCGAGCTCGGCGCGGATGCAGGCGCTGATCAACCCCGACGGGGCGAGTACCAGCTACCGCGTCGACTACATCACCAAGGCGAACTTCGAAGCCAACCTGAGCGCCGGCCGCGGCGGCTTCACCGGGGCGCTGCGGGTCCCGGCGATCACCGACTTCAACCTCGGCGGCGGCAGTTCCACGCTCAGCACCGGGCAGACCGCCTTCAGCCTCAGCCCTGAAACGACCTACCTCTACCGCTTCGTCGCGCACAACTCGCAGGGGACCTCGGAATCCCCCGAACCGCTGACCTTCACCACGCTGCCCACCGGCGGCAGCGCTCAGCTGCCGGACTCCAGGGGCTGGGAGCAGGTCTCGCCGGTGGCGAAGAACGGCGGCGCGATCACGGCTCCGGAAACGCTGCCGGCGGGAGGAGTCTTCCAGGCCGCCGCCGACGGCCAGTCGGTCGCCTACAGCTCCTCCACCTCGTTCGGGACCGGTGCGCAGGGGGCACCGCCGGCCAGCCAGTACCTGGGGCGCCGCGAAGCCTCGGGCTGGACGACCGAGAACCTCTCAACCCCGCTTTTCTCCGGCTCCTATGACTTCACCAGCGCCGGCGATCCCTTCCAGCTCTTCGACGAAGCCCTTGCCCGGTCGCTGATCCTGAACGGCGAGCACTGCCGCGGTGGGGACGGCGACTGCGGGGTCGCCAATCCGCCGCCGGCGGGCACCGACGCCCCGGCCGGCTACCAGGACTACTACCTGCGGGATGCCGCCGGCGGGCTCGAAGCAGTCCTCGGCGCCGCTGCCGCCGGGTTCCTCGGGCTCGAGCCCGCCGACTTCGACCTCGCCTTCGCCGGAGCGGCTCCCGACCTGCGCCACCTCGTCTTCTCGACCTGCGCGGCGCTGACCGCGAACGCCACCGAAGTGCCGCAGGGGGAAGGCTGCGACCCGAGCGCCGCCAACCTCTACGAGTTCTCGCCCGGCGGCGGGCTCCAGCTCGTCAACCTCAAACCGGCGCAGGCGCAGGGCACCCCGGGGGCGACTCTGGGCGCGCAGTCGGGGGCGATCTCCGCCGACGGGTCGCTGGTCTACTGGAGCCTCGGCGGCGACCTCTACCTGCGCCGCAACGGCAGTTCCACCGTCCTCGTCGATGCCGGGGCCGAGTTCCAGGCCGCAGCTGCGGACGGCTCGGTCGCCTTCTTCACCAAAGGCGGCCATCTCTACCGCTACCTCGCCGGCGGAGGGACGGCCTCCGACCTGACCCCGGGAGGGGAAGTGCTGGGGGTGCTCGGAGCCTCGGCCGACGGCAGCGTCGTCTACTACGAGACCGCCTCCGGCCTCTTCCGCGACCAGGGCGGTACGAGCAAACCCGTCGCGACCGCAGCCGGGACCAGCGACTACCCGGCGGCGACCGGTACCGCCAGGGTCAGCGCCGACGGCAGCCGCCTGGTCTTCCTCTCGACCGCCCGCCTGACCGGCTACGACAACACCGACCAGATCACCGGCGACCCCGACGAGCAGGTCTACCTGTATGACGCGGCGGGATCCGGCTCGCTGCGCTGCGTCTCCTGCAACCCGACCAACGAGCGACCGATCGGCAGCTCGCGGATCCCCGGTGCGGTCCCGAACGGGGACGTCGACTTCTACAAGCCGCGCGTCCTCCTCGCCGGCGGCAGGCGGATCGTCTTCGAATCCGCCGACACTCTGGCCCTCACCGACACCAACGGCAAGGCCGACGTCTACGAGTGGGAGGAGCAGGGCGTGGGCAGCTGTGCGCGGCCCGGCGGCTGCCTCGCCCTGCTCTCCAGCGGGCGCTCGACCGGAGGGGCGCAGCTGATCGACTCCTCGAGCAGTGGCGACGACGTCTTCTTCGTCACCGACGACTCCCTCGTCGCCTCCGATCCCGGCGGTTTCGACCTCTACGACGCGCGGGTCGGCGGCGGCTTCCCGATCCCGCTGGAAGCGCTGCCCTGCGAGGGCGACGCCTGCCAGCCGCTGCCGCCGCCGCCCGTCGACCCGACCCTGACCACCGGCCTCACCGGGCCGGGCAACCCCGGGGTCCACTTCACCAACAGCCGCCACTGCAAAAAGGGCTTCCACAAGAAGAAGGGGAAGTGCGTGCCGAAGAAGCACTCGAAAAAGAAGCACGCCAAGAAGAAGCACTCGAAGCGCAAGGGGGGGCAGCGATGAGGCGGCTGGCCCTGCTGCTGCTCGGCTGCGGCGCCGCGATGCTGCTGGCCGTGGCACCGGCCCAGGCGGCGGCGCCGGCTCTCGGCCCGGTCTCGGCGACCGACATCCAGGGCGTTTCGGCGACGCTGGTCGGGAGCGTGGACCCCGAAGGCCTCGCCACCAGCTACTTCTACGAATACTCGACCAGCGCCGGCTTCGCGGGCGCGACCAGGACTCCCGCGGCGCCCGCCGGATCGGGAGACGAAGCCAAGCCCGCCCGGGCGGCGATCTCGGGCCTCGCCCCAGATACGACTTACTACTTCCGCCTCGTTGCCGGCAACTCTTCCGGCACCGCCACCGGCAGCGCCGCGAGCTTCCTCACCAGCCACGGCTTCGGCTTCGAGCCGGGAACCGAAGGCTTCGGCGTCGAAGCTATGGCCAACGGCGGCAAGGCGGCGACCCAGCCGGGCTCCCACCCCTACCAGCTGAGCTTCGACGTCGGCCTCGAACAGGGGGGCGAATTCGAAGGGCAGCCCGGCGTCGCGTTCCCCGACGGCGACCTCCGCGACCTGCGGATCGAAATGCCGCCGGGCCTGATCGTCAACCCGAGCGTGGCCCGCAAGTGCCGCCTGGTCGAATTCGCCAGCCACCGCGAATCGCCCTTCGAAGCGAGCCGCTCGGGCGAGAGCTGCCCGGACAAGACCCAGGTCGGCACGGTCGAAGTGCAGACGAGCCTCGACGGGGGCAAAGGCCTGCGCTTCGGGGTCTTCAACCTGGAGCCGGCGGACGGAACGGCGGCGCAGCTCGGCTTCTCGCCCTTCGGCGCGCCGATCGTCCTCGACGAGAACCTGCGCCCGAACCCCGACGGCTCCTACGTGCTGACGCTGGAAGCGGCCGACGTCCCGCAGGCCCTCGACATCAGCGGGCTGAGGCTGCATCTCTGGGGGACTCCCTGGGGCGCCTCCCACGACGGCGAACGCGGCAACTGCCTGAACGAGGCCGAATCCGAATTCCCCTGGGCGAAATGCTCGGTGGGGGAGCCGGCCACCGAGGTGCCGCTCGCCTACCTGACGATGCCCCACCAGTGCACCGGGCCGCTGTCCTTCCGCGCCACCGCTGACGCCTGGCAGCAGCCGGCGCAGGTCTCGGCGACGGCGGTCAACCGCGACCGCAAAGGCCTCGAAGCGGACATGGGGGGCTGCGGCGGCCTCTCCTTCTCGCCGAACCCGGTCGGCCAGCTCACCGACACCAAGGCTTCCTCGCCCAGCGGCTACAACTTCACGCTCGCGGTCGACAACAGCAACTTCACCAACCCGACCCAGATCGCCAATCCGCCGATCAAGAAGGCGACGGTCACCCTGCCCGAAGGGGTGACGATCAATCCCTCCGTGGGCGCCGGCCTCGGCGCCTGCAGCGCGGCGCAGTATGCGGCGGAGACCGCCTTCTCGCCGCAGGGGGCCGGCTGCCCGAACAACTCGAAGCTGGGGGACTTCACGGTGCGGGCCGCGCTCTTCCCCGAAGAAGCGCTGGAAGGCGCCGTCTATCTCGCCCAGCCGAACGACCCCAGCTCGGCCGGAGCCGAGAACCCGTTCGACAACCTGCTGGCGGTCTACCTCGTCGCCAAGCGGCCGAGCCGGGGGGTCCTGGTCAAGCTCGCCGGAAGGATCGACGCGGACCCGGGCAACGGCCGGCTGACCGCCACCTTCGACGGGCTGCCGGAGCTGCCCTACACCCAGCTCGACCTCACCTTCCGCACCGGCCAGCGCGCCTTCCTCGTCACCCCGGCAGCCTGCGGTGCCGCGGTCTCGACCACGCAGCTCCTCCCCTGGGCGGGGAGCGGCAGCGTCACCGCCGGCAGCAGCAGCCAGATCACCGCCGGCAGCGGCGGCGGCCCCTGCCCTTCCGGGACCCCGCCCTTCTCACCGGCGGTCAGCGCCGGCGGCGTCAACTCCAACGTCAACTCCTACACCCCGTACTTCGTGCACATCGCCCGCACCGACACCGAACAGGAGATCACCGCCTACTCGCTGGTCCTGCCGAAGGGGATCACCGGCAAGCTCGCCGGCATCACGTTCTGCCCCGACGCCGCCATCGCCGCGGCGCGGCACCGCAGCGGCGTCGCCGAGGCAGCCGATCCCTCCTGTCCGGCCGCGAGCGCAGTCGGCCACACCAACAGCGGCTACGGGGTCGGCAACTCGCTGACCTACTCGGGCGGCCGGGTCTACCTGGCCGGTCCCTACCACGGCGCGCCGCTTTCGCTGGTGGTGGTCAACCCGGCGATCGTCGGCCCCTTCGACCTGGGGACGATCGTGATCCGCTCGGCCTTCTCGGTCGACGAACACTCGGCGCAGCTGAAGATCGACCCGGGGGGGTCGGACCCGATCCCGCACATCCTCGACGGCATCCCGATCCACCTGCGGGACGTCCGCATCTACATGGACCGGCCGCAGTTCACCCACAACCCCTCGAGCTGCGCGCCGTCCGAGCTCACCTCGACCGTCAGCGGTTCGGGTGCCGACTTCGGCAACGACGCCGACAACTCCGCCTCGACCTCCTCTGTCCACTTCCAGCTCCTGAACTGCCTGACCCTCGGCTTCAAACCGAAGCTCGGCGTCCGCCTGCGCGGGCCGGCGCACCGGCGGGCGTTCCCTGAACTGCGGGCGACCTTTGCCGCCCGCGGCCAAGGCGACACCAACCTGAAGGAAATCTCGGTCAGCATGCCGCATTCGGAGTTCCTCGCCTCCGAACACATCAGGGGGGTCTGCACCCGCGTCCAGTTCGCCGAAAACACCTGCCCGGCCAACTCCGCCTACGGCTCCGCGGTGGCCTACACGCCGCTGTTCGACACGCCCCTGCGCGGCCCGGTCTACCTGCGATCCTCACCCCACAAACTGCCCGACCTCGTCGCCTCGCTGCAGAGCGGCGCTATCCGGATCGTCCTCGAGGGTCAGATCGGGCCGACCAAGCACGGCGGCGTCCGAGCCCTTTTCCAGGAACTGCCGGACGAGCCGATCGAACGCTTCACGATGACGCTCTTCGGCGGCAAGCGGGGATTGCTGGTCAACTCCTCCAACATCTGCGCCGAACCGCCGCTCGCCACGGTCACGGCGCTCGGCCAGAACAACCTCGGCCGCACCTTCACGACGATTCTGCGAGGGCAATGCGGCAAACGAAAGGGGAAGAAGCGATGAACCGGTTGAGAGCACGACTGCTCGGCGTTACCGCGACCGCCGCCGCGGTCCTGCTGCTGGTGGCGCCGGGGATCGCCCAGGCCGCGGCCGGGGACCCTTTCATGATCTTCTTCGCGCCGAAGAAAGGCGAAAGCGAACACCCCGTGCCGCCGGGCACCGGGTTCAACGGCCCCTGCGGGCTCACCGTCGACGGCGGCAAGCTCTACGTCTCCGACTACAACCACGACGCGATCGACTCGTTCGACGCCACTTTTCTCAGCTACCAGGCGCAGCTGGCGAAAGTCGATCCGCTGGACGGGCCCTGCGGGATCGACTTCGACTCCGAAGGGCACCTCTGGGTCAACGACTACCACCGCAGCGTGATCCGCTACACGTCCTTCCCCGCCGGGGCAGCGACCGTCGTCGACGAAGCCGAACCGACCGGGGTCGCCGTCGACCCCTTGACCGACCGCGTTTACGTCGACGACCGGACCTACATCTCGGTCTACCTGCCGAACGGCGAACCGGTCCTCAAAGGCGGGGTTCCGCTGCGGATCGGCGTGGGCAACCTGGGCGAGGGGTACGGGATGGCCGCGTCCGGGGGACGTCTCTACGTCGCCGATGCAGCCACCAACACGGTCAAGGTCTATGCGCCTGAAGCCAGCATTTCCAGCCCGGTGTTCGAAATGACCGGCCCCGGGCTCGGCTTCGCCTCGCTGCGGGACTCCGCAGTCGCAATCAGCGACGCGAACGGCAAGATCTACGTCGCCGACAACCTGCAGCGGGGCGTCGCCGAGGAACCCGAAGCGGCAATCGACGTCTTCTCGGCGTCCGCAGTCTTTCTCGGCCAGCTGAAGTACAGGATCGTCGACGCCAACCCGCCCGGGCTCACGGTCGGCGGCGGCGGCGAGGTCTACGTCACCTCCGGCAACACGGCGGGGGCGAGCGTCTACGGGTATCCGGCGGACTCAGAGGTCGCCGCGTCGCTGCCTCGCACGCAGGGCTGTTCGGCGAGCGCCTGCCAGGTGACGGCA
>C688J35102_120989771_pt1 | contig 13583 bp, 12 predicted proteins | sample HopSoiMetagenom2_FD_35102 | JGI IMG/M metagenome (IMG submission 35102)
CACCGTTCGCCACACATTGCCGTTCAGAGGACTTGCGTCCGGCTTGGTTGTGCTTTCTTTTGCGACCGGTGTTCCGGAGTTTTGCTCGCGAGCCCTACTCGTCGCAGCTGAAGCCGCCTGCCGCGCTGCGGAGGCAGCGGGTACGGCCTTGCTGTCGGAACCCGGCGCATTACTCGAAGCGGTGCCATCCGGCTGAATGGTCTTGGTTTCCCACGCGTTGCCGCCGGCTTTTGTCTGCCCGGAAGAGGAAGGCTTGGCCGGACCAGCAACAGTCGCGGTATGCTTCGGCCGGAGCGCCCAAATCAGAAGCAAAAGAGCAAGAACCGCGACACCCGCCCAGATCCAGATCTTAGAAGACCGTTGCTCCGTGAACGATTCAGTACGCCTCACCGTCGGTTCCGGCCGATATTGTTTGGCGGAGAAAGACGACGGAGCAGGCCCGTGAGTGATGGGCTGTACCTTGGCCACTGGAGCCTTGGGAGCCACAGGCGCAGCTTTTGGCGGCTCGGGAGTGCGAGCCGGCTCTATCGGTTCAGCGACGGATTTTCCAACGACTGTCGGCTCTTTCTTCGCCGTGCTGTTCGGCGCGGCTCCTGCCGCAGCTGCAGCCGACGCGGTAATTGGGGACGCCGCCGGCAACTTGACCTCGCCGGTGCGGTGGGTCGGGTTCTCGCTTTTCGGCTCTGGCGTCAAAGCAGCCGGAGACGTTCCGTTCTGCGCTGAAGCGTGGATTTCCCTCTCATTGATCGGCACCACTGAGGCAGCGGCGATTGGCACCACTGATGCGGGGGCCGGGACAGGCGCTACGGGCGGAGGGGGTACCGGTTTCGGTCGAGGTGCAGGCTTGATCTCTCCGCGGGCCAGAGCAACCACCTCGGCCAGACGACACCGCTCGCTCGGCTCCGCAATAAGGCAACGGAGCGCGATGGCCGCAAAGGGCTCGGGCAATGCATCGGCGTTGTCCCGTTCGTCTTCCGCCCACGCCTTCTGAGTCAGAATTTCGAAGACGGTTGCGCCTAAACACCAGATGTCCGACTCAGGGGTGATGTTGGCGGCCTTGCTCTCTGGCGCAAGATAATTGGCCTTTTTCAATTCAAGTGGCGGAGGAGTTCCCGTCAATCGGACTCCCTCTCCCGACAGCCGGATGGTGTCCCCGATTGCGACAACCTCCTGCGGAGACACATTGCCGTGAACGAGCCCGTTCAGGTGCAGAACCTCCAGGCCCTTCGTTACATTCAGCAGAGCTTCCTTCGCTTCGGGTTGGGTCAAAGCCCGTTCCCGGAGTACGCCCCCGAGTGACTCGTCCGCCTGGCGGAGTACCACGTAGGGCATGCGGACGCCGTTCAATTCAGTCGTTCCACAGCCAAGCGGGCTATTCAAATGCAAATCACGAAGTTGCCGCACAGTCTGCCACAATTCGACCTGGCGATCCGCGCCAGCGCCATCCAGGCGGCGGAACAGGGCGGTGGCGACGAGTTCTCGGTCCCCGAGGACGCGCACCCGGAAAAGCGCTCGTGTCTCGTCTGCTTCGATGAGGTCTTTTAGCTCGAACCCGCCCTCCAGAATTTTCCCGGAAAGGCTCATCCAGTTTTGTTTTTGTATTGGTTCCGTCTGCATGTGTAGGAGGAGAAAGGCTTTCCTTACTAGCTTTCCGCGCCTTTACATCCTGGTGGGATTCAAAGCGTTCTCCCGCACTATACCACCGTGCTTTCACGGGTGCCCATCTTTGCTTTCATAGACTTAGGCAGTCCGTGCGAGTGACCGGATTTTCTGCTCTCGCCGCAGAAGTCACCTGGTGGTTCAGGTGGGTGGCACAACCCTTAGCGATAGATGGTTGGGTAAGCTTCTTTCATTTCGTGAGCTATCTCACAGGCGGTGCCGATCTGAATCAGCTCGCCTTTCCCGATGCCAGGACAGACTTCCCGTTCGTGCTTCCACGCGTCTCGATCTTCGACCAACTCCGGCCAGAACGGATAAAGACGGCACTGCGTCGGCTTGGCGGGATGTATGGTGCATCCGCTTTCGTTGAGGAAGTGGCACTGGCTATTTCGTGTTCTTCGGAGCCGGAGGAGAGTACGGTAACGAATCACGTATCTGGCTTCGAACTCCGCTGGCGTCACGCCGAGGTAACCGGCAGCCCGGGTCAGGTCCTGCTCACTCAGGTAGACGTAGCCTTTTACGCGGCAACAGCGCGTGCAGCCCGGCTGGCAGCCGAATCGCAACGAGTTATCGGGCACCGGGCTCCATGAGGTCGAACCGGCACGTTTCTCCCTTTGCCATCGATAACCCTCAAGCTATCACGTCTGGTCCGCACTCTCCGGTACGCCGTCTCGCCGACGAAGCCAGAGCTCGATCACAATCGCGTTAATCGAGAACCCAATCCAGAATGCGATTCCAAAGAACTGTTGTGGTTCGAGGTGTGTCAACCGGCGGGTCGCAAAGAACATCCCCATGACCGGGCGCGTGGTTGCGATCCCAAGCAGAATCACAACAGCACGCAACAACCAGCGACGCTCGAAAGTCGCATTCCGGAGTTGCCTGAAACGCCAGGCCTGCCAAAGCGAAAGCAGAAAGATTGAATCAAACACAAGGACGGCCGACCGTTCGATCCACCCACCGACGGAGTATGCCGACATCGCATATGCTGTCACGCCAACAATCGCCCCTAGCGGGTACAGCAGCTGGTCTGCCCAGGCCAGACGGGGTCCTTTCCGGAACATAACGATTGGTACCAGAAGAACAAGGATCAATGCAGGGATGATGTGCGCCAAAGTGAGCCCTGCGTGCCCAGCAAACGCTTCATCGAGGCCCTGCATGGGAGAGGCGGATGCAGACGGAGGACCGGCCAATGCTATGAGGCGACGAATCACAACAGCAATGCCAATCACGATGGACAACCAGAATCCGGCGCGCAACAGTAACGGTGCCGGCATACCCTTCTGAACTGAAACAGGTGCACTTGTGAGATCCATTCTGGTAACCGAGCTGCTCCGTCCGTAAAAGACGAGGCGATCACAACTTTTGTTCAACCGAACAAGAGTGCGCATGGCACGTATGCCAATCTCAGAGGGTGAACCCTGTTGAAGAAAGATTATCTGCTTTGGGCATCGTCCTGCCCGATGTGCCCAGCCCGATGGCGAACTATGTGCCTGCCGTGCGCAGCGGAAACCTGCTGTATCTTTCCGGCCAAGGACCTCGATTCGGTGCGAACCAATTCAAGACGGGCGTCGTCGGGGACGGCGTGACTCTTGAGGAAGCCTATCAGCACGCGCGGCTCGTCGGCATTCAGTTGCTCGCCGCGGCGAAGGGGTTTCTGGACGGCGACCTGTCGCGAGTAGTTCGAGTGGTTAAGCTGCTCGGCCTGGTCAACTCAGCACCGGGTTTCGGGAAACAGCCGCAAGTGATTAACGGCTGCTCCGATTTACTGGTGGAAGTCTTCGGAGAGAACGGACGGCACGCTCGCTCCGCGATCGGGGCTCACCTTCCCAACAACATCACTGTCGAAATCGAGGCAATTTTCGAAGTGAAGTGACCGACCAAAGGGCCGAATCAGAAAATCATGAACTTGTTTTTCACACTGACGTGAACGGTCCACTGGCCGTCCGCATCGAGCGTGGATTCGAGGACATCGCCTAGATACAGGAGATGTTGCCCTTGCACTCGGATGGCGGAAGAAGCAGATATCTTTTCCGGCGATAGAATCACCAGCCGCCGGCCGGTGGCCGCAGAAATAGTGCCGGCGAGTTTACGCGGGGCCTCAAAGTCAAGGCCCGGAAGCTCGACCAGGACGGTTTCTCCGCTCTGAGACGGGAGTTTACTCACATTACTGAGAGCTTCGCACGAAACAAACGTCTCAAGCTCGGCACACCTAGCGCCGCTCCGGGGCGCCATCAATTGTGAGCGGCTGTGCGAGCCGAAAAACCACTTCGCTTCCGGGAGGAAGCGCCACTGTACCTTTCTTCTTTTCAGCTTTCTCGTCTGTGTCGGCGGATTGGGGTTCCATGGCGCCTTGCTGGTGATTCGAACCGTTATCCTCGTCAGCTTTCATGCCCGAAATCACGCCGGAGACTGCCTTTTTAGCTGCTTCGTTCGGTAGAATGGCGGCCTTGGCAACTCTGCTATGAGAACCCGTCTCGTACCATTGCATCGTCTTCACGTTCAGAGGTCGCCCGTCAACGCCTTCCACTTGAGTCAGTTCCAGGTTCAGGTACGAACCACCTCGAAAGAGCCTTGCACTCCGGGCGTCAACGATGCGTCCGCGTACTTGTGCCCCGGAGTGTGCGATAACGACTCCGTTCGCGGTTAACGGCAGCGCCAGAGTGCCCTTGAAAACTTCACCTTTGTGGTTCTCCTTGCTCGATAGCTGCTCGGTCAATCGCACGGTGATCGGAGTCTCTGCCATCAAGCTGAGCGTCGCAGCCGTCGAAGTAACTGTTGAAGGGGCGAACTGGGCAACTGACGGTCCGGGTAGCGTTTCTGCCGCGGGCGGCAACGGAGGAGGAGAAACCGCCAGAGCTTGACTGTTTTCATTCGGGATTGTTGCCGGGGCAGGACTCCGCTGACGTTTTCTGCCGGCCGACCGTGTAGGACTATTCTGAGGCGGTGTCTGTGGGTCTGGTGCAATCCCGTTGGTTTGGTCTAGAACCGTCTCGCCGTTGCCTTGCAAATCTCGTTGGCTGCTGGGTTCAGATTTCTCTGAGGGATGCGCAAGTGTCTTCCCGGACGAAAGGGCTCCGTGCGGAATACGGTGAACGTCCGACACGAGTAGAGCGGCACCAACTACGGCCACAACGCCAAGTCCAAAGGCGCCGATCACCTTCCAGAAATTCTGGACGAGCAATCGCCCAAGCTGATGTCCTTCCGTCACGGCCATATCTCTATTTGACGATGGCGCGAGGCAAGAGCGCTACACATAGACACTTGAAAGAGTCCGGCATATGGGTCTGAAGCGTGAACTCTGGTGCAAGTTTCTGATGCTATTCAAATACGGAGTCACTTTGGATCGCATTCGGCCATCTAATGCGTATGGGTATACGCTCGGTTGGGGCAATGGTGCTTGGTGCGCTGTTAGCGCTGGCGGGATGCGGCTATCGTGAGACGCCAGAAGGGCACCAGCGCGACGCGAATACGCCGGCCGGCAAGGTGGGACAAGCTGCGCACAAAGCAGCAACTGAAGCCGCTAAGGCCGGGCGGGCGGTCGGCCGCGAGCTAGACAAGGCGGCGCACGACGTTCACGAAGGCTGGAAAGAAGAGTCTCGCAAAGATGAAGCTCGCAAAGGTGAAGCACGGCAGTAGTCGCTTGACTGAAACGCTGGAGCCGGGTGCGAGGATCGAACTCGCGACCTCAAGATTACAAATCTAGCGCTCTACCAACTGAGCTAACCCGGCGCAAACTCCGCTTGCGACCCATTGTAACGTGAGGCAAATTCCATCCCTGGCTTCGCGGAATCACCTTCGTGCTCGTCAAATCGATCTTTGATGGATGCGTTCTCGTTCTTGTATAATCCTCGCTCGTAGCTCCAGATATGAGTCAGCAGCGCGAGAAGGAGGATCGCCCGGAGATATTGGTTCTTGCTGACGACCTCACCGGTGCACTTGAAGCCGGGGCGGCGTTTGCTCAGAGAGGCATCAAGGGGCAAGTCGCCCTGTTGAAAGCGCCTCGGACCTCAAGCCGAGTGCTTGTCGTCGATACGGAGACTCGGCACCTGTCTCACAAGGACGCGGCACGCCGCGTGGAAAACATCGCGAAAAGCGAGAACGCCAGGCTGATTTATAAGAAGACGGATTCCACTCTTCGAGGCAACATCCGAGCGGAGCTTGAGGCATTATCCCTGCTCGGCCCTGTCCTATACGTCCCCGCCTATCCTCAGTTGGGCCGCACTCTGCGGGACGGATGCCTTCTTGTGCACGGTATTCCCGTCGAGCACACCCCGTTCGCCCTCGACCCGCTTCATCCCGTTCGCAATGGCAACATAGCGGTTCTCCTCGCGGGCACAAAAAACATCACCATCTTTGGGGAGAACAGCGAGGAGGCAATTGAAGCCGCCGCGCGTGACTGGATTGAGAAGGGCGGTATTGCGGCAGGGCCATCTTCCCTGCTCCACGCCGCGTCCAAAGCACTGGCACCCGAATGCGCACCCGTCGCATTCCCGACCGTCCGGCGTGCGCTGGTCGTCTCAGGAAGCCGGCATCAACGTTCCCAGGAACAGATTGCGGCCGCTTCTTGCGTTTTAGAGAAATGGGGATGGCGGGTGTTCTGCGCCCCCTCTGAGCATCAAGGTGATCCTTTGGCCTTTGCTGTGCGATTTGGAGAAGACGTGAAATCCACAGTTGAGTCAGATCACTTTGACACCATAATCGTATTCGGAGGCGACACAGCCTTCGCCCTACTGAAAGCGATGCATATCGACATGGTTGAGCCGATCGGCGAAGTACTGCCTGGCATTCCGGTATCACTTCTCCCGGACAAAACAATAATGATTACGAAGGCCGGCGGCTTCGGAGACTCCGATCTGTTATTCCAGCTTCACGAAAGGCTAACGCATGAGCTCCCCTGATCCGCAGCTTCCGTATGGCATCACGCTCGGCGATTCGAGCGGCATAGGTCCGGAGATTCTGCTGAAGGCCTACTCGGCGGACCAACTTCCCCGCCCTTTTCGGGTGTTCGGCGACCGTGGGGTGCTTGAGTATTACAACCGCAAGCTCGCCCTGGGCGTGCCCGTACCCGATCTCGATATCGAAGATGCCGGACTGCTCTCGACCTCCGACGTGCAACCCGGCCGGCTCTCCGCAAAGTCCGGTGCCGCTGCCAGGCAATACGTTGTCGATGCTACGAAAGCGGCGCTGGCGGGAACGATACGCGCTGTGGTCACGTTGCCGATCAATAAAGAAGCAACTCAGATGACCGACCCAAAGTTTACCGGACACACCGAGCTGATTGGTGAACTGTGCGGAGCTGAAGACGTCACGATCATGCTGGTGTCGAATCAGCTGATTGTTACTCACGTCAGCACGCACGTTTCTCTTAAAACGGCGATTGCGCGAGCGAAAAAAGACAGAGTGCTCAAGATCATCGAGCTGACCGCGGGAGCAGTCAGCCGTCTGCGCTCAAATCCAAGAATCGCCGTTGCAGGTTTGAATCCCCATGCGGGTGAGAATGGCCTTTTTGGGGACGAAGAGATCAATGAGATCCGGCCGGCAGTCGAGGCCGCGAAACAGCTGGGCATTCCGGTCGAAGGCCCACTGGCGCCAGACACGCTCTTTTATCTCGCCGTGCAAAAGAAGAAGTACGACGCCATCGTTTGCATGTACCACGACCAGGGTCACATCCCGCTAAAGCTACTTGATTTCGAAGGCGGCGTGAACGTCGCTCTTGGGCTTCCCATTGTTCGGACTTCTGTCGATCACGGAACCGCTTTCGATATTGCCGGCAAGGGAGTCGCGTCCACCAGCAGCCTGCTTCGTGCCATTGAACTCGCACTTCAACTCACAAGCGGTTGACCCGGTGAACCGGACAAGGCAGACCGGGGCAAGGATGGGCGAAGTCAGGTGGGGCGCGATGCTATCCGCGAAGACTGGCTCACGCCGGCGCGCAGCATGCTAGCTCCGCCTCAGTTATCGCCTTCGGATGCTCGGTCTGCCGGCCCGGTAGACGAACCTCACCGCATTTCGGCACTGGACACCATTCGCGGATTCGCCCTGCTCGGAATCCTCTTGGTGAACATTATTGGCATGGGCATGTATGGAGGGGCGTATGACGACCCCACTGTGACTGGAGGCTCGACCGGACCCAACCTTTGGGTCTGGATCGTCGTGCATGTGTTGGCCGAAGGGAAGATGCGATGTCTGTTTTCCATGATCTTCGGGGGTAGTGTTGTCCTCTTGACCAGCCGACTTGAGAGCAGTCGAGAGGCGGCCGACATCTACTACCGGCGCACGCTTTGGCTCGTCGTGTTCGGTGTTGCGCATGCTTACTTGCTTTGGGTGGGAGATATCCTCTACGCTTACGGACTCTGCGGGCTGGCCGTCTATCCTTTCCGGAATCTGCCAGCAAAAAGATTACTGGCGATCGGCACGGGCCTCCTGATACTTAGTACCGGGATTCACATCGGAAACGCGTTCCAGCAGCGTGACACGATCCGCGACGGATTGGCAGCGAAACGACTGGAGAAGAAAGGCGTAACACTAACCGAGGCGCAAGAGGAGGCCCAAAGTGATTATGAGCAATGGAGGGAACTCATGCGGCCTACCCCCCGGGAACTCGAGAAGGACAAACGGGACTGGAGAAGCAGAAACCCGCTGCACGTCATCACGACGCGGGCGAATCTGACTTCCATGTTTCACAGCACGCCCTATTACGGAGCGGGCAATCTCGACATCTGGTGCATGATGTTCATCGGCATGGGATTGATGAAACTGGGGATACTTACCGGTGAACGATCGACCCGGTTTTATGCCCTCGCCGCGGTCTGCGGGTACGGAATCGGAATTCCGCTAAACTCTTATACCGCTTATCTGATCGTAAGGAGCCACTTCGATCCGGCAACACAAGCCTTTGCCGGCTCCACTTACGATGTAGGGCGCCTGACGATAGCTCTCGGGCATCTCGGGTTCATCATGTGGCTGGTGAGTATGGGTATCCTACGGCCTCTGACACGCTCTCTGGCCGCCGCGGGGCAGATGGCCTTCAGCAATTACATCTTCCAGTCGGTATGCACGGTCATTGTTTTCACCGGAACTGGGCTTGCGCTCTATGGCCGGTTGCAGCGATACCAGCTCTACTATGTGGTTGCCGCCATCTGGATCGTTGAGCTGGTTGTCAGCCCGATCTGGCTGCGTCACTTTCGCTTTGGGCCGCTCGAGTGGTGCTGGCGCTCTCTTACATATTGGAAGAAACAGCCCATGCGGCGTTATCCTCCGAAGGAGCTGAGCACGTTTGCTTCGATTGCCGCTGGCTAGCGCAGGAGCATGGCAAACAACTTCCTGGCAATCTCCTTGTTGTCGTCTCGACTGATGTACTCGTTATAAATCCAGGGATCTCCAAGAGCGAAGACCAGCCCGCGAGACTTGTGCGCAAGCGCCATCACTGGCGTCCCCTGATACACGAGCAGCACATCGACGCCAGTGCCTTTCAGCAACCGCAGTGGGGCGAGTTCGACCGCGTAAAAGCGGGAAGCACCCTCGAAGATCGGCCCTTGACCTTGCACTTCAAGAATTCCCTTCCCGGAGACCTTTGGAAGGGTATCTTCGACAAACTCAATTCCAAATCGATTCGCGAGGCGGTTGAAGTGCTCAAACTCCGCGTTTCCCTTATCGTTGCCTAACAGAACAAGGCGGCCGCCCAGACCGACCCAATCCACGATTGCCTCCACTTCCACTTCAGAGATGTAGTTGGGTGTGTCGGACTCTTTCGGTGTATCCGGGTCCACGATGATGAGACAGCGGACGTCCGCCAGCGTGCTTCGATCAATCGTCTTGGTTGTGGTTCGAAGGTCGGCGCCAAGGCTCTTTAATAGTTCCGAAAGCTCCGAGAATCCGCCGTTATCTGTTCCTTGCCAGCGGTAGTGGAGAGGAGTCTTTGTTTCGTTGTTGTGGTAGCCGTCCAGTAACACGACAGGATGAGTCAGGTCCTGAGATGTGGATATCGTGGCTGCCAGAACCAACAAAATCGCAGGTCGCATCACTGCCGTACCTTCTCAGGGGTTGTGTCCTTCCAGACAGGATTGGTAAAGGCACCGTTTCCGGCGGAGTCCCACACAGCTAGACGCGCCCATTTCCAGTTCGGTGCGCTCTCTGTCCAGGTGAACTTCTGATTTTGAAATTCCCGCGTCGTTGACAGGGGGATGATCTTGCGCTGGGTAGTCGCTCCGTCACCCCAGACGATTTCCGCCATGTTGAGCGGGAACGTCCAACTGACGTCTGCCTCTACCGACAGATTCTCCCCGTCGCTGGAAGTGAGCCGGACAGAGGGCAGCAAGACTTCGCCCGTTGACACGAAGTAATCGCCTCGCGCCACGGCCTCGAGCAGCTGCCCATAATGGTCGAAACTTGGGAGTTCCCGTAGCCGCACGTAGTTGATGTTCATGTGCCCATAGAGTTCGTGCGTGGCAGCGAGTTGAAACACGTCCACCTCCCCGATCGCGCGCTTGCGTAATCCCCAGTTGTTCATGTCGTCCAAAATGCGGAATGCACGCTCTCCCAGGCGAGGCGAGGACAAATCGGAAGGCATAGCCTTCCAGCCTGTGCCCAGGAAGCGCGGGTCGCGAAAGTAAAACGTGTTCTTGATCTTGTCGGGATAGCCGGTGGAGCCCTTCGTCCGCGGATGAGTCTGATAAACGTAGCCCTTCTCTTGCGAAATCATGGTCCAGATATCTTCAGGTGTGTGCACCCGCCAGACATCGCCATACTTCGGGTCACTCGAGTGCAGCTTTTCCTCCGGTCTGCGCTCCATGAACCAATATGCGGGTTTGGGGAACACCAGAGCCCAATGTCCACCAAGGATGGTGTTGGCTTCTTCGGCCGGGATCAATAAGAATCTGGAATTTGATTGTGCGCGACAGGCTCGATAGAAGGCTTCGAGCTCATGCAATCGCGTCTCTGTGAGATCATTCGGATGCCCGTCGCCATGGAAATCCATAATCATGGCCGAATCGATGCCCACGCTTTTCATGACAGGGATAAACGGCGGTTCCCACGACATGCCGCGTTCCATGGCTTGCACGGTGTAAGCCAAGTGCCAGTGGGGCGCAAAGGTCTGGTAACCAGGAACTTTAGGAAAGCGGTCGCCGTGTGTATAGCGAGTTACTGCCCGTAAGGTGTCCTCAGTCGAACCGGTGCCGAGCAGAAAGAAGAGCGACATCCGCTGCTCGGTTCCGGGGGGCGCGTTCATCCACGGATAGAAGGGTGAATTGTCGTCCGGCAATTGGCGTATCCCGAGAGCTCTCCGGCCCCGCCATGAGGTGTACCAGACGTAACCCATGTTCGTCGTGTAATCCCTTGCAAACAGGTAGCGATGAGGCGGCGCAAGAACAGCAACGCTGCCATTTTCAGTGCGCGCTCCGATGGCGCGGTACTTGACTGCGACGGGATGCCTTTCCGAACCGTACGGCGGAGTGACCGTCCGAGGCGCGCCCAACGGATCGAAATAAGAGATCGACGAAGCCATATTCCCGCCGGCGGTCTTATCGCGATCTGCAGCCATCTCCAAGCCGGCATCATAGAAGTACGCAGCATCCGGCTCATTTGTGCTCAGCACAGCCGCCTGCTCGACAAGTCGGCTGCCCGGGAAGAATACGTAGCGGATCGAACCGGCGAAGATACCGACCTTCATGCTGTCAAATGACAGCTCGACACGGTCACCGATCGACTCAACGTTCAGTCGCTGCGGGCGGAATACGCCTGAAAAAGATCGTGTGCCATCTGGATGACTCGGCGGAAAGTCGAAGAACGCATCCCAGCCTCCTCGCCTTTTGCCTGTGCTCACCGAATAGACTGGCCGTGCTCTCTCGATGACAGTTCTCTCTCCGGCCCGGATCGCGGTGATCAGAGGGTTTGCGTTATCCAGGCTAAACGTAGCTTTCCATTCCTGATTTTGTCCGTCCTTCCAGTTCACGTCGAGGGACTCGTTCCGGGCTTCGACCTGGATCGCGCCCGCCGTAAACCGGGAAAGATCTACGGAGATCGAATGAGGTTCAGGCGGTTGTTGACAGTTCGCCGTCAGTGGCAGCAGCACAGCTGCGATGGAAGACCATACGAATGGATACCATCTACCGAGTTCCATGTCATATCTAAAGAGCGAAGCCCGGCGGGGTATCAGGCACATAAGATGTAGATCGAAGTAGAGTATATCTCGCGTCTCCGGCTGTAAGTGGGGTCACTGTCTCAGTCTTAGGTTCAACTGGTTTAGGTTCAACTGCAGTGCGCTCAGCTGGTTCTAGTGTCCACACTGTAACCTTTTGCCGTCCACAGCTTCCTCTATGTAGAAGGTTCGGATTGAACTGATCAGCATGGCTCCTCCCTCCGGCCGTCCCGCTCAAGTTCGAGTACTTCACAAGACATTGGACATCTTGGAAGTGCTTCGACGGGAAAAGGCTGGCGTCACTCTCGCGTTGGTGTCCCGATGGGTGGGCATGCCTCAACCCACGGTTTATCGAATCCTCAATACATTGAAGATCAGAGGATACGTTGATCGCAAATCCGACGGGACTTACCGCGTCTCCAGTAGTCTGTTCGGCCGTCGTACCCAGAAGTCTCGCGAGGAGCTTCTTCTGGAAGTGGCAAAACCGGTGATGGTAAGCCTGAGCTCGGAATGTAAAGAAACAGTAAATCTCGCCGTTTTAGAAGGGTCCGAGATGGTGATCATCGGCACTGTTGAAGGCCCGCAATCGATGCGGCTTATCTGTAAGGTTGGTAACCGGCGCCACATTCATTCCACGGCTCTTGGCAAAGTATACGCTTCTCAAATGGATGACGAGGAACTGCGCCGGCTGCTCAGAATGAGCGGTTTGCCACGCATGACACCGCAGAGCATCACCAGTCAAACAGACTTCCTGGCAGAACTCAAAAAGATACGCCGCTCGAAGTTCGCCGTCGATGACCAGGAAAACGAACCGGGCGTCTGCTGCATTGCTTGCACAATCGAAGGTTCATCCGGAGGACCGGTCGCTGCGCTCAGTATCTCCGGCCCGGCATTTCGTCTCACACCGCACCGACTTCGTTCCTTTCGCTCTCCGCTCCGAGATGCTTCCTCGCAGATCTCAGCGGCGCTTCAGAGTCGCAGGCTGGCCAGCTTCGGATAACAGATCGTCTGCGAATCACCCACATGCGAGAGCGAAAAGCGACAAGTAGAAAGACGATCCTTCAGCCCGAACGATCAAGTCGCGTTCAGAGCGCTATCTCCACCTGTCACATCGTAGGCGGCGCCCGTTACCATGGCTGCGGCTTTTGAAGCAAGAAAGACGGCCACCGGGGCGACCTGATCGGGCTTGAGCCACGGTTCCCCTAAGGGAGAACGCGGCAGACGCGCGGCCACGATTTGATCCTCCGACGGGTTCTCCGGGGGATTCTTCATCGTTTCGCCGATCGCTAAGCTCCAACGCTTTTCGTTTCGCGTCATAGGCGTGTCGATCAGGCCGGGATTGATCGCGTTCACGGTGATCTTGTGTTGGCCCAATTCCAGTGCAGCCGATTTCATCAACCCCAAGATGCCCCACTTCGAAGCCGAATACGCGGATCCGTTCTTCGTACCGTGCCGGCCCTGGGTGGACGAAAGCACAATGATGCGTCCTTCGCCACGCTTGACGAGATAAGGAGCGAAAACACGAATCGTGTTTGCCGTTCCTGTCAGGTTCACGTTGATGACGTCGTGCCAGTCCTGATCTTCCATCTCAAGCAAAGGCTTGAAGGCCTGGATAGCGGCATCGGCCACAACGATGTCGATTCCACCGAGTTGTTCCTCGGTTTTTCGCGCCGCATCGCGAAGCGCGCCGATGTCCCGGATATCGGCGGTAACCGGGATAAACTTACGTCCGCGTGCGGTCACGAGCCTGCCGGTCTGTTCGAGGTCGGCAGGGGTGGCATGTGGA
>C688J35102_120989770_pt1 | contig 13577 bp, 12 predicted proteins | sample HopSoiMetagenom2_FD_35102 | JGI IMG/M metagenome (IMG submission 35102)
CAAATGGCCGAATTCGCCTATGGTCCGACCGGCCACAACAGCCATTACGGGCCGGTGCACAATCCGTTCGGCCTCGATCACATCACCGGCGGCTCATCGTCGGGATCGGGTGCGGCCGTCGCGGCGCGGCTGACTTTCGCGGCGCTGGGTTCAGACACCGGCGGCTCGATCCGCATGCCCGCGCATTTCTGCGGTGTCACGGGAATGAAGACAACCTACGGCCTGATCAGCCGGGCCGGTGCGATGCCGCTGTCACAGTCCCTCGATACGGTCGGGCCGCTCGCCCGTTCGGCCGAGGACTGCGCGCTTCTGCTTGGACTGATGGCGGGTGCGGACCCGGAAGACCCCACCGCAGCCGTGAGGCCGGTGCCCGACTACGCGGCCACGACACGGGATTCTATCAAGGGACTGCGCATCGGCATCCCCCATGGTTTCTATGTCGATGATCTCGATCCCGAAGTGGCTGAAGTGCTGGACGCCACCATCGACGTGTTCAAGCGAGAAGGCGCGGAAGTGGTCAAGGTCGAACTGCCGGACCAGCGCCAGCTAGCCGCGGCATGTCAGCTTGTTCTCGCCGTCGAAGCCGCCGCATTTCACAAGCGTTGGCTGATCGAACGGCCGCAGGATTACGGCCCGCAGGTTCTGATGCGGTTGCAGAACGGGCTTGCGGTTCCGGCGATCTCCTATGTTGAAGCGATGCGCTGGCGCGGTGCGGCGCTGGCTGCGCATAACGCCGCCGTCGCGGGCGTCGACGCCGTGGTCGCGCCCGTGGCGCCGGTCGCCGCCCCCACCATCCTCGAGAGCGACATAGGCGCTAGCCCGGATGCGGAAGCCGTTATCCAGCGGCTGACCCGGTTTACGCGCCCGATAAATTATCTCGGCTTGCCGTCGCTCGCGATCCCGGCCGGATTCACGCGCCGAGGCCTTCCCGTCGGCATGCAACTGATTGGCCGCTCGTTCGAGGAGGCGATGTTGCTGCGAATCGGCGCAGGCTTTCAGCGCGCCACCGATTTTCACGAGCGGGTGCCGGCATTCGCATGACCAACGCGTGTAGCGCCTGCCGCCCAACGCTGAAGTTTGCCCAGCGCGCAGCGCTTGCGTGCCGCTGATTAGCTTTCTTTCAGTGGACGAAGGCGCGACGGCCGTAGCGTATAGGGAGAAACCAGTCGTCACCTCGAGCAATTCTCGATAGCGTCGTCGCGCGAGATGCGAGCGTCGGGGGGTTGGTCTCATGCGAATGTCCAATGAAAGCATTCTGGTTATCTTGTTCGTTGGGCTGGTCGCGGGGTGGCTAGCCGGAAAGATCGTGCGTGGCACCGGTTTCGGCATCATCGGGGACATCCTGGTCGGTATCGCCGGCGCGCTGGTCGCCAGTTTCCTGTTTCCGAAACTGGGCGTCCATCTCGGCAGCGGCCTGGTATCGAAAATCATCTATTCCGCCATAGGCGCCATCGTGCTGCTATTGCTGGTGCGGCTGGTTCGAGGCCGCGGCCGCTTCTGAGGCGCAAGCCTGCGATGTCGGTCGTGCTGCTGCCATCTCCGAAACCGGCAATCCCGGCAGATTAGGGTATCCGCGAGCCGTTGTTCCCGTGCCCGGGGCATGCGGCGGCGAGGAGTTTTCCAACGGCGTTTACGTTAACGCGACCATCAATAGACGATAGCTTGAAATATCAGTAGAATGCGCCGTTGCGTCCCCTCCGCGCGGGTCAGGCGCGCGCATCCCGCTGGAAGAGATCAGAATTGATGTCAGCCGTTGCCGGTGTCCGGCGTTCCGAACTCGGTGACGCGCTACGCGCCTGCCGCAGCGCGTTCATCGGCGTGGGCGCCATGAGCTGCATGATCAATCTCCTCTACCTGACCGGCTCGATATTCATGCTGGAGGTTTACGATCGGGTGCTTCCAAGCCGGAGCATTCCGACGCTGGTCGGTCTGGCCATCCTCGCCGGTGGATTATACATCGCGCAAGGCAGTCTCGACCTGATCCGGGGACGAATTCTCGGCCGCATCGGGACCTCGCTCGACGAAGCCCTTAACGCGCGAGTGTTCGACAGCGTCGTGCGCCTGCCGCTGATGGTGGGCGGACGCAATGAGGGCCTGCAGCCGCTGCGTGACCTCGACAACATACGTTCTTTTCTTTCCAGCATGGGTCCGGGCGCGCTGTTCGACCTGCCATGGTTGCCGTTCTATCTGGCGATCTGCTTCGCATTCCACGTCTTGATCGGCGTGACCGCACTTGTCGGCGCGATCATCCTGGTCAGCCTCACGATATTGACTGAATATCTGTCGCGCGACCCGGCTCGCGAGGCGATGGGTTTGGCGGCGCGCCGAAATGATCTTGCGGCCAGCAGCCGTCGCAACGCGGAAGTGCTGGTGGCGATGGGAATGTCAAAGCGGCTGACCCAGCGCTGGAGCACCGCCAACGCGAATTATCTCGCGGGCAATCAGCGCGCCAGCGATGTCGCAGGTGGGCTGGGTGCCGTTGCAAAGGTTCTGCGCATGACCTTGCAGTCGGCGGTGCTTGCCGTTGGCGCCTATCTCGTGATTCACCAGGAGGCCACTGCCGGTATCATCATCGCGGGCTCGATCCTGAGCGCACGGGCGTTGGCGCCGGTCGACCTCGCCATCGCGCATTGGAAGGGGTTCGTCGCCGCGCGGCAGAGCTGGGAGCGACTCAACCGACTGCTCGGATCGATGCCCGCGCCGCTCGCACAAACCTTGCTGCAGAACCCATCGAGCCGCCTGTCCGTCGAAGGCGTCAGCATCGTGCCGCCGGGCGACCAGAAGGTAATCGTGCAGGACGTCACCTTCGCGCTTGAGGCAGGCAATGGCCTCGGCGTTATCGGCCCAAGCGGCTCGGGCAAATCATCGCTGGTGCGTGCGCTGGTGGGCGTATGGCAGCCGGTGCGCGGCAAGGTACGACTTGATGGCGCCGCGCTCGATCAGTGGTCGCCCGACGTGCTCGGCTGTCATGTCGGTTATCTGCCGCAGGATGTCGAACTGTTTGCCGGCACGGTGGCCCAGAATATTGCCCGGTTCGATCCGGATGCCAGTGCCGACGCGATCATCGCAGCCGCAAAGGAAGCGGGCGTGCACGAGATGATCATCAAGATGCGGGAAGGCTATGACACCCAGATAGGCGAGCAGGGTAGCGCGCTGTCGGCGGGGCAGGCGCAACGCGTGGCGCTCGGGCGGGCGCTGTATGGCAATCCGTTCCTCATCGTGCTCGATGAGCCGAATTCGAACCTCGACACAGAGGGAGATGAGGCCCTGACGCGCGCGGTTCGCGGTGCACGCGAGCGCGGCGCCATCGTCGTCATCGTTGCTCATCGGCCAATCGGGATCGAGGCGGTCGACCAGCTTCTTGTGCTCAAGGACGGCCGCGTGCAGGCTTTCGGTCCCAAGGAATCCGTTCTCGGCCAGGTGCTGCAGCGAGTGTCTCCGCCCTCGCCGATCAAGATCGTTTCCGACGCAGGAGTCTCCAAATCATGAGCGGCAACGGCACGGATGGAGCGCAGCAATCGATCCGGGTTCACTTGATCGTGGGCCTCGCCATCGTCCTCGTACTGGGCGGCGGACTGGGCGGCTGGGCCGCCACCGCCGAGATTTCCGGGGCGTTGATCGCGCCGGGATCCGTCGTCGTCGAATCGAATGTCAAGAAAGTGCAGCATCCCACCGGCGGCGTCGTGGGCGAGGTCCGGGCGCGGGACGGTGACGTGGTCAACGCCGGCGACATAGTCGTGAGGCTTGACGATACCGTCACCAAGGCGAGCCTTGCGATCGTCACCAAGAACCTCGACGGGCTGTGGGCTCGGGCCGCGCGGCTGCAGGCCGAACAGCAGGGCGTGGACCAGATACTGTTTCCCAGGATGCTTCTCGACCGCGCCGCTGATCCAGACGTCAAGACCGTGATCGCGAGCGAGACCAAACTGTTCGACGTTCGCGTCAACGGCAGGGTCGGACAAAAGGCGCAATTGCGCGAGCGGATCACGCAACTGAATGAGGAAATCGCCGGGCTCTCGGCACAAGAGAGAGCCAAGGACCAGGAGATCGCGCTGGTCGAGAAGGAACTGCGCGGCGTTCGCGATCTCTACGAGAAGCACCTCGTGCAAATCTCGCGACTGACCACGCTCGAACGCGACGCCGCCCGGCTCAATGGCGAGCGGGCGCAATACATCGCCTCGCGCGCTCAGGCGAGGGGCAAGATCACCGAGACCGAATTGCAGATCATCCAGGTCGACAAGGACATGGTCAGCGACGTCTCAAAGGATCTGCGCGAGACCAACGACAAGGTCGGCGAATTCGTCGAACGCAAGGTCACGGCCGAAGATCAGTTGCGGCGTGTCGATATCCGCGCGCCTCAGCACGGCATGGTGCTGCAATCGAGCGTGCACACGGTGGGCGGCGTGATCACCGCCGGGGACGCCATCATGATGATCGTTCCGCAAGCCGATGATCTTCAGGTCGAGGCCAAGGTCAATCCGCAGGACATCGACAAGCTGCAGATCGGCCAGAAGACGCTGCTGAGGCTTTCGGCGTTCAACCAGCGCACCACGCCGGAATTGAACGGGGTCGTCAGCCGGGTTTCGCCTGACGTCACGACCGAGCAGCGCACCGGACAGTCCTACTACACGATCCGCGTCTCGATGGCCGCTCAGGAAATCGCGCGGCTTGGCGACGTGAAACTGATCCCCGGCATGCCGGTCGAAGCCTTCGTGCAAACCGGCGATCGCACCATGCTGTCTTATCTGGTCAAGCCACTCAGCGATCAGTTGAAGCGCACCTTCCGTGAGCGGTGAAGGCTGCAAACCGGGCAGCATTGCCCATCATGAAAAAGGGCCGGGATCATGGACCCGGCCCTTCTTTTGCGTCAGCGCGAAAGCTCAGGCCGCCTTCATCAGGCCTTCCTTCGTGAGGGCTTCCTGCACCTTCGGGCGTGCCGCGACCCGGGCCTTGTAGGCCAGAAGGTTGGGCAAGCCGGAGAGGTCGAACTTCATGCGATCCGCCCAGGAAAGCATCGTGAAGAGGTAGCCATCCGCGACAGTGAACTGCTTGCCCATCACGTAGTCACGGCCGGCCAGCGCGCCATCGACATACTTGAACTTGCTCATCACCCTGTCCTTGAAGAACGCCTTGGCGTCGTCGGCGAGCACCGGGCTGAACATCGGGCCGAAGTTCTTGTGTAACTCCGTGGTGATGAAGTTGAGCCACTCCTGCAGCTTGTAGCGCTCGGCGCTGTCGCGGCCGGGCGCAAGGTTCTTGGCTGAGGCTTTGTCGGCAATCATCTGGACAATGACCGGCCCTTCGGTCAGGAGTTCGCCATTGTCGAGTCCGAGCGCCGGTACCTGGCCCTTCGGATTTACCTTCAGGTAATCATCGCCGTTCTCGAGCTTCTTCGCTTTCAGATCGACCTTGACCAGTTCGTAGGGAAGACCGGCTTCCAGCAGGGCAATGTGGGGGGAGAGCGAACAGGCTCCGGGCGAATAGTAAAGTTTCATACGATTTCCTTCTCTGGGATCATGGCCATGCTGGCTCAAGGATTAAATGCATCTGCATCGAATAGTCAAGATTGATGCAGCTGCATTTATTGCGCTACAGTGATCCCGCACACTTTGTGGATTAGCAATGAAACGCAAACCATCGACCGAGGCGACAGCCGCGTGGATCCGCCTGATGCGAGTTCAGAGCCGGGTGCTCGATGCCGTCGAGCAGGAGCTCAAGAAGGCTGGCTTCCCGCCGCTGGCGTGGTATGACGCGCTGCTCGAATTGTCGCGCGCGCCCTCTGGCGAGATGCGTCCGGTCGAGCTGGAAAAGCAGATGCTGCTGCCGCAATACTCGACCTCCCGGTTGATCGATCGGTTGGTGGACGAAGGACTGGCCGCGCGCCGCGAATGCAAGATCGACAAGCGCGGCCAATTCGTCGAAATCACCGAGGCTGGACGCGAGCTGCAGAAGAAGATGTGGACCGCGTATTCCGCCGCCATCGAAAAGCACGTTGGCTCGAAATTGTCCGATGCCGACGCCGCGAGGCTCTGCGGTTTGCTCGACCGGCTGGGCTGCTCATGCGGCGAAGCCCAAGCGCTGGCCGTGAGAGACGGCACGCCCGCCCGATGATATTGTCTTCAAAACTCGCAATCTCGCACGTCAGCGTTCGCGGGCATTCCGTGCACCGCGCGCGTTGGGTGCAGACGCCCCACATTCGGAACTTGCATGGCGCGTGACCAGATCGATATGACGCCGCTGCAATCGCGCGACGAGTTGGTGGCGTGGCTGGCAGCCGGCGTGCGTCCCGCTTCCGAATTCCGGATCGGCACCGAACACGAGAAAACGCCGTTCACGCTGGAAGGCCATCGACCCGTACCTTACGAGGGCGCGCGCGGCATTGGCGCGGTGCTCGAAGGCATGCAGCTCTTGCTCGGGTGGGAGCCGATCATGGAGCGCGGCAACATCATAGGCCTCTATGACGTGACCGGAGGTGGGGCGATTTCGCTGGAGCCGGGCGGACAGTTCGAACTGTCGGGCGCGCCGGTCGAGAACGTCCATCAGACACAGTCCGAGCTGATGGCGCACCTGGCGCAGGTGCGCGAGGTCGCCTCGCCGCTCGGCATTGGTTTTCTCGGGCTGGGGATGACCCCCACATGGTCGCGGGCCGTGATTCCGTCGATGCCCAAGGGCCGCTACCAGATCATGACCCGGTACATGCCGAAGGTCGGCCGATACGGTATCGACATGATGTACCGGACCTGCACGGTGCAGACCAACCTCGACTTTTCCTCCGAAGCCGACATGGTCAAAAAGCTCAGGGTGTCGGTGGCGCTCCAGCCGGTTGCAACGGCGCTGTTCGCCAACTCGCCGTTCACCGACGGCAAGCCCAACGGTTTCCTCTCGTTCCGGTCCGAGATCTGGCGGGACACCGACAACGCCCGCGCCGGGATGATCCCGTGGGCGTTCGAGGATGGCATGGGGTTCGAGCGCTGGGTCGACTATGCGCTCGACGTCCCCATGTACTTCGTCAAGCGCGGCGAGTCCTACGTCGATGTCGCGGGATCGTCGTTCCGCGACTTCTTTGCGGGCAATCACGCGGCGTTTCCCGGGGAGCGTCCGACCCTGTCGGACTGGGCTAATCACCTTTCGACGATATTCCCCGAGGTGCGACTGAAGCGCTATCTGGAGATGCGCGGGGCGGATGGCGTGCCATGGGGCAGGTTGCCGGCGCTGCCTGCGTTCTGGGTCGGCTTGCTTTATGACGATAGCAGCCTTGACGCCGCATGGGACATCGCCAAACGTTGGAATGCGCAGGAACGTCAGGCATTGCGCGACGACGTGCCGCGGCTCGGCTTCAAGGCGAGGATCCGCGACCGCTATCTATTCGAGATCGCAAAGGAGTGCGTCGCGCTGTCGCATTCCGGTCTGCGCCGCCGCGCCCGCATCGATCAGTTCGGCCATGACGAGACCCGTCACCTTGAACCGCTGGAGCGGATTATCGCGTCAGGACGCACCCCAGCCGAGGAGATGCTGGAGAAGTTTCATGGACCCTGGAATGGTTCGGTGGAGCCGGCCTACGACGAATACGCGTTTTGAGGGGCCGGCCGTATTCGCCGACAATCGCCGCCGTATTGCGCAGATGCTCGAACAGGGCCTGTTTGCATCTGGAGCGCCGTTCATCCGGCGTACATGTTCGTGGCGATCAAATGGCCGTCCGCGGACGGCGCCGTGTTCAATAAGTTGAAAGCAATCGCAAATGTCGGGAGCCCGCCTGATCAGAGCGTGTCTGGTTACGCTCGCATTTATGGCACCTGTTGGCGCTACGTCACCCGCGCAGGCGCAAGCCAATTTCGATCGCCCCGGCAGTGATTATCAGCGCTCGCCGGTGTTATCGGGCGATCCGGCGGACTGCGCGCTGGTGTGCGAACGCGACCGGCATTGCCGGGCATGGAGCTTCAACTATCCGACCGACGTCATTGGCGGGGCGGTGTGTTGGCTCAAGAACAGCGTGCCCGCTCGCACCCAGGACAGTTGCTGCGTTTCCGGCGTGCGCGGCGCCGGGGTTGTGGAGCCGCGCAACGGCGCGGTCGAGACCTCCATCGATCGCTCGGGCGGCGATTACCGCAATTTTGAAATCAAGGGCGGCGACGGCGAAGAGCCCTGCAAGGCGGCTTGTGTCGGCGACAACAAATGCCGGGCATGGACCTATGCTCGACCGGGATATGTCGGGAAGGCAGCGCATTGCTTCCTCAAAAAGGATATCAAGCCGCCGCGGCGCAAGGCCGGTTTTATTTCCGGCGTGGTAAGATAGTTGGCGTCACGAATCTCTGATTATGCATCGCCCGCCGATGAAGCCGCCATCATTGGAGCGCTGGCGATGACGGTGAGTTCGGGCCAGAGGCGCTTCCACCGGCTTGCCTTGGCGGCGTAGCTTTCAGGCGAGAAATTAGGACTGAGATTTGCACGCACGATCAATCCGGCGATGTCGGAAAACCCATGCGGCGCATACACCTCGTAGCCGTGCTTGGCGCGGCGAATTCCGACTTGAGTATTCCGCGTCAAGAAGCGGTCGATGCCTTCTGTCGAAGATCGCAACGCCGGCTACGCAATGCCGTGCTTCTGCGGGTACCAAAGATGCACGCGCGCTTGATTGCGGACTTCAATGCGAACGCCAAGGTGTGCGAACCGGCCCTGTAAATTCCGGATCACCGCGTCTTCGGCCTGCCATGAGGTGTCCGCGTCGAAATAGAATACATCGTAGTCCTCGATGCCGTAATGGAGCGCGCGGCCGGTGAGTACATTCCACGCCGTCTGGACCAGGCAGCCCGCCACGATCCACGCATCCGGGAGCGCCAGTACGGACAACTCATCGGCAATGGCTTGATTGACCGGGTTTCGCAAGGCGGCCGTCAGAAAAGCGTCTGCATCCATCGGCGTGCGCTTCTGCGATGAGCCTTAATGCACCGCGGTGAAAAACCGCGCCATTCGAAAACCGGAGAGCCAGGTCGATACCGGCTGGTGTCGGATGCCGAGATCCCAGGAAGCGATGACCGCGTCGGCGCGGCCCACGAGGTCGTCCATCGGGAGCAGGCCTACGCCGCCGTCGCGCACCGGTACGCGGCTATCGGCGGAATTGTCGCGGTTGTCGCCCATCACGAACAGCCGGTCTTCCGGCACCACCACTTCGGCGGTGTTGTCGAGCTGGCCATTGTCGCGCAGCTTGAAAATCGGGTGGGTGGCGCCGCCCGGCAGCGTTTCAAGGTAGCGGAAGGCGGGCACCACGCCACCCTTCTCATTTTCCGCCTCGCCTACGCCATCAGGCTTCAGCTCGGCGGCGTGACCGTCAATGAAGAGCCGGCCCTGCCGGATCTGGACGCGGTCGCCGGGCAGCCCGACCACGCGCTTGACCCAGGCTTGCGACCGGTCGCCCGGCCAACGGAATACGACAACGTCGCCGCGCTTCGGCGTCTGTGCGAACACCCGCCCGGTCTCGAGCAGGTCGATGTGGATCGGCAGCGAGGCACTGCTGTAGCCGTAGGCGAACTTCGTGGCCAGCAGGGCGTCTCCGATCTGCAGCGTCGGCTCCATTGAGCCTGATGGCACGTAGAACGGCTCGGCCAGGGCGCCTTTCGCGACAAAAACCACCAGCACGACCCCGACCAGCTGCATCAGCTGGGAGCTCCAGCTCGCAGTCTTCGGGGCCGTTCCGTTGTCGATGGTCATCCGCCGGTGCCTCCAACCGTTATCCGCTCCATCCGCAGCGTGGGCTGGCCGACGCCTACCGGCACGCCCTGGCCGTTCTTGCCGCAGGTGCCGATACCGGTGTCCAGCGCCAGATCGTTGCCGACCATCGTAATGCGGTGCAGGTCGGTCGGGCCGTTGCCGATCAGCATCGCGCCCTTGAGCGGCGCGCCCACCTTGCCGTTCTCGATCTTGTACGCCTCGGTGCACTGGAACACGTACTTCCCGGACGTGATGTCGACCTGGCCGCCGCCGAAATTGGCAGCATAGATGCCGTTCTTGACCGAGGCGAGGATTTCGGCGGGGTCGCGCTGCCCGGCGAGCATGTAGGTGTTGGTCATGCGTGGCATCGGCACGTGCGCATAGCCCTGGCGACGGCCGTTGCCGGTCGGTTTCATGTTCATCAGCCGGGCGTTCTGGCGATCCTGCATGTAGCCGACGAGGATACCGTCCTCGATCAGGACAGTGCGGTTGGTCGGCGTGCCCTCATCGTCCATGGACAGCGAGCCGCGCCGTGACGCCAGGGTGCCGTCGTCCACCACGGTGACCCCCTTGGCCGCAACCTGCTGGCCCATCAGGCCGGCGAACGCGGAGGTCTGCTTGCGGTTGAAGTCGCCCTCAAGCCCGTGACCGACCGCCTCGTGCAGCATCACGCCGGGCCAGCCGGCGCCGAGCACGACATCCATTTCACCGGCCGGAGCGGGGACGGATTCCAGATTGACCAGCGCTTCGCGGATCGCGCCGTCAGCCGCCTCGCGCCACGCCTTGGCGTCGATGAAGCGCGCGTACCCTTCGCGGCCGCCATAGCCCTTGCTGCCGCTTTCCTGACGGTCGCCTTGTCCTGCGACCACCGAGATATTGACGCGCACCAGCGGTCGGATATCGCGATAGGTTTCACCATCGGGGCGCAGGATTTCGACCACCTGCCACGTCGCTCCCAAGCTGACGGTGACCTGCCTTACTCGCGGGTCTTTATCCCTGACATACGCGTCAATTTCGGCAAGCAGCTTGATCTTGCTCTCGAATCCGGGCGCCTCAAGCGGATTGTCGTCGCCATACAGGCGCACATTGGTGTGCGCGGGAGGTGCGGCAAAGGTGCCGCTGTAGCCGCCACGCACCGCATGCACCGCATCGGCGGCGCGGATCAGCGCGGGGAGCGAGACATCGGAGGAATGCGCGTAACCAACCGCATCGTCCTTTACCGCGCGCAGCCCAAACCCCTGCGAGGTGTCGTAGGTGGCCTGCTTCAGCCGGCCATTGTCGAACATCAAGGCCTCGGTTTGGCTGTACTCCAGGAACAACTCGCCATCGTCAGCGCCGGCAAGCCCGCGCGCGATCTCGTTGCGCACCGAGTTGCGGTCGAGATTGGCGCGGTCGAGCAGGGAGGTGGTGGGGTTCATGAGGGCTCCAATGTGGTGCTATCGCTGACGGCGGACGCGGCGACCCATTGCCACGGATTTTCGGCAGTTGAGCAAAAACCCGCGCCGGGTCCTGTGACGACGCCGTAACTCCTGGGTCTGGTCGCGGCTCACGCCAGCGCTGGCCGGAACGACCATCGCTTGAACATAGGCATGATTGCCGCAAATGGGAGGGGCGGCTCAGGGGAGCTTGTCATACCCTTCGCCAAGGCCGTTCAAACTGAGCGGGAAACCGATGCCCTCTTCGGGGGTTTCGAAGATGATGAAAGTCGCGGTCTTGGCGGCGCGGAATTGTCCGAGCAGCTTGTCGTCCATCACCACCTCGGCAACGCAGCCGTTCGGCAGGCAGCGCACGAAGCCGGCGCGGCCGACATCGGCGTTGTCGAGCTTCAGCCCCAGTCCCGAGGGTAGCAACACACCCAGGGGCGCCACCACGCGCATCAGCTTGCTTTTCTGATCGGCTGTTTTCAGCACGATGACCGTCAGCCCGGCGTTGGAGCGGTCTTCGGCGACCACGCTCTGGATCAGGGCGCATTGTTCGCCTTGGGCGCCGGGCGGAGTGTCGCAGCGGATCTGCCAGTCGCCATGGACCGAGCGCACCGCGCCTTGCGCGCCGGCAGCCCCGGTAGTCGCGAGCAGCACCGCGCTGGCGACGCCGATGGCTCTCAGAGGCGCTTGCCACCCGCGGATCACGCGTGCACGCGGATCCCTGGGCGTCGCGCCGCTTGTCGGCCGGTGTTTCGAACGCCCCATCCGGGTCGATCCCTTGATATGCGCCTGGGTGTCGGTCCAAACCGGGACTGATACCGCAATGACGGCGTCTTGAAGGCGGGCTCCAACCACGCTTGCGCCGGAATGGGCCGCTCCGCAACACAACGAATCAGGTTGCCCTGAAGCAACCCGCCTGTGCCTACATCGCGCCATCCGACTGTCAAGCGCCCCTGGGGTGCGAAAGTGCCGACATTGCCTGATTTGACAGGAAAATGTGCGATCGTCCAACTGGCAAACCGGCCTAAATCCCGCGTCCCACTACTGCATTGCGACAGGCTGCGAATTATGGTTTGAGAGGCTGGATTTCGGCGTTCTAGCGATCTGGTCCTGGTGCTTCTAGAGTGCCTTCGACGGCCGTTTGTCAGGAGGCGGATCGCACAGCATTTGTTGCCGACCGGCGCAATGCTTTTTGGTTTTTATCATGGGAGCGGGAGCGGCATGAAGGTGTCGAAGGGCCAAATCGGCCGGCGGTTGGCGGGATTAGCGGTCACCGGCATTGCGCTGGTCGCCGGCGGGGCGGCATTCGCCGAGCTGGGACAGCCCGCAGCTTGGGAATACACGCTTCAGGAAGCGGCGACACCGGTGATGGAGAGCATCTCCTGGTTCCACAACATGCTGCTCTGGATCATCACCGTCATCACGCTGTTCGTGCTGGCGCTGCTGGTCATAGTGGTGGTGAAATTCAATGCCAGGGCCAATCCGGTGCCCTCGCGCACCACCCACAACACCCTGGTCGAAGTGGCGTGGACGCTTATTCCGGTGCTGATCCTGGTCGGCATCGCGGTGCCGTCGTTCCGGCTTTTGTTCGAGCAGCTCGACATCCCCAAGGCCGATCTCACCGTGAAGGTCACCGGCAAGCAGTGGTACTGGAGCTACGCTTATCCTGACAACGGCAAGTTCGAATTCGATTCGTTGTTGGCGCAGGACAAGAAACCAAGGCTGCTCGGAGTCGACAACGAGATGGTCGTGCCGGTGAACAAGGTTGTGCGGGTCCAGACCACGGGCGCCGACGTGATCCATTCCTTTGCCGTGCCGGCGTTCGGCATCAAGATCGATTCCATTCCCGGCCGTCTCAACGAGACCTGGTTCAAGGCCACCAAGATGGGCATGTTCTACGGGCAGTGCTCGGAGCTTTGCGGCAAGGACCACGCCTTCATGCCGATCGCGGTGCGAGTGGTGAACGATCAGGAATTTGCGGCCTGGGTGGAGGCGGCAAAGAAGAAATATGCAGCCAACCCGGCGAATTCGTTCGCCTCGGCGGGCGCAGCGGCGCAGTAAGCGGCAGCTTTTCAGCGCAAGCCAACTGACAAGGGCGACGGGACCGCAAGGTCCGAGGACTGCAAGCAGGATTTGAAAATGGCAACGACCGCGGCTCATACCCATCACGCTCATGACGACCATGCGCACGACCATCCGACCGGATGGCGGCGTTTCGTCTATTCGACCAATCACAAGGACATCGGCACCATGTACCTGGTGTTCGCGGTCATCGCGGGCGTCATCGGCGCGGCGATGTCGATCGCCATCCGGGTCGAGCTGATGTACCCGGGCGTTCAGATTTTCCACGAAACCCATACCTACAACGTGTTCGTGACTTCGCACGGCCTGATCATGATCTTCTTCATGGTGATGCCGGCGATGATCGGCGGCTTCGGCAACTGGTTC
>C688J35102_120989768_pt1 | contig 13567 bp, 12 predicted proteins | sample HopSoiMetagenom2_FD_35102 | JGI IMG/M metagenome (IMG submission 35102)
CACGCGTATTGGTGGATCTGCGCGGTCCCGCAGCCGCTGCATTCATTCCCAAGGTGAAGTCCGCCATCGAGTCCTACAGCTACAATGAATTCGGGGATTACCGCGTCTGGCCCGGACCAAACAGCAACACGTTCACCGCGGCCGTCCTCCGCGCGGTTCCGGAGCTTGCGACCACGTTACCGCCCAATGCGGTGGGGAAGGATTTTCGCGGCCGGCCTTATCTCGGGCCGACCGATAGCGGCACTGGGGTGGAAGCGTCTTTGTGGGGACTGCTGGGCCTCAAGGTTGGCTGGGTCGAGGGCATCGAGCTCAATTTCCTCGGGCTTGTGGCAGGACTTGATCTACGCCATCCCGCGCTGAAGCTGCCGGGCTTCGGACGGCTCGGCCTGGACGACGGAACGGCCATCGCAGCGCCCGCTCCGGCGAAATAGGCTCGTTCGTCCTCACACGAAAGTGTCCATTTGCGATGGCCATGCGCATGACGGCCTATGTCTGCTGTGCGATGTTGCGCCGACCATTCGGACGCGATGCATCCCATGCGCGATACCCGGCCGCTGCTTGAACAAATTGCATTTCCGCCGCTCCGGCGCGGCCCCCTTGAGACGCTGCAGGTCAACGTCGGCTATCGTTGCAACCAATCCTGCTCGCATTGCCATGTAAACGCCGGACCCAATCGCAGCGAAGAAATGCCGGCAGCGATTGTCGACCTGGTGCTGTCCTTTCTCGACCGCAAGCACATCGCGCACCTCGACATTACCGGGGGCGCGCCGGAGCTTAATCCGCATTTCCGCCGGCTGGCATGCGCCGCTCGAGCCCTGGGCGTGGGCGTGACCGACCGCTGCAATCTCACGATATTGGAGGTTCCAGGCCAGGAGGATCTTGCCTGCTTTCTGGCCGGCGAGCGGATTGCGATCGTGGCCTCCCTACCCTGCTATGTTGAGGAGAATGTGGACCAGCAACGCGGCAACGGAGTGTTCGAGAGCTCTATTCGTGGCTTGCGAAAGCTCAACGCCGTTGGCTACGGGCATGAGCCCACCGGGCTTGCCCTCGATCTGGTCTACAACCCACAAGGGCCGATGCTGCCGCCGTCCCAGGAGGCGCTCCAAGCCGATTACAAGCGCGTGCTCAGAGAGCGTTATGGCATTGTGTTCAATCGGCTCCTTACGCTTGCAAACATGCCGATCCAGCGCTTTGGCGCGGTGTTGATCTCACGAGGAGAGCTTGGGAGCTACCTTGATCTGCTTCGGGGGTCTCACAGCGATGACAATCTGGAGCATGTCATGTGCCGCAGCCTGATCTCGATAGACTGGCGTGGTTATGTCTACGATTGCGATTTCAACCAGATGCTCGATTATCCCCTGCGGCATGGCCGCCGCGAGCGGGTACATCTGTCAGATCTGCTGGACGTGGAAATAGAAGGTCAGCCGATCCGAGTCGCCGGCCATTGCTATGGGTGCACCGCCGGCCAGGGATCAAGTTGCGGAGGCGCCTTGATCCAGTCGGCGCAGTAACGGCTCATTGGCAAAGCTCTCCATCATCATTCCGGCTCTCGATGAAGGCGAAGAGATCGTAGCAACGCTCGACGGGCTAGCCCATTTGCGCGCCCTTGGGGTCGAGGTGATCGTGGTCGATGGCGGCAGCCACGACGCCACGGTTCAGCGAGCGCGCATGCGCTCCGATCGCGTCATCTCCGCGCCGCGCGGTCGCGCTTCCCAGATGAATGCCGGGGCGGTCAAGGCGTCGGGCGACGTCCTGTTGTTTCTCCACGCCGATACGCGACTACCCGATGATGCGGAGCACCTCGTGCTCGGCGGGCTCGATCGCGCAGGACGCGTGTGGGGCCGCTTCGATGCGAGGATCGAGGGCAAGCGCCCGCTCCTCTCTCTCGTCGCCTGGTTCATGAATGTGCGCTCCCGCCTCACCGGGATCGCGACAGGAGATCAGGCCATATTCGTGCGACGGGATGCGTTCAACGCGGTCGGGGGATTCCCGCCAATTCCTTTGATGGAAGATATCGCGGTTTCTAAGCAGCTTAAACGGCGCAGCCCACCGCTCTGCCTGCGCGAGCTCGTCGTCACCTCCGGGCGCAGATGGGAGAGGAACGGCATCTTCTCCACGATACTGCTCATGTGGTGGCTGCGCCTTGCATTCTTCTTCGGCGCCGATCCGAAAAAGCTGGCGCGCCGATATGGCTACGAATGAGCCTATAGCGATTGCGCTTCTCGCCAAGGCACCCACCGCAGGGCTCGCCAAGACACGGCTCATACCGGTGCTGGGGCCCGAGCGCGCCGCGTTGCTGCAGGGGCGATTGATCGAGCGCGCCGCGGACACCGCATCGCGTTCAGCACTCGGGCCGCTGACCTTGTGGGCAACGCCCGACGAGAATCATGTGCTGTTTCAGACTATCGCTATCCGCCACCGATGCACGCTTGCACGCCAGAGCGAAGACGACCTTGGCGCGCGCATGCTTGCAGCGGCGTCCCGAGCGAACGGACCCGTCCTGGTGATGGGCACCGATTGCCCTCCGCTCACAATCGCTCACCTTCGCAGGGCCGCCGACATCCTGCGCGCTGGGACCGATGTCGTTATTCTTCCAGCAGAGGACGGCGGTTATGTCCTGATCGGAATGCGCGCGCCGCAGCTGACGATATTCGCCAGCCCAATCTGCTGGGGTAGCCCTCGTGTTCTTGGTGAAACGCGCCGTCGCCTGCGGCGCTTGGGCCTGACCTGGCAGGAGCCGTTCATGCTGTGGGATCTGGATGTACCCGCCGATCTCGATCGGCTGAAGAGCGCGGGTCTTGAAGAGCTGCTCCTCTGATCATTGCTCCGGTATCGCCGCCACGCCAGCGGCATCACAAATAAAACTGCGTAGCCCACATGAGCGTAGCGATATGCGGAGATCGTTCTGGCTGTCGCTGACGCTCACGGGCTTCAGGCAAGCACCCGCGGTCAATCCTGGAACGTCGCGCCAGCCCACACATTCGGGGCCGCTCGCTGATACTGCGGAGGACGGGCGACCTCGGCACCGAGTACTTTCGCGGCGTGCCATCCCCAATGCGGGTTGTCGAGCATGGCGCGTGCGAGCGCCACCATGTCGGCTTTACCCTCCGCGACGACCGCTTCGGCACGCTTGGGCGTAGCGATCAATCCTACCGTGCGGGTGACCATGCCGGTCTGGCGCTTTACCTCTTCGGCAAACCCGACGTTCATGTTGGCGGCCATGGTCGGCCGGGCGCCTGCGCTGATGCCGCCCGAGGAGATGCACACGAAGTCTACGCCGGCGTCTTTTAGTGCTCTGGTAAAAGACACGGCATCGGCGGGGGTTAACCCGCCTTCCACCCAATCATTGCCGGTTATGCGCGCTCCGAGGGGCATGGATGCGGGTACGACGCCACGCACAGCTTTGACCACTTCGAGCGGAAACCGCATGCGGCCCGCCAGAGAGCCTCCGTACTGATCGGTGCGTTTATTCGAGATCGGCGAAAGAAAACCGTGAAGCAGATAGCCGTGGGCTCCGTGCAGCTCGATTGCATCGATTCCCGCCCGCATCGCACGCTTTGCGGCGGCAACAAACGTGTCGCAGACGCGCTCCATGTCTGAGAGCGACATCTCACGCGGCGACGGCCAATTCGGGCCGAATGGAAGCGCCGACGGCGCGATGGTCTCCCACGCATCCTCCCGCGACTGGAGTGGCTGCGCCCCCTCCCATGGCCGTTGCGCGGAGGCTTTGCGTCCGGCATGGGCGAGCTGGATGCCGAGCTTGGCCGTGCCGTGGCGGCGACAATGAGCGACGACGCGCGCAAGCGCAGCTTCACAATCATCGGAATAAAGCCCGAGACAGCCGTGGGTAATGCGTCCGCGCCGTTCGATGCCAGTGGCTTCGATCACGAGCAGCGCGGCTCCGGAATTACTCAGCGTGCCGAGATGGTTGAGGTGCCAGTCATTCGCGACGCCGTCGTCGGCGCTGTACTGGCACATGGGAGAGACCACGATTCGATTGGCTAGCTCGAGATCGGCAAGCCTGATGGGCGAGAAGAGAGCACTGGGCATGTCGGAGGATTCTGGGAATTGGCAGAAAAGCCGAAAGCTAGGGCGACAGGGAGGATTCGCAGGGGGCACGCAGAAGCGCAAAAAATGACCCGCCCAGACGGGGAAATCCGGGCGGGTCGCTTTGATCGGCGCAGGGGATCGGGGGGGCGTGAGCGCCGATCGGGGCTGTAACTCCTGGCCTTGATGGCCTGTTTGACTATTAGTCGGCCACTACGGCAAAAGGTTCAACTCGGTTCAGGCGGTTGCAGAGAATCTTTCCAGGCGTAACCCGGTACTAATATACCGATAGCCTGCTGTCAACTTGCTGCCACTCCTACGGGGGTGGAGCATCAAGCGTGCCGCTTGGGGTTACCCAAGAGTTCCGCACGTTATTCCTGCCCCCTCAGAAGCGAGCGGCTATCCCTGCGCCCTTTGAAGCGAGCGGCTCAATTGTCCAGGAAACTGCGCAGCTTTCTCGACCTCGAAGGGTGCTTGAGCTTGCGCAGCGCCTTGGCCTCGATCTGGCGGATGCGCTCGCGGGTGACGGAGAACTGCTGGCCGACCTCTTCCAAAGTATGGTCGGTGTTCATCCCGATGCCGAAGCGCATGCGCAACACGCGCTCTTCGCGCGGGGTCAACGACGCCAAAACGCGCGTGGTGGTTTCCCGCAAATTCGACTGAATGGCCGCCTCGATCGGAAGGAGCGCATTCTTGTCCTCGATGAAATCGCCTAGATGGCTATCCTCCTCATCCCCGATGGGCGTCTCCAGCGACAACGGCTCCTTGGCGATCTTGAGGACCTTACGGACCTTCTCCAAAGGCATGCCCAGCTTCTCGGCCAGCTCCTCGGGCGTCGGCTCGCGGCCAATCTCGTTGAGCATCTGGCGCGAGGTGCGCACGATCTTGTTGATCGTCTCGATCATGTGCACCGGGATACGAATGGTGCGGGCCTGATCCGCGATGGAGCGGGTTATAGCCTGACGGATCCACCAGGTGGCGTAGGTCGAGAACTTGTAGCCACGGCGATACTCGAATTTATCGACCGCCTTCATCAGGCCGATATTGCCTTCCTGGATCAGATCGAGGAACTGCAGGCCGCGATTTGTGTATTTCTTCGCGATCGAGATCACCAGACGCAAATTCGCTTCCACCATCTCCTTCTTGGCTTGGCGCGCCTCGCGCTCGCCCTTCTGCACCATATGCACGATCTTGCGGAACTCGCCGATCTCAAGACCAGTCTCGCCGGCCAGGACCTGGATGTCGTGGCGGTACTGCTTGATTTTGTCCTTGTCTTTGGCGACGAGGTTCTTCCAGCCTTTTGCCGCAAGCTTGGATACGCGATTGAGCCAGCGCGGATCGAGCTCCGACCCCTGATAATTCCTAAGAAAATCCTCACGCACGACGCCATGGCTCTCGGCGAGGCGCATCAAACGGCCCTCATAGCCTACAAGGCGCTTGTTGATGTCGTAGAGTTGCTCCACCAGCGAGTCGATGCGAGTCTGGTTTAATCGAAGCGACTTCACCTCAGAGATAATGTCATCCTTGAGCTTCTTGTAACGGCGCTCTTGGGCCGGAGACAGGGTGGTGTTCTTGAGCTTGAACTCAATGTCCTGATCCTGGAGCCGGCGCAGCCGCTTATAGGCATCGGCGACATTATCGAAGGTTTCGACGACCTTGGGCTTGAGCTCGGCCTCGATTGCGGCGAGCGAAAGCGAGTTCTCCATATCATCGTCTTCGAATTCAGCTTCGCCCGGAACGGTCTCGCCGGCTTCGCCTTCCTCGCCATCGACACGTGTCGGTGCCGCCTTGAAGGGGGTCGCGCCGGGCGGCGCTGCGGGCGGCGCCGAGGTCTGTGCAAGGGGCGGCGTCCCCGGAGTGGGCTGTGCCGGAACGGACTGCCCATCAATGCCTATGGTGGGGGCCGGAATGGCCTTGGCGTCCGGTCCCGCGTAAGTAGCTTCGAGATCGATGATGTCGCGGAGAAAGACCTTGCCCTCATTGAGCTCATCGCGCCAGATAATGATGGCCTGGAACGTGAGCGGGCTCTCACAGAGTCCCGCGATCATAGCCTCGCGACCCGCCTCGATTCGCTTGGCGATCGCGATTTCACCCTCGCGCGACAGCAGCTCCACCGAGCCCATTTCGCGCAAATACATGCGCACAGGATCGTCGGTTCGCTCGGTGGGCTCCTTGGCCTCGGATTTGGCTGGAACCGAGCGCTTGACTTCGACCAGCTCGCTGCCTTCGGGCTCCGGCTCGTCCTCTGGCTCCTCGCGCTGCTCGTCGTCTTCGCTCGCTTCTTCGGTCTCGACGACGTTCACCCCCATCTCGCTGAACATCGCGAGGACATCCTCGATCTGCTCGGAATTGACCTCCTCGGAGGGCAATACCGAGTTGATCTGGTCATGGGTGACATAGCCGCGCTTCTTGGCGGTACGAATGAGCTTTTTGACGGCGGCATCGCTTAAGTCCAGTAGCGGCAGCGGAGTGTCTGGCGTATCGGCGGCTTCCTTTTCCGGCGCCTCCTCCTTTTCTTTCTCTTTTGGTGCTGCTTTCGCCTTTGTCGCCATGCATGTCTCCTGGACGCCCCGTCCGAACGTCAAACACGACACCCCTACCCTATGCGGGAAGAATCGGATTGGCCGCGCCGGCCACGCTCGCTGGATAAGAGGCCCTTGATTCGGCCCTCTTCCGGAGTGTCCGTGGGGGTAATTAAACCGGGCTTAACCTCCCATAGCAGGCAAGCGCAAGGTTGCTCGGCAAGATTCTTGATCCGCCGCCTCATACTGACCGAACGGGTCGTCCGGACAAGGTTCCGAAACCCTCGATGAGCGCCTCGGCACCCTCGTGGAGGTCCAACCGGGCTTTCACATCCTGCAACCAAGAATAATTGGCCTCTGTTGCCTCCCGACCTAACGCATGCTCCGCGTCCCTGAGTTCCTTAGCTAAGGTATGGGCTTGCCGATGCAAGCCGACGAGTTGTTTCCAAGTCGTGAGAACGTCGTCAGGGGCTGCACCGGCCTTCGCCGCCCACACGGACGGCGTGGTGATAACCTTTTGGATGCGTTCCGACACCTCGCCCAGGCCGCGCCGGCCGAGCTCGACGATCATGGCTTCCGCGTCAGTCGCGCTCCCGTGCGCAAAGATATCGACCAGGGCAGCCTTTACCTTCGCAGCTTCGGAATGGCGCAACTCCACTTCAGCGAGCTCTTCCAGATGATCGTGAAGAAGCCAGGGATGGTTGATTACGGCCTGAAGAATGAGGGCTTCGCGGCGGGGAATGGCCGCGCGATGACCGCGGTGGACGGGGCTCGACGCCAGCTGCGCACTTGCGGCCACATAGGGCTCGTCTGGGTGCGGCCGCGGGCTCGACCACGCAAGATTGCCGGGCTTGCGTCCGGGAAGGCGGTTTCGGTCTCGCCCCCACGGCGATGATGCGCCCAGGCCACCACGAGCAGAGCGCAGGCGGACGCGTGGGCGATCGCCCGGCGCGAACAGCCGCCGCAACCTGTCCGCAAACTCGTCGCGATAATATCTGCGCACGGATTCATCGCCAATCGAGCCGATCACGTGCGCGAGCCGCGCCTCGAATGCAGCGCGCCGCTCGGGCGTGTCGAGGCTTCCCGCTTCCGCCTCGCGCATCCACAGCATGTGCGCGAGCGGCCGCGCGCCGCCAATGACCTCATGGACGGCATCGCGTCCCGCAGCACGCAGAAGATCATCCGGGTCCTGTCCTTGCGGGAGGCTCGCGAATTTCAAGCTCTTTCCTGGCTTGAGCAACGGCAGCGCCAGATCGATTGCGCGATAGGCGGCACGTCGCCCCGCCACGTCGCCATCGAAGCAAAGCATCGGCTCGTCAGCGATCTTCCATAACAGCACCAGCTGGTCGCCAGTCAGCGCCGTCCCCAGCGGCGCTACGGTTGCCTCGTATCCGGCTTGAACCATGGCAATGACGTCGACATAGCCCTCGACCGCAACCACCTGGGCGCCTTTATGCGCGGCAGCGCGCGCGCTGGCGATGTTGTAGAGCGTGGCCCCTTTGTGGAAGAGCGGCGTCTCAGGCGAGTTGAGATATTTTGCCTGGGCCTCTTTTTCGAGCGCGCGGCCGCCGAAGGCAATGACTCGGTTACGCACGTCCGAGATCGGAAACATCACCCGCTCGCGGAAACGATCGTAGGGTAGAGGGATGTCCTCGCCGGCGACCAGCAATCCGGCCTCGATCATAGCGTCGGTTGCCACGCCGAGCTTGCCCATGTGCTCCTTGAGCGCGAAGCGCTCGTTGGCAGCGTAGCCGAGCCGAAATTTCAGCTGCGTCGCGGGATCGATGCCGCGATCGGCGAGGTAGCCGCGCGCCCTGGCGCCGGCGCGGGAGGCAAGCGCGTCCTCGAAGAATTTCGCTGCCAGCTCGACGATCTCGTTTAGCGTCTTGCGGCGTTCGTCGCGCGCCGTATCCTCGCGGGAGGGTTTCGGGAGCGGAAGTCCCGCCTGCTCCGCCAAACGCTCGACCGCCTCCGGAAACGAGAGCCCCTCCGTCAACATCAGAAAATCGAAGATGTTTCCATTCTTGCCGGCAGAGAAATCGAACCACATGGACTTCTGGTCATTGACGAAGAACGAGGGCGTCTTCTCCTTGTTGAAAGGCGAAAGCCCGCGCCACTCGCTGCCGGATTTCTTAAGCTTCACCCGACGGCCGACGACCTCGGAAACGGCGAGCCGCGCGCGCAACTCATCCAGGAATTGGGGCGAAAAGCGCATGGCGCCTGATCCGAATCGTCAAGGGCATGATAGCGCTCAAAAGGGAGCGCAACCGCGATCCTGCAGGCGCGGCCGCTAAATCGATTTAGAAGCGAGGTTTTCCAAGCTATTCACAGCATGCCACGCATGCTACCGGCAGCGCGCAGGGTGAACGGCTTTCTCCGGCAAAATACGTTAGCGCTTGGCAGTATCGCCCTGCGAAGGCCGCACCGAGTGCCAGGGATCAGTCTTTGCCGGCGCAGACTTAACCTGTCCCTTCGTCCGGTTGATCATTTCTCGGTACGTCTTTTCGATTTCCACGTCTTCTTTCTTCTGCGCTTCGGATCGCAGCGAAGTAGGCTTCTGCTCTTCTTGTTGCGAATAGGCCGTGGCAGAGAGCAAGCCGAGGATGACGGCAGCAATGGCAAAGGTTCTCATGGTGCGGTTTCCCCTGTTCCCAGGCTGCTGTAGCACAGATCACTCCGCGAGGTCACGTGCGCGAAGCCAGCCCGGACAGGCCCGATTGGGCTCGATCCGGCCCAATCTGGTCTGCGTCTTGGCGTGCGCCGCCCTGACCGCCATTTTGACTTGCCGGGCGTCGGGACAGGAGGAGGCCTCAAACTACCCCAACAAGCCCGTCCGGATCATGGTCGGATTTGGCGCCGGTGGCGGCAATGATCTCATAGCTCGAATCGTCGCGCCCAAACTTGCGGAAAAGCTCGGCCAACCAGTCGTTGTGGAGAACCGCCCGGGAGCCGCCGGGCAGCTTGCGGTTCTCTACGCTCAAAGCCAGCCGGCCGACGGACATACCTTGGTCATTGGTGCAACGGGTCAGCTCGCGATCGCAACGGCCATCTACCCCAATCTGCCATTCCATCCGACCAGGACGCTCATCCCGCTCAGCTTACTCGGCTCCTACCGACTTGCCATTGCGGCCTCAACGCAGCATGGCATTGGCTCCCTTAGAGAGCTTGTTGCCTTCGCCAAAGCCAATCCGGACAAATCGAATTACCCCTCCTCCTCGCCGGCGTTCACCATCCCGGCCGAGCTGTTCAAGCTCAAGACCGGCATCCCCGGGCAAGCAATCCCCTACAAAAGCACGAACGAGATGATGCTGAGCATCGCCGCCGGGCAGACGCTTTTCGGTTTTGCCGACCCTCCGATCGTGATCCCGCTGGCGCAGGGCGGCAAAATCGGCGTTCTTGCCATGACTGGACCCGATCGCCTCCCCGATCTTCCCAACGTGCCGACGGTCGCGCAAGCAGGCTTTGAGGATATCGACATCAGACTGCAATGGATTGGGGCATTCGCGACTGCAGGCACGCCGGTTGCGACCGTGCGCAAGCTCGAGCGGGCCATGCAGCAGGTGATGGGCGACCCGGGCGTGCGCGAGCGGCTCAAAGCTGTGGCCTATACGCCGGACGGGAGGCCGGGCGAGGAATTCAGGCAACTCATCGAGGATGACATCAAGGCCTATTCCGACGTGGTCAAAGCCGCCAATCTGAAATTTTGACTGAAACTTCGCGTGTCGCACTCGAAGGGCGCACACTCCCCAGATACCTGTCCGATTGGCTTTGCGACCAGTCACGTTTCGTCGTCAACGGAACTTCAGGAATAGCACCACCGCCTTAGTGGGTGGGCGGATCACGGCGGGCATGCAGGTGGGACCTCTCACCGGACCTGGAAGACGAGCTTGCCGCGCAAATGGCGGCCCTCGCTCACACGATGGGCTTCCGCCGCCTGCGGCAGCCGATAGAGCTTGATCTCTGGCGGGCGCACCGCACCGGCGGTGAAGAGATGCGCGATGCGCTCCATATGACGGCGCGCGCGTCCGACCGGAGGCCGCAGCCCCCTGACATCGGTGCGTTTGGGCGCGGGCGCCTGCGCGCCAGAGGCAATGAAGGCGGCCCGCCCGCCCGGCTTGAGCACCGCGAAAGATTTTTGCGCCACCTCGCCGCCTACCGTGTCGAAGACCGCGTCGCAATTGGAAACGACCGTCGTGAAATCGCGCGCGTTGTAGTCGATCGCCTCGTCGGCGCCGAGGCCGCGCACATAATCGAGGTTTGCGGCGCTCGCGGTCGTGACGACCCGCGCGCCGATGTGCTTGGCGAGCTGAATGGCAAAGCCGGCGACGCCGCCTGCCCCGCCCTGAACGAGGATCGTCTCGCCGCGCTTGAGCTCCAAAGTGTCCTCAATGGCGCTGAGTGCCGTCAGCCCGGTGAGCGCGAGCGCAGCCGCGTTGATATGCGAGAGTGCGTCGGGTTTCTTGGCTATGATCGAAGCCTTGACCGCAATCTTCTCCGCATAGGCACCCTCCTGCCCCGCCTCGCAAACCCCGAAGACAGCATCGCCTGCGCGAAGATCGTCGACGCCCGTGCCCAGCGCACTGATCACGCCGGAAAAATCACGGCCCAGCACATAAGGAAACTTCGACTGCTTGTAGTCGCCTGCGCGTACCTTCCAGTCCGCGCCGTTGACGCTTGCGGCATGTATGTCGATGACGACCTCTCCCGGCCCTGCTACCGGATCGGGGAGCTCGCCATATTGCAGGACTTCGGGGCCGCCATGCCGCTCGATGTATGCTGCTTTCATTTGTGCGCTCTCGATTGTCATCGTCCGCGAAAAGACGACCATCCAGTAGACCGTAGCCTGTCAGTATAGCTTCGACGAGGCTGCTTCCTGGAGACTCGCTTTCGCGGGTATGACAGCATCGACTTTCAGGCCCTGCTCAGCTCGGCCAGACGCCTGCCTGCTCCAGCTGCGCCATTGCAGCGTCCGTGAATTCCGCGCGCGGCGCATCGCCGCCGATCACGAACATGAGGATATGCTCCGCGCTGGGCTCGCCCGCGGTCACGTTCTCGAAGCGGCGAATCAGGCCCGGCGGAAACGAGATGACATCGAGCGGATCGAGATCCACATGCTCGACCTCTCCGTCCTTGCCTTCCCAGCTTGCGCGCCAGCGGCCGGTCATGGGGATGAAAGTCTCATTCGTGTCGTGATTATGCATCATGGGCCCGTGCCCCGGCCTGGCCCTGCAGTAGCCGAGGTTGAAACCTTCAGAGATTTTGATGGCAGCGAGTCGTGCGGCCTCCTCTCCAACCGGCGACGTCACGCCGCCTCCCAATTGCTTCGGCGGCTGGAAGCCGATGACGTTGTAAAGCATGCGCTCGCACCCCGGCATGCGGCTGTCGGGGAGCCCGCCGTCATGGCCCTTGAGCTCCTTGAAGCGGGCCACCCGTGCCAGGATCTCCGCGCGCGTGAAGTTTTTTCGCGGCAACATTTCCATCGCTTACCTCCTCGCAACCGGACAGGGCAATCCTGTCAGATTGGCCGTCGTCGGCCAAGGTGGAGGCGCGTTGTCGGAGCTGTAGCCCGCATCGGTATCAGGGATATGCGGGAAGCTCCCGGATACTTCGCTCGACGGGGATACGAAGAGAATGAGCCGAGGACGACTAATAAACGGGATCGATCGCCTGAATCGGCAGATACGCGGGCGCGCCGAGTTGAGCCGACATCCCGATCTTCGGCCGAGCGATGTCGGCGCTGGTTGCGTCGACGCTCGACTTGGCCCAGAACACCATGGCCAAGCCCATGATCGTGGCGGCAATTGCAAAACTGGTATTTTTGCGCATGGGAGCCTCCGAGTTGCCTGGGCCGCGGAACTGGTTTGCAGCCGCTGCCATGAAGGAAATCCTAAGGAGAGTCGCGCACCGGCCCTGTGATCTAAATCACACGGGACGCCTGGCGCACCCTTCAACTGTGACCCAGATCACATCCTGCGAAACCGAGACGAACTCATTAAATCCATGTTGATCGCCGCTTCTGCCGGTCTCGCGATGACGGCCGCAGCTGCTGCGCAGTCGCCGCAGCTCGTCATGGAGGAGATGATGGTGCCCTCCTCCGACGCGGGAATAGAAATTTTTGTGCGCAACAAGCGCCCGGCGGACAGGGAAACGTGAAGGCATCGGGAGTGCGCCATATCAGGCGGCCGCGCTCTTGCGCGGCCCGCAAAGCATGAGCCGCGTTCGCATCTTGCGCACGGTTCGTCACCGCGTGGGCTTGGCGCGCCTGCGACGACCCACCATCGCTGTATGGCCTTGTGCGCGGCCCGGCTTGCGCCGCCCTGCGAAGGCGCTGACCCCTTCACCCCCATGTACAAGCTGATTGGAATTCTGGTGGCCGCGGCGCCCATCGTCCTCTTCCTCAGGGCGATCCTGGTGCGGCACTCGAAAAAGAGATCGCAGGCGCTCTCCGACTTCAAGCGGCAGCTTGATTATCTGGTGGGGCTGCTTCTGATTGTGATCGGATGCGTCGTTGCCTATTCGATCGGGAAGCTCATCTATCAGTTTTTGAGCTGATTGCGGCCTGCTGCAGCGGCGACCTGCGGGGCGCGCGGCGGCTGCGCCTCAACAGATCCTCGCCGACGACAGCGCAGCATTTTCGATCAGCCGCCCTCGTTGCCGTACTCCTCCTTGAGCAGATCGAGCCGTTTCAGCGCGTCCCGATCGGACACAACGAACATCGTGGCTTTGTCGGTCTCGGCGCGATGCGAGATCCAATTCCCATGTGGCAGGCTGAAGATGTCCTTCGCCTCCCAACTCAGCATCTGGTCGCCGACCCGCGTAGCCCCGGCCCCTTCGACCACGCAGCACACGGCATTGCTGGTGGTGCGGAACGGAATGGTGTCGCTGCCACGATCGAGCTGGGCCAGATGGCAGTCCATGAGCGCCATCGCAGACCCGCCGGTGAGCGGATTGACATAACGCACCCGCCGCGCCCCATCCCTTGCTCTGGGTGCCGCGCG
>C688J35102_120989769_pt1 | contig 13567 bp, 11 predicted proteins | sample HopSoiMetagenom2_FD_35102 | JGI IMG/M metagenome (IMG submission 35102)
GAGGTCGCGGCGAAATTGCAGCATCGGGTGCTCGCCAATTGGATGATGCGGGGCGAGAAAGGCTCCGAACTTCAGGCGTGCCATGGGTGTTTTCTCCGGTCTTATTGTTCTTGGTAGCGGTTGTTGAATGGGGCTGCTCCCCAAACTACGGGCTGGGGGCAGTGATGGCAATCGCTGAAACCCGCGCACCAAGCATGGCTGTGGCGCCACTTCCGTGGCATACCGTGGCCGGAATTTCTCTTCCCGTTTTTCCCTCGCAAAGATGGATCGCCATGAACCGCGTTCTCGCCCATACCGGCGCCCGATATCCGATTGTGCAGGCTCCCATGGGCTGGATCGCACGCACCCAGCTTGCATCCGCGGTGTCGCGCGCCGGTGGCCTTGGCATCATCGAGACATCATCGGGCGAAACCGAAGCCTGTCAGGCTGAAATCAACCAGATGAAAGCCTTGAACCTCCCGTTCGGAGTCAATCTGCCGATCCGATTTTTGCGTGACGATGCCATTCTGAAATTCGTCTGCAACTCCGGCGTAAAATTCGTTACGACGTCGGCGGGCAGCCCGGCGAAATTCATCGCGCCGTTGAAGGCCGCCGGCATCATCGTCTATCACGCCGTGCCCACGGTGGAGACCGCGTTGAAATGCGTGGAGGCCGGGGTGGACGGGCTCGTGGTCGAGGGTGCTGAGGGAGGGGGCTTCAAGAATCCCGAGGAAGTCTCGACTCTAGTGCTGTTGCAGGGCATCCGCGCACGCACTGACATCCCGATGATCGCCGCCGGCGGCATCTGCGACGGTCGCGGCATGGCTGCGGCTTTCGCGCTGGGCGCCGAGGGCATTCAGATGGGAACGAGGTTCGTGAGCTGTAGCGAAAGTCCGGTGCATGCGAATTATAAAAACGCCATCGTCGAGGCGAGAGAAACAGGAACGCTGGTGTTGAACAAGAAGTCGACGCCGTGCATTCGCGCGCTGAAGTCGGAACGCACCAGGACCGTCTACGAGGCCGGTCTGATGGCTCCCGATGCATTAAAAGGGATTCGCGACGTCTATTTCCACGGCGACATGGAGGCCGCGCCAGCGCTAGCAGGGCAATCGGCCGGGTTGATCGACGCGGTGAAGTCGGCGCGCGACATCATCGAGGAAACAGTTGCGCAGTTTTTCGCGATCACCACGCGCCTGGGCGCGTTGAGCACAGCCAAGGCCTTTGGCTGAGATTTAGCCCATGGCTTACCGCAATACGTAACGGGCGCGGACGCGGGCGTTGCCATCGTGGAACCCAACACCCCCTATGCCGCGTTTGTCGCAGGTGGAGGCGGCCCGTCGTCATACCCCGATTGTACATTGCACGTCGCGGATGCACTTGGGGCAGGCTCGGATCCATAGCCAAAAGCGAAAGCATCGATTTCAGGTTCGAAAGCTTCGCATCGCCACCGAACACGGCAATTCCTTCGTCGCCAATAAAGCCATTGTCGGGAACTGGCGCATTTGTGGTCCCTTGGTGACCGCCTTCAGCTTCTCGGCGCCCCAATTTGGCGAGGGATGGGGCCGCACCCACCGCCCAAACGTTAATTCTGGGGACTGACAGTACACCCATCTTTTATTTTGCAGTGCAGCAACTATGTGTTGCGCTCCGAGTTGGGGGTTCTCTACCAAGGAGCTGCCAGTGCCATCACTTGCGAACAACGTCGAATTCCTCAAGCGCTTGCGGAAGTTAAATGGACTTCGGGGCTTTGCGGCCGATGGCCTCAACATGAGGCCAGGGGTGCCCAGTCCGCTGGTCGAGACCACCGAGTTCGGATCCAATCCCGGCGCGCTCAGAATGTTTTCGTTTGTTCCCACGACACATCAGGAGCCGCCCGCCCTTGTGGTCGTCCTTCACGGCTGTGGCCAGACCGCTGCCGGATACGATCTCGGCGCCGGCTGGTCGACGCTGGCAAAGCATTTCGGATTTGCGTTGCTGATGCCTGAGCAGCAGGCCGCCAACAATGCCAACGGATGCTTCAACTGGTTCATTCCGGAAGACACGACGCGCGGCAGCGGCGAGGCCGCTTCCATCAGGCAGATGATCGCGCGGATGGCCCGCGACCACAAGATCGATGCACGGCGAATCTTTGTCACCGGCCTTTCGGCGGGCGGCGCCATGACTTCGGCCATGCTTGCGACTTACCCTGAGGTATTCGCGGGCGGCGCAATCATCGCCGGCTTGCCATTCGGTGTTGCAACCAATGTGCGCGAGGCTTTCAACGGGATGTTGCAGTCTCCACCTCGCCCGGCTTCCGAACTGGGCGATCTCGTGCGCAACGCCTCAAATCACAGGGGGCCCTGGCCGAAGATATCCGTGTGGCACGGCAGCGCCGACCGCACCGTCAATCCCGCCAACGCGGACCAGATCGTGAAGCAATGGCTTGATGTTCATCAGCTGCCTTCCTCCCCGATGTCCCAAGGTGACGTGGACGGTTATCCGCATCAGATATGGTGGAACGCTGACGGCGAGACCGTGGTCGAATGCTACACCATCACTGATATGGCCCACGGTACTCCGCTTGGGACGGCGGCCAATGATGAGCGGTATGGCTCGCAGGGCGCGTATCTGATCGAGGCCGGAATTTCATCCTCGTATCACATCGCAAAATTCTTCGGCCTGACCGATTGGATCCAGCAGCCGAACGAAGCCGCAACGCCAGCTACCAAGGCCGCGCCAAGGGAATCCATCAAGACAACCCCGGCGCCTGCTCCAGCACCCGCGCTGCCGCCGCTGCCCGATTTCGGCAAGGTCTGGCCGCGCAACGGGGCGGATCAGCGTGCCGAGCCTCGGAAAGCGCGTCACGCCATCGATGTCGGGAGCGTCATCACCCGCGCGCTCACCGCGGCCGGGCTCATGAAATAACTACCACGAGGTCGCGCCGAGATTGCACGTCGTCGCGCAGCCACGGGGAAGTTTGTTCCCCGTCGGCAAAAATAATTTGGAACCAATCCCGGCGGCGGGCATTTGGTAGGAACTGTGGGGCGGTTGAGCTCCGCTGCCGATAAGGCTCGGCTCATCCAAACCCGCCGATCATTGTTGATGTTGAGTACCGCCAAATCCAGTTCTGCGGATTTTCTCGCCGGCGGCGGTGAGATGGGCGTGTTGACGCGCTCCCATGACTGGTCGGCAACGGCGCTGGGAAGACCCGAGAAGTGGCCGCAGAGTCTGCGCACGGCTGTGCGCATCCTGCTCAACACCAACCACCCGATGTTCATCTGGTGGGGTCCGCAACTGATCCAGTTTTATAATGATGCCTACCGCCAGACGATGGGGCCGGAGCGTCATCCAAGCGCCCTGGGTCAGGGCGGACGAGAGTGCTGGGCGGAAATCTGGCCGATCATCGGACCGCAGATCGAGCAGGTGATGAGCGGTGGCGGTCCGACCTGGCACGAGAACCAACTCGTTCCGGTCACCCGCCATGGCAGGCTCGAGCAGGTCTACTGGACTTACGGCTACAGTCCGATCGACGAAGGCGATCGCGTCGGCGGCGTGCTCGTGGTTTGCCGCGACGTGACCAAGGACTATCTTGCCTCCGCCGCCCTTCGGGAACGCGAAGCCGAGTTGGCCCGCGTCCAACAACTCGGCCGGATCGGCGGCCTCGAGGTCGATCTGAGGACCGGATTCGGCAATCGCCGCTCGCCGGAGTATCTGGCGATCCACGGCTTGCCGCCGGACGCCGCGAACGAAACACACGAGGACTGGGTCCGGCGCATCCATCCAAACGACCGTGAGGCGACCGATAAGAATTTCCGTGAAGCCGTCAACGGCGATGTGCGCGAATATAATGCCCAGTACCGGATCATTCGCCCCAGCGACGGCGAGACGCGCTGGATTTCCGTCAAGTCGACAATCGAACGCGACGAGCAGGGAAGGCCGATCCGTCTGGTCGGCGCGCACACCGATATCACAGAGCAGGTCACGGCCGAGCAAGCGCTTCGGCAAAGCGAGGAGTTATACCGCAACCTCGCTGACCAGCTTGTCGAACTGAATTCAACGCTGGCGCAGCGAGTGGAGGAAAAAACCAGAGAGCGCGACCGGATATGGAACGTGTCTCAGGATCTGCTGGTGGTGGCCGACCGCAATGGTGTCTGGCAGACGATCAATCCTGCATGGACTCGCACACTCGGGTGGCTCGAAGCTGAACTGCTGAACCGCACCTCGGAATGGTTGGAACACCCCGACGACAACGGAATAGCGCAAGCCCAGATCAGGAAGCTCGGCTCAGGCGAGAGCACGGTGAGGTTCGAAGGCCGCTTCCGCCACAGGGACGGATCCTACCGCTGGCTGTCGTGGACCGGCGTGTCGGACAAGGACCGAAGTTATGCGGTGGCGCGCGACGTGACCGCCGAGAAGGCTGCGGCAGAGCGGCTGCGGGCCACCGAGGAGGCGTTGCTCCAGTCGCAGAAGATGGAAGCGGTGGGACAGTTGACCGGCGGCATCGCGCACGACTTCAACAACCTGCTGACCGGGATCGTCGGTTCGCTCGATCTGTTGCAGACCCGGCTCAACCAGGGGCGTCTCGACAATGCCGCGCGGTACATCGATGCGGCGATGACCTCGGCCAACCGCGCCGCCGCGCTGACGCATCGGTTGCTGGCGTTTGCTCGACGCCAGCCACTCGTCCCGAAAACCGTTGACGTCAACCGCCTGGTGGTATCGGTCGAAGATCTGCTGCGTCGTACCATGGGCGAGACCATCGATCTCTCGATCGTCGCAGCCGACGGTCTCTGGTCCACGCTTTGCGATCCCAACCAACTCGAAAGCGCACTGCTAAACCTTGCCATCAACGCACGAGACGCCATGCCGGACGGCGGCACACTCACCTTCGCGACTTCCAATGCGCGGTTGGACAGGGTGACGGCGGACACGCCCGCGCTTTCACCGGGTGATTACGTCTGCATCGTCGTTGCTGATACCGGCGTCGGCATGAGCGCTGAAGTCGCCGCTCGCGCCTTTGATCCGTTCTTCACCACCAAGCCGATAGGGCAGGGCACCGGGCTTGGCCTCTCCATGATCTATGGATTTGCGCGTCAGTCCAACGGCCACGTCACTATCGACAGCAAGCCAGGGCAGGGAACTTCGGTCAGGCTCTATTTGCCCCGCCACCGTGGCGAAGTCGCAGCTACGTCGGACCCGGGCGCGGAGCTGGCCAGGTATGCCGGTCGGGGCGAGACGGTGCTGGTGATTGAAGACGAACCGGTCGTACGCGGCGTTATCCTGGAGATGTTGGCCGAGCAAGGTTATCAGGCGCTGGAGGCCGTCGATGGACCTTCTGGGCTGAAAATCCTGCACTCCGACCAACCGGTCGACTTGCTGGTGACCGATGTTGGGCTGCCCGGCATGAACGGGCGCCAGGTCGCCGACCAGGCTCGGGAAACGCGGCCCGAGCTGAAAATACTTTTCATCACCGGCTATGCGGAGAGTGTGGCCATATCCGACGGCTTTCTGCAGCCGGGCATGGAAATGATCACCAAGCCCTTCGAATTGGACCATCTAGCGGGACGAATTCGAACGATGATCACGGGCTGATTGCCCGCCACTCTCATGCGCGCTGAGCGCTACATCGCGCCGGTGAGGAACGGATTGGTCATGCGCTCCTGGCCGATGCTGGAGCCGGGGCCGTGGCCGCAAATGAACGCCACATCGTCTCCAAGCGGCAGCAGCTTGTCGATGATCGACTTGATCAGCGTCTCATGATTGCCGCCGGGAATGTCGCTGCGTCCAACCGATCCGTTGAACAGCACGTCGCCCACATGGGCAAAGCGCATCTCCTTGCTGAAAAACACCACGCTGCCGGGAGAATGACCCGGGCAATGCAGAATCTCAAACGTCAACTCCCCAATCGAGACCCGATCTCCTTCTTCGAGCCAGCGGTCTGGGGCGAAATCGCGCACGCCGGTCATGCCGAAGCGGTCGCCGCTGGTCACGACGTTGTCGAGCAGGAATTTGTCGGCGATATGCGGCCCCTCGATCGGCACTTTAAGGGCATCGCGCAGATCGGCGGCGCCCCCGACATGGTCGATATGGCCGTGCGTCAGCCAGATCTTCTCCACTGAGACCTTGCTTTGCTGGATTGCGGCCTGAATCTTGGGAACGTCGCCGCCGGGGTCGATCACCACGGCTTTTTTGGTGGCTTCGCACCAGATCAGGGTGCAGTTCTGCTCGAACAGCGTCACGGGCACGATAGCTGCGCCGGCTTTTGCTTTGGTTTCGGATTGCTGGGTCATGCCATCACAATGCCGATTTTTGCTAGCCAGCCAAGTGAAACCTTGGTGTGAGAGCTGCGCTGAAACCTTCGTGCATGCTGTCGTGGCCGAATTGATCCGCCGCCACGCTTAACCCGGGAACTCTCACTGCGAGCACGTTGCAAATGGCGACGACGTCTAACGCGCGTCAGCGACATTGGCCCCACTGAACCCGTTGGGGCACACAGCGTTACCCCGCGCTGATCGCATCGGAGAATGAACGCGCAAATGAAGCAGGCTGAACAATTGTGGTGGCGGGACAACGTCTTCTACCAGATCTACCCGCGGTCCCTGCAGGATTCGAACAACGACGGGGTGGGCGATATCCGCGGCATCATCGATCGGCTGCCTTATTTTTTTGCGCTCGGCATCGATGCGCTCTGGCTCTCTCCGATCTTTCCGTCGCCGATGGCGGATTTCGGTTACGACATCGCAGACTATACCGGGATCGACCCGCTATTCGGGACCATGGACGATTTCGACGCGCTGGTCGGCGCCGCTCATGACGGCGGGCTCAAGCTTATTCTCGATCTCGTACCCAACCATACTTCGGATGAGCATCCCTGGTTTGTCGAAAGCCGAAGCTCACGCGATAACGCCAGGCGAGACTGGTACATATGGCGTGAGCCGGCTTCCGACGGCGGGCCTCCCAATAATTGGCTCTCCGAATTCGGCGGCAGCGCGTGGGAGTACGATCCCGCGACGAGGCAGTATTATTATCATGCCTTTCTGGCCAAACAGCCGGATCTGAACTGGCGCAATCCCGAAGTGCGTCACGCCATTCATGACGTCATGCGCTTCTGGCTACGCAAGGGCGTCGACGGATTTCGCGTTGACGTCATCTGGCACCTGATCAAAGACGCCGACTTTCGCGACAATCCGCCCAATCCAGATTTCCGTCCCGGGCTGCCGCCGAACGAGAAGTTGCTGCCGCTGCACACCACCGATCAGGCCGAAGTCCATGACGTCATCGCCGAAATGCGGCGCGTGATCGATGAATTCTCATATCGGGTGTTGATCGGCGAGATCTATCTTCCCCCCGAACGCGTGGTTTCCTATTACGGCCGCGACCTCGCGGGCGCGCATCTGCCGTTCAATTTCGCGTTGCTGTCGGCGCCATGGAACGCGCGAGCGATCGAGAAAATCATCCATGAGTACGAAGCGGCGCTTCCCGCCGGCGCCTGGCCTAATTGGGTGCTGGGCAATCACGATCGTCCGCGAGTGGCAAGCCGGGTCGGTCGAGAGCAGGCCCGGGTCGCGGCCATGCTGTTGTTGACGTTGCGCGGAACGCCGACACTCTATTACGGCGATGAAATAGGCATGCATCAGGTCGTGATCACGCCCGATCAGGTGCGCGATCCGCTTGAAAAGAATGTTCCGGGGATCGGGGTTGGTCGAGACGGCTGCCGCACGCCGATGCAGTGGGACGCGACGCGGTATGCAGGTTTTTCGCAATCAAAACCCTGGCTGCCGTTGCCGGAAGATTTCCGCCACGAGAACGTGGTCAATCTCGAAGCCGACGAGCGATCCATTCTCAATCTCTACAAGGCGTTGGTCAGGCTGCGGAAGAAACTGCCGCAGCTTGTATCCGGGCCATACGTGCCGATCGCGGCGCAAGGAGATCTGCTGCTGTATCGCAGGGGCACCGACGCCGCGACGATCTTGATCGCGTTGAACCTTGGCGACCAACCCATTTCGCTCGTTTCGGATGCCGCCGGGCTTACCGGTCAGATATTGCTCTCGACTTTGCTGGACAGGCAGGGTGAGAAGGTCGACGGCTCGCTGGACCTGCGCGGCAACGAGGGCGTGATCGTCGGCGGTTCGGGCGCTCAGGCCGGGTGACTTGTCCTGCCCTTGGCGTCGGTGTCGATGTCACTTCGTTTCAGCAGATAGTCGAGACCGCCGATCCGATACCAACGGTAGCCATAGGCCTCGAGCATCAGCGTGTGCTTGCCGTTCTCACCGGCCTGGCTGTGATCTTCGCTCAGCAGGTTGATCAGCAGCCTGCCGCCGTTGCCCAGCGCAAACGAGAGTTCGCGCGGCTGCTCATCAAGATTGTGCACGAACAACACCGAGTTGTTGCGCCAGTCGTATCGCAGGATCAGGACAGCCGGATCGCGCGTGGTGATGACGTTGAAGTCTCCCCAGCCGATCTCGGGCACCTCCTTGCGCATGCGGATGATGCGTTCGGTCCAGTTCAGCATCGAGTCGGGGTCGCGGCGCTGCTTGGCCACATTGACGTGCTCAAAGCCGTACGGTCCTGCGTCGATCACGGGCGAGAATGGCCGCTCGCTCTCGGTGAAACCGCCATGCGGTTCGGTCGACCATTGCATCGGCGTGCGCGCGCAGTTGCGTTCCGGCAGTGCGAGATTGTCTCCCATGCCGATTTCGTCGCCGTAGCGTATCACCGGCGTTCCCGGCAACGTGCACATCAGGCTGTAAGCCAGTTCGAGGCGGCGGCGGTCGCCGCCCAGCATCGGTGCGAGGCGACGGCGTATGCCACGGTCATAGAGTTGCATGCTCTTGTCGGGACCAAACTTCTCGAACACCACCTGGCGCTGCGCCTTGGTCAACCGGCCAAGATCGAGTTCGTCGTGGTTGCGCAGGAACAAGCCCCACTGCGCGGTAGCCGGTCGCTGTTTAGTGTCCTTGAGAGCCTTGGCGAGCGGACGAGAGTCGGCCGAGGCCAGCGCGTAGAACAGATGCTGGTTGACGTGGAAGTTGAACATCATGTGCATGCGGTCGCCATCTTCGCCGAAATACTCGGTGTCGGTCTTGGGCAACACGTTGGCCTCGGCGAGGATGATGGCGTTGCCCTGCCGCCACTGCAAAAACTCCCGGAACGAACGCAGCATGTCGTATTGCTCGACCGCCTTGCGAACCTTGGGACCCTTGGTGGCGATCACGAAGGGCACCGCATCCATGCGGAATCCGGACACGCCCAGTTGTATCCAGAAGCCCATGATCTTGAGGATCTCGGCCTGCACAATCGGGTTGGACGTATTCAGGTCCGGCTGGAAGTCATAGAAGCGATGAAAGTACCAGGCCTGCGCTTCCTTATCGCGGCTCCATGTGGATTTTTGCACGCCGGGAAACACCATGCCGGTTTCGGCATTGGCCGGCTTCTTGTCCGCCCAGACGTACCAATCCCGGTACGGCGAATCCTTTGAGCTTCGTGCTTGCTTGAACCAGGGATGCGCATCGGATGTGTGATTGACCACCAGATCGATGATCACGCGGATGCCGCGCTGACGGCAGCCATGGGTGAACTCGACGAAGTCGCCCAGAGTACCGTACCGTGGATCGATGCCATAATAGTCGGAGATGTCGTAGCCGTCGTCCTTGCCCGGCGATGGCTGGAACGGCATCAGCCAGATCGTGGTGATGCCGAGGCCCTGCAGATAATCCAGCCGGCGCAACAGTCCTTTGAAGTCGCCGATGCCGTCGCCGTTGGAATCCATATAAGTGCCGACGGACAGGCAGTAGAAAATCGCGTTCTTGTACCAGAGATCGTCGATCATCCAGCGCAGCCCTCGGCGATCCGTTACCGGCGGAGGTATAAAGCCGCGAGGCCGTCCCGGGTTCCCCGTTGGCGCGGTCCGCGACACAAACTGGTTTCCACTTTGCCGGGCGCGCTCTATGGTCGTGCGCATGGAGTCGCCGATACGTCACCTCAATCTCGTGCCGCCGCTGGACCGACGTCAGTCGGAGACAGCACTGGCGATTGCGCGGGGTACGGCGCGGCTGCTGCGCTCGCTGGGTTTCTCCTGCGTCAGCGAATTGCCGCTGCCCTCGGGCCGGCGCGCCGATCTGGTGGCGCTGAACGAACGCAATGAAATCTGGATCATCGAGGTCAAATCGTCAGTCGAGGATTTGCGTGCGGACCAGAAATGGCACGAGTACCGGGCGCATTGCGACAGGCTGTTCTTCGCGTTCACCCAGGATCTGCCTTGCGACATTTTTCCGCCGGAAACCGGCCTGATCGTCGCCGATGCCTATGGCGCGTACATGCATTGTGATGCACCGGAGCATCGCTTGCCGGCGCCGACGCGGAAATTGATGACGGTGCGATTTGCCCTTGCGGGCGCGCAACGGCTTAGCCGCTTGATCGACCCACAGGGCCACGGAGAATTCTAAACGGCAGATGCCGCGAGCGCCGTCTGCTGCGCTATCAAGCCACCGCCTTCACCACATGCGCCTGGATCTTTGCGGCGACCTCGCCGTTTCCATGTCTTTCCGCGATTTTTGCCGCAGCGTGATTGGTGGCGGCCGCGAGCTTGTCCGGGTCTCTGATTTCGATTTCGTTTCGCAGCGGTGTGCCCTGGCAGTAGGCCATGGCCGCGTGGCGAGGTGAGGATGCGCGGCTCTCATCGGATCGAGTCTCGATGACTATTCCAGAAAATCCTGCCTTCTCCAATTCCTCACGGATCAATGCGGCGTCGTGATAGCCGTGCGGCGTGCGAGCCAGGAAGCGCGGGGGATCGGTAGGAAACATTTCGGCCAAAGCGTCGGTGACATCACTTGCGAACACATTGGCCTCGATGCGATCCCAGACGTTGAACAGGAAGTGGCCTCCCGGCTTGAGAACCCGCTTCGCCTCCCGGTACCCCAGTTGCCGATCGGGGAAAAACATCACACCGAACTGGCAACATAGCAGGTCGAAAGCGCCATCCTCGAACGGCAAAGCCAGTGCGTCTGCCTTGCGCCAGCTAATGCGGCGATCGTGAGGTTGCCGGGCGGCTGCGTAGTCGAGCATCGGCTGATTGAGATCGGTGACAATGTAGCTCGCGTCCGGCGAAAGCCTTGGAGCTAACGCTCGCGTGACCACGCCCGTGCCAGCGGCGATTTCCAGAACATGATTGGGTGAAAGAGCAGCCGCCCGTCGGGCCATATCCTGCCCGAAGCTATCGAAGATCAAGGGTACCAGAAACCTGTCGTAGTTTTCCGGGATCGAACCAGCGAACAGCTTGTCGCTTTCAGCCATTGATTTCTCCCGTGGACTTTCTTGGGATGGATTTCATTCGCCGCCGCGGCTTCAACGCTCGCCAGAATACTCGCTCCAAGCCTCTTGCACGATCCATTGATATTCGGCGCGGCACCGCCGCTTCAGTTCCTACAACGGACGCGCTGGCGTTTTCGTATCGGCTCCCAGCCAGAATCATCCGGGCGGCATCCGCTCGAATTTTTGCAACGAGGAATCCATCGCGTCCCATGCGTGGCCGCGCATTCCGTATGTGACTACCCGTGGATTGAATTGGCCGGGGTCGTCAAGGCTGCCGGCGTGGACCGCGATCAGTTCCGGCATTGCAGCGAATGTCAGGTACACCGGCGTTCCGCAGGTCGGGCAAAAGGCATGGATCTTTTCATTCCCGCTGTCGGCCGCTACCCGCCAGATGTTGGCTTGGCCATTGATTGTCATGGCGGCTCGCTTGGGGAAGGTCAGGTAGGATCCATGCCCGGTGCCGCTTCGTTTCTGGCAGTCGCGACATTGGCAGTGGTTCTCGAAGACGGGTTCACCGCTCGTTTCATAACGGACGGCGCCGCACGCACATCCGCCTGTATAAGACTTGGTCATTGCCATTCTCCCGTGGGCAGGCTTGCTTGTTGATGGGCACGCAAACGATCAATGCGATTTTGGCTTGGCGGAAAGGTCGATGCCGCGGCCGGTCTCCAGGAAGGACTTCAGGCTGGAGAGGACGGCCGGCCATCCTTTTTTGATGCCGCTCGCCATCCCGCTCCCGGCTTCGAGTTCGTCATGGGTGACGGTCAGCCGGACCATGTTCTCGTATTCCTCGATCTCGAACGTCACCCGGCTATGGCTCGCCGGATCGGACGCCTGCGAAGCGTTCGCCCAGGTGATGACGAGACGGTTCGGCGGTGCCACCTCAATGACTTTGCCGACGAGTTCGAGGCTGCGTTCGTCATTGGCGCGGATATGCTCCCATTTGGAGCCGGGTTTCCAGTCAGAGACGTTTTCGTGGCCCCAGTACCGCCTTGCGATCTCCGGTTTGGTTATGGCCTCGAACACCTTTTCCGGCGTCGACAGAATATAGGTCACGTAAACAAAGCTGGTCGTCGCTTTGGCCATCACTACTCTCCTTCCAGTTCTCTCTTGAGATCGTGCAGCAGGCTGAGCCGCTGACGCTCGAATTTCCGAACCCACCGTTCGTAGACCTCGTGGAGCGGCACGGGGTTGATGAAATGAAGCTTCTCGCGGCCGCGCCGAACCGTGCTCACCAGATTGGCCGCCTCTAAAATTGCGAGGTGCTGGGTGGCGGATTGCCTGGCCATGTCGAGGTTTTCGCAAAGCTGGCCCAGCGTCTGCCCGTTCTCCTGGCATAGAAGGTCAAGCAGCTTTCTGCGCGTCGGATCACCCAACGCTTTGAAAACCTTGTCGGCGTGCATTGGTCTCGCTCGTGTGTAAGGATCAATATGCAGGTAAATGCCTGCATGTCAAGCAGGCAGTTATTATTGCCGCAGCCGGGCTCATCTCTGATCGGCGAAGCCGAACCAGGCGAATGGGAGTGCGACGCCGCACAGCAGCGCCATTGGAAGGAACGACAGTCCTCCATAGCGGGCGTAAACGAGTCCTGACGCCAAGGTCAGCGTCGCCGTCGTAAATGCCGCCGCGAAAGCGTAAAGCGCCTGCGCGGTCGCGGATACGTTGATTGGAACGACACTGGACATCATGCGCATGCAAGCAAGGTGAAGCAGCGCGAACGTCAAGCCATGAAGCGGCTGGACCAGTGAAAGCATCCAGACTGATGTGGTGAGGCCTGCGACCGACCACCGCACGATGCCGGCGAGCGCGGCCACGACAGCCGCACGGCGCGTGCCGATCCTGCGCAGCAACCATGGGCCTACGAATAAAAATACGATCACTTCGGCAGCCACGGCTTCCGACCACAGCATGCTTATGAGCGACGGATCCATTCCAGCGTTGCTCCAGCGTATGACAGCGAACGCGTCGTGCACGGCGTGGCTGCCATAGACCAAGGCGGACACCACCAGCAGGATCCGAAAGCGCGGCATGCGCAAAAGTCCGTGCACGTCATTCGGAGCGGCCGATGGGCTCTGCGGTGGCGGAGCTCGGCTAGCAGCACCAGGCAGCAAGGCCGTTGCACCGGCTGCCGCAACCAGCAGCGCCACATTCATCCAGACGATCGCGGTGAGGTCGGTGCCGCTTATGAACTGGCCAATCGTCAGGGTGCCCACCACGAAAGCAGCCGAAGCCGTGCCTCGAATCCAGCCGTACTCGAACGGCTTGCCCGCTCTCTCAGGTTTGGCCGAATTGACCGACA
>C688J35102_120989767_pt1 | contig 13562 bp, 11 predicted proteins | sample HopSoiMetagenom2_FD_35102 | JGI IMG/M metagenome (IMG submission 35102)
CGGCCCGAGCTTGCGGAGCAGCTCCTGTACGCTGTTCTGAACGCCGCTGCACTGGCAGCGGCGAGCCTGGTACTCTCCGCACGCGACGAATTGGTCCTGAAAGGTCTTCGGCCCACACACGAGGTAGCTCATCGGGTCCTCGCAGAGCATCTCGTGGTCGAGCCCGATCGCGTGACCGATCTCCTGCGCGGCGACTTCGGCGATGCGGCGCGCAGTGCCGAACCCCGGTGTGAAGATGAAGACGATCGCTGTGGGGATCAGCGAGCAGTTGTTGCTCATCGGCGCGAGTCCCCCGCAACCGCATCCAAGAACCGAGCTGGGACTGCCGGTGATCACCGTGTCGATGAAACTCCCGGAAGTCGGTCGTACATCGGTGACTTCGACGTTGAAGCGCGAGAACAGATCTCGGGCTACGCCAAGCACTTCTGCCCTGTCACCCCCATACCGCGCAAACGTCCGCGAACTCCAGCCGTGCTGACCGACCAGCCAGGACCGCCGGCGGAGAGGATCATCGGGCCATCCACCGGCCGTATACGTTCCTCCGTCCATGTTCAGGTGAATGACCTGCCGGGTCTGCGCGGCAGGTGCTCTGGTGGTCTCTCCCGATGCGGCGGTACGTGCGTAGCCGTTCCCGATACGGACGTCGGTGACGAGTGGCGCCGTCGCCGCGCCAAGCTCTACTTCGAATTCACCGAGTACGGCGCTCTGCACATCAGCCAAGGTGCGGGCCCGTTCGCGCTCTTGGGTCATCAGAGGGCTCCTTTGGTTAACGGTTACGCATCAGCACGCCCGACAGGGCGGTTCACCCCGAGCAGCGGGATTGTACGGCGTGCGGGGGGCGACGAGCATCCGCTGGAAACCCGGGCGCCCTTCGCGCGGGCGACGCCCATCACCGGACGAAGACTTGATAGCATCTCGCAATGAAGTGGAAACTCGCTTCGTTCAGGATCGACGGAGTGGGCGACTGCATCGGTTACGCGGGGCACCGAGCAGGAGAATTTCTCATCCGGCCGTAGACGCACGTAAGGAATCGTGCTGACGACATAACCGACCCGATGGTCCCGGTCATCGCCGATTTTCACTCCTCACCTGGCGGATGCGTGGCCAGCCGTGCAGCAAGCAGCCGAATGCTCGCGTTCGCGTCCAAGGCATCTGCGTCCCTTCGCGTCGCCAAGGGATTGTTCCGCGGGCGCGCACGCAACCGTGCAAACGTGTACACCCCCGCATAGTGGCCGGGAAATCAGCCCCTCTCTGGTCCTCCGGCTCCCGGAGGACCAGAGAGGGCCAGGGCAGAAGGGAGCACCGCGGATGCAACTGACGCGCCGAAATCCGCGTCAACAGACAACTCGTTTTCAGCAATAAACATGGCCCTGTCATTCGCGGCTCAGGCACACGGCGTGAAGCGCCCGGAAGGGGCAGAGATGCCACGGTGACGGGGTAACTACGTCCCGCCTAACGTGACGAGCACCGGCGGGGCAGCTGCCCATAGGGAACGCCGCTGACGGCCCCACGGTGTCTAGCTGGTGGGAAGGTATCTCGAATCAGAGGGCAGCATTATGTTGAGTCTCTGGCTGCCTTGGCCTGGAGTTCCCGCCTTTCTTCCGTCAGCGCCCTTAATGACGTATCCGCGCGAAACGTGGTCGAAGCGAGAGAGGTTGGAGCGCTGATGGTGCGCGCGCCGTCTGCGTCGCCACCACTCACCAGCAGCTGGATGGCTGCGCTCCTGCTACTCGGCGGCGGGCTGCTGTACGCGGCGCACGTCCTGTTTCCCGACTTCGGCTGGATTGCGTTCGTCTCCACGGCTCCGTGGGTACTGGTCCTGATGCAACGCCGAGACTGGCGATATCGCCGCGTCTGCCTTGCGTTTGGTTCCACGTACTACCTGGTTGCCCTCGTCTCGACGCCGTGGCTCAGGAGCTTCACTCTTCTCGGGTGGATTCTCGGGCCGCTCTTTTACCTTCCGTTCTTCGTCCTCGGGCCCCTGCTTACGCACCTCGTCCTGCGTCTCAGGCCACAGGCCCCGCTCATGCTCGTGTGGCCGCTCGCATTCACGTCGGCCGAGTGGATCCGGATCAGAACGAGCGCGGGCGAGCTCCCCCTGCTCCAGCTCGGCGTCGGCCTGGTGTCGCAACCGACACTGGCTCAGATCGCCGACGTGACCGGTGTCTCCGGGCTTACGGCTCTGGCCTGCATCACGGCTGTCTTGGTGGCAGCAGCCGCGGACGCAGTGCTTCGCCTCCGCGCCCTTGGGCCTGCGGTACGCTTGGTTCGGCGTCAGGCGCTCACCGTCGCCGGTGTCGCGGTGGGGATGTTTGCGTACGGAAAGGTACGTCTCGCCCAATCCCACTTCCGCAGCGGCCCCACTGTGCTGGTGATCCAGAACAATTTCCGGGGGTGGCTCGAACCGGTCGAGACAGCCCGACAGCAGTCGGAACTCATCAGGCTGACCCGGCTCCACGCGTCGGGGCGAAGCGTCGATCTCGTCGCATGGCCCGAGAACACCGTCACGAACCTCGACCCGGCAGAGCCGCAGCTCCAACCCATCGCCGCGCTCGCGCGGGGTCTACACGTGCCCATCGTGGTGGACGGGCCGTCGCGCCAGCCCGGCGGCGTCGTTCATCACGCGGTGGCCCTCGTCACCGGTGGAGAGAGCTGGGTCCGCTACGAGAAGGTGGTGCTGGTGCCGTGGTCCGAGTACCTGCCGTTCGTACCCGTCCTTCACCGGGCCTCGCCGGGTGCCGCGACGGCGTTCACGCGGCTGGTGCGCAACGCCAACCCGCACGTGATCGAGATGACCGCCGGCACCCGAGCTCACACGCTTCCACTGGAGACGCGTGATGGTCGCCGGTTCGACGTGGCGACCCCGATCTGCTACGAATCCCTGAGCCCGCGGCTGATGGCGAGCTACTTCCGCCACCTAGCCCCCGGTTCGGCTGGAGCCTTCGTGGTGAATCCCGTCAGCGAGCGACTCTTGGGTCCGGGGATCCACCAGCAAACGCTCGCGCTCACGCGACTGCGCGCGATCGAGAACCGCGTGACGATTATCCGCGCGTCGAACAACGGGATCTCCGTGGCCATCGACCCGAACGGCCGCCCGTACGCATGGGTGAAGGACCGGGCCGGTAGGTACGGCACGGACGTACAGGGCTTCTTCGTGGCGCCCGTGATCCTCGATTCCCGGTTCGGGACCGTGTACTCACGATGGGGCGACTGGCTCCCCGCGATCTTCCTGGTGTGCCTCGCTGGGATGATCCTCGTTCCCGCAGGAAGCCGGAAACGCCGTCACGCAGCCGCCGCCTCGTCCTCTGGCACCGCGCACCCGCGGTAGACGGTGAGCAGGCCGGCGGGACGCAGCGGGCGCGTGTGGATGCGCTCGATTCGGAATCCTGCCGCGGCGACGATCCGGACTATATCCCGGTCCAGGTGGCATCCACCGCAGAGGCGGTAGGACAGCGGTGTGAGCCCCGCCTGCAGCTTGCTCGCGAGTCTGGATGCGGACCGGCCATGCTCCAGGAACAGCAACTTTCCGCCCGGCGCGAGGAGAGCGCGGACGCGTTGGAGCGCTGCGACCGGGTCGGAGAGCAGGCAGAGCAGCCACGTCGTCACGGCGTAGTCGAACGAATGCGCGACGAGCGGCGCGTGCTCGACGGACCCGCGGATCAGGCCTACCGGGAACGGGGCCGAGGCGGTTCGCCGCGCGGCACGGAGTGCGGCCTCAGAGACGTCGAGTCCCACGAGACCGGTGACCGCACCGGGGTAGTACTGGATGCTGGTGCCGGAGCCGATACCCACTTCGAGCACCTGTCCGCTGGCACCCGCGACCAGGTCCGCCCGGTCGCGGGCGAGCATCCGCCCGCCGAGCGCGAATGCGGAGAGCTTCGGGAGCAGCGCGGTAGTGTAGCCGAACCGGCTAGCCACCGAGCACCTCCTCAGCCGCCCTGAGCAGGGCCGGCAAGCTGTCGTGTGACGACGAGAACCACTGCACGTCAAAGACTTCGTACTCTTGCAACTGCGTACGCTGGCGCTCAAGCACGTTGCGGCGCACCCGTTCGAGAGTCTCGGCGAGGTCCGCCTGTCCTTCGAGGTAGAGTACGAACGGCAAATAGACCACGTCGTCACGCATAATCGGCGCGTCCCGGTAGCCGGCAGCGAGGCCTTCGCGGACCTCGCCGAGCAGCCGTTCGAGGGAATAGCCGCTCAGCCGCTCCCGGATCCGCGTGTCGCTTTCCGCCGCGCCGGCGGGCCGGATCCCGAGCAGGCGGAGCGGATGCACCTTCATCAGCTCGCGCAGGAAGCTGATTGACCCGCCTTCGAAGAGAGGGTGGTGCCCGCGGGCATGAATGTTCGAGACCGCTGCCCGAGCGAGTTCCACGTAACGCTCGGGCGAGAGCGGCTCCCAGGGATCGACGAAGCCGTAGAGATGCGCGTTCCCGAACGCCATGTCTGCGCGCCCGGTTCCGACTTCGAAGTGCGAGTATACCTGATATGAGTCGAGGTTCACCAGCTCCAGTGGGAAGCGTTTCAAGAGCTCGCCGGCGAACCAAGTCTTGCCCGAACACGTGGGCCCGACGAGGGCCAGCCAGGGCTGACGCGCTTCCGAGGTGGTGGGAAGGAGCATTGTGTGGCCTCGCTGATTAACGGAAGAAGCAGGATACGTCGCACCCACCGCATCTGTCATGGGAGCCATGCCGAACGATCAATCCGGCCCCGTCGTCTGCATTGCCGGTGTCGTGCAGGGAGCCAACGCCGGGACGAGCACCACCGATCAGGGGTATCGCGAACGGATCGCAGACTCGGTACGTGCCCGTTATCCCGGTGCAATCATCTTCTGCCCGGTTGCGGCGCTGCACGACTCCTTCGCGGGGACGACCGAGCAGGTCGCGATACAATTCGGGGCGCTTCGCGCCGAACCGGTGCTGAGCGAGGACGCGATGCCGGAGATCGTCCTGGTCTTGCGTGAACGGTTCCGGGACCTCGTGCGCGCGGCGGGAAGCGCCGACCTCATGGTGGCTTACGTTCCTGCCGAACTGAGCATGGGAACCGCGATGGAGATGTGGACCGCCTATGCGGCGGGCCGGCCGGTCGTCACGATCTCACCGCTGGACCAGAACCTCGCAATCGTGTCGACGTCAACGGTGCTCGTCCGCACGCTACAGGAGTTCGAGGAGATTGTGCGTGCAGGGCGGCTGGACCCCTACTTCGGCGGCTGAGAGCCGCCCACGAGCCGGACATCCCAATCTCGCGACTCCTCACGGCGCGGGCCAGTTCCGGCTGATCCGTACACAGACGCACAGACGAACACCATCAGCCACCCTGCTCCCGGAAAGCAAATGATCACGCGCCGTCTGCGGCTCCTGACGTGGGCCGGAATCCTTCTGATGCTCCTGCACGGCATGGAGGAATGGCTGTCGGGATTCTTTAGCGTGGACCCGTCATTCGAGCTCATCGCAAAGCTCGTCCGTACGAAGCAGGAAGCGCTCTTCGTCGCATTCCAGGTTACCTGGTGGCTTCTGCTCCTGATCTTCGGGATGCTGACCTTCTCGGCCAAGGCACGCCTACGGGCGCTCGCGCTGTTCGGGGCCGTGATGGTGTTCGAATGGATGCACGTGGGGTCCAGCATCCTGTCGTGGCGGTATTTTCCTGGAGCGGTCACCGGCCTCGCGTTCGTACCCGTGGGCGTGGCTTTCTGGATCGAGTACATCCGCGCCTGGCGCTGCGCTGCGCTCTGCCCGGTGTGCAGCAACCCGGTCGGTGCCGGCCATCCGGAGATCGAGTTCCCTGCACAGCGGGTCCGCGTCTGCTCGGAGCGCTGCGGTGCGCGACTCTCCGCGGATTCACAAGCGGCCTCGTGATCCTCCGACCCGTTCACATGGCGCGGGTGGCGACAGCCTGAAGGCGATGCTCCCAAGCACCGCCAGATGGCGGCCACCATGATCGCGGAGATGAACCGCGAGATGCGGCAGATGAACATGACCGCCGACCCGGCGTGGGCGGCGACCGTAGATTCGCTGCGGCAGGACTTGGTGCGCCTGCCGGAGATGGGCGCCGCCGAGCTGCAGACCGCAATGCCCGCCCACGAGGCGCGGCTCGACCGGCTGATGCGGATGCACGAAGCGATGGCGTCTGGCGCTCACCGGTGAAACGGATGCAGCTTCAATCGTAGTCCAAACGCGGGTACGCGTGCCGACGAACCCGGCCGGCGGAAGCGACCACCTTACGAAGGATCATGGCAGAAGCGACTGAACGGGGCATCCGCTCCGCCCAGCTGGGGATGGTGATCAACGCCGGGCTGGCGGCCGTGAAGCTGGTGGCCGGCATCGTCGGGCACACTTATGCGCTGGTCGCCGACGCCGTCGAATCGACGGCCGACATCTTCTCGTCGCTGATCGTGTGGGGTGGGCTGCGGGTGGCGGGGCGGGATCCGGACGACGACTATCCGTTCGGGTACGGCAAGGCCGAGGCTCTCGCCGCCTCGGTGGTGTCGCTGATGCTGCTCGGTGCCGCTGCGGGGATCGCGGTCCAGGCGGTCCGCGAGATCCAGACGCCGCACCACACGCCCGCGCCGTGGACGCTCGCGGTGCTGGCCGCCGTGATCGTGATCAAGTGGGCCCTGTCGCGCCGCGTCGGAGCGGTGGGCGCGGAGATCGGCAGCACGGCCGTGAAGGCCGACGCGTGGCATCACATGAGCGACGTGATCACCTCCGCGGCGGCGTTCATCGGAATCACCGTCGCGGTCGTCGGCAGCCGCGTGGAGGGCGGGACCGGCTGGGCTTCGGCCGACGACTGGGCGGCCCTGGTCGCATCGGCCGTGATCGCGTTCAACGGGGTGGCGATGTTCCGGCCCGCGCTCCACGACCTGATGGACCGCATGCCCGGCTCCGACGTGATCGGGCCCGTACGCGAAGCCGCGAAGGCCGTTCCGGGGGTGCTGGCGGTGGAGAAGCTGGCCGCGCGCAAGACGGGAATGAACTACCGTGTGACCCTCCACGTGCAAGCTGATCCCGGGATGCCGCTCAACGAGGCGCACGTCCTCAGTGGAATGGTGAAGGGCGCGATCCGCGCCGCAGTCCCGCAGGTGCACTCCGTCCTGGTCCACATGGAGCCGTACGAACGACCGTAATGGATCGCGCGGGGCGAAACCTACTGACCCCCCCCGGCTGCTACACCCCTACCGATCCAAGCACGGCGTGCACCGGACCGCTCAGCTCCACGATACGATCAGTGCGAAGGCCGGGACTCCGCGATCAACAATTCCAGCCTATCCGGCCATCTGCCCATGGTTTCGAACTCGGTTCTGTGATACCCGAGCAGCGCGCCGCGCACCGCAGCCGCCAGCGTCCGGTCGATCTGCGAGATCGCCGCCAGCGCAGTTTCCGGGGACGCGGACAGCGCGGAGATCTGCACCCATAGGGCCGTGCGCAGCTGGTCATATTCGGTCAAGACCAGTTCCTCCGGCGCACCCTCCGCGCGCCGGGCCGCACCGTGCTCCGCGGCCGCCCGGAGCTGCTCGGCGTGAGGATCGCCTTCGCGATCCGCGCCTAAGGACGCGTGGATGATGGCGAGCACGAGCCGCTCAGCGCTCTCCGCGGTATCCTCAGGCGGAGGGATCGCCTCCGCAGTCGCAGGCATACCGTGCCACCGCCCCACGACCTCAGGGACGGTCGCGGCCAGCGCTACGCACAGAGACGGTGTGGTCACAGCCATGTAGTGTTCCGACAGTACTGGTGCGTACATCAAAAACGGTCGATGGAATCCGACCTCGAGGTTACGGTACGTCTGGGTCGACCCCATTGCGATCACGCCTTGTGCAGGTCCAGACCCAAGGCGCTGCGTGGCTTTTCCTCTGGAAGGTGGCGGGCTCCGTGTCGCACCAGCAGACACGCTGCACGGCGGCGCGACACCTGCGCTGCGACCAATCCGCGCGGGAGATGCAGCCCGGTGCCTGAGCCTGTCAGACTGCGCACCTCTCGCCTGTCGCCTGTCCCTCGCGCAACCGAATGACCGTTCCCCCACCCTCGTCGATCACCTGCAGCCCTCCATTTAGGCACTCGACCCGGGCTTGGCCGTTGTAGAACGGCTCCACGCGCGCGAAGCGGCAGTCATACACCGGAAGGCCGCCTGCGTCGACGTGCATCCAGCCCGCGTCGTCGCGTGCCGCCGCCATTCCCTTGTGATATGGGTCCAGGTCCAGGAACCATCGGCCGTGCACGGCCCGGCCGTGAAGGTCGATGTGCGTCGATCGACCGTCCTCCCGCTGCACGACGGCGGCGCCCTCGCGGAAGTCGCCGGCGTATCGCCACCGGCCGGCGTACGCGGGAAGGCCTGTTGCATCGAGGTGCAGGTACTCGCCGGTCGGCGCACGCACCGTGCATCGCTCCTGCTGGTAGTTCCCAGACCAGTCGTACCGATCGGCATAGAGGTCCCGGCCGTCGGGCCACACGTGGTGCCACCCATCCGGCGACGTCACCGCGGCGCGGCCCTCGTAAAATCCGAACGTCCGCTTGAAGCGCCGCCGGTACGCCGCGCGGCCGCGGAGATCGATGTGCCATGCCTTCGCACCGCGACGGATCGCGGCGAGCCCGGGCTCATGAAAGCCAAGCACTTCGTCGAAACGCCCGGCGTAAGCCGGCGCACCGGCGCGAAGGTGGTGCGTCCGGTCGGGCGCCACTCTTAGAGCGGTCCAGTCGAGGCTGTCCAGAGAGCCGGCGCCGGAGGAGAGCCGTTCCCGCGCCGTCACAGGCAGTCCCCGCGGGCCTCTGGAGCCGCGATCAACAGCCGGTCCGCCACTCGGTCCAGCAGCGCGGCGGGGACGCCGGACGCCTCCGCGACCGTGCGCGCGCCGCCCTGTTTTCGTAGCGCCTCCAGGAGCGCTTGGGCGGTCGCAGCTTCGGTCCTCATGCGCGAGCCAACGTAGTCCGCCACGGTACAGTGCTCGGGAAGCCCGAGTACGGCGGCCAGCACGACGAAGACCCACCCGGTTCGGTCGCGTCCGATGTGGCAGTGTACGACCACGCCGCCGGAGGCATCCGCGACGATCTCGGCGATAGCGCAGAAGGCCGTCCACGCCGCCGGGTCGGCGGTGCGCGTGGTACTGCCCGCGCCATCGTCCAGGGGCTCCATCGGAATGGTGTGGATCCGTACCCCATCCCGCAGGTGGCCGGGGTACGGCACTTCCGCCACCTCCGGCGCTGTGCGCAGATCCACGATGTCCGACACCCCCTTCTCCGCCAGCCATGTGTCCAACTCGGGCCGCATACCCCACCGCGCCAGCGCAGAAGCGCGGAACAGCCGCCCCGGGACGACGGTTCCGCGGAAGTACGTGGCGAAGTCGCGCACGTTGAAGAAGAGGTCGCGCAGCTGGAGTCGCTCGAGAAACCGAGCGAGGCCGTCGGCGTCGCGTCGCACGCCGAGCGTGCCGCACGCTTCGCGCACCGCAGCCACGTACCAGTCGGCCAGGGTGCGTTTTCTCTCCAGCGCCTCGGGCAGGTACAGCGTTCCCGCCAGGCCCCAGAAGCGGCTCTGCTCCCCGAGCGGCATCAGCGACGAGGTCAGCTGCCGCGGAAGGTAGAGGTGCTCGGCGCCGGCGCGGACCAGCTGGATGATCCGCGCCATCCGGCCCAGCGCCAGGTTGTAATGGAAGTAGAAGGCGTACGCGTCGCTCCTCACGTGCGCCGCCGAGCATGCCTCGAACGCCACCACGAACTTGTCAGCCTCGACCTCCGCGAGGTCGCGTCGGATGACCACGTCGAACTGGTCGTGCTCGGTGGCGGCACGCGCGAGCAGTGCCGCCACCTCCGCGTCGTCCACCGGCCACGCGGCTTTCAGGCGCGGCGCCAGGACGTCGCTCGCATCGGTCAGCCACTCCAGCTCCTCGGCCCGTTCGGCCAGGACCACGTCGATCCTGGTCGGCGCGGTACCGGCCCAGAGCGTGAGGCGTCCCTCGCCGGGGAGCACGCAAACGTGGCTCACCGGGTGGCCTTCTCCCTCAAGCGCCCGCGCGAGCGAATCGGCGAGTGCGCTGCCGTCGGCTGGCCCATGGAGGAGCAGCGCGATGTCGAGGTCGCTCTCAGGCCACAGTGGTCCACGGACGTAGCCGCCGAACCAGAACGCGGCCCGCACCTCAGGCCGCTCCGCGGCCCAGCGCCTGACCACGCCGGCCAGAGCGGGAACGATATGGTCAACCAGTGGCATGCCGGCAGCGGGCCCGGTCGGCGCGTTCATCTGGTGCTCTCCACCGGGCGCCGCATGTTGCACCCGCGGCAGAGAGGCCGCTCCTGGTACGTCGCGGTCAGGTCCCGATACTCCGCACCCTCCCAGATCTCCATCAGCCCGCGCTCGTGGAGGCTGCCGAAGTCCCCGAGACCGCGCCGGAGCGCGTCGGGGGCGCAGCAGGGATCGAACCGCCCCTCGGCGCTCACCCACGCCTCGCGTCCGAGGAACGGGCAGACGCCTCCGGGGACCAGATCTTCCGGCGCCGCCGGATCGAGTGGAAAGATGTTCTCGAGTTGCACGCGCGTGCCGTCGTGGCGTCGGTAGGCTTCTGCGGCCGCCACGGCCTCCACGACGGCGTCGTTCCACCGACGGATCGCGCCGGCGTCGCGGCGCATCGACAGCGGGCGGATGGCGTCGAAGTGCGCCCACAGGTGGTGACCCTTCACCCGGTCCACGCCGAGCCCCGCCGCGAGCCGGACCACGCCGGCGAGCTCGTGGACGTTGGTCTCGAGGAAGGTGAGTTGGAAGGTGACCCGGCAGCGGTTCCCGCCCTGCGCCGCGTGGCGGTCGCGCACCGTCACGAACGAGCGGACGTTGGCCAGCACCTTCTCCCACCGCGTGCCGAGCATCACCGCCTCGTGCGTGGCAGGGGTCGCCCCGTTCCACGAGATCTTCACGTCCGAAGTGAGCGGAACCAGCGCCTCGGCCCAGGCGACTGCCCCACGGCCGGGAAAGGTGCCGTTCGTGGTGAGGTTCAGCTTGACGCCGTGCGCGCGGCAGAGCCCGAGGATGGCGTCAAAGTGCTCGTAGAGGAGCGGCTCGCCCATCGTGGAGGGGATCACCTCCCGCAGTCCGTGCGCAGCCGCTTCGCGGATGACCCGCTCCAGCAGCTCGAGCGGCATGATCCGGCGGGGCCGCCCGGCGGCGCGCCGCTCCGCCTGCCGGTTGCTGTGCGGGGAGTGCTCCTCGCACATGATGCAGCGCAGGTTGCAGGTGTCGGGGTTGGTGTCGAGGGTGATCCGCCAGGGTCCCTCAGACTGCTCGTGCTCGGGCGTCGGCGGCCGAGGACGACGCCGGTCCAGAACCTCACGGTAGAGCTCCTCCACATCCCGTGCGTGCGCACCGATCTCCGGGACGTCGCCCGAGCCGGCGTGCAGGTAGCCGCGGGCTCCCAGCCGCCGCGCGCTCTCCGGGTCGCACGCGAAGCGCTGCATGGCTTCGGCGAGCGACGCCGCGTCGCGGTGGCGGAAGAGGAGGCCGTTCTCACCGTCCCGAACGTATTCGGCCATCCCGCCGACGTCGGCGGTGATCACCGGCACCCGGGCCTGCTGCGCCTCGTGCAGCACCAGCGGCGAGTTCTCCACCCAGATCGACGGCACCACCACCGCGTCCACCCGGTCGAACACCCGCGGGACGATCTCCTCATTCAGGTACTCCGGCAGCCACTCGATCCGCGCGGCGGCCTCACGGGGCAGCCTCGCGGCCTGCGCGTGGAGCGCGGCCGTGTCCTCGCCACGCGGGCGCCCCCAGATGCGGAGCCGCACGTCGCCCGTCACCCGGGCGAACGCCTCGATCAGGAGATGGACGCCCTTGGCGGGCTGGTGGGTGCCGATGTAGCCGAAGGTGAACGGCTCTCCCGCGGTTCGCCGCCGCCCCGCAAGACGGGCGTGGTCGAAGCCGTAGTCCAGGTAGCGCAGCCGCTCACGCGCGACCCCGAACCCGTCGAGGAACCGCTTCTCCAGGTACCGTGACGGCGCCAGGAACAGGTCCACCGCCCCCGCCATTTCCCGCACGTGGCGAGTCCGCCGGCCGACCCACCCGGCCCAGTACGCCACGTCTTCGTGGCGTTCGGCCGGGTCTCCCGAGAAGTAGCGCGCATAGCACCGCTCGGCGCAGACCTGGTCCTCCTGCCGCGGGCACACCGCCCAGGGATCCTGCGAGTCTTCGGGGTGCATCTGGATGAACTGGCCGCGGGGGCACATCAGCCAGTAGTCATGGAGCGTGAACACCACCGGCAGGCGTCGGTTGGTGGTCTCCTGGAGCAGGGACGTTGAGAGGTGGTTGAGGTGCCCCACGTGCACGATGTCGGGCCCAACCTCGTCCAGCACCTCGCCAAACCGGTGGTCGACCCCCTCGTGCCTGTAGCGGTCGCGGCTCCGCGCGACGTTGACCACCCACAGCTGGACGCGGGGGTTGAGCGGGTCGGTCTCGCGACGCAACTCGTAGTCGGGGGCGAAGGGATCCTCCTGCCGCGTGAACACGTGCACGTCGTGGCGCGCCGCCAGCGCGCCCGCGAGCATCTGCGTGTAGACCTCGGAGCCGGCGTTGTAGCGCGGCGGATAGCCGTGGATGACATGCAGGATCCGCATCGACGGGGGGGGGTGAGGGGGTTCTCGTCGGCACGAGGCCAGGACCAGGAGGCGAATGCGTGCCGGGGCGGTGGACGCCGGGGCGTGGCGGAGGAAGCTCGGATAGACGTGACAGGCGTGCAGTATCGGACGGTTCCGGCCGGAAATCCAGCATCGCATCCGACGCGCCGCTGCCGCCCTGATCGACAAGCCATTTGACTTCGCTCGTCTCCATTCGTATTCTGTTTGAGAACGATTCTCAATCACAACCTATACAGGCGTCCCCATGCTGTTTCCGCTCGCCCGCCGCCGGCCGCGCCACCTGCGTCTCGGGGCCGGTACCCTGCTCGGCTTCGCCTGCGCCGCCACCGGGCTCCAGGCCCAGCGCACGGAACCCACCGACACGACCGCCAGGGTGCTGGCGCCGTTGAACGTCACGGCGCGCGCCGCCCCCCGCACCGTCACCTTTCTCCCCGAGCGCAACGGAGCGGTCCTGCTCACGGGAAAGAAGACCGAGGTGCTGCTCGTGGACAGCGTGGGGGCGAATGCCGCTCAGAACGTCGCGCGGCAGGTGCTCGGGCGCGTGCCGGGGCTGGTGGTGGCGGAGACCGAGGGGAGCGGCTTTCCCTCCAACGGGATCGCGGTGCGCGGGCTGAACCCCACGCAGTCCGTGGAGATGAACGTCCGGCAGAACGGCGTCATCATCTCCGCCGACCCGTATGGCTACTCGGAGACCTACTACCTGCCGCCGCTCGAAGCCGTCGAGCGCGTGGAGCTGGTCCGCGGAGCCGCCGGCCTGCAGTACGGTCCGCAGTTCGGCGGGATGGTGAACTACGTGATGAAGCGCGGCGACCCGTCACGCCGCCTTGCGGCCGAGCTGCAGCAGACCGCCGGCAGCTTCGGCCTGACCAACACCTACGCTTCGCTGAGCGGCGGCTCGAGCCGGTGGCGGTGGTTCGGGTACGGCCAGCGGCGGAGCCAGGACGGCTGGCGCCCGAACTC
>C688J35102_120989766_pt1 | contig 13554 bp, 9 predicted proteins | sample HopSoiMetagenom2_FD_35102 | JGI IMG/M metagenome (IMG submission 35102)
GCTCTACACCGACCCCAGGCCCCTCTTCGACGCGTACGACATCGAGAGCGAGATCCGCGACGCCTTCCAGCGGCGGGTGAACCTGCCGTCGGGCGGCTACATCATCGTGGAGCCCACCGAGGCGCTGGTCTCGATCGACGTGAACACCGGGCGCTACACGGGGAAGAAGGACCCGGAGAAGACCATCCTCAAGACCAACGTCGACGCGGCGCGCGAGATCGCGCGGCAGGTGCGGCTGCGCGACGTGGGCGGGATCATCGTCTGCGACTTCATCGACATGGAGACGAAGGCGAACCGGGAGAAGGTGCTGCAGGAGCTCCGCCAGCACCTGTCGCGCGACCGGGCGCGCACCAAGGCCTTCCAGGTGAGCGAGCTGGGGCTGATCGAGATGACGCGCCAGCGGGTGCGCGCCTCGCTCTACCACACGCAGACCGGGGCCTGCCCCACCTGCGGCGGCACGGGGCGCATCTTCACCCCCGAGACGGTGGTGCGCCGCATCGAGCGGGCGATCCGCCGCGCCTGGGCCGACGGCAAGGAGAAGAACCTGGTGGTGCGCGTGCACCCCGAGGTCGCGCTCTACCTGCTGGAGGAGGAGCCCTCCTTCATCCGCGGCCTGGAGAAGTCGCTCGCCGTGAAGCTGGCGCTGCGCGACGACCCGCTGATCGCCCAGGACGAGTTCCGCCTGGTCTCCGCCGCCGGCCACAACGATCTCACGTCCCGCTTCAACCTGGGATAGCTCGTTCTTTTGCCGTTCCCAGGGTTGACAGATGCGCGGAAATAGGCGAAATTCCTCGTCTTGCCCGTTTCCGGGCAATGACCGACCGTGCCAAGACTTCGGGAAGACCATGTACGCGATCATCCGCCAGGGCGGCCACCAGTACCGCGCCGAGCCGGGCAAGACCATCCGCATCCAGTCGATGGACGTGCAGCCGGGCGAGACGGTGAAGTTCGAGGAGGTCCTCCTCGGCGCCGACGGCGACAACATCCGGGTGGGCGCCCCCATGCTCGACGGCGCCTCCGTCTCGGCCGAGGTGCTGCGCCACGGCCGCGGCGAGAAGATCATCATCTTCAAGCACAAGCGCCGCAAGAACTACCGCCGCAAGCAGGGTCACCGGCAGGGGTTCACCGAGGTGCGCGTGAACGACATCAGCCTCGGCTAAGGGAGAGGTACTGCAATGGCTCACAAGAAAGGCGGCGGCTCCACCCGCAACGGCCGCGACTCGAACGCCCAGCGGCTGGGCGTGAAGAAGTTCGGCGGCGAGCGCGTGCTGGCCGGCAACATCCTGATCCGCCAGCGCGGGACCAAGTTCCACGCCGGCGAGAACGTGCTCCGCGCCAAGGACGACACCCTCTTCGCCCTGGTCGACGGGATCGTGCAGTTCGGCCGCAAGGACAAGAAGCGCAAGAAGGTCTCCGTGCTCCCCCTCGAGGCGCTCGCCTCGCAGGCGCCCGAGTCCGTGGCCTCGGCCGACTGACGCTTCGGCTGTACATCGACGGAGAACGCCGCCCCGGCACCGCTGCCGGGGCGGCGTTTGTTTCATCCCCAAATCCAGGGCGAGATTCGTGCATTGTGGCCCTCGTCCGCCACGGAGCCACTGAAATCGAACCAACGCGCATGACCGACATCCAAGCCGCCGACTGGCCGCCCCGCTCGGCCGCCGACTTCCCCCGCCTGGCCAGCCTCCCCGCGTACGTCTTCGCGCAGGTGAACGCCGAGAAGCAGGAGCGCATCGCCGCCGGCGAAGACGTGATCGACCTGGGGATGGGCAACCCCGACCTGGGCACCCCCGGCCACATCGTGGACGAGATGGTGGCCGCCGCCACCGAGGCGAAGCACCACCGCTACAGCGCCTCGCGGGGGATCCACGGCCTGCGCGAGGCCATGGCCGAGCACTACGCCGACCGCTACGGCGTGGCGCTCGACCCCGAGAGCCAGGTGGTGGTCACCATCGGCGCCAAGGAGGGGATCGCGCACCTGATGCTGGCGCTGCTGGGCGACGGCGACACGGTGATCGTCCCCTCGCCCGCCTACCCCATCCACTACTACTCGGTGGTCTTCGCCGGGGGGCGCGTGCACTCCATTCCCCTGGTGGGCGACGAAGACGGCTTCGTGGTGGGCGACGCGCTCCTCTCCGCCGTGGAGGCGGCGTGCGCCTCCACCTGGCCGCGGCCCAGGGCGCTGGTGCTCTCCTTCCCCAACAACCCCACCACGCTGAGCGCCACGCCCGAGTTCCTGGAGCGGGCGGTGGCGCTCTGCCGGCGCAAGCGGCTGCTGCTGATCCACGACTTCGCCTACGCCGACTTCTCCTTCGGCGACGCGGAGCCGCCCAGCCTGCTGCAGGTGCCGGGGGCCATGGACGTGGCGGTGGAGTTCTTCTCCATGTCGAAGAGCTACTGCATGGCGGGGTGGCGGGTGGGGTTCTGCGTGGGGAACACGGCCATGGTGCAGGCGCTCACCAGGATCAAGAGCTACCTGGACTACGGCATCTTCCAGCCGATCCAGATCGCGGCGGCGCACGCGCTGCGCGGCGGCCAGGAGTGCGTGGGCGAGACGCGCGAGGTGTACCGCCGCCGCGCCGAGGCGCTCACCGAAGCGCTGCACGGCGCCGGCTGGCCCGTGCCCCCGCCGCGCGCCACCATGTTCGTCTGGGCGCCCCTCCCCGGCGACTTCGTGCACCTGGGCTCCATCGGCTTCGCGCGCTACCTGCTGCGCGAGGCGGGGGTGGTGGTCTCGCCCGGGGTGGGTTTCGGCAGGGAGGGGGAGGGGCACGTGCGCTTCGCCCTGATCGAGCCCGAAGACCGGCTGCGCGAGGCCGGCGAGCGCATCGCCCGCGCGATCCGGCGGCGCGCCGCCTGACCGGGCGCGCGCGCCTGCTCCTCTGCGGGTAGAACCTGCGTCAAGTCCGACGGAATGCGGGGGGCGCCGCGCGCATTTGCCACGGTGCCCCTAACCGGCTGCGGCCAAACGCGTTCGGATCGCCGTACGCGGCTCCGGCGGGAAAGGCGGCGCAATGTGCCGTCGCTCGTCTTTCGCCATCTTCCGCAGCGCAGGCGGGTCCCCGCGCCGGCCTCCGCCCCCCGCCCGTCGGCCGGCGTTTTCCAGCCCCGCGGCCATTTCCCTCCCGCCGCGGCAGCGACGGAGCGCCGTGCGCGATCTCCATGATTGGCGCCAGGGGCGCGGAACCGTGGTTGATCCCTTGACGGCGCAGGGTTCGTATAAGAGATTCACCCTGTTGGGATTGCTACCTCTCCGTGCAGCAGCCCTTCAGGGCCATCCCACCGCCCCGCGTCCGCGACGGCCGCCCTTCCAAGGCCCCGTCGCCCCCAGTCTCGCCAGGTCGTAACCGCATTCCCTTTCAGGAGCAGGACCCATGCGCATCATCCGCCGCTCGTCCCCGTTCGCGCGACTGTCGCTGGCCGTGGCCGCCGCCCTGGCGCTCGCGGCGTGCACCGACGCCAGCTCCGACAACGGCGGCCTGCCGACCGACGCCGGCGCGGGGCTCTACCCCTCGATCTCGGTGTCGTCGAGCCGCGGCACGGCGCAGGTGGACCTGGCGCTGCGGCAGGTTCCCGGCGGGCTGCGCTTCGCCAGCTACCAGGGCGAGGTGACCTTCGACCCGCAGGTGCTGACCTTCCAGTCGGCCGACCTCCCCGAGGGCGTGGACGGCGCCGCCAACCTGTCGGAGCCGGGGCACATCCGCTTCTCGGGCGCCGCGCTCGACGGCACCGTGGGCGCGCCGGTGCTGCGCATGCGCTTCGCCACGAAGGGGGCGCTCACGCGCGAGAGCTTCGCGGTCACCTTCGAGGAGGTCACCGGCGACGGCGACCTGGCCGACCTGACCGCCCAGGTGAAGGCCGGCGCCCTCCTCTACCAGGCGCGCTGACCCCTCCCGCGACACACCTGCCCGCGCGCGGCCGCTTGGCCGCGCGCCACCCATAGCAGAAACGCCTCCGATGCCTCGCAACTTCAGCAGACTCGTGATCGCCCTGGGCGCCGCGCTCCTCGCCGGCGCCCCCGCGCTGCATGCGCAGCAGTCCGGCGCCCCGGTGCGCGGCGACGTGGACGGCGACGGCCGGGTGACGGCCGCCGACGCCCGCATCGTCTCCGACTTCCTGGTGGGCAAGCCGATTCCCGCCGGGGCGAACGTGCGCGAGCGCGGAGACGTGAACGGCGACGGCCGCATCACCTCGGTCGATGCGGCGATCATCGCGAGGGCCGCCGCGGGGCGCGACATGTCGCGCTTCCCGGTGGGCACGCCCGCGGCCGACATCCCCGGCTTGCTGGCGACGCTCACCTGCCGCGCCGACCTCCGCGCCGGCACCGTGAACTGCGGCGACTCGGGGCAGGCGGCGAATCCCGACGGGCCACGCGCCCTGCGGTTCGCCGGAGACAGCAACGGCGTGTACGTGAAGTTCACCACCACCAACATCGGCGTCACCAAGGTACCGGGCTCGCCGGGCGATACCACCTTCGCCTTCGACGTCGCGTTCCAGAACCGGATCCCGCAGTCGATCGGGACCACCGACAACGTCAACCCCGACATCGACTCGGTGCGGGTGTTCTTCACCAAGCCCCCCACGCCCAACGGCGTCGGCGACACCGGGAACATGACGCCCGATGGCCCGACCGGCCTCTTCACCGCCACCGGTCAGCACTACTACCAGTTCCCGGGCTTCCTCGCTCCCGGGGCGACGACGCCCGCTACGCGGCGGTTCCGCTTCGTCGTGCACGGATTGGTCACCACCTTCGATTTCAAGGTGGCGATCGCGGCCGCGGTGCAGTACCCGGCCGGGTGGGTGGACATCTATCGCCCGGACATCCCGCACCACGCGCCGAGCCCGTACCTCACGTACGCGGACACGATGCTGGTGGGAGAAGTCGATTCGCTCAAGAGCGTCGTACGGAACCCCATCGGCGACTCCGTGACCGCCTCGCCGCCCGTGGGCTGGGGCTCCAACAACGACCCGGTGGCCACGGTGGGCAGCGGGACGGGGGTGGTGACGGCCAACGCGGTGGGGAATGCCCTGCTCACGGCCAGCAGCACCCCGCAGCGTAGCGGCCACTTCTCGATCGTGGTGACCACCACCTCGATCGACAGCACCACGATCACCGCCGCGAACCCCGCTCCCACGGCGGGTGACTCCACGCTGGTCACCGTGCAGGTGAAGGACCAGTTCGGACGCAACGTGGGCGTGGGCTCGCCGTACGTTCCGGCGGTGGCCCTCACCACGAACCTGGGCACGCTGCGCGGCACCGCCGCCGCGGCGGCCACGGTGACCCCCGTGGACGTCGGCGACGGTACGTATACGGCGTGGCTGAAGAGCGACTCCGTGGGCGCCGCCACCGTGACGGGAACGCTCGGCGGCGTGGCGATCGTGGACAACGCGGTGGTCACCTTCGGCGCGGGCACCATGACCCACTTCCGGGTCGAGGCCGCGGCCGGCGGGAACATCCCCGACCAGCTCGCCGGCGCCTCGTTCAACGTGAAGGTCACGGCGCGCGACGTCCACGACAACATCGCGACCGCCTTCACCGGCACGGTGGGCTTCACCACGCCCACTGCGCCTCCCGGCGGCGGAGTCACGGCGGGGAGCGCCGGTCCCTCGGCCGCCTTCTCCGCGGGGGTGCTGAGCTCGCACGCCATCACCATCAACGTCGCGGGTGACTACACGCTCGCCGCGACCCGCACGGGCGGGAGCGAGACGGGCACCAGCAACGCGTTCCAGGTGCAGGCCGCGCCCACGGCGGTCGCCGACGGGCCCACGGCCAACAGCGTTCCGGGCGATCCGTACCACACGGCCTTCAACACGACCTACAACCTGCCCGCGGCAACCGGGCTGATGGCGAACGACACCCGCGGCTTCCCGCTGGCCACGGTCACCTTCTTCGGCGGCGGCGACCTGGGCGGGCTGGTCACCGGCCACGCGGCCGGGAGCACGGTAGCCCCGCTGCCGGGGCACGCCGACGGCTCGCTGACGGTGAACGCGGACGGGAGCGTGGCCTTCACTCCGTACACGGGCTTCACCGGGCTGTACACCTTCCAGTACCGGATCGCGAACGTGCGCGGCACCTCCGACGCGCAGGTGACCATCGCGGTGGGCGTGCGCCCGGCCGCGAACAACGACAGCTACCCGACCAACCTGCTGGGCAACGTGCCGATCAACACGGCCACCAGCAGCAACTTCAAGGTGAGCACCAACGACGTCGGCGACGCCAAGGTGCTGGCGCTCGGGACCGCGACCAACGGGACCGCGCTGCTGAACGCCGACGGCACCTTCACCTTCACGCCGAACGCGGGGTACACCGGCGCCGCCAGCTTCACCTACACGGTGACCAACGGCTTCGGGACCACGGCCCCGGCCACGGTGAGCATGACGGTGAGCGGGATCGCCTGGTTCATCGACAAGGGCGCCGCCGCGGGCGACGGGCGCTTCGGCACGCCGTTCAACGACCTCTCCACCGCCTTCGCCGCGGCCACCAAGCCGCTGGCCAACCAGCCCATCTTCCTGTACTCCAGCGGCACCAGCTACACCGGCGGCGTGACCCTGCTCGCGGGGCAGCGGCTGGTGGGGCAGGGCGCCACGGGCGGGTCGTTCGCCGCGGTGATGGGCGTGACCTGGCCGGCCGACGCGGGGACGCAGCCCAGCATCGGCGGGACCAACCCCACCGTGGGCAACCTCGCGCTCGGCAACGGCAACACCCTGCAGGGCTTCAACGTGGGCGGTGCGGGCACGCTCTCCGGCACCGGCTTCGGAACCCTCACGGTCAGCGAGGTGGGGATCAGCACCACCGGACAGGCGCTGAACCTGACCACGGGCACGATCTCGGGCGGCTTCACCGGCGTGACCTCGAGTGGGGGCACGAACAACGTCGCCCTCTCGGGGGTGACCTTCAGCGGGGCCGTGGGCCTGGGCAGCGGCACGCTGTCGGGCGCCACCGGCAGCGCGCTGTCGGTCACGAACGGGACCAGCGCCGGCGCCTCGGACGTGCTCTCCTACTCGGGGAGCATCACCAACGCGACTGCGGCCGCCGCCAACGCCACCGTGGCCGTGAGCGGGGGGAGCACCCGCCTGACGCTCACCGGCAACGTCACGCAGACGAACGCAGGGGCCGCGGTGTCGGTGAGCGGGGGCCACACGGGTGTCCTCACCTTCAACACCGGCACGGTCTCGGCGACCAACGGGACGGGGCTGCAGTTCGACAACGCCGACGGCAGCTACGACTTCGGCAGCTCGCCCAACCTCTCGCTGAACGGCGGGGACGCGGGGATCGACGTGCAGAACGGCTCGGGGGGGACCTTCACCTTCGCGTCCAGCGCGGTGATCACCAACCCCACGGCCGAGGCGATCCGGATCAACGCGAGCTCGCCGACCTTCACCTACCCGGGGCGGATCACCAAGACCAACGGCTCCGCCGGGATCACGGTGACGAGCAACTCGGGCGGCACCATCTCCTTCGGCTCGCGGCTGAAGACGATCACGAGCACCGGCGCCAACGTGGCGGTGAACCTGGCCACCAACGGCACCGCCACCATCACCTCCCTGGACAGCCTGGTGATCGCCTCCGGCAGCGGCGCGGGCTTCAACGCCACGGGCGGCGGCACGGTGTCGGTGCAGGGCGCGAACAACTCGGTGAACTCGACGGGCGGCGGCACGGCGGTGAACGTCTCCAGCACCACCATCGCCGGGACCGGGCTCACCTTCAAGAGCGTGAGCGCCACCGGCAGCGGCGCCACCGGCATCGTGCTCTCGAGCACCGGGAGCGGCCCCTTCACGGTGACCGGCGACGGCAACTCCGACCCGAACAACACCACCCGCGGCCGCACCACGGCCAAGGAGGGGGGCGGCACCCTCACGCTGGGCTCGGGCGGCTCCATCTCGGGGCGGTCCGGCAACGGGGTGACCCTGGCCACCACGGGCGCCGTGACGCTGCGCAACATGACGATCACCGGGAGCGGTACCAGCGGTGACGGCATCAACGCCAGCAGCACCGGGCGGCTGACCCTCGACAACACCCGCATCACCGGGGCCGCCAACGACCACGGCCTGTGGGGAAGCTCGGTGAGCGGGCTGGCGATCCACCACTCGGAGATCGACAACAACGCCACCACGGCGGGGGTGGTGGAGGGGCCGGACATCTGGAACGTGCGGCTGCTGGGGCTGACCGGCACCGACAGCATCCGCAACAGCAACATCCACCACTCGCAGGAAGACGTGCTGGGGATCATCAACACCAGCGGCACGCTCAACCTGACGGTGCTGAACACCAATATCACCGACACCGGCACCGGCGCCGGCGGCACGACCGCCTTCATGGTGTCGGCCAACGGCAGTTCCAACGTGACGCTGAACGTGCAGAACGACAGCATCAACCGGGGCCGAGCCCGTGGGCTGCAGACCAGCACGGAAACCGCGGCGAGCGCCGTGCTGAACCTGACCGTGAACAACAGCCAGTTCCTCCAGAACGGCCTGGCCATCGAGAACGCCCACGGCTCCAGCGGAACCAACACGTTCAGCATCACCAACAACAACCTGCAGGCGGGGTCCGGCAGTCTGCAGACCATCAACATCAACCGCTTGGGTTCGCCGAGCTTCAACGCCTTCGGCCTGTTCACCGGAACCATCTCCGGCAACACCATCGGCACCATCGGCGTCTCCGGTTCGGGGTCCGACACCAGCAACGGGATCGACGTGGAGTCGAACGGCTCCGGCGGGATCACGCGGGTCGCGATCGTGAGCAACACCATCCGCGAGACGGGGCTGCACGGGATCTCCGTGGCCGAGGTGGACGCCAACACCGGTGGCACCACGCCGCCGCTGCTGGAGGCGCGCGTCGCGTCGAACACCATCTCCAACCTGAAGGCGACGGCACTGGACGGGATCAACGTCCTCCCGGGCGCGCTGAACACGGACGACCTGACGATGTGCATCGACATCGCCAACAACAACTCGACCGGCATCCGCAACGGACTGCGGGTGCGGCCCAGCGGGCTGCCGGCGGCGCCGTCGACGGTTCAGCTCGAGGGGTGGGACGGGGTCACGGCGGTGAACACCTACTTCACCAACCGCCCGAACACGCTGGCCGGCGGCACCGCCGCGATCAGCACGACCGCCCCACCCTCGCCGGGCGGGTTCGTCGCGGTGGCCAACTGCAACACTCCCTGACCGTCGACCCACGCTCTCTCACCCTTCACGCTCCACGGATGGAACGCTGCCGGGTGGCCCCTCGGGGCCGCCCGGCAGCGGCAAGGCGCAGGTGCAGGCTGCAGTAAACCTCGCGCAGTCCCGTTCCCCACCCTTCCCACGAGGAGACCGATGTCGGAACCGTTCCTATCGGAGATCAAGATCGTCTCGTTCAACTTCCCACCGAAGGGGTGGGCGTTGTGCAACGGTCAGTTTCTTCCGATCAACCAGAACCAGGCGCTGTTCGCGCTCCTGGGCACCACGTACGGCGGTAACGGGCAGACCACCTTCGCGCTCCCCAACCTGCGGGGGCGGGTGCCGATCCACATGGGAAGCGGGCACACGCTGGGCGAGGCGGCCGGCAGCACCAGCGTGACGGTGAACATCCAGCAGCTCCCCACCCACACGCACGCCATGATGGGCTCGCAGACCACGGGCGACACGCCCTCGCCCACCAACACCGTGCTGGCGGAGAACATCGCGGTCATCTACAACGACCCGATCGCGCTGACCACCCTGAACCCGGTCTCCGTGAGCAGCGTGGGCGGCAGCCAGCCGCACAACAACATGATGCCGTACCTGACGCTGAACTTCATCATCGCGCTGCAGGGCATCTTCCCCTCCCAGAACTGACACCGGAGACCTACCCATGGCACAGCCTTACGTGGGCGAGATCCGGATGTTCGCCGGAAACTTCGCTCCGAACGGATGGATGTTCTGCGAGGGGGCGCCGCTGCCCATCTCCGAGAACGACGTGCTCTTCCAGCTCATCGGCACCACCTACGGGGGTGACGGCGAGGAGACCTTCAACCTGCCGAACCTGGCCAGCCGCGTTCCCATCCACATGGGCACCGGCCCCGACGGCACCACCTACCAGATCGGCGAGATGGCCGGCACCGAGCAGGAGACGCTCACGGTGCAGCAGATCCCCAACCACAGCCATCCGCTCACCTGCTCGACCGCGCTGGGAACCGATTCGTCGCCGTCGGGGAACGTACTGGCGCAGTCTGCCTCGGCCAACATGTACATCCAGGACACGCCCGACGGGAGCCTGGCGGCCAGCACGGTGCAGCCGGCGGGTGGCAGCCAGCCGCACGAGAACACGCAGCCGTTCCTCTGCATCAACTTCATCATCTCCCTGTTCGGGGTCTTCCCGAGCCAGACCTGAGGAGGAACGAGCATGTCCGACCAGTTCGTTGCGGAGATCCGCATTTTCCCGTTCAACTTCCCGCCCACGGGGTGGGCCTTCTGCGACGGCCAGCTGATGCCGATCTCGCAGAACACCGCGCTCTTCTCGCTGCTGGGCACCGTGTACGGCGGCGACGGGAAGAGCACCTTCGCGCTCCCGGACCTGCAGGGGAGCGCGCCGATGCAGCCTGGGCAGGGGCAGGGGCTCAGCGACCGCGTGCTGGGCGAGATGTCAGGGGTGGAATCCATCACCCTGCTGCAGAGCGAGATCCCGTTGCACACGCACACGGTGAACACCATGTCCGACCCCGGGACGCTGCAGGTGCCTGGGCCCGACCGTGTCCTCTCGCGGCCGTCGGCCGGCAACACCTACCAGACCAACACCAGCGCCAACCTGCAGATGATGGCGCCGCAGTCGCTCGCGCTCGCCGGCGGCGGGCTGCCGCACAACAACATGCAGCCGTACCTCACGCTGAACTTCTGCATCGCGCTGCAGGGGATCTTCCCGCAGCGTCCGTAGTACCCGGGAAGTTCGCCGGATCGTGGAGCGGGGCGGCCCCAGGGCCGCCCCCTTCGCGCCTCCGTGCGTACAGTATGTCGGTAACTGATAGCTTTGAAGGGATTCCGCGACATGACCGCTCCTGCGCCCCGCGTGACGCTCCGCCCCATCACCGACGCCGACCGCGGCTTCCTCCTGCACCTCTACGCCAGCACCCGCGTGGACGAGCTGGCGCAGACGCAGTGGACCGACGAGCAGAAGGCGGCCTTCATCGTCCAGCAGTTCCAGGCGCAGCACGCCTGGTGGCAGGAGCACTACACCGGCGCCCGCTTCGACCTGGTGCTGGTGGACGGCGAGCCCGCCGGGCGCCTGTACGTGGACGCGTGGGAGCGCGAGATCCGCATCGTGGACATCGCGCTCATGCCGGCGTACCGCGGCGGCGGGATCGGGTCGATGCTCCTGCGCCGCGTCTTCGACGAGGGCGACGCGGCCGGCAAGCCGGTGAGCATCCACGTGGAGGTGTTCAACCCCGCGCGGCGGCTGTACGACCGCCTGGGCTTCGCGGAGAAGGGTACCCATGGCGACGTGTATGTGCTGATGGAGCGCCCGGTTGGGGGCGTGGCGCCCGCGGTGGAGCCGGCGTGAGCCGCTGCGGCGCGCCACCGCTTCTTTACGGTCAGCATCGAGGCACTCTTCGGTAAACTGTTGCTTCCAGGCCCCACTGCGGGACGCGCGTGCCTCGAAGTGAACGGCGCGCCGCCCTCCGTGGGATCGGACAGCTTTTGCAAATCGTTGTCGAGTGTGGGGTTGCACGCGCGCTGAGCGTGCCTCGGCGGCGGTGCGAATCGTGCCCGGAGGCACCGCGTACCGGACCTGCCTGACGTGGCTCCCCCCCTGGTTCGCACTCCGCCGCACCCCGTGCGGCGGCTCCACGACAGCGGCAACTCACGGCCAGGTCCGGGCTCGTTTCGACGCCTCGCCATCCGCCCGCCGGGCGGTACGGGGCGCAGGGGGCGTTCTGCCCCGGTTCCTTCCTCCACCCAAGGAGAACCCCGCCCATGCTACGCCTGAAGCGCGCCGCCACCCTGGCGGCGGTCCTGTTTGCCGCGGCCTGCACGGCCGACTCGATCTCGCCCACCGCCCCCACGGCCCCGCGGGAGACGATCTCCGACGCGGCGCACAGCGGCGTCGTTCCCGGCTTCTACTTCCTTCCCCCGATGGTGCCGCAGCCCACCTACTCGGGGACCTTCGACGCCGCGCTGCAGCCGCGGGTGGAGGTCTGCGAGCTCGTCGGCACCAGCTGCGGCACCACGATCGCCACCTTCACCTTCGGCACCGGCTCGTCGAACGTGCGCGTGGACGCGGCGGGGCAGCTCTACATCGTGAACTGGAAGACGAGCGACTTCAACCTCGACCCGGCGAAGAACTACCGGATCAGCGTGTTCCAGGGCGCCTTCCGGCTCGGCTACGCCGACGTGGACGTGGTGGGCGCCGCCAAGGACCTGAAGAACGTCGACACCAACCAGTTCATCCCCCTGCTGGACGACCGCACCCTGCCCGTCAAGTTCCGCATCGAGACCGGGATCCCGGCGCAGGTGACCGTCACCCCGGCCTCGGACTCGGTGTACGTGGGCGACACCAAGCAGTTCACGGCCAGCTGCACCGACCTGCATGGGAACGCGGTGGCCTGCCCGGCGACCACCTGGAGCAGCTCGGACGTCTCGGTGGCGACCGTCGACGGCACCGGGCTGGCGACCGGGGTGGACGCCGGAACGGTGACCATCACCGCCAGCATCGGCTACGCGCAGGGGACGGCCACGCTCAAGGTGATCCAACCCGACACGCCGCCGGTGGCGAACCCCGACACCTTCCAGGCGATCGGCAACGTGACCATCCCGGTGAACGCGCCCGGCGTGCTGGGGAACGACACCGACGCCGAGACCCCGAGCGGCATCAGCGTGGTGCCCGGGACCGTGGCGACGGCGAACGGCGGCACCGCCACGCTGGCGGCGGACGGGAGCTTCACCTACCTGAGCGCCGCCGGCTTCACCGGCACCGACAGCTTCTCCTACACGGCCACCGACGGCACGCTGACGGCCACGGGCACGGTCACCATGAACGTGCCGACCCGCGTCTGGTACGTGAACAACGCGTCGGCCGCGCCGGGCGACGGGCGCGACGCCTCGCCCTTCGCGGCGCTGGCCTCGGCCGAGGCGGCGTCGGCCGCGGGCGAGACCGTGTTCCTGCTCTACGGCAACGGCACCAGCGCCGGGTACGACGCGGGCTTCGCCTTCAAGGCGGGCCAGTCGCTCACCGGGCAGGGCGTGCCGGCGAACGTGACCGCGGTGGTGAACGGGCAGACGGTGGTGCTGCTGACCGCCGGGAGCGCGCCCACGGTCACGAAGGCGGCGGCCGGGCCCACGCTGGTGCTGGCCGGCAACGACGGGGTGCAGGGGCTGAACGTGAACTCCACGGCGGGCGCGGGGATCAGCGGGAGCGGCTTCGGCACCTTCGCGGCGAGCAGCGTGGAGGTGGCGGCCACCGGCGGGCCCTCGCTCGACCTCTCCACCGGCACCGTGTCGGCGGCGTTCGGCTCGCTCTCGTCCACCGGCAGCGGCCTCGCGGGGCTGCGGCTGAACGCGGTGGGCGGCACCCTCACGGCGCCGGCGGGGCTGGTGGCGGGC
>C688J35102_120989765_pt1 | contig 13546 bp, 15 predicted proteins | sample HopSoiMetagenom2_FD_35102 | JGI IMG/M metagenome (IMG submission 35102)
CTGCATGTCCCCAGCGGCGGGCGGATCGTGTTCGACGGCAAGCCGATCGGCGGGCAGGCAAGGTCGCGGTCGCTCGAGGTGCGCCGGCGCATCCAGATCGTGTTCCAGAACCCGTTCGAGTCGCTCAATCCGCGCCACCGGGTGAGCGCCTCCATCGAGCGGCCGCTCCGCGTCCTTCGGAAGCTCTCGAGGGCGGACGCCGGCCGCGAGGTGGGCGAGCTGCTGGATCGCGTCCGCCTCCCCCGCCGGCTCGGCGACCGGTTCCCCGCCGAGCTGTCAGGCGGCGAGCGCCAGCGGGTGGCCATCGCCCGCGCCCTGGCGGCGAAGCCCGACCTGTTGATCTGCGACGAGGTCACCTCTGCCCTCGACGTCTCGGTGCAGGCCGCGGTGCTCGAGCTGCTCCAGGAGCTCCAGCAGGAGCTTCACCTGAGCATGCTGTTCATCACCCACAACCTGGGGGTGGTCGCCTGTGTCGCCGACTCCGTGCTGGTGATGGACCGCGGGACGCTGTGCGAGGCAGGAGCGGTCGGCGCTGTGTTGACCGCGCCGGAGAACGACTACACCAAGCGGCTGCTCGTCGCCGCGCCGAGCCTTCCCGACGGAGCCGTCAGCTGACCGGCGCCGGGCGCACCGTCATCGCCGGGGGGACGGTCGTCACGCCGGAGGGTCCCGTCCGCGGCGACGTGGTGGTGCAGGACGGCATGATCCGTGAGGTCGGCAGCGTCGACCGCAGCGGTGGAGACATCCTGGACGCCTCCGGCTGCCTGGTCGTCCCCGGCGGCGTGGACGTCCATACGCATGTGTTCGGCCGCGTCCGCGACGATACGCGCTCGGCGCTCTGCGGCGGCACGACCTCTGCACTCGCCTTCGTCGACGCGCTGCCCGGAGAGCGGCCTGCGGAGGCTGCCCGGCGTACGCTGGAGGAGGAGATGCCGCACTCGCTGATCGACCTGGCGTTCCATTCGGTGATCTGGGAACCGCAGGCGTATCGTCCCGGCGACCTCCGTGAAGCGGCCGAGCTCGGCGTGGGCAGCGTGAAGCTGTGGCTGGCCTATCTCGAGCTGGGCATCATGGCCGACGACGACGTCGCCTTCGCCGTCATGGAGGAGGCCGCTGCGCTGGGCATGATCGTGCTCGCCCACTGTGAGAACGGCCGCGTGATCGACGTGCTCACCCGGCAGCTGGTGGAGCAGGGGAAGCTGGGGCTCGCCTCCCTCCCAGCGAGCAGGCCGATCGCGCTGGAGGCGGAGTGCATCCACCGGTTCCTGGTGCTCGCGGAGCTGGCCGGCGCCATCCCGTACGTCGTGCACCTGACCGGCCGGGCGCCGCTTCAGGAGGTCGCCGCCGCCCGCCGTCGCGGGATGACGGTCCACGGCGAGGTGTGCACGCACCACCTTTTGTTCGACCGCTCAGACCACGAGGGCGCAGAGGGCATCCGCTACGTGATGACGCCGCCGCTTCGCACCGCCGACGACCGGGCCGCGCTGCTGGAAGGGCTGCGCAGCGGCGAGGTCACCACCTACGCCTCCGACCATTGTCACATCAGCATGGCGGAGAAGCTGGCGGTGCAGGAGGACTTCACCCAGGTCGGCACCGGCCTGCCCGGCATCGGGGCCCGCCTGCCGCTCGGATTTGCGATCGCCGACGGGGTGCTGCCGCCGGAGCGGCTCGTCGAGGCGGCGTGCGCGGCGCCTGCGAGGATCTTCGGCCTCTATCCACGAAAGGGCGCGATCGCCCCGGGAAGCGACGCCGACATCGCGGTCTGGGATCCTTCCTCCCTGTCGCAGCTGACGCTCGAGTCCGTCGACGACGGGCTGGACTGGACGCCGTACGGCGGCATGGAGCTGCCGGGCAGGATGCGATACGTGCTGGCCCGAGGCGACCGGGTGGTCGAGGACGGCCGCTTCGTCGAGACCGGCCACAAGGGCGAGTATCTGCCCGTGGCCCGTGTCGCCGCGCGTGTGTAGACGCGCCGGCATGCGGGCTCACCGTCCGGCGGCGAGGAGGAAGCTGCGAAGCTCCGAGGCGCTGGTGGGATCGATCTGCGGCGGCGGCTGCACGCCGTGCCGCTCGAGCGCCTCGGCCAGCCCCTCGTGGCCGCCGACGACGGCGAGACGGTAGCCGTGGCGCGCGAACTCCTCGGCCTGCTCGGCCGCCTGGTCGAGCAGCGGGGCGGCGACGTCGGCCGGGTAGTCCGCGGCCGGGAGCTGGATCGCGCCCCAGTCCTCCTCGACGAGCACCGGCATCGCGTCGAGCGCGCCCGGAGCGGGGTTCAGCAGCTCGCCGCTCACGAGCGCCACCCGGAATCCCCGCTCGTCGCCCTCCACCTAGCCGGCTTCCATCAGCTCGGCGAGCGCCGCCTGCTCCGCCTGCGCGTCGTGGTCGGGCAGCTGGTGCCTGATGCCCATGGCCCGGGGCGTCTGGACTCCCCGTTCCGCCAGCTCGGCCGTCAGCTCCTCCATGAAGATGCCGCTGCCCGGGGAGAGCTCGTCGGTGCCCTCGGGCCAGGTCGGCCGGCCGCCCCTCTTGGGATCGGAGCTCGTGACGTGGACGCCCATCGACGGGCTGCCCTCGATGCCGACCAGGATGACGTCGTCGCCACGTCGCACGTGAAGCTCGACCGCGCCGGCGACCGCCGCCGCAAGGCGCCGGCAGTGACGGCGGTACGCCGATGTGTCGAGCTGCTCCTTGACCGCCCAGAATCGGTTCAGGCCGGTGAACGCGAGCTCCGGGCACGGCATCTGCTCGATCCGCCAGCCGCGGGCGCGAAGCTCGTCGACCAGCGGAGAGTAGATGCCCGGGCACCGAGCGCCGCCGTCGGTCTTGGAGTTCTGGTTCAGCAGGCAGTGAGCGACGAAGGCAACGCCGGGCATGTGGCCAAGTATACGAATGGGGAGGAGTTGGGATGAGCGAACGATGCGCGCTGGTGACGGGGGGTGCCTCCGGCATCGGCCGGGCGATCTCGATCCGGCTGGCGGCGGACGGCTTCCATGTCCTGGTGGCCGATGTCCGGCGCGACCCCATCACGGGCGGCGAGCCGACGGAGGACGTCATCCGTGCGGCCGGTGGCAGCGCCGTGCACGTCGCCGCCGACGTCTCCGATCCGGCCGACTGCCGCCGCCTCGTCGATCTCGCCGTCAACGAGCGCGGTTCGCTCGACGTGCTGGTGAACAACGCGGTCGTTGCCGGGAAGCACTCCAAGCCGCTGCTGGAGACGACGGAGGAGGACTGGGACGTGATGATGGCGGTCAACCTTCGGGGCCCGTTCATGCTCTGCCGCGCGGCGGTCGCCCAGATGCTCGGCCAGCCGCTGGTGGGCGACGCCCGCGGGCGCATCGTCAACATCACCTCGCAGCACGGCATGGTCGGCTGCCCCGGGCACTTCGCCTACAGCGTCGGCAAGGGCGGCCTGATCCAGATGACGCGCCAGATCGCGGTGGACTACGGACCGCAGGGGATCATCTGCAACGCCGTGGCGCCGGGGAAGATCGTCACGGGCACCGCCGGCGACCTGAGCGCCGACGAAGCCGGACGGGCGTACGTGGAGTCGCGCACCCCGTTCGCACGCCTGGGCCGGCCGCAGGACGTGGCCGCGGCGGTGGCCTTCCTCGCGTCCGAGGCGTCGTACGTCAGCGGCACCAACGTGATGGTCGACGGCGGCTGGATGGCGTACTGACCCGAGGCCTCACGGCGTCACGACCAGCTTGTGGTGCGGACCGGCCCGCAGCTCCTCCCACGCATCGGCGACGCGGTCGAGCGAATGGGTCTCGATGTCGACCTGCAGCCGGCCTGCCCGAGCGTGCTCGAGCGCCGAGGTGTGGGCGGCGGCCAGCTGTTCCACCGGCGCCTCGAACACGGTGTGCCCGATGATCTCGAGCCGCCGGCCGCGCACCGCAGCGGATGCCAGCTCGATCGACCCGCCGGCGGACTGGCCGAGGTTGACCAGCCGCATCCCGACCGGCGCAGCCGCGATGGCGGCAAGGGCCGGCGCCCCCCACAGCGGGTCGATGACCAGATCGGGCCCACCTTCGGGGAACGCCGCCCGGATCGCGCCCTCGAGATCGTCGCCGAGCACGATCACCTCGTCGGCGCCCAGCTGACGAGCCCGTTCCAGCCGCTCGGGATCGCGGCCGGCGGCGACCACGCGTGCCGCCCCCAGGATGCGAGCGGCCTGCAGGGCGACGCTTCCCACGACACCGGTCGCGCCGAGCACGAGCACGCTCTCCCCGGGGCGCAGGCGGCCGCGCTCCTCGACGGCGACCCACCCTGCCATGCCGGCGATGCCCAGGGCCGCGGCGACCGGGTCGTCGTCGCCGTCGGGCAGCTCCCACGTCTCCGCCTCGTCGGCGACGAAGCGCTCCGCCAGCGATCCGCTGGCCACCGTCCGCGCGTACACCCGTGTTCCCGCTGCGAGCGAGTCCGCCTCGAGGACGCGCCCCACCCCCTCGCGTCCGGCTGTGAACGGCAGCGGCGGGTGACCGCCGTAGAAGGTGCCGCCGGTGATCGCGAGGTCGACCGGATTCAGCCCCACGGCTCCCATCTCGACGAGCGCCTGCCCCTTGCCGCGGTCGGGCTCGGGCCGCTCCTGCACCGCCGGTGTCGCGCCCAGCTCGTGGACGACCGCTGCGCGCATCAATACGCCATCCAGCCGCCGTCGACCAGCATGTTCGTGCCGCTCATGTAGGTGCACTCGTCCGAGGCCAGGAACACCGCCGCCGCGGCGACGTCCTGCGGCCGGCCCAGCCTCGAAAACGGCGTTCGCGCGCGAGAGTAGGCGAGCACCTCCTCCGAGTCCGGCTCGTCGAGCGGCGCCGTCAGGATCTTGCCGGGCGCGATCGCGTTCACGATCACACCCCGCGGCCCGAAGTCGACCGCGATCTGGCGGGTGAGGTTGACGACGCCCCCCTTGGCTGCGCAATAGGCCACATGGCCGGGAGTTCCCACCATCCCGTGCTGAGACGACATGTTGATGATCCGCCCTCTGGCCTCTCCGACCGGCTGTTGCCCGAGCATCTGCCGCACCGCCCGCTTGCAGCAGAGGAAGACGCCGCGCAGCCCCACGTCCATGACGGCGTCCCAGTCGGCCTCATCCGTCTCCAGCAGGCCCTTGGAATGCGGCCCCGCCACGATGGCGTTGTTCACCATCACGTCGAGGCGCCCGCGCTGCTCCAAGGCGGCGGCGACCAGCCGGTCGATGTCGTCGGAGCGCGACACGTCGGCCCGGACGAACACCGCCTGACCGCCCTCGGCCGCGATCACCTCGGCCGTGGGCGGGCCACCCTCGCGCGGGTCCTCGCGGACGTCACCCACCACCACGTCGGCTCCCTCCGCCGCGAAGGCGATCGCCATCGCCCGTCCCAGTCCGGACGATGCGCCGGTGACGACGATCGCCTTGTCCTTCAGCCGGCCGCTCAGCTCAAGAGCCCCTTCGCCAGCCCTCCGTCGACCAGCAGCGTGATGCCGTTGATGTACGACGCCCGGCCGGAGCAGAGGAACGTCACCGCGTCGGCGATCTCCTCGGGCTCGCCGAACCGCCCCGCCGGGATCGCCGCCGCGTCGCGGGCGCGGTCGCCCTCGGGGTCCTCGCCGGCTGCGTAGATCCGCTTCATCCGCTCCGTGTCGATGTAGCCCGGTGCGACCGAGTTGACGGTGATGCCGTTCGGTGCCTCGTCCTGCGACAGCGACTTCGCCCATCCGGTCACGCCGGGTCGGTAGGTGTTGGAGAGCAGGAGTCCCTCGTTGGGCTCCTTGACGGCCGACGAGGTGATGTTCACGATCCGGCCGCGACCGCTCTCACGGAGCGCCGGCAGCGCCAGCCGCGTCAGCCGCAGCGTCGACATCAGCGTCAGCTCCCATGCCGCGCGCCAGTCGTCGTCCTCGAAGTCCCCGAAGCCGCCCGCCGGCGGGCCGCCGGTGTTGTTCACCAGGATGTCGAGCCGGCCGAAGCGCTCCAGCGTCCGTTCCACGAGCTGTCGCAGGTCGTCCGCGCTTGACGAGTCGCCGGCGACGGCCAGGCCCTCGGCGCCCGTGCCGAGCCCCTCCACCTCCGACACCAGCTCGTGGAGCAGGTCACCTCTGCGCGCGAAGACGGCCACGCTGCATCCCTCGCGGGCGAGCGCACGGGCGCACGCGCGGCCCATGCCAGACGACGCGCCGCCGACGATGGCGACGCGTCCCTTCAGATCCAGATCCATGCCTCTCCTCGCGCCATAACAACGATTATGATCGCGCGAGTATACGGCACCGCACCTTGGCCCTCTCCCTCTCTCATCACCGCGCCTCACGCCTCATGGAGCTGCTCGACGAGCTGGGCCAGATCGGCCGGCAGCCCGGGCAGGAGGGCGTCACGCGACCGGGGCTGAGCGCGCCGGAGCAGGCGGCGTGCGAGCTGGTGGCGGGATGGTTCGAGCAGGAGGGCCTCGCCGTCTCCTGGGACGGCGCCGGCAACCTGTTCGGCCGGATCCCCGGTGCGACCGGTGCCGAGACGTGGTGCGGGTCGCATCTGGACACGGTTCCGAACGGTGGGCGCTTCGACGGTGCGCTCGGCGTGGTCGTGGGGCTGGCGGCGGTCGCCCGGCTGGTGCGCGAGGCCAGGCCGCCGGCGGTGGCCGTGGTGGTGTTTCGCGACGAGGAAGGCTGGCGGTTCGGCAACGGGTGCTTCGGGAGCCGGGCGGTGTGCGGGCTGGTGGACGAGGGCGACCTCGCCGTCGAGGACGCCGGCGGCACGTCCATCCACGAGGCGCTCGCGCAGCTGGGATTCGACGGGCATGTGGATTACGCCGCGCCCCGCAGGTACCTGGAGGTGCACATCGAGCAGGGGCCCGTGCTGGACGGCATGGACGCGCCGGTGGGCGTGGTGGCCGGCATCAGCGGCATGGCGGGCTTCCGCTGCAGCTTTCACGGCAGCGGCGGGCACGCCGGCACGGTGCCGATGGCGGCGCGCGGCGACGCCTTCTCCGCGTGCGCCGATTTTGCGCTTCGCCTATCCGATCACGCGCTCGCGCTGGAAACCGCCGTTGCCACCGTGGGCGATGTGACCGTCGCCGACCCCGCGGCCAACGTGATTCCGGCCCATGTCCATGCGACGGTCGACGTCCGTGCGCCCGCGCCGCACTCGCTCATGGCGCTGTGCGAGGCCGTGCCCTCGCTCGCCAGCGAGGCGGCGTCCCGCCACGGCTGCCGCGCGGAGGTGGCGAAGAGCTGGGAATCGCCGCCCGTCGACATGTCGCCGGCTGCCGTCGAGGCGCTTCGGCAGGCGTGCGGCGCCGAGCTCCCGCTGCTTCGCTCCGGCGCCGGCCACGATGCCGGCGTGCTTGCCGCCTCGGGCGTTGAGGCCGGGATGCTGTTCGTTCGAAGTCGGGCGGGCGGAGTCAGCCACCGGCCGGACGAGCTGACTGCCGAGGCCGACGTGGCGGTGGCGGTCGACGTGCTCGAGGGCGCGCTGCGGAGGCTGGCGTGAGCTCGCCCGGCAGGGCAACGGCTCGCTCGGAGCAGCGTCGGCGCGAGGTCTGCGAGGCAGCTCGGCGGGTGATCAGCCGCAAGGGGCTCGAGGTGACGACCATGCGCGACATCTCCCGCGAGGGCGGGTTCACGACCGGCGTGCTGACGCATTACTTCCCCGACAAGGAGGCGGTGATCCACGGCGCGTTCGCAGCTGCGTCCGACGACTGGACCGCCGACGCGCGGGCGCGGCTGGCGATGGCCGGTTCTGCGGAGGATCAGCTCGTGGCCCTGGTCGACGTGGCGCTGCCTCGCGACGACGGGCGCCGTGCGGAGTGGCGCCTGTGGTCGGAGATGTGGACGTACGCGGGACGCGACAGCGGGTTCGCCGCACGGCTGGTGGCGACCGATGCCGCGTGGGAGGCGGACATCCGCGCGGTGCTCGAACACGCCCGCACGGCGGGCGTGATCCACCGCATCTCCGCGGACGTCGAGGCGAGGGTGCTCGCGCGCCTGATCGACGGGATCGGCCTGCGAGCGTGGCTGAGCGGACGGTGGGACGATGCGCGCGACCTCCTGGTCGCGCACCTGGCAACTCTCGGTGTCGACGAAGCGCTGCAGCAGCGGATGCGACACGACACCGACCGGCAAGGAGGCGATGGATGAACGGCAAGCGGACGCTGATCTTCGGCGGCACGGTCGCGACCGAGCAGGGCGTGCTGCGCGCAGACATCCTGATCGAGGACGGTCGCGTGTCCGCCATCGGCGACCGGGGAGCGTTCGAGGTCGCCGACGAGGCGATCGATGCCTCCGGTCTGGTGGCGATGCCGGGTGCGATCGACATGCACGCGCACTTCGAGGATCCCGGACATACGGAGCGCGAGGACTTCACGACCGGCACCATGTCGGCGGCGGCCGGCGGGATCACCACGGTGGTCGAGCATCCGCTGACGTATCCCCCGGTGACGACCGCCGACCTCTACCGCGAGAAGCGTGAGATGGCCAGGCAGAAGGTGGTGGTCGACTTCGGTCTGTGGGGCGCGCTCACCGCGCCGTCGATCCCCGAGATCGCCGCCCAGTGGAAGGAGGGCGCCGGCGGGTTCAAGGCCTTCATGCCGATCTCCGATCCCTCCTATCCGCACGTCACCGACGCGGAGTTCCTCGAGGGGATGCACGAGGTGAGAGCGGTCGGCGGGCTCGTGCTCGTCCATGCCGAGAGCGATTCGCTGCTGCAGGCCGGGCTGGCCAGGATGCGCGACCAGGGCAGGCGCGACCCGATGGCCCACCACGAGGCGCGTCCCCCGTTCGTCGAGGAGGAGGCCGTGCACCGGGCGCTCTACCTTGCCGCGCACGCGGATGTGCGGATCCAGATCGTCCACGTCTCCAGCCCCGTCAGCGCCGGCCTGGTGAAGCAGGAGAAGGCCGCGGGGCGGCCCGTCACCATGGAGATCTGCCCGCATCACCTGCTGCTCGACCTCGACGACCTGGTGCGGCTCGGCCCCTACGGCGTGTGCGCGCCGGCCCTGCGAGAGCGGGCGCTGGTCGAGCGTCTGTGGGACTACGCGCTCGACGGGACGGCGGACTGCCTCGTCTCCGACCACTCGGCGTACACGCTGGAGGAGAAGGAGCCGGGATGGGACGACATCTTCGACGCGCTGCTCGGCTGCCAGGTGATCCAGGAGACGGTGCCGCTGGTGCTGGACGAGGCGTACCACCGCCGCGGCATGCCGCTCGAGCACTTCGTGCGGTTCTCGTCGGCCAACGCCGCCCGCATCGCCGGTCTCTATCCCCGCAAGGGCAGCCTGCTGCCGGGCGCCGACGCCGACATCGCCCTGTACGACCTCGACTCCGAGTGGGTCGTCGACGCGGCCGCCCAGCAGTTCTCGAAGAATCCGTGGTCGCCGTTCGACGGCCGCCGCGTGCGGGCCAGGGTCGCGCGGACGCTGGTGCGCGGCGAGACGGTGTACGCGGACGGTGAGATCCACGCCGCGCCGGGATCGGGCCGCTTCCTTTCCTGTCATGACGACTCGTCGCTGGCAGCCCAGCCGGCGGCCACGCGGAGTTAGGCGTGTTCAGCCTGGGGCTGATCAACCCGAACACGGACGCCGCCCACACCGCCGCCATGCGGTCAGTCGCGCTCGGCGTGCTGCCGGCCGGCTGCGAGGTGGTGGCGGCGTCCCCCGCGCGGGGACCCACATCGATCGAGAGCGAGGCCGATGCCGTGGTTGCCGCGGCGGAGGTGCTGACGATGATCCGCGAGCTGGGCGACCAGCAGGCCTACCTGATCGCCTGCTTCGGTGATCCCGGCCTCGACGCCGCCCGCGAGCTGACCGACGTGCCGGTCGTCGGGATCGGCGAGTCCGCCTACCAGGCGGCGGCACTGATCGCGAAGCGCTTCGCGATCATCACCACGCTCCCGCGCAGCGTCCCGGCGCTGGAGGAGGCGCTCGAACGGCAGGGGTTTCGGTCGCGCTGCGCCGCGATCCTTCCTCTCCACATCCCCGTCGCTGACCAGGGCTCACACCATCCCGACACGACGGAGGCGATCGTCTCGGCTGGACGACGGGCGGCCGAGGGCGGGGCGGAGGCGCTCGTGCTTGCCTGCGGCGGCATGGCGGACGTGGCCCGAACGGTGAGCGAGGAGACCGGGATGCCCGTCTGCGACGGCGTCTCGTTCGGGGCCATGCTGGCCTTCTCGCTCTGGCGCTGCGGCCTCTCCACCGCCAAGACCGGCGCCTACGGCCGGCCGGAGCCGATCGACTACGTGGGCATGCCGGGATTCGGGGGCTGATCGGTGCTGGCCGCGACCTTCCGCGAGTACGGCGGGCCGGAGGTCATGCGCTGGGAGGAGGTGCCGGACCCCCCGTGCGGGCCTGATGACGTCGTGATCGAGGTGCACGCCTGCGGCCTCAACCACAGCGACCTCGATTCGCGCGCCGGCACCTCGCGGTGGCCGTTCACGATGCCCTGGGTGCTGGGCGCCGAGTTCGCCGGGCGCGTCGCCGAGGCCGGCGGGAATGTGACCGGCGTCGAGGTCGGCGAGCCGGTGACGGCCTACCAGCAGTTCGCCTGTGGCCGGTGCGGGCCCTGTGCGCGCTGGCGCGCCGACCTCTGCGAGCGGTTTCAGGTCTTCGGAACCGACCGCTGGGGCGGCTACGCCGAGTTCGTCTCGGTTCCGGCCAGGGCTGTGATCCCGCTGCGCAGCGAGGAGGACGTCATTCCCGCCGCGGCGGCGCAGTGCGTTGCCAGCACCGCATGGTCGATGGTCGTCGCCGTGGCGGAGGTGCGGCCCGGCGAGACGGTGCTCGTCCCCTCCGCCTCCGGCGGCGTGGCGGGCGCGGCCGTGCAGGCTGCCGTCATCGCCGGCGCCCGGGTGATCGCGTCCGTCGGCGCGCCTGAGAAGGCCGACGCTGTCAGGGCGCTGGGCGCGGACAGCGTGTTCTGCTACCGGGATACGCCCGTGCGCGACGCCGTCCTCGAGCTCACCGGCGGCCGCGGCGTGGACGCCGTCGTCGACACCACCGGCGGGCCGCTGTTCGGAGACCACCTGGCGGCAATGGCGCCCGACGGGCGCCTGGTCACCTGCGGGGCCCACGCCGGGGAAGTCGTCCCCCTCGACATCATCGAGCTGTTCCGACAGGGGCACCGGATCCTCGGGTTCCGCGTGGCAACGCCGGATCAGATCCGCGATGCGCTGACGATGGCGCTCGACGGACGGATCAGGATCCCGGTCGCCACGACGTTTCCGCTCAGCGATGCCGCCGAGGCGCACGCCTTCATGGGCGAGCGCCGGCACGTCGGGAAGATCGTGCTGGTGCGGCCGTGAAGACGGTCTGCTACCTGGCGCACTGCCTGCTGAACGCCAACGCGAAGGTCGACGAGGGCGCGCGGGCACCGGGCGTGTCGGCACCGGTCGTTTCGCTGCTCCGCGAACGCGGCTGCACCCTGCGGCAGATGCCGTGCCCCGAGCTCGCGTTCGGCGGCACCCGCCGGTTCTGGGCTGTGCGCGAGCAGTACGACACCCCCGTGTACCGGGAGCACTGCAGGAAGCTCGCCGCGCCGGTCGCGGAGCAGATCCGCGCCGACCTGGCCGCCGGCGACCGGGTGATCGTCGTCGGCATCGACGGAAGCCCAAGCATGGGCGTGGAGCTCACCGCGTCGAGCGACGAGTGGGGCGGCCGGCCGGACAAGCCGCGCGACGAGGACTATCCGGTGACGCCGGGACGGGGCCTGTTCATCGAGACGCTGGTCGGCCTGCTCGATCCCGAGCCGCGCGTGCGGGTGGTCGGCATCGGCCAGGACCTGTTCGACTACGACGAGCGACGGGAGCTGGCGAAGCTGGGCCGGCTCGTTTCCGGCGACGGTGGTGCCGATGCAGGGTGACGTGCGGTCGCGGCGGATCGCCGTCGTTGCGGACGCCGTTTTGAACCCCCCGTCCGGCGGCGGTGACGAGCTGGCCGCGCTGGAGCGCGACGGATGGGGCGTCATGGCGCTGTGGCCGCCCGGGCTCGCCGGCGAGGCGCTCGACGGCTGGCGAGAGGCTGTCGTCGACCAGGTGGTGACGTTCCTCGACGACGACTACGAGGTGGCCCTCGTGGCAACGGGCGATCCCGAGCTGGAGCAGTTCCGATCGGCGCTCGCCGTCAGGGGCCGGGCGGTCAGCCGGGAGCTGCCCGCGCCCGAGCGGTAACGGTCGCCCGCTCCGTCGAGGCCCTCAGAGCCGGCGGGCCCGCGGCTCGGCGCGCGCGCGACTTCAGCCGCAGGGCCGGGCGCTCGACGAGCTGGTACGTCGCGGTGGACAGGATGGCAACCACCGTGCCGACGGTGACCACGTCGGCAACGCACGCGACGACGCCGCCTTTGATGAAGAGCCCATGCTGGACGAAGAACAGGATCACCGGCATGTGCCAGAGATAGACGCTGTAGGACACCAGCCCCGCGCGGACAAGCGGCGCGCTTTCCAGAAATCGGGCGCCACGTGATGTCTCGCCAGTCGGCAGCACCACCAGCGCCAGCAGCACACCGCACACCAGGGAGACCAGCATCGTCTGACCCGGCCCTGGCCCGCCCCCGCCGAGCCAGAGCACCGGGACCAGCATGAGCGCGATGGCAACGGTGCCGACGACCCGCGCGTGACGCGGGAGGACGAACTGCCCGTCCTGGTGCTGGACTCGGAGCACGGCAAGCACCATCCCGACCGTGAATAGGTGTGCGCGGGCGAGGAACGAGTTGTCGAATGCGGCGCCGAGGTGCGTGCCGGCGAGAGCGCCCACGACCCCCACGACCGCCAGAACCACCGCCGGCACCATCAGACACCGAGCGCGACCACTGCGGGACGGGGCTCTCGCGGCCAGCGCGGCGCCGAACATCACGAGGAGCGGGAGCGAGACATAGAACACGACCTCGACGGCGAGCGTCCATGCCGGCGCTATGCCGGTGTCCAGCGTCGATCGGTCGTAGTTCTGGATCAGCAGCGCGTCCTTCATGAACAGGTCGGGATCCGTCAGTGAACCGGCCACCACGTGGCCGTCCCGATACAGGTGGGCGCTGTGGAGACCCAACGCCACGGCGGCAAGGATGAACCAGTACGCAGGCAGGATTCGCAGCGCCCGATTGCGCGCGTACGCGGGGAAGGTCGGTCGTGGCTCGTCTCGCAGCGCAGATGTGACGAAGGGGAGGTAGAGCAGAAAGCCGGAGAGGGCGAAGAACAGCGTGACGCCGTGAGCGAGGTTTCCGACGACGTGCCGGCCGAGCAGGCCAAGGTCCGAGCCGCCGTAGTCCTGGTTCTTGCTCCACACGTGGTAGACGAGCACCGATGCGGCGGCCAGACCGCGCAGCGCATCTATGCCGGTGAGCTTGGTCGTGAACGCCGGGCGCGCCTCTCGGGCACCGGCAGAGCCGTCGGCGGGAGGGCAGAAGGCCGAGACCGATCTCGAAGAGCTCCTCGGGGCCATCGTCCTTGGGGGATACCCGCGGAGCTGAGGCCGGCACGTTAACGGTGCCTACTGAACGGCGACCCAGAGCAACCCGCCGCCGAAGACGATGCCGGTCGGGGCATGTCCGACCCGGACGGTGCGGACGACCGTGTTCGACTCGGGGTCGATCA
>C688J35102_120989764_pt1 | contig 13520 bp, 7 predicted proteins | sample HopSoiMetagenom2_FD_35102 | JGI IMG/M metagenome (IMG submission 35102)
CTAGGGACGGCGGCCTGTATGACCGTCGCAAATCCTACAGCCATCCGAAGGATGCCCGCCGACATGGCCGGTATGAAGAACGAAGTCATCGTTCAGAAAGCGCATCGCTATGACTATGATCACGCCTTGTTGAACTGCGGCATCCGCTTTGTTGAAGTTGAGACGATTGCAGAGTACGAAAGTGCCTTTACCAGCCAAACGGTAATGACTCACTTTTTCAATGCAGCCGAAGAAGGACGAATCAGCCGCGAGGACTGGATTCGAGTAGCACATCAACATAACGTTCCATGCTTCAACGACGCAGCGGCTGATGTGCCTCCCATTTCGAATCTCTGGGCTTACACCCAAATGGGATTTGACCTTGTTACCTTCTCAGGCGGAAAAGGAATGCGCGGGCCACAGAACGCAGGTTTGCTCCTTGGCCGGAAAGATCTGATCAACGCGGCGATAGCGAACAATGCTCCCATCTCGGAGAGTATCGGACGTGGCATGAAGGTGGCAAAAGAACAGATCGTCGGCATGGTCGCTGCCGTCGACTGGTTTACTGAGCAATCAGAAGAGACAATGCAGGCGGAATTTCGCTCTCGCGCGAACAAAATCAGCGCTCATCTCAAAAGCATCCCAACTCTTCAGGCGACGATTGTGGTGCCGGAAATTGCGAATCACGTGCCGCATCTCGTGCTGGATTACGATCATTCACGAGTCAAGATTTCTGCCGCTGAAGTCGCCGAGCAACTGCGACGAGGTAAGCCCTCTATTGAGTTGAATCCTGCAACGGGTAAGAAAGGTGCCCAAGGATTGACGGGCGACAAGGACAGCATCGTCGTGGGTGTCTGGATGTTGCAGCCGGGAGAAGACATGATTGTCGCCCGCTCCCTCCATGATGTGCTCTCGAAGGCTTGCGATCCCCGGAGGGCCTGAGACTCAGTCCTCAGTGGGACTGCCGGTTGGGGTTTAGAGCGTCCCATCGCTTGTCGCCGATTGCCGTGTAGTTCTTCGGCAGTGACTTCCAGTCCGGGCGGCTTATGCCGTTCAAGTCATAAACAATCTTGCCGTTGTGAACGGTCATCTGGCATTCCAATCGCTGCTTCCCGTCCATGCGAGCGCCATACATATCGGTGAATCCGAAGTTTCCCTTTTCCAAACTCAATACCGCTACATCAGCCGGCGAACCTACCGAGAGGTTCCCAAGGTCGTCATGATGGATCTCGCGAGCCGGATTCCACGTTGACCACGCAATCACGTCATCCACTGACATGCCCAACGCCAGAAACTTGCCCATGATGTTCAGCATGTCCTTCATACCGGCATTCATGCTCCCGATATGGAGGTCACTCGAAATAGAGTCCGGCAAAAAGCCTTGCTGAATCGCGGGTACGACGATTCGCCAGGCAAAACTGCCCCCGCCGTGGCCGACGTCGAAGATCACACCCCGTTTGCGGCCTGCGATCATTCCGGAGTTCACTTTTCCCGCCGCATCGATCTCGTTACGAAGACCCGAATAACAATGGGTGTAAATGTCGCCCGGACGAAGTTTCTGGGTCAACAGGACCTCGATAGGCCGTTCTGGCCTATTGGCGCCAAAGTCCACCATCACGGGAATGTTTGCTATCGTTCCAGCCTTTACGGCATTCTCCACCGGCTTCCACTCCGGGCCAGAGAAGTGAGCCGTTTTTACGCCTACAATCACCTGGGGATACTTCTTCGCCATTTGGGCTGCCGGCGCTGGCTCCATGTCGGCCAAGTTATCTTCGTACTTCGGCCCGCGCATGCCCGCTCCCACTATGTTGATGAAGGCGAGCACCCGGGTTTTAGAACGATCAATGACGTGCTGCTTGAAGTCTTCGAAATTCTTATACCCGGAGGACCCGGCGTCCGCAACCGTAGTCACTCCACTTCGGAATGTGAAGTCATCCGGCCATACGCTGTTGTCGCCTGCATAGGAACTCGGTTCACCTGGCGTGGCGTATGCATGCACGTGGATGTCTATCAATCCGGGGCTGACGTAAAGTCCTTTGACGGAAACAGTTTTTGAGGCCGATTCCGGCGCGATATGTTCCGACACGGCCGCAATCTTTCCGTCTTTGATCGCAACGTCGCGAATTGCACTGATTTTATTCTTCGCATCCACAACGCGACCTCCCTGAAGCAGCAGATCGTACTGCTGCTGTGCCAGTACCAAATGATCAGATGAACTGGTCGCCGCCAGTACAAACAGGAGGGAACGGATGTTAATGCGCACGGTAGATCATAACGAAACTCAGATGAGGATCGCAAGATGCTTTTCTCCGGAACGTGGCAAATTTCACCAGCAACGCCTCACGGCACGTGATCGGTGGTTATCAGAACGCATGCCCAGCCCACCTATGCTGCGTGGGAATTGTTCAAATTATTGGAAAGATCGTTGACTTTGGGCTGCAGCCTCTAATAGACTCCATTCCGGACCATGAAACCCGTCACTAGTGTCATCAAGGTCTGCCCACTTCCGGCACGCTACGGCACTCGGCAAAACGCGAGCGTTTCGTCACGCGGGCTAGCAGGATTTAGGACTACTTGAAGATGAAGGAAAAATCCAAAACTGTTTCACGACGGCGAGCGCTTGGGAGCGGGCTTGCCGCGGGTGCGTTACTGGCAAGCCAGAGTTCCGGACAGACGCCGGGCAAGGCGAAAGTCCTTGCGCTGGTGGGCGACCGCTATCATAATCCCGACTACATTCGAGTCGGGATGGACAAAGTTTTCGGGTCGCTTCAGTTGCATGCTGACTACACGATTGACTACGCTTCTCTGTCGCGCGAGTTATTGAAGAACTACCAACTGTTGTTGATCCTTCGCGATGGCATGATCTGGCCAGATGGGTATCTTGGCCCGGATGCATACACGGCTTATGAACAGGGGTTCGAAAATAAGAGCGAGTTTCCGGCGGCCAAATCCAAATCTTGGATGACGGAGGAGCAGGGCGCTGCTATTCAGGAGTTCGTCAGGGCGGGGAACGGCTTCTATGCTTTGCACAACAGCAGCCATATTTCGCTCTCATCGAAAAACTATCGTGACGTGATGGGCGGGGCCTACGTGGGTCATCCTACGCTGCGACCGTTCAAGGTCTATATCAAGAACCACGATCATCCGATTACTTCGGGTCTGAAAGACTTCATCGTCAACGACGAGCAGCATTTCGTCACCTACGACAAAGATCCGAAGTATATCCTGGCGGAATCCGACAACGTCGACCGGTTGAACTATGAAGACCACGGATCGAAGTCCATTGCGGCCTGGGCTTATGACTACGGAAAAGGGCGCGTGGCATTCACTGCGGTCGGTCACACTATTCATGCGCTCTGGGTTCCACAGCATGTCGAGCTTCAGAAACGGGTAATTCGATGGCTACTAAAAGACCTCTAAGGCTAGCGCTCGCTGGCCTCATACTTGGTGCGTTTGCATCGGCAGAGCCAAAAGCTCAATTCCTTTACGTTGGCAACTACAGCAACGGCATCCAAGCCTTTCAATATGATCCGCAAGCACTGACGTTGCATCCTATCGGAATGGTGGGTCAAATGGAGCGGCCCTCTTTCCTGACGCTCCATCCGAACGGACGCTTTCTTTATGCCGTTAGTGAGGTTGGCAACGATGGCGGCACCCAAGGCTACGTTTACGCCTTTTCGGTCGATAAATCAACGGGGAAACTTCAGTTCCTCAATCGCCAGCCATCTGGCGGGGGCGGCCCATGTCACCTCGTGGTCAACAAGAGTGGAAAGTTTCTGGTCGTTGCAAACTATGGCAGCGGCAGCGTTACTGATTTCCCGTTGAATGAGGACGGCAGCATCGGCACACTCGCATCGAAAGTCCAACTAGAGGGTTCCGGGCCCAACCCGAAGCGACAGAAAGGTCCCCATGCGCATGAGGCTGTATTGTCATCTGACGATCGATTTCTGTTTGTGCCGGACCTCGGAACCGACCAGGTAAAGATCTTCGATTTCGACGCAAAGACCGGAGCGTTGACGCCCAACAAACCCGCTTTCGCCAGCGTGAAGCCAGGTGCCGGGCCTCGCCATATGGCAATCGCGCCGGACGGGCATTTTGCCTACGTGCTCGGCGAGATGGGATCAAGTGTCACGGCGTTCAGGCTCGATCGGTCATCGGGAGCGCTTGCCGAGATTGAAGCGGTTTCTACCTTGCCCGCTGACAATAGCAAACTCAACAACTCGGCGGAGATCCAGATCGATCCGGCCGGGAACTTTCTTTATGCTTCCAATCGCGGCCACGACAGCATAGCCGTCTTTGCTATTGACCGACAATCGGGAAAACTGAGTCGACTACAGATTGTGCCGTCAGGGGGCGCCACACCGCGAAACTTCATCATAGATCCAGCCGGTAAACACGTGCTCGCGGCCAACCAGGATTCGAACAACATCGTGCTGTTCGATAGAGATCCCAAGACCGGCAAACTTACGCCCGCCGGGAAAACAGTAGAGACTCCGTCGCCTGTGTGTCTGATGTTTTCTCCGACCTCGTGAGTGGTCGACCTAGCTTCCGATAGGACAACGTTGTTTAGCAGGCGTAAATCCCTTGCTTTTTCTCCATGTAACCAGAATTGCTAATTAAGAACTAAATCCCGCCGAGGAGGTAGTGTCCACATGCTCAAACGATTGATGCTGTTATTGGTGGCTTCGATCCCGCTGGCCGCGCAGAGTACCGCAGTCATCTTCGGGAACGTCGCGGATCCATCCGGCGCCGCATTAGTCAAGGCTGCCGTCACCGCGACCAACGAAGCTACAGGCGTGTCGGTGAGAGTGCAATCGAACGAGAGCGGTGACTACATCTTCGTCGATCTGAGGCCGGGAAGCTACAAAGTCGTATGCCAACAGCCCGGCTTTCAGACCTCTGAGCAGTCGGGCATCGTCCTGGAAGTAAACCGACAGGCTCGTGTGGACTTGCACATGGCCATCGGCGAAATGAAGCAGATCACCGAAGTCCAAGGCACGGTCACAACCGTTGAGACAGCGACTTCCGTGATCAAGGAAGTTGTAGATTCCCATCGCATGAACGACCTTCCCGTCAACGGCCGGAATGCGCTCTCCTTGCAGGCCCTCTTGCCGGGCGCCATTCAAATGGGAACTGGTTCGGCAGCTACCGGTGTTGCGTTGAACACAAATCTGGTCTTCAGCGTGAACGGCGCCCGGCCGGATCAATCCGCGTACATTCTGGACGGCGGATTGAACATGGACATGTATAACAATACGCCTGCCGCCTTTCCCAATCCGGACACGCTGCTGGAGTTTTCGATGCTGCAAAACAGTTATAGCGCCGTCAGCGGACGGAACGCTGGGGCCGTCGTGAATATGGTCACCAAGTCGGGCACAAATCGTCTGCACGGCGACCTGTACGACTTCCTTCGCAACAGTGAGATGGATTCGAGGAACTTCTTTTCCCAGGGCGTCTCACCTCTGCGGCGGAATCAGTTCGGCGGGACCGTCGGTGGGCCTGTCAGGCTTCCGCGCTACAACGGACGCGACCGTACCTTCTTCTTCTTCGCTTATGAAGGAACGCAGCAGCGCCTGGGTACTACCAATTCGTCAACTCTGCTTCCGACCGCTCTGGAGCGGCAAGGGAATTTTTCGCAAAGCAGAACCGGCGGGAGGCCTGTAAGCGTCGCGTCTCCTGCAACCGTGACCGCCGCGAATCCCCTTGGCGTTCCGTACGCGAACAGTGTGATTCCCGCGAGTCAACTCGATCCCGTTTCCTTGAACTTCACCAAGGCGTTCTTGCCGTTGCCGAACAGTCCCGGCAATATTTACTCGTACAATCTTTCGGTGCCTACCAACGACAATCAGGTGATTACGAAGATCGATCATTCCATCACGAATGCAAACCGGATCTTCATCCGATATTTCTGGGATGACAATTACACGATTCAGAACACTGTCGTACCTGCTTTCAATTCCCAGAACAACTGGGTCACGCACAACGGAACCATCAACGACACCCACATCTTTTCACCAGCGCTGGTGAATAGCGCGGTGCTCACGATTGCGCGGAATACGTTCATTCGTGGTCCACAGGTCACCAGTCCTGTGAACTTCGCGGATTTGGGCTGTGTGTCCTGCGTGCCGCTCTCCCCTCCTGGTGTTCCAACGGATTGGGCCGTTAGCGTATCGAATGGGATCGGCCTTCGCGTACCGACCAATTACTCCAGTTACATGATGAATTACCAGTTCGTGGACACGGTGTCGTGGACGCGGAACAATCATCTGCTGCAATTTGGCGGTGACATCGCCAAGGTACGCCGGAACGGCCGTGAGTATTTCCAGAAAGATCCGCAGTTCAGCTTTAACGGCTTGCGGACCGGCAATCAAGGCTACGGCTATGCCGATTTTTACTCTGGTGCCGCGGTGAGCGTCTTCCAGAACTCGCCTATTTCCTCGCTGCAGTATAAGTGGACGCCGTTTCTCTATTTTCAGGATGACTGGCGTATTTCCCGTCGGCTGACATTAAACCTAGGAGTGCGATGGGAACCGTATATCGCCATCAAAGATGAGTTCGGCCAGGTTGCGGCCTTTCGCGCGGGACAGAAATCGACCGTCTATCCTCGCGCCCCGCTTGGATACGTGTTTCCCGGAGATGCCGGAATCGAGGCCGGTGTGACGCCGAACCGGTATCGCCGGTTCTCGCCTCGAATCGGATTGGCTTTTGACCCATTTGGGGATGGAAAGACCAGCATTCGCGCTGCTTACGGAATCTTCTCCGACACGCTGCAGTTGGTAGCGCTGAACTCCAATCCCACGGATCAACCCTTTTCGTACGGACTGACTACGTTCAACGTACCGTTCTCAAATCCGTACGTTAACAATCCGCAGTCATTGCAGTTCCTTCAGTCGTATGTGCGGCCAACGACTGACGCCCAGAAAGCCAATCAGCCCTTCTACCTGCCGCTGCAAGTCATCTCCATGAATCCAGACTTCACCAGCGGATACATACAACAATGGAACGCAAACATTCAGCGTGAATTGTGGAAGAAGGTTGTGTTGACGGTTGCTTATATCGGCAACAAAGGGACGGCTTTGCACGTCAACCAACAGCTTAATCCCGGCATCTACATTCCGGGTGCTTCAACTACTGGAAACATCGATTCCCGTCGGATCTATCAGGGTTATCAAACCATTCAAAGCATCCAATCCACTGCCACATCGACCTACCACTCGCTCCAGGTAAGCTGGAACCGCCGTTTCGAGAACGGCTTTTCGTTTCTGGGCTCCTACGTCTGGTCGAAATCGATTGATCTGGCGTCCTCCGATGGCAACAGTGGCTTAGGAAATCAGGCCTCCAATCCTTTCGATTGGAACAGGGACAAAGGGCTAGCCGACTTCAACATCAAGCATCGTCTGGTCACATCCTTCGTCTGGGAACTGCCGGTCTTTCGGAACACAAAAGGATTCCAGCGCGCTTTGCTTGCCGGGTGGCAGTTGAACGGCATACTGACTTTGCAGACGGGAAATCCATTCAATGTGACGGCAGGCGTGGACAGAAGCTTTTCCGGCGTGGGACTCGACCGTCCAGATCTGATCGGAACGGTGAAAACGTATAACGACACCCCGAACGCGAGCAGGGTCGCGCACTTTTTCGATACGACGACGGCCTTTGCGCTGCCGGCGTTAGGGACTTTCGGTAATACTGGCCGTAACCTGCTGACAGGTCCTGGCTTTGCGAACCTCGATGCGGGGTTATTCAAGCAGATTCAACTGGATGAGAGCAGGCGATTCGAGCTGAGATGGGAAGTATTCAACACGCTGAATCACCCCAATTTCCTGAATCCCACCGCCTCTTTCTCCAGCCCAAATTTTGGGCGTATCCTGAGTGCTCGGGACCCACGCATTATGCAGGTAGCGGCAAAATTCTATTTCTGACGATAGAAGACTCTCGTTCGGCTTGTCTGCTGGCTGTTGCACAGCGTAACTATGCGAGCGTTAAAAGGTCCAGCGCGACGGATTGATCGCCCGGTCCGGTGTCACGAAGCGGACATAGGCGAGCACTGGGCAGCTTCCGTCTAGCGTACAAAGAAAAGCACTTCCTCAGACTCGGCGCCGTGCCAGGCTGCGAGCTTTTCGTAATCAGGCGAACAGTGTGCGCCACCGTTCAGCCAGCGCCGACAAAGTGCACCTTTGAGTGGAAAGAAACGGGCCTGACATCCTGATCAGATGTAATCCGTTCACATCCCGCGTGCGGACGCTCCTGGGCCGTCCTCCACATCCGACATTCAACTATCGTGGAACTTGCGGCAAAGCGAAGCATCACACGATCACAGACATGCAACCTTATTTTCAAGCGAGAATGATTGTGTGGAGCAATTTCTCCCGGCTGAGTTTTATATGCGCCCTCATTGTCGCGGTAACGGTGCTATCCATTCCTTCGTTCGGCCAGCAGCCGGGGCCTAGCCCGCCGGTGCCCGGAGTTGCCAAAACCAACACCTTGTCGCCGTGTGACCCATCGCCTCAGACCGAGAGTAAGCGCATTTTCGGGATCGTTCCTAATTACCGGACTTCCCCGTGCCTGCAAAACTATAAACCTTTAACAACCAAAGAAAAATTCAAGATCGCCAGCCAGGATTCGTTCGATCGAGGAACGGTGATGCTCGCGGCGGCATTCGCCGGCGAAGGTCAACTAACAAACGCAAACCCTTCTTTTGGGCAGGGAGCAGCCGGCTATGCCCGTTATTTCGGAGCGTCTTATGCCGACTTCGCCATTGGCAATTACATGACAGAAGCTATAGTGCCCTCCCTCCTACATCAGGATCCTCGGTACTTTCGCAAGAGCGTCGGAACAGGTTGGGCAAGGTTCGGGTATGCGTGTGAACAGGTCTTTGTCACACATAACGATTCGGGACAAAAGGCTTTCAACTATTCCGAGATCATTGGCAACTCGGCTGCGGTGGCGATTTCCACTACCTACTACGCCAGTCATCGAAATGCGCAAGACGCAAGTCTCACGCTGATCACTCAGGTGGGCGTTGACATGGCGTCGAATATCCTGAAGGAGTTCTGGCCGGACCTCAATCGGAAATTCTCGCGCAGGCACTGAAATCAAAACAGTTGCCCGTCGTTCGATCGAGGTTTGCTGTCAGCATGATCCTGGGAGCAATGGCTGCATCCAACCTAGGCCCCGAGCAAGCAAACCCATTTCGATCGAACGTAGCAGAGAAGTTCAAGAGCTAAACCGCTAGTTAAGACAGTATGCGACCATAGCGGCTTGATGTCCCGGCTTCTTGTCGTGTCATTGTTGTGCCTTGTGATTGTAGATCCATCGTTTTCGAAGAGTGATGGCCCGACACTCGATATCAAGGTGGACCAGGTCGGTTATCCAAGTGGTCTAAATAAAGTCGCGGTGGTGGTTCACTCCGGAGACGTCGTTCCCGGTCTGTTTGAACTTCACCGCGCCCAAGACAATCAGATCGTGCTCCAGGGCAAACTGAGTCCCTCCGCCTTCGACCCCGATTCCGGTGACACGGTGCAAACCGCCGATTTCACGAGCGTTGATGCAACCGGTTCGTACTACCTGAACGTCGCTGGCGTCGGAAGGAGCGCGTCATTCCGGATCGCCCCCGACGTCTATGCCGATGCCTATAAACTAACGGCCCGCAGTTTCTACGGCCAACGCTGCGGGACGGCGGTAGACCTCGGTAACGGCTTTCATCACGACGAGTGTCACAAGTTCGGCTCCTTCGACGAATCGAGCGGTAGAACTGGCCCACATCCCTCTGCTAAGGGCTGGCACGATGCCGGTGATTACGGACGCTACATAGTCAATTCCGGTATCACCACTGCCACTCTTCTCTGGGCTGTCGACCTCTGGGGGCAGGGCGCGGTGGGACGCGTCACCTTGCGAATCCCAGAGTCCGGAAGCGGCATGCCGGATCTTCTTGCAGAAGCGCGATGGAACATTGAATGGATGCTGACCATGCAAGACTCTGACGGGGGTGTGTGGCACAAGCAGACGAGCGCCCATTTCTGCGGGTTCGTCCCTCCGGAGAAGGACAACCTACCGAGCCTCGTTATCGGGTCTGGCGCTGCCCCATTCAAAACGTCTTGTGCCACCGCCGATTTTGCCGCGGTGACTGCATTGGCGTCGCGCCTATATCGGCGATACGATGCGAGTTTCGCAGATCAATGCCTCGCCGCATCCAGTAACGCCTGGACCTGGCTGACTACACATCCATCCGCAACTTTTAAGAATCCGCCGGGGATTACCACTGGCGAATACGGGGACGGGAATTGTGCTGACGAGCAGCTGTGGGCTGCAGCCGAGCTTGCCATTGCTACGCATCACGACTCGTTCGAGTCTTACTTCACGGCGCACTATCGTGAGTTTCTCGATCGCATCTCGAGCGACGAGCCGCCTGGCTGGTCGAACACTTCCGGCCTCGCCTTATGGTCTTATGCCCTAGGTAAAGGGCGAAACACTCTCGCCATTAAGGATATTGAAAACCGCTCGGTCGCCGCTGCCGACGCTATTGCGCAGCGTAGGATGCGGCCCGGCTACGGCAATACTTTGCTTGGCAAAAACTATGTCTGGGGTTCAAATGGCATAGCTGCGAACTTCAGTCTTCAGCTATTGATTACCGACCGCCTTTCGCCAAATCGTCATTATCGTGAAGCCGCCGCGGCCAATCTGCACTATCTGTTGGGCAGGAATCCGTTCTCGCTGTCGTTCGTCACGGGTCTTGGCAGCAACTCCGTGCGCAACATTCACCATCGTCCCAGTGCTGGATTAAAGCTGCCGTGGCCCGGGCTGTTAAGTGGTGGCCCGAATCTCGGCCGTGAAGATCCTGAGATGAAAAAATCGATTCCGGCCAACACTCCTCCGTCACGGGCGTTCCTCGATGTGCAAGGCTCGTATGCCTCCAACGAAGTGGCCATTAACTGGAACGCGCCCCTCGTCTTCGCGCTTGCCGGGCTTCTTCCCGACTGAGCGCGATAGCGCGAGGGGCGCGTTTGTCTTCGTAGCTCTCTTAGAACAACGCGAATGGCTGCTGCCCACGCCAGTCAGGCGTTGACGGCAGGACATTCTGGAAGCTCATTGGACGCTCTTCGAAGGTATACTTCACGAAGAGTCCCGCTGAGGCAGCCGTGTAGTTGCGCGCATTGCTGGCAGTAGCGAAGGCGCCGAGTATCCAGTGTGGAGCCATTTGGTAGCTCAAGCGGCCGTCAAAGCTGAAGTTCGCGCCCGTGCTGGTCAGTGCTTCGTAGCGCGATCCCAACTTGGCCTGAAGAGCCGCGTCAGTCGGATAGTAGTCTGAAGCGTCTTCGACGAAGTGCTGCAATCCTAGGCTTCCGCCCAAAGTATATTGCAGTCGCCGTCCGTAGCTACCCGCCCATCGCACCGGTAGGTTGAACAGGAAGTACTGCTGCGGGCTGAAATATCCGCCCTGTCCGAACGTGAAGTAGCGCAAATTGTGGTCGTAGTGCATAGCGGAGAAGTTCATACCGACGGTCAAACTACCCGTGGGAAGAACCGCGACCTTCCACCACGTTCCGAAGCCGCCATTGATCGCGGTGTTTTTCGCTACGTTCCGGCCGTCGAGAACCTGGTAAGCGGCGTTAGCGTAGAAGCCGGAGTTGTCGTCACCCCAGCTTCCCTGCAATCCCGCCGAATTCGCCATCACGCCACCCCACTTCTGCCCGGATTGCGGATCTTTGGCGCCCGAGAAGGCGAGAATCGTGTCTTTTACGCTGTCGCGCTCCAGTAGCAGGGTGATTGGTCCGGCTTTCGGTTGAATTCTCAAACCGCCCACCCAGTTGCTGACCAGGAATCCCTGCGGCGTTGTTCCCACTCGAAGGCCAAACGAGTCGGACGAGATTTGAGCCTCGGGTGCAATGCCGCTTGCCGTCTGTGGTCCGAAGGAACCCACCTTGGTCTGACGTCCGAAGAGGGACGTGCCGGTTCCATTTGCCGTGCCCCCTGAGAGGAAGGTCGGTTTCAGCAGGAACGAAGCCCTAAGTGAATTCGACAGATTTGCGCTCGCTTCCAGTTCCGCTTGTTCTACCAGGAGCTTTCCGAAACCAGCTTCGCCGCCGCGGCCCCAAACTGTCGTCTTCGAACCTAAATACGGCGTGTTGCGACTCTCTAGCGCAGCAATCTTATCCTCAAGAGAATCGGCCGGCAGCACGGGCTTCAAAAGCAAGCTGGTGTGCGCTGCCGCGGAACCCGAAATGGATTCTCCAAGGAACGCATTGCTACGCACGACGTCCTCACGGGCGTTCGTGCTTCTCCCGTAGCTCGACAGATGAACCAATGGAGCATCCTCGTCAGCCGACGCTGCCATCGTTGCGCGAAGATCCGAAATCGAACCAGTTGTTTCCGCAGTTTTGCGCTGGCCTTCCGGCCCAACAAGCATAGCTTTCAACGAAGGTCCGACGTTTTCTGTAGACGCCAGAAGGTTCTCCGGCTGCGATTTCTTCTCTGCGAGCGCCTGCCGCCAGTACAACTCCGCTGTTTTGAGATCGCCATGTGCCTTCGCTCGTTCGCCGGCGAGTTCCAGCAGCTTTGAATTATTCGGCCAAAGGCGTAGTGCTTTCTCCATCCATGCGTCCGCATACTGGATATTCTTTTCAGCCAGTGCCGCACCGACGGCACCAGCGTAGTCGTCTGCCTGGGCACCCGTAAGCCCCCAGTTGGAGTAAACGTTGAACGCCCGTCGTGTGTTGCCCGAAGCAAGCAGATTGCCCGCGAGGGCACGTTGTATCTCAGGCTGATCGGGGAACATGTTCATCCCTTGTTGAAGCAAGCCGAGCGCATGGGTTTCGTTGCCCGCACGATGCGCTGCGTCGGAAGATCTGAGAATCCAAGTGGTCCAAAGATTCGTTACTTCCTTGCGTTGATCTTCACTCAGGTCCTTACGAGCATTAAGGCTGTCGAGGACGCCGAACAAACGCGAATTCTGCCCTTGTGAGTTCAATAGGAGCCAGGCGAGTTGAATCCGCTGCGGGAGCGTTGCGCTGCTCTGGGGCGTTTGTGATCGCGATATGTACGTTTCCAGCAGCTTCACGCCGAATGCCGGGTCGCCGGCCGAACCGTGAGCCCGCGCCAGCAACATCACTACGTCCCCTTCGGTGCCCAACTTCACCGCCACGCTTTGGGGCATGTTCGCCGCAGCCGAAACAATGTCATTCTCGCGATGCATGGTTTGCAGGATCAGGAAGTGTGCGCGCCAGGTGTCCGCATCGTCCGGATGCGCGTTCACCATGGCCGTCACAAGGCTCTCCGCTTCTGCGCCTCGTCCCAGTTTCGCCAGCACCTGCGCGAGGTGAAGTTTGGTTGATTCTGACGCGTTCTCGGTTACGAACGTGCGTGGCAGCGACGTCGCCTGTTCGAGAAGCGTACGGGCACCTTCCAGGTCGCCGTTCAATTCTTTCAACGATGCCAGAGCTTCCAGGAACGCGGGATGCGTCATGGAAATTTTCTGCAACTTTTCAGGCATACGATTGAAAAATCGTTCCGCCTCTTGGGGTCGCCCTGCTCCCACGAGCGCCGAA
>C688J35102_120989762_pt1 | contig 13502 bp, 9 predicted proteins | sample HopSoiMetagenom2_FD_35102 | JGI IMG/M metagenome (IMG submission 35102)
AGACGATCCGCGGCCGCAGCTCGGCGAAGCGGTCGGAGGGGTAGCGGCCGTCGAGCATGTCGAGCACGTTCTCCAGCTGTTCGCGGGAGAGGTCGTGGAAGGGCTCGGTGGCGGTGACCAAGCGCTCGACCTCGTCGACGTCCCACTCCTTTTCCGCGGCCAGCGAGACCAGGTGCTGGGCGAGGACGTCGAGCGGGTTCTGCGGGATCGTCGTCTCCTCGATCTCGGCCTCGCGCATGCGACTGGCGACGACCGCGCACTCGAGCAGATCGCCGCGGTATTTGGGAAAGATCCGCCCTTTGGAGACTTCGCCCATGCGATGCCCGGCACGGCCGATCCGCTGCAGGCCGCGGGTCACCGACTTCGGCGACTCGACCTGGATCACGAGGTCAACGGCGCCCATGTCGATCCCCAGCTCCAGTGAGCTGGTCGCGACGAGGCAGGGCAGATCTCCCGACTTCAGCATCTCCTCTACGAGGGCCCTCTCCTCGTGAGAGAGGGAGCCGTGATGGGCGCGGGCGATCTCGGCGTATTCGTCATTCGGTTCAGGGACTGAGGAGCTCCGGCCCGCGGGTCCTGTCTCCGATCGGGGGCTCTGCCTGACGGCAGAGTCCTCCCGATCGTCGCCACCCGCGGGAGAGGCCGCTCCGTCCACGTCCTGGCCCGCGGGCGCCGCGTGGCCCGCTTGCTCGGTTGCGGGAAGCTCCTGCTCGCCTTCGCCGTTGGCAAGCTCGTTCAGGCGCTTCGCCAGGCGCTCGGCTGCGCGGCGGTTGTTGACGAAGATCATGGTGCTGGTGTGTTCCTGGACGAGCTCCAGCAGCTTGGGGTAGATCGCTGGCCAGATCGACCTCACGTGGGCGCTGGGCTCTACCTCAGTCGGCGGCGGGCCGTCCTCGCTCGGATACGCCGGCGCTCCGGGGTCGGCCATGTCCTCGACCGGCACCACGATCTCCAGGTCCAAAGCCTTCTTCTGCCCCGCATCGACAATCCGGCACTCCCGCTTCGCCCCCACCAGGAACTTCCCAATCCGCTCCAACGGCCTCTGCGTAGCCGAGAGACCAATCCGCTGAATCTCCCGACGTCGAAGCTGAGCCCCCGAGCTGTCGCCGTCAGCCGCCCCGGCCTCTCCCGTGGGTGACGTCGTAGGGGGGACCCCCCCTTGCTGCGCAAGGGGGGGTGGGTCCCCTCCGGCGGCAGGACCCGCGGACCGCTCCGCATGGTCCTGAACGAGATGATCAAGCCGCTCCAGGGTCAGAGCCAGGTGCGATCCCCGCTTGCTCTGCGCCACCGCATGGATCTCGTCGACGATCACCGCTTCGACACCCGTGAGGATCTCGCGGACGCTGGAGGAGAGCATCAGGTAGAGCGACTCCGGGGTCGTGATGAGGATGTCCGGCGGCTCTTTGGCCATCGCCCGCCGTTCTTTCTGCGAGGTGTCGCCGGTCCGCAGCCCGACCGAGATCTCGGCGCCGATCCCCCGCAGCGGCGCCCGCAGGTTGCGCTCGATGTCGTAGGAGAGGGCTTTCAGCGGCGAGACGTAGACCAGCTTGACGCCGGTCCCGAGCGAATCTGAGCGTGCCAGCTTGTCGATTCCCCAGAGGAAGCTGGCCAGCGTCTTCCCCGACCCCGTGGGAGCGCAGATCAGCGCGTGCTCGCCGCTGGAGATTGCCTCCCAGCCCCCCGCCTGCGCCGGCGTCGGCCCCTCGAAGGAGGCGTCGAACCAGCGCCGCACGGGCGCCGAGAACGGCGCCATCGGATCGTTCCTCTTCCCTGCTTTCGACTTAGTCGCCAACCCACCGATCTTACGCAGCGACTCACCTCGGCTCCATCGCGATTGCTGAATTAAGCCGCCTATAGGCAGGCAAACTCAGCAGTCGCGATGGCGGAGGCTAGGGGGTGCCGCCGGCGAACTTCACGTATGAGAACCAGGCGGGCTTCGGCTTGAAGCCTTCGCCGAAGAGGCCGGAGCCGTCGCAGAAGTTGCAGGCGCCGGCCTGGTCGTCCACGGAGAACCAGTAGACGCTCCGCAGCCTCCACTTCGCCTGGTGGTTTCGCAGCTGCGTGAAGGCGGCGCGGAGTTCCCTCGCCTGCCCTGCCGGGCCTTTGGCGAAGCCGTTGGCGGTGTTCTTCGGGCCCGAGCTCCAGCCGAGCTCGGTGATCAGGAGCTGCTTCCCGGCGTCGTGGTTCATCGCCAGGTAATGGCGGAATTCGTTGATCACTCCCGGCAGTTCCTTGGCGTAGATCGAGTACGGATGCAGCGACGCGCCCTGGAACTTGCTCTTGATCCCGGGGTTCCGTTTGTACATCACGTTGACGAAGTCGCTCGCATACCAGTTGAGGCTTTTGTGCTTGCCCGTCTTCCGATCGCGCGCCCCTTTCGGCCGGGCGAAGAGACCGGCCAGGACGACCCGCGCCCCCGGGTCGGCGATGTGCAGGGCGTTGTACGAGATCTTCACCAGCTGCCCGTATTCGCCCGGGTTCGGCTTGGCGACGAAGTACTTGAAGTTCGGCTCGTTCCAGATCTGCCATTCGCGGATCGGCCGTTTCGGCACGCCGGGGTGTTCGGACCAGAAGCTGCCGGTCGGTCCATAGCGGGCGACGGCGGCGCCGAGGAAGTTCACCCAGCCGGTGCGGGCGGAGCCGCTGACCGGCAGATGGGCCGGAGCCTCGAGCCCGCCGGCGCCGGGAACCCGCTTCCCGGGCACCGCCCAGTCGGGCGCACCGTTGAGGAAGGGCAGGACCCTGATCCCGGCTTTGGCCGCCTCTTCGATCTGGTTGTCGAAGCCGCTCCAATCGAAGGCAGCGCCCTTGCTCGACTGCACCGACCCCCAGCCGATCGGGATCCGCAGGCTTTCGACGCCGCCGCGGCCGAGCCGCTGCAGCTGTTCGCCGCTCATGCTGCTCTGGGGGACCACGCCCCAGAAGCCGGCCGGCAGCGCCTGCGCGGAGGCGGCGAAGACCGAGAGAAGGATTGCCAGCGCCAGCACCGACGTCCAGGCGCGCAGAATCCTGCTCATGTACTCGCTCCTTTTCGGCATCGGCTCAGCTCGCCTTCGGCGAGACAGAGGAGCCGGCGCCCTGACGGCGCTGCCGGTAGTAGTAGGCGCCGATCGAGATCGCGGCGAGGACGACGATCGCGATCAGAATCGGCACCAGCGGCGAGGACGACGATTCGCTCTGAGGCGAAGGACTGGAAGCGTTTTCGCCAAGCTTGACTTCGTGGCCCGGGCCGACCTTGCCCCCTGCAGCTTCGGAGCCGCTGCCGGACCTGCCGCTTTCGGCGTTGGGGCCTTGGTTACCCTGGCCGTTATGGGAGCCGCCGCCCGAACCCGAACCGCTGCCGCCCGAGCCGTTCCCCCCAGGGGAATTGGAGATCCCGGCGCCGCCGCCGCCATGGTGGTGGCCGCCACCGGTACTCGTTTCGCTGGGGACGGTTGGTACTTCCGGTTCGTACTGAAGTTCGCTCGCTTCCCGCGCCTGAGCCAGACCCGGAGCAACAGCCAATGCCAGCACAGCAAGCACTGACAGGAGCGCGGCAAAAGGTAGGGCCGAGCCGCGGGAGCGGGGATGCCGGGTCCGAGACATGGCGCGCAAGGTTAGAGGAATCAGCGGCGTTGATAAGTCCGCTCGCCTTGGTCCTGGGCCTTGCCCTCGCCGGAGGCGGCTTTTCCCTGAGCGACCGCCACATCGCCGGCCTGGCCGTATATCTGATCCTCGTGGCCCTGCTGGCGTTAGGTGCTGCGGGGAAGGCGACCCTGGCCCGCCCGTTCTACTGGGCGACGGGATTGATCGGTGGCCTGGCGCTTTTCTCGGCATTCTCGTCTCTCTGGTCTGGGTCGATGGAGCTCAGCGTGATCGAAGCCGACCGGGTTTTCGTCTACCTCGGATTCTTCCTTGCCGCGTTCCTGATCGCCCAAACCAACCAAAGGCGGCAACGTTTCGCTGAAGGGATCGCAATTGCCCTGATCGCGACGGCGCTGCTGGCGCTCGCCAGCCGCCTCCTGCCCCACGTCTTCCACCTCGGCGCCGGGCCCGGAAGCGGCCCTCGGACGGGCTATCCCTTCGGCTACTGGAACGCCAACGGCCTCGCCTTCGGCACCGGCGTGGCCTTCTGCCTCTGGATGAGCCGGCGGGCGGTGAGCGCGTGGGGGCGCCGGCTGGCCGTCGGCGCCGTGCCGGTGTTGCTGCTGGCGCTCTACTTCACCTACTCGCGCGGCGGCCTGCTCGGCCTGCTCGTCGCCTGCCTCTGCCTGCTCGCCCTCTCGCACGACCGGCTCTGGATGCTGGCGGTGCTGGCGATCGGCGCGGTGGGGGCGCTGCCGGCGGTGCTGGAGGTGCAGGCCAGCCGCAGCCTCGCCGACAACCATGCCGACCCGACGGCGATCGACCAGGGCGTAACCGTGCTGCTGGTCCTGATCGCCGGGGTCGCCCTCTCCCTCCTCCTCTTCGCCCTGCTGCGCCGGATCGAGCGGCGCGGCGGCTCCTTCACCGGGCGCGCGCTCGAGCTCTCGCGCGACCGCCGCATCCTCAAAGGCATCGGGATCGCGGCGGCGCTTCTGGCGATCGCCGCGGCGATCGCCGTCGGCGGCCGCGCCTGGGACCAGTTCTCCAGTCCCGACCAGCAGTTCCCCGTAAACCCCGCCCAGCACTTCTCGCAGTTCTCCGGGGCCAACCGGCACGAGTACTGGCGGGTTGCTGTCGATTCCTGGGAAGAAGAGCCGGTCGTCGGCCACGGGGCCGGCACCTATCGCTTCGCCTGGGACGAGCTTCGCCACATCCCGCTGAAGGTGCTGAACGCGCACTCCCTCTACCTGCAGGCGTTCCAGGAACTGGGGGTGGTCGGCGGCCTGCTGACGCTGGCGATGGTCGCCACCCTGCTCTGGACCGGCTTCGCCGCCTGGCGCGCCGCGAGCGGGCCCAGCCGCGAGCTGCACGCGGTCCTCCTCGCCGCCTGCCTGGCCTTCGCGGTCGGCGCGGCGATCGACTGGTTCTGGGAAATCGCCGGCATCGGGGCGATCTTCTTCCTCGCCGCCGGCGCCCTGGTCGCGGCCCGCTGCGTCCAGCTCGCCCGGGCGAGGGCACAGAGCAACGGCAGGGGGGAGCGGCGACGCTTCGGCCTCACCGTCGCCGGCCTGGGGCTGAGCTGGGTGGTGGCGCTGGCGCTGATCGGACCGCTGCTGGTCGACGGCGAGATCGACAGCAGCAACGCCGCGGCGGCCGCCGGCAACATCCCCTCCGCGGTCGACCATGCCGATACCGCTCGCTCGATCGAGCCCTGGGCCGCCACGCCCTACCTGCAGCTGGCCCTGCTGGCCGAGCGGCAGGGGGAATACGGGCCGGCCGTCGAACGGATGAACCAGGCGATCGCCCGCGAGGAAGGCAACTGGGAGCTCTACTACCTGCGCGCCCGCATGAAGCACGAGGCGGGCGAAGAAGAGGCCGCGCAGGCGGACCTGGAAGAAGCGCGGCGGCTCAACCCCGAAGAAAAGTGCCTTGACGCAGGTTTCAAAGGATGCGGATGAGCCAGACCCCCGACACCAGGCCCGAGGTGGCGAAGCCAGCGGCGCGGCCGGAGCCGCTGCCGCTGCCCTTCGACCCGGAGGGGCACGGCCCCGACGACGCGCGCCGCCGCGGGGCGCTGCTGCGGCGCCTGCTCGCGGTGAGCGACTGGGGGGCGCTGCTCGCCGTCCTCTGCCTGGTTACGGCGACCAGCTCCAGCACCAACGTCGCCGACCTCTTCTGGGCGGTCCTCTTCAGCCCCGCCTGGGTGATCGTGGTCAAGCTCCAGGGCCTCTACGACAACGACCACCGGCGGATCCGCCACAGCACCCTGGACGAGCTCTCGGCCCTGGTCACCGCCAGCGTCCTCGGCACGCTGGTGCTCGATGGGCTGATGGCGCTGAGCCCGGCCGGGCCGCTCTCGCCGCTCAGCGCGATCGGGATCGGTGTCGGCACCTTTCTCCTCAGCTTCGCCCTGCGCGGGACGCTCCGCTTCCTCTGGCACCGCCTCACCGTGCTCGCGCCGGGGCTCGTGATCGGGCCGCCGCGGGCGGTCGACATGGTCGCGCGGCGGGTCTCCACCCATCCCGAGACGCGGCTGGCGCTGGTCGGCTACATCTCACCGGAGAGCGAGGCGGTGGCGAAGGAGCTGCCGCGCCTCGGCTCCTTCGCCGACATCTCCCGGGTCGCCCGGGAGCACGCGATCGAGCGGGTCGTGGTGACCGAACAGGCGATGAGCGAGGGCGACGCCGAGCACCTGATCGAGGAGTGCAAGGCCGAGGGGCTGGCGCTCACCTTCCTCCCCCAGCACTACGGGCTGCTGGGACCGGGGATCGAGCTGAACCGGCTCGCCGAGCTGCCGGTGCTCGACTTCCGCTTCAGCGATCCGCCCCGCTCGACGCTGGCGATGAAGCGGGCGATGGACATCGCCGTCGCCGTCCTGCTGCTGGTGGCGCTCTCGCCGCTGCTGCTCGGCGTGGCGATCTGGATCCTGCTCGACGACGGCCGCCCGGTCTTCTTCCGCCAGCGGCGGGCGGGCAAGGAGGGGGAGCCGTTCACGATGGTCAAGTTCCGGACGATGGTCAGCGACGCCGAGCAGCGGCTGCCGGAGCTGGTCGACATCGAGAGCCTCGACCAGCCCGCGTTCAAGATCCCCGACGACCCGCGCGTCACCCGCAGCGGCCATTGGCTGCGCCGGACCAGCATCGACGAGCTGCCGCAGCTGTGGAACGTGCTGCGCGGCGAGATGTCGCTGGTCGGGCCGCGGCCGGAGGAGGAGCGCGTCGTCGCCCTGTATGACGAGCGCCAGCGCGGACGGCTGGCGGTGAAGCCGGGGATGACCGGGCCGATGCAGGTGTACGGCCGCAGCGACCTGACCTTCGACGAGCGCCTGGCGATGGAGCGCGACTACCTCGACAACCTCTCGCTGCTGACCGATCTGGCGATCCTCCTGCGGACGCCGCGGGCGATGGTCCGCGGCCAGGGCGCCTACTAGTCGTCTTCTGTTCCTGATGGCTGCATGACGACCGAAAGGAACAGGCAATCGCCCGCGCTCGAGGTGGTGATCGTCAGCCACGGCGCCGAAGCGCTGCTTCGCCGCTGCCTGCGCTCGCTCGCCGAGCACCCGATCTCCAGCGGTGGGATGCGGGTGACCGTGGTCGACAGCGGCAGCCCCGACGGCACCCCCGACATGGTCGAGGACGAGTTCCCGGCGGTGCGGCTGCTGCGGCGCGGCAACGTCGGCTTCTCGGCCGCCAACAACCTGGTCCTGCGCCAGGCGCACGCCGAGGCCGTGCTGCTGCTCAATCCCGACACCGAGGTCTATGCGGGGACGCTCGACGCGGCGCTGGCGCGGCTGCGCTCGCAGGAGCGGATCGGGATGGTCGGGGTGAAGCTGGTCACCGAGAGCGGCGAGCTCGACCACGCCTGCAAGCGCTCCTTCCCGACGCCGCTGAGCGCCCTCGCCCATTTCACCGGCGTCGGCCGCCGAGAAGCGCCCGCCGAACTGCATCAAATTTCCGGCCCTCGAGGCAGGAAATTTGATGCAGTTCGCTCCGCGGTGGGGCAGTACCGGGCGATGCACCTCGGCGACGACGAGCCGGGCGAGGTCGACGCCGTCAACGGCGCCTTCATGCTCTGCCGCAACGAGGCGGTGCGCGAGGTCGGCCTGCTCGACGAGGGCTACTGGCTCTACATGGAGGATCTCGACTGGTGCCACCGTTTCTGGGACGCCGGCTGGAAGGTCTTCTACGAGCCAGGCGGGGTGGCCCTGCACGTCAAGGGCGGCTCCAGCCCCAGGCGCCGCGCGCCGCGACAGGAGGTAGCGTTCCACCGCGGCATGGGCCGCTTCTACCGCCGCTTCGACGCCCCCGAGCACAGTCCCCTGCTGAACGCGGCCGTCTACGCCGGGATCGGCGCCAAGCTGGCGACGACCCTGGCGCTCAGCGCCCTCGCCGGGCGCACGCGGATGACCCGCGGATGAGGAAGCTCCTCGCGGTCGCGCCGCCGTTGCCGGCGGCGGCGCTGGGAGGGGCGGTGGCGGCGCTGCTCGCCTGGCACGTCGGCATGCACGCCGCCGGGATCGGCCTCGACGCGAGCTGGAACGCGGGATTGACGATGGCGGTCCACGAGGGGCTGCAGTTCGGCCGCGAGATCGTCTTCTCCTACGGCCCGCTCGGCTTCCTGCAGAGCCCGTTCGTCTACTACAGCGGCCTCGGGCTTGTCGCCTTCCTCTTCACCGCCGTGCTCTACGTCTGCTTCTGCATCGCCCTGGTGCGGGCCCTGGCGCGGGTGCTGCCGCTGCTGGTCGCGACGATCCTCGGCTTCCTCGTGGTCGGCGCCCTGCCGCTGATCGAGCAGCCGCCGCTGCTGGCGGTGCTGGCGGCGATGGCGATGCTGGAGCGCGAGCGCTCGCAACGGGCGCTCGATGCCTTCCTCGTCGCCGGCGCCACCTATGCCGCGGTCGAGGCGCTGGTCAAGCTCTCGACCGGGCCGATCATCGCCGCCGTCTTCCTCGTCGCCCTGGTGGGGTTGCGCGCCGGCCGCCTCCGCATCGTCGCTTTCCTGGTCCTGCTGGCGGTCGAGATCGTCGCCCTCTGGCTGCTCTGCGGCCAGAGCCTCGGCGCGATCCCCGACTTCCTCGCCGGCACGAAGCAGATCGTCTCCGGCTACAGCAGCGCGATGGTCTCCGAAAGCGACGTGCCGCAGTGGCAGGTGGTGCTGGCCTCGGTTGCCGCGGCGCTGACCTCGGTCGCGCTGGTGGCGGCCTGCTGGTTCGGCAGCTTCCGCGACCGGCGCGCCCGCGTGGCCGCGGCGCTCCTGAGCGGGCTCGTCGCCTTCACGATCTTCAAGGAGGGCGTGGTCCGCACCGACGCCGGCCACCTCAGCCTCTTCTTCTCCAGCGCGACGGTGATGTGGATCGCGATCCCCTGGAGCCGGCGCCTGTGGCCGGTGCTGGTCGCCGGGGCGCTGGCGATCGCCGTCGCCGGGGCGCCGGTGCGTCCGGAAGCGGTGACCGCCAACCTGCACGTCGTCGCCAACGTCCGCGACGCCTGGGAACAGGTACGGAACGTGGTCGACCCCTCGCGGCGGCAGGCGATGATCGAAGCCGGCCGTTCGGGGCTGCAGGCGACCTACAACCTCGACGCGCAGACGCAGGCGGCGCTGAAGGGGCACACGGTCTCGGTCGAACCCTGGGAGGCCGGTGCCGCCTGGGCCTACAGGTACGAGTGGGATCCGCTGCCCGTGTTCCAGAACTACTCCGCCTACACGGCCAAGCTCGACCGGATCAATGCCGAAGCGGTCGAAAGCCCGGAGGGGCCGGAACGGATCCTGCGGGAGAACCCGCTCGCCGTCTTCCCCGAGTTCCCCACCGAGGACGTCGACGACCGCTTCGCAGGATGGGACCCGCCCGAACAGGCGCGGGCGGTGCTCTGCAACTTCGCGCCGCTGCACGCAGACGAACGCTGGCAGGTCCTCGGCCGGGTTCCCGATCGCTGCGGCGAGCCGCGGCCGGCCGGGTCGGTCGAAGCGGGCGAAGGCGAAGCGGTGCGCGTCCCGGCCCCGCGCCGGGGGGAAGCGGTCTTCGTACGCATCCACGGGGCCGGGGTCAGCGGTCTGGAGAAAGCCGCCGCCGCCCTCTTCCACGCGCGGGTCCGGCGGCTGACGGTCGATGGCGGGCACAGCTACCGGCTGATCCCGGAAACGGCCGGGGACGGGTTGCTCCTGCGCGGGAAGGGAGCCTTCGCGGCGCCCGGTCCCTTCTCCCCCATTCCGCAGGCGAAGACGATCTCCCTCAGCGGCGCCGGCGGCGGTCTGCGCTTCGACTTCTTCCGCATGTCCGTGCACGAATCGAAACATTCCGCGCCTCACGGCTCGCTACCGTTCCAGTCTCGATGAAGCGCTCCCTCGCCGCCCTCCTCCTCTGCGCCTGCCTGCTCGCCGCCCTCGTCGGAGGGGTTCAGACCGGCGCCGCGAAGCCACGCATCCCGGCTCCGAAGGGGTTCTTCGGGATCGACCCGCAGGGGACGCTGACCGACGAAGACGCCCGCTTCATGAAGGCCGGCGGGATCGAAACCGTGCGCTGGCCGCTGGCTTGGAACGGAGTGCAACCGACCGCCAAGGGCGCCTACAACTGGGCCGCCTTCGACCCGGTGGTCGAAGTCGCCGCCCGCCATGGCCTCAAGGTGCTCCCGTTCATCTACGGCACCCCCTCATGGATCGCCCGCAAGTACACGAAGCTGCCGGTGGACAGCGCCCGCGCCCGCCAGGCCTGGACGACCTTCCTCGAAGCCTGCGTCCACCGCTACGGCCCTGGCGGGGAATTCTGGACTCAGCACGCCCCGGGCGTGCAGTACGAGACGGAAGTCCCCCGGCCGCTGCCGATCCGCACCTGGCAGGTCTGGAACGAGGTCAACTTCTTCTACTTCGCCTACCCGGTCTCGCCGCAGCGCTACGTGAAGCTGCTGAAGATCTCGAGCCCGGCGATCAAACGCGCCGACCCGAGGGCGAAGGTGATCCTCTCCGGCCTCTTCGGCGAACCGACCGCGAAGGGTGCGAAGGGGATGCCGGCGGCGAAGTTCCTCGAAGCGATCTACCGCACGCCCGGGATCAAGCGCTACTTCGACGGCATCGCACTTCACCCGTACGCAGCCTTCGCGCAGGACCTCGAGGTGATGACCGAGACCCTGCACGAAATCACGGTCGAAAACCACGACCGGGTGCCGCTCTACATCACCGAGATGGGCTGGGGCTCCCAGAACGACTTTCAGCAGGACGCCTACGAGCAGGGGATCCGGGGGCAGGTGAAGCAGTTGAAGGCGGCCTACGGCTACCTGCTGGAAAACCGCCACCGGCTCGACCTCAAGCAGGTCTACTGGTTCTCCTGGAAGGACCAGAAGGAATCCTGCGCCTTCTGCGACTCGGTCGGCCTCTTCCGCGAAGGCGAGCGCTTCCACCCGAAGCCCGCCTGGCGCGCCTTCATCGGCCTCACCGGCGGCCGGGCGCGGCCCTAGGCATCCCCCTTTACCGCGTTATTCAGCGGTACCTGCCTGTCGCGACGTGGAAATAGATACCTCGTGATCACGAGAGCGACACCGATCAGCTCGACAAGGGTGGCAACCAGCCAGACTTGAACGACTGCGGCATCGAGGTGCCATTCTTCTCCCGCCCAGGCATAAGCAACAAAAACGGCGTCGGCGACAACAAGCTGGATCGTGATGAGCCACAACAGCCAGTTGGCGTATTTTTTCTTGAGCTTGATGTCTTGGAAGTGATCGATCCCGACCAAAGCTTTGTGGTCGTGAGGATCCAGTCCTTCCAACGGAACCGCGTTCTCAAGATCCTCCTGAGAGATTCCTGCTTCAGCAAGCTTGGTTGGTTGGCTCTCTTCCGAAGTCTCCGTTGGCTGATCGGGGCCTGCCACCGACTCGCTTGCGCTCACAATTCAGGAGAGGCCGAGGTTGTCCAACCGGTACTGCATCGACTCTGGAGAGACGCCAAAGATCTTGGCCATGCGAAAAGCAGCCATACCTTGATCATGGAGCCCCTTAACTGCCACCTCGGGCATCAGAAGGCTTGCGGCAAAGCTGTTGGCGTACCGCTCCTCCTCATCGGTGCCCGTCGAGGATCTTTGGTCCCGATAGTCAACGTATTCGTATTGTTGTTCGGGGCGCGCCGCTCTGCGAATGTAGTGGCCTAGCTCGTGAGCACAGGTGAATCGCTTACGATTCCTGCTGTCTTTGGCGTTGAGCAGGATCGAGGGGTCTTCGCCCTTTTTCTTGACCAACGCCCCCGAGACGTTCTGCTTCAGGTAGATGTCGAGAACTTCAACGCCGAGTGATTTTGCGAGCCGGACGGGGTCGATCGGCAAGGTTCCGTTCCACGATTCCTCCAATAATTCTGCAGCTGCCTTTTCTGCCTTTCTGTGACCAGCCATGAGACGAGTGTAGACCTCCCCACGAGTTTTTCGGCTCTCCACAGCCGAGTCGGTGCCGACAAATCTAGCCAGGGACACGGCAGCTAAAACGCTTCGTCTGTCAAGGGGCTTTACAAACCTCAACCTGCCGACTAGCCTCCAACGAATGCGTGAAGCAATCACGATCAGACGGATCAAGGCGGCGGCCCGTACGCGTGCTGATGCAGACGAGGCGAAACGGGTTGCGACGGATGCATTGCGCCGCTACTGCCGCGAGGCACAGAGGGAGGGCATACCTATCACTCGGATCGCTTCCGAGGCCGAACTTTCCCGTCAGGGGGTCTACGACCTACTGAGGGTTGAGCCTAAATCAATTTGATGCGGTTCGATCAGAAGGGAAGCTCGTCGCGGATTTCGGCGAGGGTCGGGGCTGATTTGTCGCGCTCGGAGAGCAGCGGCTCGGGGACCTGCCAGTCGACGGCGACGTCGGGGTCGTCCCAGGCGATTCCCGACTCGGTGGCGGGGTCGTAGTAGCTGGAGACCTGGTAGGCGACGTCGGCGACGTCTGAGAGGACGGCGAAGCCGTGGCCGAAGCCGACCGGGACGAAGAGCTGGTGGTGGTCGACGTCGTCGAGGCGGTGTGCCTCCCACTGCCCGTAGGTGGGCGAGCCCCGTCGCAGGTCGACGGCGACGTCGAGGATCTCGCCGCGGACGCAGCGGACCAGCTTCGCCTGCCCCGGCTCGGTCTGGAAGTGGATCCCGCGCAGGGTCCCCCGGCGCGAGCGCGAGTGGTTGTGCTGGACGAAGTCGACGTCGACGCCAACCCGCGCCCACTCCTCGCGGCTGTAGGACTCGAGCATGAAGCCGCGCTCGTCGCCGAGCACCTTCGGCGAGACCAGAACCACTCCGTCGAGCTTGGTGGGCAGGCGCTCCGCCATCAGCCGAGTGCCTTCCCGTACTGCTTTTCGTAGTACTCCCGGTACTCGCCGGAGCGGATCGGCCCCCACCAGTCCTCGTTCTCGCGGTACCAGCGCACGGTCCGCTCGAGGCCCTCGTCGAAGTGGACCTGCGCCTCCCAGCCGAGTTGCTCCTGGAGCTTCGCGGAGGAGAGCGAGTAGCGGCGGTCGTGGCCGGGGCGGTCCTTGACGTACTCGATCAGCGACTCGTCGGCGCCGGTCAGCTCGATCACCCGCTTGACGACCTCGATGTTCTCGCACTCGTCGGGACCACCGACGTTGTAGGCCTCGCCGGCCCTGCCCCTGGTGAGGACGGTGTGGATGCCGGCGCAGAAGTCCTCGACGTAGAGCCAGTTGCGGACCTGCCTGCCGTCGCCGTAGACCGGCAGCGGGTCGCCGTGGAGCGCGTTCAGGACGATCAGCGGGATCAGCTTCTCCGGGTACTGGCGCGGACCGTAGTTGTTGGAGCCGCGGACGATCGAGGCGTCGATGCCGTAGGTGTGGAAGTGGGCGGAGACGAGCAGGTCCCCGGCCGCCTTGGTCGCCGAGTAGGGCGAGGAGGGGTCGAGCGGCGAGGTCTCGGTGAAGGAGCCGGACTCGATCGAGCCGTAGACCTCGTCGGTGGAGACCTG
>C688J35102_120989761_pt1 | contig 13498 bp, 12 predicted proteins | sample HopSoiMetagenom2_FD_35102 | JGI IMG/M metagenome (IMG submission 35102)
GCTTGAAGGTGACCGTGATGGTCAGATTGCCGTTCGAGGTCGCCTGGCTGTAGAGATACAGCATGTCCTCGACGCCGTTGATCTCCTGCTCGATCGGGGCTGCGACGGTATCGGACACCGTCTGCGCGGTGGCGCCGGGATATTGCGTGGTCACCACCACGGTCGGCGGCACCACTTGCGGATATTCCGAGACCGGCAGTGTGGTGTAGGCGATCGCGCCGACGATCAAAAGCACGATCGACAGCACCATCGCGAGAATCGGCTGGTTGATGGAAAGCCGGCCGAGATTCATGACTTGCTGCCGGCCGGTGCCGCGTGCGGCGTCACCTTGGCGCCGACGCGGGCGCGCTGGATACCATTGACGATGACGCGGTCGTCCGCCTTCAGTCCCTCGCGAATGACGCGCAAGCCTTCGTCGAGCGGCCCGAGCGTCACCGCTCTCGCCTCGACGGTATCGTCGTCCTTGACCACGAAGACGATCTTGCGCGACTGGTCGGTGGCGATCGCGGCATCCGGCAGCAGCAGCGCCTCATAGGGCGCGCTGCCGATCAGCCGCACCCGGCCGAATTGCCCGGGCAGGATGGAAAGGTCGGTGTTGGGAATGACCGCCCGGCTGCGCAAGGTGCCGGTCGACACGTCGAGCCGGTTATCGATGAAATCCATCTTGCCGTCATGCGACGGCTTTGCTTCGCTGGTGAGCGTCACCTGCACCGGATTACGCGTATCGCGCGAACTCGGCCGGCGGCCCTCGAACCATAGCCTGTTGTTCTTCAGATACGTCGCCTCGTCGACATCGAAATAGATGTAGATCGGATCCAGCGTGACGATCGAGGTCAGCAGCGTGGCATTGCCCTCGCTGCCCTGGACCAGATTGCCGACGCTGACCAGGTGGCGGCTGGCGCGGCCGGTCATCGGCGCCATCACATGGGTGAATTCGATATTGAGCTTCGCTGCCTTGAGCGCGCCGTCCGCCTGCATCTCGGCGGCGTGCGCGGCCTGCAGCGTCTGGCGGCGCTGGTCGACGATGGATTCGGAGACGGCACTGGTCTGCACCAGGGTCAGTGCGCGATCGAGCTCGCGCTTGGCCAGTTCGGCCTTGGCGCGTGCGTCCGACAATTGGCCATCCGCCTGCAGCGCGACTGCCTCGAACGGGCGGGGGTCGATCACGTAAAGCAGATCGCCGGCATGAACGATGGCGCCGTCGCGGAATTCCACATTGGTAACGAAGCCGCCGACCCGGGCGCGAACCTGCACCTCGTCGACCGCCTCGAACCGTCCCGTGAACTCGTCCCAGTCGGTGACGGTGCGTTTGACCGGCTGCGCCACCGTGACCGGCGGCGGCGCGGCGGCGGCCGGCTGGGGCGGCTTGTCGCCGCAGCCCGCGAGCGTCAGCAGCGCGAGAACGGGGGCAAGGCGCCCGAAGCTTCGAGGCATGGTCGATGCGTAGAAGATAGCGCGAGATTTCACCAGATCGCTCAAGGTCATCTCCGCGAAAGCCGCCATTGGCCGGCTCTTAGCCTCATTTCTCGTTCGCCCCGTGTCAACCGGATTCATCGTCGGTAGGATGACGGCTGACCTGCAAAATCCTCTATTGTCCTTAAGTCATCCGCCCGACCAACGGGATCTTTCGCAAGGCGCTGGCTATTGCCCAGCTCAGCGACAGCGTGCCGAGGAAGACGATTGCGAACTTGGCGCCGGCATCTAGCCGCAGATCGAACACGGCGTATTGCAGCCAGACGATGAAGATATAATGCAGCAGGTAGATGCCATAGGCCGAGGGCTGCATGGCATCTAGCAGCGGCCAACGGAGATGGGCGAAACGCAGATGGATCGCGGGCACCGTAAAGCACATGGCGGCGCTGAAGATCGCGAAGGCGAGGCTGTAGCCGACACCCCATGATCGCGGCGGCGTGTTGAAATCGGCGACCCAGTTGTGATGCACATAGACCAGGGCGAGGATCGCGGCGTAAAACACCGCCGCAAGAGCAAGCCAGAGTGGCCAGCGTCTTGCCAACGCGCCGTTTTCGGCAAGCAGCCCGGTTTTGAGATCGGTCGTGCCGACGATGACGCCCGCAAGAAAATACGTCGTGTAGAGCAGGATGCGGCTGGTCTGGATCGGCAGCGGCAGCCCGCCCGGTTCGAGCCAACTGGCATCGCCAAACGCCAGCCGCAGCGGTTCGTAGGCCGCGATGGTGACCGCGAGGAAGGCGACGAATACCGCCACCGGCCTGTCGCGCGCGCCATGCACGATGCGGCCGACGCTCTCCACGGCCCCAGGCGCGACACGCCACAGCGCCGCGGCGACCGTATCCAGCGCTAGCAAGACCCAGAGAAACCACGCCGGACCGGACGGCCATGGACCCACGACAAAGATATCGCGCCAGAAATGCAGGAAGCCGAGGTCGGTCGTTCCGGGCAGATGGTAGCGCAGGAAGGTCGGATAATAGGCGATCGGCATCAGCACGAAGATCGAGACCAGGAACGGCACGCCGAGCCGCCACGCCCGCTCGCCGAGGTACGCTGCCCAGCCCTTCCATGCCAGGCTGTTCCAGACGAACAGCCCGGAAATGAAAAACATCAACGCCATGAAGAAGCTGTCGTTGAACAGCACGACGAGGTCGAAGCCGAGCCAGCGCTGCGAATCGCCGTGGCCGAAGTAGGTGAAATTGAGGACGGAGTGGTGGATCAACACCAGCAGCGTGACGAACGTGCGCGCGCGATCGAACGGCGCGAGCCGTTTGCCGGTTGTTGCGACTACGCGATGATTCGGTATGCGCAGCATCCTTCCCCCGTGTCTGTCCCGGGCGCAGTGCAGAAGCACGCTCCATAAGCAAGTATATCGTCATGCGCGGGCTTGACCCGCGCATCCGTCACTCTTCAAAAGAACCTTTCGAAGAAGATGGATTGCCGGGTCAAGCCCGGCAATGACGTCACTTCTGCAACGCGTCGTAGATGATCCGCTTCAGCGCCGGCTGGATGCGGGTGCGCTCCGACGGCGAGTTTTCCAGGAGAATGAAGAACATGTCGTTGGCGGGGTCGACGACGAAATAGGTGCCGCTGGCGCCGTCCCATTTGATCTCGCCGATCGATCCCGGCGGCGGCGGCACCGCATTGCCGGGATCGGTGCGGATGCCAAACCCGTAGCCGAAGCCGAACCCGTCGCCCGGGAAATAGAAATAGTCGCGCTTCACACCGGAGCCGGGGCCGATGTGGTCGGTGGTCATCGCGGCAAAGGTTTTGGGGCCGAGATAACGCCTGCCGTCGAGCTCGCCGCCGTTGAGCAGCATCTGCGCGAAGCGGGAGAAATCGCTCATGGTCGAGACCAGCCCGCCGCCGCCCGACTCCCAGCGCGTCACGTCGAGCGGATTGCGCTCCACCGCACGGTCGCGCGGCAGCGGTTTTGCGAACCGCGCCCGCTCGTCGGGATCGGTGAGAAAAAACTTCGTCGTGGTCATGCCGAGCGGATCGAACAGCGCGGCCTTCTCGAATTGATAGAGCGACTGCCCGGACGCGACCTCGATGACCCGGCCGAGCACGTCGGTGGAGTGGCCGTAATTCCACAAGGTGCGCGGCTGTTCGGCGAGCGGCAGCATCGCGATGCGTTCGGCAAACTGCGCGTTGTCGAAATCGCCGAAATAGATGTCGACGTAAGCGGCCTTGACCAGTCCTCCGCCATAAAAGCCGTAGGTGATGCCGGAGGTGTGCAGCAGCAGGTCCTCGATAGTCAGCGGGCGGCGGGGCGGCACCAGTTCGAGCACCGGCCTGCCCTGGTCGCCCTTCTTCTCGACCCCCACTTTCATTTTTGCAAAGGACGGAATGTATTTCGAAACCGGATCGTCGAGCCTCACACCGCCCTGATCGACCAGCATCATCACGCAAAAGCTGGTGATGGTCTTGGTCATCGAATGCAACGGGAAGATGGTATCCGCCGTCATCGGCCGCCCGGTGTCGGGATCGCTGACGCCGAAGGTCTTGAAATAGACCTGCTGCCCATGCTGCTTGATCAGCAGCATCGCGCCGGGGATCTTGCCGATGGCGACTTCGTTGTTGAAGTAATCGTCGATGCGTTCAAGTTTCTGCGCCGAGAATACGCCGGGCTCTCGCGCAGGCCGCGCTGCTTGCGCGCCCACCGGCGAGACGAGCGCACAGCCAGCGAGCCAGACAGCGCCGAACAGCGCGGCAAGGTGGCGCGATATCGAACGGCTATTCATGTGAAACCAACCCCAGTCGCGGCAACCTATTGCATTGCTGCCGTCCGATCCAGATCGGCTGCTATCAATGCGCCAGCACGATCGACACCTGGATCCGCCCGCGCGTGCGCAGCACTTCGAGCGACACGTCATCGCCATGGCGGCGGACCCTGAGGTCGACGCTGGACGCGCCGAGTTGCAGGTCCCGCAGCACCGCCTCGTTGAGGAAGGCCGGCAGGCGCGGATTGCGCAGCCGGATCTCGCCGCGCTCGACGTCGAATTCGAGGCCGAGGGCTGCTTCCAGCAGCGTGAACGGCGTGGCGCTGGCCCAGGCCTGCGGCGCGCAGGCGACGGGATAGAGCGTCGGCCCTCGGCGCTTTTCGCGCTGAAACCCGCAAAACAGCTCGGGCAGCCGCCGCAGATCCATGTAGGTGGCGGCGTCGAACAGGCCCTTGAAGACGTGCTCGACCGAATGCTTCAGGCCATAGCGCGCAAGCCCAAGCGCGATCAGCGCGTTGTCATGCGGCCAGATCGAGCCGTCATGGTAGGACATCGGATTGTAGCGGGCCTCGCCGCGCGCAATGGTCCGGATGCCCCAGCCGGTGAAGAAATGCGGCCGCATCAGGTCGGCGGCGACTAGGCGGGCGCGATCATCGCGCACGATCCCGGTGAACAACAGCTGGCCGGCATTGGAGCTCCGCACCGCGCAACGCCGCTTCTTGCCGTCGAGCGCCAGCGCATAGGTGCCGAGCTCCTCGCACCAGAACGCCTCCTCGAACCGCTCGGCCAATTGCTTCGCCTCGGCCTCGAGCTTGCGCGCGATCTCGGCCTTGCCGAGCCGCATCGCGCACCGCGCGGCGAGCTGCTTGGCGGCAAACACGTAACCCTGCACTTCGGCAAGCGCAATGTAACCGTCCGCCAGCCTGCCGTCGGCATGGAAGATGGCGTCGTATGAATCCTTCCAACCCTGGTTGGCCAGTCCCTGCTCGGAGGCGCGCTGATACTCGACAAAGCCGTCGCGGTCGGGATCGCCCCACTCGTCGATCCAGCGCAGCGCGGCCTCGATTGAAGGCCATAGCTCCACCAGCGTGTCACGGTCGCCGGTGCGTTCGAAGTAAAGCCCGGCAAGCAATACAAACAGCGGCGTCGAATCCACGCTGCCGTAATATTGCGCGAACGGCACCTCGCGCAGCATCGCCATCTCGCCGCCGCGCATCTCGTGCAGGATCTTGCCGGGTTCGGCGTCGGCAAGCGGATCGATCGACGTGGCCTGATGGAAGGCAAGCCGCTTCAGCACACCGCATGCGATCCGCGGGTCGACCCACAGCATCTGCAGCGCGGTGATGATGCCGTCGCGCCCGAACGTGGTCGAATACCAGGGGATGCCGGCATAAGGATAACGCCCCTGCGCGGTTTCGGTCAGCAGCATGTTGAGGTCGGCCATCGACTGGCACAGCACCTCGTTAAAAATATTGTTGGAGGTCTCGATGCTGGTGGCGCCGCAGGTCGAGCGCCGCATTTCACGGCGATGCGCCAGCAGCCCGCGAAAAAACGGCGACGGCTTGGAAAGGACCGGCTTGTTGCAGGACACCGCGATGAACAGCGAGGTGACCGCCTGCGCCGCGAGCTCGATGTGATAGGTGGCGGTATTGACGGTGAGCCGGGTCGGCCTGGGATCGAAATGCAGCGCGGTGGTGCGGGTCTTGCCGTCCAGCCCGCGATATTCCAGCGCGACGTCGCCGGGCCCCAGCAATTTGTTCGAGCCGATGCCCCGGCGCGGGCGGGTCTGGCCGCGGACCTCGAACAGATCCGCGAAATCGTTGTCGAACGACAGCGTCAGGTCGAAGCTCGCGGGGCTATCGCCGTGGTTCTGCACGCCGATGCGCTGGTAGGCGGTGCCGCGCCAGAGGAAGATCGTGCGCACGATGTGCAGCACGTCCTTTTGCAGGACGATGCGGCCGTCGCGGTAGATGTCGGGGTTGGTCAGATCGACCGTCAGCCCGGAATTGTCGTCGCGCAGATTGGAGCCAAGCAGCAGCGGCTGCATGTCGTCCAGCAGCAGCTCGAGCCGGGCCAGATATCGCGTATCGCAGTTGAACAGCCCGTCCGGCCCGCCGGCGGAGGCGCCGATGTCGCCGTGCCCGTCGAGCACAATGAAGGTGTCGTCATGTTTCAGCGAACGGCGCGGCCGCGCGGCCGGGCCGGTCATGGGAATATAGAATGGCGACTCCGCGACCGGCTCGACATTCTGGACCTTCAATTGGGTTGCGCTGTCAGCTGCCATCGGACCCCGACCGGTTCGCGGTTCTTGTTCGAGAATCAACCTGATTTGATTCGAACCGCGGACATTATACAGCAATGATGCCGCGGCCAGCGGTGCCTGGAATAACCGGAAGAGCATCGAGCCGGTTCCCAGGAACCTCGCAGGCGTGAAAGCGTTGCGTTTGGAAGTGCCGTCCGGGTCAAGGGGCTGTTGTTCCACAAAAGCAAGAAATGGGAGACGCGAGATGCGCATCGCGCAGGTTGCTCCGCTGACCGAAGCCGTTCCCCCCAAGCTTTATGGCGGCACCGAGCGGGTGGTGCACTGGCTCACGGACGAACTGGTCGCGCTCGGACACGACGTCACCTTGTTTGCCAGCGGCGATTCGCAAACCTCCGCGAGGCTGGAGGCGATCTGGCCGAGGGCGCTACGACTGGACGGCGCGGTTCGCGATCCCAACGCCCTGCATATGGTGATGCTGGAGCAGGTGCGGCAGAAATGCGACGATGAAGAGTTCGATTTTCTGCACTTTCATCTCGATTATTATCCGTTCTCGCTGTTTTACCGGCAACCGACGCCGTTCCTGACCACCCTGCACGGCCGGCTTGACCTTCCCGAGCACCAGCCGGTGTTCACGACCTTCTCCGACATACCGGTGATCTCGATCTCGAATGCGCAGCGACGGCCGGTGCCGCAGGCCAATTTCGTCGCCACCGTCCATCACGGCCTGCCGGAGAACCTGCTGACGCCGCAGGCGGTGACGCCCGGCTACCTGGCGGTGCTCGGGCGCATCGCGCCCGAAAAGGGCGTCGACCGCGCCATCCGGATCGCGATCCGCTGCGGCATTCCGCTGAAAATCGCCGCCAAGGTCGACCGCGCCGACCAGGATTACTTCGACGAGGTCATCCGTCCGCTGATGGCTCACCCCCTGGTCGAGTTTATCGGCGAAATCGGCGACCGCGAGAAGCCGGACTTTCTATCCGGCGCGCTTGGACTGTTGCTCCCGATCGACTGGCCCGAACCGTTCGGCATCGTCATGATCGAGGCGATGGCCTGCGGAACGCCGGTGATCGCCTATAACCGGGGTTCGGTGCCGGAAGTCATCGATGAAGGCGTCACGGGCTTCGTCGTGGAGGATGAAACCAGCGCCGTCGCCGCGGTGGGCCGGCTGCCCGGGATGGACCGCGGCGCCGTGCGCAAGCGATTCGAGGCGCGCTTCACCGCGCGGCGGATGGCGCTGGACTACCTCGCCGCCTATCGAAGCCTGGTCGAAGCCAACGAACCGAGGATCAAGCTGGTCAGCAGCGCGGAATAACGGCTTCCTCTTGGCTGCGGGGCAACGCAATCACACGATTGCAATCACAAACCGCGCGGCCGCCGCAGGTTGAAAAACTTTTCCAGAAATCGCCCGGAAGCGACGAACCTGAACCACCACAGGGCAAACCGCCGGATCTTCATATGACTTCTCCTGCAATGCGCTTGGCTGCAGCAGCAGATAGTCGCTGGCGAAGGCGAGCCCTGTGAACTGCTTCACATCGTGGGGGCGGCTTGGATCAACTTTCTGTCATTCGGCGAGGGCCGATCTCACTCCCGGAGATCATAGCGGTAGGATTTCGAGACGATCCGCCAGCCGTCGTCCAGCTTCATCGCCACCAGGTAATCGGTGAAATAGCGCGGCGGCAATTGGCAGCGCACTTTGACAAAAGCGGTCGTCTCATCCGAGCGGTCGATGCTGACGATGACGTCTTCCCGCGGTTGTCCCTGCGTCTTGGCGGATGGACGCTTGCGCACCCGCTCCAGCCAATCCGGGACGTTCAAGACCTGCAATTTTCCGTCTTCGTGCCAGCGCAGATCCGCGCTCGGATGAAAGGCCTCGCCTAGCTTGTCGGCGCTGCCTTCGTAGAGGCCGTCAAAATAAAGCTGAACCACGGATTCGACGGTAGAGCGATCCTGCACCAAGACTGGCCTCCCTCATATCAGTTTGTCTTGTCATGAAAGCACGATTGGCGCGAACTTTGAAGCTCAGCGCGCGCGCACCTCCCGCGGTCAGGGCGTAACAATAGCGTTGGTCGGGCTCGGCCGGTCGGTGATCTGCTGGCCGAACAGGCTGCCGACCAGTTCGGTAGCAACGCGGGCGGTGCGGCCGCGCTCGTCCAGGAACGGGTTGAGCTCGACGATATCGACCGAGCGGACCACCCCTGAATCGTGCAATAGCTCCATGACGAGATGCGCTTCGCGATAGGTGGCGCCGCCCGGCACCAGGGTGCCTACGCCCGGCGCCAGCGCCGGATCGAGAAAATCCACGTCGAAGCTGACATGCAGCACGCCGTCGCGTGCCTTGACCCGCTCGATCACCCGCCGGATCAGGACGCCGACGCCGTATTCATCGATTTGCCGCATGTCGGCCACCGCGACATTGCGCTCGCGCACCAGCTCTTTCTCCAAAGGATCGATGGAGCGGGTACCGAACAGGTCGAGTTGGGACGGCTTTATCGACGCGCGCGGCTCCTCGCCCAATAGCCCGTCCAGCCCGGGCTCGCCGCATAGAAATCCGGCCACCATGCCATGCATGTGCCCGGATAGCGTGGTCACCGGCGTGTTGTAGTCGGCGTGGGCGTCGAGCCACAGCACGAACAGCTCGCGCCCCTGCTCATGCCAATGCCGGGCCACGCCATTGACGGAGCCCATCGACAGGCTGTGATCGCCACCGAGGAAGATCGGAATGGCGCCGGATCCTGCCAGCGCATAGGCCCGCGCGCTTAACGTCCGGACCCAGGCCTGGATATCGCGATAATGCCTGGCATTTTGCGGCGGCGTATCGTCGGCGCGACCGAGATCGGCGCGTGCGATGTCGCCATGGTCCTCCACCGCAAAGCCAAGGCCTTCGAGCAGCGGACCGAGGCCGGCGGTGCGCAGCGCGGCCGGCCCCATCAGGGCGCCGCGCTGCGACGCGCCGACCTCGATCGGCACGCCGAGCAGGGCGATGCGCTTCTGGAGCTCTTTCCCGGTGGCGCTATTCATCGGGCTACCCGTTCATCGAAGGCCGAATCGGCGGCCCTTCCGCGGCACACATTGCACGAGGCGGGGCAGAGGGAATATCGTCGCTCCGGTTCCTCCAAAAGAAACGTCACCGCACAGCGGACGTGCCCTGAAAGTAGCCGATCATGTCCAAGGAAATCCGCCTCAACGCCTTTGCCATGAACTGCGTCGCCCATCAGTCGCCGGGGCTGTGGACGCATCCGCGCGATCGCACCAGCGAATACAACCGGTTGCCCTATTGGACGCACTTGGCGCGGACGCTGGAGCGCGGACGCTTCGACGGGCTGTTCCTGGCGGACGTGCTGGGCGTCTATGACGTGTTCGGCCGCAGTCCGGACGCGGCGCTGCGCAACGCCACGCAGACGCCGGTGAACGATCCGCTGCTGCTGATCTCGGCAATGGCGGCGGTGACCGAACATCTCGGTTTCGGCGTCACCTGCACGCTGTCCTACGAGCCGCCCTACCCGTTCGCACGGCGAATGTCGACGCTCGATCATCTCACCGAGGGCAGGATCGGCTGGAATATCGTCACCGGCTATCTCGACAGCGCGGCGCGCGGCGCCGGCAAGGACAAGCAGACTGCGCATGACGACCGCTACGACGTCGCCCACGAGTATATGGAGGTGGTCTACAAGCTCTGGGAAGGCAGCTGGGAGGACGACGCGGCGTTGCGCGACCGCGACCGCGGCATCTTCGCCGATCCGGCAAAAGTGCATCGGGTGCGGCACCAGGGCGAAAATTACCGGCTGGATGCGATTCACCTGAGCGAGCCGTCGCCGCAACGCACCCCGGTGCTCTACCAGGCAGGCACCTCGCCGCGCGGCCGGCAATTCGCCGCGCAACACGCCGAATGCGTATTCATGTCGGGCCCATCGGCCAAAGTGATCGCGCCGCGGGTAGCCGCCATCCGCGAGCTTGCCGGGAAAGCGGGGCGCGACGGCGCCGAGATCCTGATGTTCAGCATGATGACGGTGATCCTCGGGCGCACCGAAGCCGAGGCCGCCGCCAAATACGCCGACTATCGCAGGCACATCAATCACGAGGGCGCGCTGACGCTGATGTCCGGCTGGACCGGGGTCGACTTCTCCACCTACGATCTCGACCAGGAGGTACGCCATGTCGTCAACGACGCCGGCCGCACCGCGATGGACAATATCACCCGCGCCGATCCGGACCGGGTCTGGACCGTGCGCGAGGTCGCCGAGCACGTCGGCATCGGCGGCATCGGCCCGGTCGTGGTCGGCACGCCGGAAAAGGTCGCCGACGACATCGAGGCCTGGGTTGAACAGACCGGGGTCGACGGGCTGAATGTTGCGTTTGCGATCTCGCCGGGTGATTTCGAGGACATTTCCGATATGCTGGTGCCGGAATTGACGCGGCGCGGCCGTTACAAGCAGGCCTACCGGCCCGGCACGCTGCGCGAAAAGCTCTACGGTGCCGGACGCGCGCGCCTGACCGCGCCGCATCCGGCGGCGGGCTATCGATATCGGGCAACGGCGAACGCGGCGGAATAATCATGCTTCATACCGGGAGAGTGAAACGATGGCGCTATCCAGACGCGGGCTGTTGCAAGGCGCGGCGGGCTTCGCCGCCATGAACACGCTTGCCTCTCCCTTTCAGGCGGTCGCGCAAGCCGGCAAGCCGCTGGTGGTGGATTGTCACGGCCATTACACCACCGAACCGGAAGCCTTGAACGTGTTTCGCGCCGCGCAGATCGCGGCGCTGAAGGATCCATCGAAAAAGCCATCTGCCGCGAGCTTGAAGATCAGCGACGATCAGCTGCGCGAAAGCGTGCAGCCGCAGCTGAAGTTCCAGCGCGAGCGCGGCACCGACGTGACGCTGTTCTCGCCGCGCGCCGGCGGCATGGGCCACCACATCGGCACCGCGGAGACCAGCGCGGAATGGTCGCAAGTCTCCAACGAGCTGATCCACCGCATCGCTTCGCTCCATCCCGACAATTTCATCGGCATCGGGCAATTGCCGCAGTCGCCCGGGGTGCGGCCGGACAATTGCATCGCGGAATTGGAGCGCTGCGTGAAGGAGTACGGTTTTGTCGCGGTCAATCTCAATCCGGATCCGTCGGGCGGCTACTGGCGCGACCCGCCGCTGACCGACCGCTGGTGGTATCCGCTCTATGAAAAGCTGGTGGAGCTTGACGTGCCGGCGATGGTCCATGTCAGCGCCTCGGCCAATCCGAACTTCCACGGCACCGGCGCGCACTACATCAACGGCGACACCACCGCCTTCATGCAGTTCATCACCTCCGATCTGTTCAAGGATTTTCCGAGCTTAAGGATGGTGATCCCGCATGGCGGCGGCGCGGCGCCCTATCACTGGGGGCGCTATCGCGGCCTCGCCCAAGACATGAAGAAGCCGCCGCTGGACGAGTTGCTGCTCAAGAACGTGTTCTTCGACACCTGCGTCTATCACCAACCCGGTATCGAGGTACTGTTCAAGGTGGTGCCGATCGACAACATCCTGTTCGCCTCCGAGATGGTCGGCGCGGTGCGCGGCATCGACCCGTTCAACGGCCGCTACTACGACGACACGAAGTTCTATATCGACGCGCTGCCGCTCTCGGAGGCCGACCGCGCCAAGGTGTTCGAAGGCAACGCCCGCCGCGTCTACCGGCTGGACCGCACCGCGCTGTACAAGCGGCGGGGTTAAGCGCCATTGTTATGGCCGGATGCAGGCCTCGTAGTCTCGTACAATACGCGAATGCGCCGGCTCGAAGGCGCCGACGCCTGACTTGCGCGCAAGTTGTAGCAATTTAAACCATTGGCCCCGGATTTCATGTCCGTTATGGTTGTATCCGACGCGGCGCGTTTTGCGCCGGTGCGGACGCCGGTGCGAGCTCGACAAATCGGCGCATGAACAGGGCGAGCAGGGGGAGGTATCCTGAATGCAGATCCGTCATCTGATGCAATGCGCAATGTTCGTAGCTGCCGCAATCATCGGTGGAGCTTTCACGGTCGCGCCGGCGGCAGCGCAGGCGTTATGTACGGACCCCGGCGCACCGGCTCTATGCGCTTGCGACCTGAACAAACTAAAGCCGCTTCAGGGAGCTGTCGGCCTTGGCGAAGTGACCAAGAAAGCAAAAGACATCGGCGAGGACCCCGACAAAGAGAAAGTCGAGTTGGCTGCCGATCCCATCAAGGTCGTAGAAGGTTCTGGCGGAGATTTGTTCGTGACCGACCACCACCATGGCGCGCTTGCCTGGAAGAAGGCGGGTTACGCGTCAGGTATCTGTTTCAGGCGTGCGGTTCTGGACCCAACGCCGGCAAAGTTCATGGACGAAATCAAAACGCAGAACCTGGTGAGGCTCTTCGACGAAAACGGCAACGCCATCTCCTGGGAAAAGTTACCGCAGACGCTGGAAGAGCTGGGATCACACAACGACCCCTATCGCACGCTCGCCTGGATGGTTCGCAAGGCGGATGCCAAGGCGTTCAATTCCGACCAGACTCCCGAGCTCAAGCCCGGGCTCTGCCGCGCATACATCAAGGGTGCGAGCGACTTTACCGAATTCGCATGGGCCGACGCGATGCGAAAGTATGGGACGACCAGCGCTGCACTGGCTGTCGCAACCGTCACGGCCGCGACCGACCCCGCGCTGTGGGCTGACAAGAAGTCCGACCGTCTGAAAAAGCAGGTGCCGGTGCTTCAAGCGGCCCTCGTTTTTGCCAGCAGCGAAGAGGCCAAGGACCTGCCCGGATGGCGTGGCGACAAACAATTCGAGGGCAAGGACGCATGTCCCCGGGACCCTTCCTGAGCTGATCGGGACGTGCCGGTCCACAACATCCTGTCCGCCACCGGGGTGGTCGGCGCGGTGCGCGGCATCGATCCGTCCACCGGACACTACTGCGACGACACCAGATACTACATCGACGCGCTGCCGCTCTCCGCGGACGACCGCGCGAAAGTGTTCGAAGGCAACGCCCGCCGCGTCTACCGGCTCGACCGCACCGCGCTGCACAAGCGGCGGGGGTGATGACCCATCGTCATTCCG
>C688J35102_120989759_pt1 | contig 13486 bp, 9 predicted proteins | sample HopSoiMetagenom2_FD_35102 | JGI IMG/M metagenome (IMG submission 35102)
AGCACGTCCACGTGGCTCCCCGGCGCGCGCATGGCGCACTGCGCGTCCACGCGGGCGAAGTCGGCGCCCAGGGTGCTGTAGAGCATGGTGATGCGGGCGTCGCGCCCCGCCACCAGCCGGTCGGTCTGCAGGTGCACCACCCCGCGCCCGAAGCGCTGCGCCGAGGTGTAGACCACGGTGGCGCCCTCGTCGGCGAAGATCTCGGCGGCGCCGGCGTGCAGCGCGGTGCGCCCGAAGTCGCCCGACGCCAGCTCGTCGACCACCGACACCTGCGCGCCGGCCTCGGCCACCACCAGGGTGCGGCCGAACACCGCCGTCCCCGCGTCGCCGATCCAGCGGTAGGCCCGCAGCGGCACCTCCACGCGCACGTCCTTCGGCACGTGGATGAACACCCCCCCGGTCCAGTAGGCCGCGTTCAGCGCCGCGAACTTCCCGATCTCCGGCGTCACCGCGGTCCCCAGGTACTTCCGCACCAGCTCCGGATGCTCGCGCACCGCCGCCTCGAGCGAGGTGAACACCACCCCCTGGGCCCGCAGCTCCTCCGGCAGCTCGCGCCAGACGACGGACGCGTCCACCTGCGCCAGCCGCGCCGAGGTCTCGCCGCTCTCCTCGATCACGGCGCGCAGCCCGGTGGGGAGCGCGTCGGCCGAGGGGGCGGGGGCGCGGTCGACGGGGAAGGCGTAGGCGTCGAAGTCCACCACCTTGCCGAAGCGCTGCCAGGAGTAGCGCCAGTCTTCCTGGGCGCGCGAGGGCATGGGCGCCTCGGCGAACGCCTCCCAGGCGGCCGCGCGGCTGTCGTGCAGCCACTGCGGCTCCAGCTTCCCCGCCGCCAGGATCTCCACCTGGTCGCGGGTGAAAACTCCAACCGGCGTCGTCGCGGTCGCCGTCGTCGTATCGGTCACAATCGTCCGTTCGATCCGAAGTCGAGGAGCGAAAGTGCCTAGTGCCTAGTCCCTAGTGCCAGGGAATGCACTCCTTGACACTTGGCACTAGGCACTTGGCACTGCTGTTATCCTACCGACCCTTCCATCTCCAGCTCGATCAGCCGGTTCAGCTCCACCGCGTACTCCAGCGGGAGCTCCTTGGCGATCGGCTCGATGAAGCCGCGCACCACCATGGTGGCGGCGGCGTCTTCCGACAGGCCGCGGCTCATCAGGTAGAAGAGCTGCTCGTCGCCGATCTTGCTGACCGTGGCCTCGTGGCCGATCTGCGCGTACTCGTCCTGGATCTCGATGTACGGATAGGTGTCGGTGCGCGCCTGCTCGTCGAGCAGCAGGGCGTCGCACTCCACGTTGCTCTTCGCGTACTTCGCGCCCGGGTTCACCTGCAGCAGCCCGCGGTACGAGGAGCGCCCCGTGCCGCGGCTGATGGACTTGCTCACGATGCGGCTGCTGGTGTGCGGCGCGTTGTGGATCACCTTGCCGCCGGCGTCCTGGTGCTGGCCCGGGCCCGCGTAGGCGATGGAGAGCACCTCGCCGCGCGCGCCCTCGCCGTTCAGGTAGCAGCTCGGGTACTTCATGGTGAGCTTGCTGCCGAGATTGCCGTCGACCCACTCCATGGTGCCGTCGCGGCCCACCAGCGCCCGCTGCGTGACCAGGTTGTAGACGTTGTGCGACCAGTTCTGGATGGTCGTGTAGCGCATCCGGGCGCCGTCCTTCACGATGATCTCGATCACCCCGGAGTGGAACGAGTCCTGGCTGTACGAGGGCGCCGTGCACCCCTCGATGTACTGCACCTGCGCGCCTTCCTCCACGATGATCATGGTGCGCTCGAACTGCCCCATGCTCTCGGCGTTGATGCGGAAGTACGCCTGCAGCGGCATGTCGAGCTTCACCCCCTTGGGGATGTAGACGAAGGAGCCGCCGCTCCACACGGCCGTGTTCACCGCCGCGAACAGGTTGTCGCGGAAGGGCACCACGCTGCCGAAGTACTCGCGCACCACGTCTTCGTGGTCGCGCAGGCCGTCGTCCATCCCCTTGAAGATGACGCCCTGCTCCTCCCACTCCTGCTTGAGCGAGTGGTACACCACCTCGCTCTCGTACTGGGCGCCCACGCCGGCCAGGATGCGCCGCTCCTGGTCGGGGATGCCCAGGCGCTCGAAGGTGTTCTTGATGGTGTCGGGAACGTCGTCCCAGCTGCGCCCCGTCCCCCGGTCGGAGGGGCGGATGTAGAAGAAGATCTCGTTGAAGTCGAGCCCGGAGAGGTCGCCGCCCCAGGTGGGCCACGGCCGCTTGGTGGCGTGCTTGAACGCCTTCAGGCGGATGTCGAGCATCCACTTCGGCTCGCCCTTGCGCTCCGAGATCTCGCGGACGATCTCCTCGTCGAGGCCGCGGCGGCTCTTGAACGCGTAGTCGACCTCGTCCTTGAAGCCGTACTTGTATTCGTCGAGCCCGAGCGCGGCGACTTCTTCGTTGTAAGGCATGATGGTCTCCGGAAAAGAAAGTGCCTAGTGCCTGGTCCCTAGTGCCAAGGGGGTATCGAGCAATCCCAGGCACCCTGCACTTCCGTTACTTCGTTGCGTTCTCGCCAACCCGTCCTGGTGCGCCCGTGCTGAAGCCCGGTGCCGTTCCTTGGCACTAGGCACTAGGGACTAGGCACTTCTGTTCACGCGGTCACTTCCTCGCGCACCCACTCATACCCGCGCTCCTCCAGCTCCAGCGCCAGCTCCGCGCCACCGGAGCGGATGATGCGCCCGTCCACCATCACGTGCACCCGGTCGGGGGTGATGTAGTTGAGCATCCGCTGGTAGTGCGTGATCAGCAGCACCGAGGTGTCCGGCCGCTCGGCCTTGATCTTGTTGATCCCCGCCGTCACGATCTTCAGCGCGTCGATGTCCAGGCCGCTGTCGGTCTCGTCCATCACCGCCAGCGAGGGCTCCAGCATGGCCAGCTGCAGGATCTCGTTGCGCTTCTTCTCGCCGCCGCTGAAGCCGTCGTTCACCGAGCGCAGCGCGAAGGCGGGGTCCATCTCCAGCATGGCCATGCGCGCCTCCAGCTCGTCCTGGAAGTCGAACACGTCCACCTCTTCGCCGCGCCGTGCGCCGAGCGCCGTGCGCATGAAGTTGGCGACCGACACGCCGGGGATCTCCACCGGGTATTGGAAAGCCAGGAAGATGCCGGCGCGGGCCCGCTCGTCGGGCTGCATGTCGAGCACGCTCTCGCCGCGGAAGAGGATCTCGCCGTCGGTCACCTCGTAGGCCGGGTGCCCGGAGATCACCTTGCTGAGCGTGCTCTTCCCCGAGCCGTTGGGCCCCATGATCGCGTGGATCTCGCCCTCGGGGAGCTCCAGGTCGACCCCCTTCAGGATCTCCGTGCCGTCTTCGGCGATCTCGGCGTGAAGGTTGGTGATCCTGAGCAGCGGTTCCGCCATCGCGGTGGTTCTCCTCGAAAAGCCGGCGGCGCCGGCGTCGTCAGTTAGCAAGAATGATTCTCCTTATCAACCGGCAACCTACCGGATACGCGCGCGTACGTCAAGCGCGCGTGAGCGCCCGGACGCGCAAGAAGCGGCACGCGGCCGCGGCACCTGCCATCACAAGGGATTCCGAGGGGCCGGATGGGCCCTGGCGAATGAATTCGCGGCAACAACGGCCCGAAGTCCGCCTTCGCGGACTCCCATCCGCGGCATCCCCGCGAACCCATCGTCCGCCGCGATCCGAATCTCAGTGGCGCCGCGGCCGACGGGTCGCGAAGGACCCGACGAGCAGTCCGCGAAGGCGGACTTCGTGTGGTTGTAGCCCGGGTTTCCAACCCGGGGTACTCAACCCGGTGCACTCAACCCGCGGTTCGGGACGCCGCCTCCCCGGCGCCCGTCTCCGGCCTCACTTTCACCGCGGCCCCGCGCGCGGTATGGTTCTCCCGTGCACCGCCGGTTCATTCGCCGGACCCACCATCCCCGCGTGCCGCCTTCGACCTCGACCATGACCGAGCCCACGACCGCAGCCTCTCCGACTCCCGGCAGCGCCGAACGCCCGGGCACCGTGCTGGTGCTGGGCGGGGGCGGGCTGAAGGGGATCGCCCACGTGGGCGCGTGGAAGGCGCTGGAAGAGGCCAACGTGCGCATCGACGCCATCATCGGGTGCAGCATCGGCGCGCTGATCGGGTGCTCCGTGGCGGGGGGGTTCGGGTGGCGGGAGCTGGCGGAGATCGCACGCGCGCTGAAGAAGGACGACATCGTCTCCATCAACCGCCGCGCCATGCTCTTCGGCGGGGTGCGGGAGGAGGCGGTGTTCGACGGCGACCACTACCTCGCCTGGATCAAGCGCAACGTGCCGCTCAAGTCCTTCGCCGACGCGCGCCTCCCCATCCGCGTCAACGCCGTGTCGCTGGTGAAGGGCGAGGAGCGCTGGTTCGGCACCGGCGTGGACGAGGAGGCGCCGGTGGCCGACGCGATCTACGGGAGCTGCGCCATCCCCATCTACTTCCCGCCGCTCAAGCTGGACGGCGACGTGCTGGTGGACGGGGGGGTGATGGACGTGCTGCCGTTGAAGGCGGCCGCCGCCTGGGCCACCGAGCGGGTGATCGCGATCGACGTCGGCTCCGAGATCACGCCCCCCGCGGCGGACTACTTCGAGCACGGGATGATCGCCATCCACGACCGCGTGCTGACGCTCAACCTGCAGCAGCAGCGCCGCCGCGCCCTGCAGGACGAGTGGACGGGCCCGCCGCTCCTCGCCGTCCGCCCTCGCATCGGGCACCTGGGGGGGTGGGCGTTCGACCGCACGCAGTTCTTCCTCGAGGAAGGCTACCGGGCCACGCGCGAAGCATTGCGCGCTGCCGGGGCATCGTAACGGCAACTGCAGGTCTCACGCAGAGACGCAGAGGCGCAGAGGGAAAGCCGCGGCTTCTCCCTGCGCCTCTGCGTCTCTGCCTGATGCTATCGGTTGAGGCGGGCGCGTTCCTCGTCCAGGGCGCGCCGGGCGGCGGCCCACTCGGGGGCGATGGCGACCAGGCGCTCGAGCTCTTCGGCTGCCGCCGCGTGGTCCCCGGCCGCCGAGAGCGCCTCCGCGTATTCCTCGAGCAGCATCGGCTCGTCGCCGGCGAGCTCCAGCGCGGTGCGGTACTCTTCGATGGCCTCGGCCGCCTTCCCCTCGGCACGCAGCGTGAGCCCCAGGCCGCGGTACACGTACCACTTCGACGCGTCTTCCACCACTGCCTGGGCGAACGCCTCGCGCGCCTCGGCGTAGCGGTCCTGCGCCAGGTACAGCAGCCCGATCTTGTACAGCAGCATGCCCTTGCTTTCGTACACGAACGAGGTGCCGCGCTCGTCGCGCCGGCGCAGGGCGGCCAGCACGGAGTCCAGCTGCACCCGCGCCTGGTCGTAGCGCCGGAGGTTCGCCAGCGTGAGCGCCAGCGATTGGCGGGCCGGCACCTTGTCTCTCGATTCCCGGACCAGCTGCGCCAGGTCGGCCGCCGCTCCCTCCAGGTCTCCCTCCACGTACTTCAGGAACGCCCGGGTGTGGGCGTCGTATCCCCACCCTCCCGGGAGCTGCGCGTAGGCCGCGGCGAGCAGGCCCTGGTGCAGGAACGGGTTGCGTGCGAGCGCCGCCTGCTGCAGCGAGTCGGCGGCGAGCACCGCGGGGTCGCTCATCACGCCCGCGTCGTCGGCGCGCAGGTAGTGCATGAACCGGTACCTGTCGCGCACGTGGAACGCGACCCATCGCCCGAAGAGCGGCTCGGGGCGCGAGGGGTCGAGCCGCGAGGCCCAGCGGAAGAGCGCGTCCGCGGCGGCCGGGTTGCTCCGCAGCACCATCACCCCGCGGTCGTAGTACGCGTTCCAGTCGGCCGTGTCGGCGCCGGCGGGAAGCGCCGGCCGTCGCTCGGGCTGCGCCGCGGCGGCGGCCGTCCCCAGGCACAGCGCGGCGATGGAGAAAAGGAGCCAGCCGGCGAGCTTGCGCACGAGGATGCTCCACGGAAACGTGACCGACCGACGAACCCGCCTCCGGGAAATCCTTCCCGGCGCCAGGGCGGTTGTCAACGGAGAGATTGTGTCCGCTTTCCGAGCACTCCCGGGCACCGGACGCGCGGAGCCGAAATGCTTTTCGCGGGGTGATGCACACCTTACATTCCCGGCGATCCCGCCGCGGTACCTCGAAGGCGCGCCGAATGACTTCATCTCCCCTCCTCCGCCGCTGGCAGCGCCGCGCCGTGGTGCTCGCGCCGCCGCTCATGGTCGCGCTCTTCGTGGTCACCCTTCTCGACACCATCGACCGGCGCCGCGAGGGCGCGCGGCAGGTGGAGCACTCCTTCCGGGTGATCGGCCAGCTGGCCGACCTGCGCGCCCGCGTGGTCGACGCCGAGACGGGGCAGCGCGGCTACGTGATCACCGGCGACACCACCTACCTGGAGCCCTACCGCGACGCCCGCGGCGACGCCCGGGCGACGCTCGCCACCCTCCGCCTGGAGACGCGCGGCGACGCGGCGCAGCAGCGCTCGCTCGACGCGCTCACGCCGCTGGTCGCGCGCCGCCTGGACATCCTGGAGGCGCGGCTGGCCATCCGGCGCGCCCGGGGGTTCGACGCGGCGCGCGAGGCGCTGGTCACCGGCGGCGGCAGGGAGGCGATGGACCGCATCCGCGGCGTGCTGGGCGCCATGCAGACCCACGAGCGCCGGCAGCTCGCCCTCCGCGAGGCCGAGGAGGAAGGCCACGCGCGCACGGTGCTCTGGGTGCTCTTCGCGGGGGCGGTGCTGGTGATCGCCGTGGCGGTGTTCACCAGCGCCCTGTTCGGCCGCGACGCCGCCCGCCAGGCCGCGCTGAACCAGGAGCTGCTCGACGCCAACGCGCGGCTGCGGGAGCAGGCGGTGGAGCTGGAGGCGCAGACCGAGGAGCTGCAGGCGCAGGCGGGCCAGCTCGAGGAGGCGATGGTGGAGCTGGAGGCCTCGAACGAGGAGCTGGAGGCGCAGCGCGCCCGGCTGGAGGAGCTCACCGTGGACCTGGCGGACGCCAACCACCGGCTGCAGGCCCTGAACCAGGCGCTCGAGGCGCGCACCGGGGAAGCCGAGGCGGCCAACCGGGCGAAGACGGACTTCCTCACCGCCATGAGCCACGAGCTGCGCACGCCGCTGAACGCCATCGCCGGCTACGCGGACCTGATGGAGCTGGGAGTGCACGGCCCCCTGAACGACGCCCAGCACGCGGCGCTGGCCCGCATCCGCTACAACGAGCGGCACCTGCTGGCGCTGATCAACGACGTGCTGAACTTCGCCAAGCTGGGCGCGGGGAAGATCGACCTGCGCATCGCCGACGTCCCGGTGGGCGAGCTGCTGGAGGAGACGGCGGCGGTGATGGAGCCGCTGGTGGGGGCGAAGGGGCTCACCTGCGCGGCCGACCCCTGCGAGCCGTGGGTGCGGGTGCGCGGCGACCACGACCGCATCGCCCAGATCCTGCTGAACCTGCTCACCAACGCGGTGAAGTGCACCGACGCCGGCGGCCGGATGCGCGTCTGGGCCGAGGCCGACGGCGAGAGCGTGCGCATCCACGTGCGCGACACGGGGCGCGGGATCGACCCCGAGCAGCAGGAGGCCATCTTCGACCCCTTCGTGCAGCTCACGCCCGAGGGCGGGGTGACGCAGGGGGTGGGGCTGGGGCTCTCCATCAGCCGCGAGCTCGCGCGGGCCATGCAGGGCGAGCTGACGGTGCGGAGCGCGCCGGGCGAGGGCTCCACCTTCACCCTCACCCTTCCGCACGGCCGCCGCATCCCCGCGCAGAAGATCGTGGAGCCCCCGACCTTCAGCGCCGAGCCGCAGGCGAACTGACGGGTCTCACGCAGAGACGCAGAGACGCGGAGGAGTCGCTGCGAGCTCCTCCGCGTCTTTGCGTGAGACTCCGTAGAAGTTACCGCCGCGCCGGAGCAGGCTTCGGCGCAGGAGAAGGTTTCGGAGCTGGCGGTGGCGCGGGAGTCGGCGTGACCGTGGTGCCGACGGCGCCCTGGGGGTCGATGGCGGTGAACATGGTGCTGTAGAGCAGCATCAGCCGCTGGCTGCTCTCCGGCTGCGCGCGGGAGAGGAGGGTGATCATCTCGTCGCGCTGCCCCAGGATCCCGGCGAGCGCGGTGCGCTCCCGCGGGCTGTCGACGCCGGGGAGCGCGTCCTGCAGCCCGCTGAAGTAGCCGGCCATGAGCTGCCGGGAGCGCTCGTAGTTGCTGCGCATCGCCTCCGCCACCGCGGCGCCCAGCCGCCCCTGCAGCCGCGAGAGCCGCAGCTCCTGGCGCGCCTCGGCCAGGTCGCGGTCGGCGTTGCGCTTCCCCATCCACTCCGGGACGAAGCCGAGGAGGAACGCGATCACGAGCCCGGCGGCGACCAGGGCGAGGGTGCGGCGGTCCATGGGATTGGGCTTCATGGCGAGGGGGCGGGGAGAGAGGTGGGACGGCCGATGGAGAGTCTCCCCGCCGCGCCGCCGATTGTCAAGGCTGGAGCAGGCGGCGATGCGGGGCGATGGCCCGAGGATGCGAATCCAAGCGATCGATTACCGGGTTGAAACCCGGGCTGCAACACCACGAAGTCCGCCTTCGCGGACTCGATCCCCACCAGGGTGGCGGATCGCAAGACATCCCCGCTCACCTTCATGCGGGCTTTACGGGGTGCGACCTTTATCCGCTCGAGGCACTTAAGCACTTAGCACTTGGCACTTGGCACTTGGCACTTGGCACTTGGCACTTGGCACTAGGCACTAGGCACTAGGCACTAGGCACTAGGCACTAGGCACTAGGCACTTGCCGTTCCCCTGTCCCTCCCGCACCGGCGCCGGTTACATTGGAGCCTTCCCCTGGCCCACCCCGAGGCCCCTGCCGCGAGCGAACCACGGTGCGAATGACGGAGCGGGCGAGCAGCCGATGAAGATCGCGTACTTCTCGGAAAGCCTGCTGCCCCACGTGGACGGCGTCTCGCGCACGCTGGCCCAGCTCTTCGGCTTCCTGGAGCGCGCCGGCGTCGATTTCCGCGTCTTCTCCCCCTTCGTGCCGCCCCCGGAGATCTCCTGGGCGGACCGGGTGCAGCGGGTCCCCTACATCCACGTGCCCTGGCACCCCGAGTACCGGGTGACCGTCCCCATCGGCCACAAGATCTCGGCACGGCTGGACGAATACGGGCCGGACCTCATCCACGTGGTGAGCCCCACCCCGGTGGCCGTGCGCGCCCAGAAGTACGGGGGGCGCAAGGGCATTCCCGTGGTCGGCAGCTTCCACACGCACTTCGTCTCCTACTTCCGCTACTACGGGCTGCGCCGCATCGAGGGGTTCGGCTGGAGCCTGCTGCGCAGCTTCTACAAGCGCTGCGAGGTGGTGTACGCGCCCTCGCACGGCATCATCGGCCAGCTGGCGGCGCACGGCATCGGGCGCACCGAGCTCTGGTCGCGCGGCATCGACCTGGGGCGCTTCTCCCCCCGCTGGCGCGACGCCGGCCTCCGCGCCCGCGTGGGGGCGGACGACGACACCCCGCTGCTGCTGATGGTGAGCCGGCTGGTGAAGGAGAAGGACCTGGCCGACCTGGTGCGAGCCGAGCGCATCCTGCGCGCGCGCGGCAGCCGCCACCGCCTGGTGCTGGTGGGCGACGGCCCCATGCGCGCCGAGCTGGAGCGCGAGCTCCCCGACGCCTTCTTCGCCGGCCACCAGACCGGCGACGACCTGGCGCGCTGGTACGCCTCGGGCGACGTGTTCGTCTTCCCCTCCACCACCGAGACCTTCGGCAACGTGATCCTGGAGGCGCAGGCCTCGGGGCTCCCCGCCGTGGTGGTGGACCGCGGCGGTCCGCCGGACCTGGTGGAGGCGGGCGCGACGGGGCTCGTCGCCCGCGCCAACGACCCGGCCGACTTCGCGGCGCAGGTGGAGACGCTGCTGGCGGACGCGGAGGCGCGCCGGCGGATGGGGTGCCGCGCCCGCGAGGCGGCCGCCGCGCGCGACTGGAACGCCATCAACGGCCGGCTGCTGGAGAGCTACCGCCGCGTGGTGGAGCGCGGCCCGCGCGCCGCGGGATGACCGCCGCCGCGCCGGCCGCACGGCGGGGGGTGCTCGACCGGCTGTTCCGCAGCGCCCTGGTGCTGGTGCCCATCGGCGTGCTGGCCAACGTCTGGTGGACCTGGTACGCCACCGACCACAGCGTCTTCGTCCACCTCAACCGCCTCCCGCGGCAGTACCTTGCCCTCGCGCTCGGGCTGGGGCTGGCGCCCTGGGCCACCAACGCCACGCGGATGTGGCTCTGGGGGCGCTTCCTGGGGGTGCCGCTGGGCTGGCGCGACCACCTGGCCGTGACCCTGGGCTCCGAGCTGGCGAGCTCCGTGGTCCCCACCTCGTCGGGGACCGAGGTGATGCGCTGGGGGATCTTCGTGCAGAAGGGGGTGCCGCAGGGAAAGGCGATCTCCATCGTCACCCTGGGGTGGCTGCAGGACTCGCTCTTCTTCGCCCTGGCGGTCCCCGCGTCGGTGGTGCTCTCGCGCGCCTGGGAGCTCCCGGTGCTGCGCGCGGTGGGTCGGCAGGCGCGGGGGAAGGTCACGCTGATCCTGGTGGTCGCGGTGGCCGTCCTCTTCGCGCTGCGGCTGCTCTGGGGGGCGGTGCTGATCGGCACGCTGGGCGAGCGCCCGCGGCGCCGGGGGCTGCGCTGGACGGCGCGGATGCGCCGCCGGATGGCCAGGACGCTGGAAGACGTGCGCGAGGTGCGCCGGCTGGTGGTGGAGCGGGGGAAGGGGCTCTTCCTGCTCACCTGGCTGCTCACCGCGCTGCAGTGGAGCTGCCGCTACTCGGTGGTCACGGCGCTGGCGTACTTCCTGGCCCCGCAGGCGCGGGTGGACCCGGTGCTCTTCTTCCTGCTGCAGTGGGTGGTGTTCACGGCGCTCAACTTCGTCCCCACCCCCGGCGCCTCGGGCGGGGCGGAGGCGGCGTTCGTGCTGGTCTACTCGGCGCTCCTCCCCGCGTCGGTGATCGGCATCGCCACGGCGGGGTGGCGCTTCCTGACCTTCTACGTGCAGCTCGCGCTGGGGTCGGTGATCTTCGCCTCGCTGAACCTGGCCGACGCGCGCCGCGCCGCCCTCCAGCGCCGCCGCGAGGCGGCCACGGCCGCTGCGGATGTCGTGTAACCTGCTGTATTCTAATGACTTACTAACTTTGGTTCAGCGCTGAACGACCCTCGACAAACACGCCCCGCGCCTGTATATTGGAGTCATGAAAACAGCAGTCGACCTCAAGAGCGCCGCCGCGCAGTTCGACGCGGCGCAGCACCCCGCGGGGCGGGGTCTGCTGCGCGGTGTCTCGGAGCCGGGGGAGAAGAGACGCTCCCTGGCGGAGCTGACCGACGAGCAGCTTTTCCAGCGCTACACGATGGGTGACGGCGACGGCTTCCGCCTGCTGGTGGAGCGCTACCAGCCGCGCATCCAGGGGTTCCTGCGCAAGCGCCTGAACGACGAGGAGCGGGTGGAGGACCTCACGCAGGACACCTTCCTGCGCATCCACCGGGCGCGGGAGAGCTACGACCCGGCGCGGAAGTTCTCGACCTGGATCCACACGATCGCGAACAACCTGCTGAAGAACGAGTTCCGCAACCGCTCGCGGCGGCGGGAGACCACCTTCAGCGAGATGCGCCCGGAGACCTCCAGCAGCGGCGCGCCCAGCCGGCCGGTGGAGTTCGCGGCCACGGGGCACAACCCGGAGCGCGAGGCGTACCGCCGCGAGCTGCGCGAGGCGATCGACGCGGCGATCCAGCGGATGGACGAGCACCACCGCATCCCCTTCGTGATGCGCGAGGTGGAGGACCGCACCTACGAGGAGATCGCCGAGGAGATCGGCATCCCCGTCGGCACGGTGAAGAGCCGCCTGAACCGGGCGCGCAACTCGTTCCGGATGCTGCTGCCCGTCCCCGTCTGAGCAAACCGACCGTCTCACGCAGAGACGCGGAGCCGCAGAGGGAGAACAGCGTTTCTCCTCTGCGGCTCCGCGTCTCTGCGTGAGATATTCTGTTTCAGTTGCCGTAGAGCCCGCGGTAGATGGCGGTGTTGCGCGTGAGGATCTTCACGTAGTCGCGCGTCTCCGCGAAGGGAATGCGCTCGGTGAAGAGCTCGCGGTCGCGGAACTCGGGGAAGGAGCGCCACCGCGCCGCGCGCCCGGGGCCCGCGTTGTAGGCGATGAAGGCGAGCGTCCGGTCCCCGTCCCACCGCCGCAGCTCCGAGGCCAGGAAGCGCGTGCCCAGGTGCACGTTGATCTCCGGGTTGAAGAGCAGCTCCCGGTCCCACCCGCGGATCCCCTCCCCCTCCGCCAGCCCCGACCCCGTCGACGGCATCACCTGCATCAGCCCCATCGCCCCGGCGCGGGAGAGCGCGCGCGGCTTGAAGCTCGACTCCTGCCGGATCACCGCCGCCGCCAGGAACGGGTCCAGCCCCCGCTCCCGGGCCTCGGCGGCCACCATCTCGCGGAAGGGGAAGGGGTAGAGGATGCGCGCCAGCCGCCCGTCGACCGCCGCCCCGGCGCCCCGCAGCGCCAGCCCGATGCGGATCCCCTGCGGCGCGAAGCCGCGCTGCTCCAGCGCCTCGGCCAGCGGGTAGAGGAGCGCCCGGTCCGTCCCCGCCTCGCGGACGCGGCGCGCCACGTCGTCCTCGGCCTCGCGCCAGAGGCCGGCCTGGCGCAGCAGGTCCAGCGTCTCCATCCACCCGCGCACCCGCTCCACCGCCGCGGCGTCGTCGGGGACGGCGGGGGCCAGGGGGATGGGCCAGTAGCCCTCGCCCAGCCGCTCCGCCGCGCGCACCGTGTAGTACGACAGCGGCTCCTTCGCGCGCACCTCGCGCCAGCGCTGCCGCGCGCCCGCCGCATCGCCGCGCGCGGCGAGGGCGCGGCCCTCCCAGTACGTGGCCTGCAGCCAGAGGTCGCCCGCCGGGTAGCGGGTGCGGTACTGGCCGTACCACTGCGCCGCGCCGTCCCAGTCGCCGGAGAGGAGCGCCGCGCCCCCCAGCCGCATCAGCGCCTCCCCCGCGCGGGGGCTCGCCGCGTACTCGGCGGCCACGCGGCGGTAGAGCCCCGTCGCGGCGGCATCGTCCCCCGCGTCGTCGGCGAGGTCGGCGGCCAGGTAGAGGGCGTCGGCGGAGGCGGGCTGGCCGGGGTAGAGCTGCGCCGTCGCCAGCAGCGCCTGCGTGGCCGCCGCGCGCCCGCGGGTGCGGTAGGTCGCGCGCCCCACCAGGTACGACGCCTCGGCCGCGGCCTCGGGCGGCGCGCCGGAGAGCCCGGAGAGCACCGAGACGGTCTCCGCGAAGCGCCCCGCGGCGAAGAGCGCGCGCCCCATCCGCAGGGTCACGTCGCGCCGCGCCTCCGGCGACCCCGCCCCGGTGCCCAGCCACGCGCGGTACTCGTCCGCCGCGCGCCCGCCGTTGCCGTTGCGGTCGTACACCAGGGCGACGGAGAGATGGTCGTCCGGCGCGAGGCCGCCCAGCGCGAGCAGGGTGCGGGCGGCCTCCACGGCGGCGGCGCCGGCGGGCGCGTCGGCCATCGCCTGGCGCAGCTCGGATCGCGCCGATGCGG
>C688J35102_120989757_pt1 | contig 13456 bp, 10 predicted proteins | sample HopSoiMetagenom2_FD_35102 | JGI IMG/M metagenome (IMG submission 35102)
CCCGTTCACAGCGCCGATCCCTGGCGATCCGGCGAACAAGACGTTGGACTTCTCGGTGTACGAGCCGATGAACTTTTTCCCCGGCTACGACATTCACAACAAGCTGCCCTACGCAGAACATTTCAATCTATCGCTCGAGCGAGAGCTTAGCAAAAATACGGTGCTAACTCTGGCGTACGTCGGGACCGAGGGGCATCGGCTCATCACACAGTTCGATGCCAATCCAGGCAATGCCGCTCTGTGTATGGGGCTCAATGCAGAAGGCGCTCAAGACATAAGCGCGGGCACACCGGGTTGTGGACCGGGTAACGAGAACGATGTGTTCCAGCGCCCCGGCGGCGACTTCGTTTACAGCACCAGAACCGCATTGCTCAACCCCAATTTCTGTCCCGGTTCGGCGCAGCAGGTGTGCTTTGGCAGCAGCAATACCTACACACGCCTGGTCGCCAATTCAATCTACAACGCCGGAGAAATCACCTTGGAGCGCAAGGCCAGTGATGTAACGTTCCTGGCGGCGTATACCTTTTCCAGAGCTTTGGACAATTCTTCAGCCTTCAACGATCTGGTGAATTTCGAGAATCCCAAACTGAGCCGAGGGTTGTCCTCCAGCGACATCACTCATAACTTCGTCGTCAGCTACATCTGGGCTATTCCCTTCGATCGTGCTTTCGGCAATGCGCCGAAGCGCCTGACACAAGGCTGGCAAATGCAAGGGATCACGCGTTTTGCGACTGGATTTCCAATCCAGTTGAACCAGGGCAACGGAGATATATCGCTGGCCGGTAGCTCGGCAACAGATATGCCGGACCGCATCGGCAACGTCAAAACCCTAAATCCGCGCGACGCAAACCCCAATTGTCCAACGGTCACCGGATGTTACTTCATTCCACCTGATCCTAATGCCGTAGATCCATGCGTACCGACTGCAGGTGCGTTCGTACAGAACTGTGCACTAGGGACATTCGGGACGGCCAACCGCCGGTTCTTCCACGGCCCCGGATTCAATAACACCGACTTCGGAATTTCGAAGCGCACCAGAATCAAGGAAAATCTGGCGTTCGATATCCGCGTCGAATTTTTCAACATTTTTAACCATGCACAATTCAAAAATCCGGGCGGGGATATCAGCAGCTCGAACTTCGGAATTGTGACGAACGCGCGAGATCCGCGCATTGGGCAGGTCAGCGCGAAGTTCTATTGGTAGTTGATTGAGCGAATCCGGCAGGCGAGGCGTTTTTTGCTTCGCCCGCTGGCGCTTTGCAACTGCTTTCTTTGGGTGTTTCAGACTTCGGGATTGTCGTTGAGCATGTTTCACAGGCCGGGTTTGCTTTTAGCTGTTGCCTTGCTGCTATCAGGGCAGTCGTTTAGCCAGACCGCCGAGAGCTATCGACAAAAGGCCATCGAACTTTCTCGCGACAAATCGTGGGACGAGGCTATCTCAAATTATCGCAAGGCTCTTGAACTCGAACCCAATGACGCTTCCACACACTACAACTTGGCGCTGACTTTCAAATACAAAGGCGAGGCGAGGCAGGCGGTTGAGGAGTTTCAGTCTGCGCTGCGTCTGAAACCCAAGTGGGGCGACGCTCATTACGGTCTGGGCGCCACGTGGTTCGATCTTGGTGATCAACCTGCCGCCGTTCACGAACTCACGGCGGCGACATCCATCGATCCCGCCAACGTCGGCGCGCGTCGCCTTCTGGCGCGCATTGACGCGCAACAAAAGAATTTTGCCGCCGCGGCAAGCCAGCTCCGTGCCGCCGCTGCGGCGAAGCCATCTGCGGATATCTACTTCGAATTAGGGTTGGCCGAAGCGGAACTTGGCGATTTGAATGCCGCTGCCGCGCACGCGCGGCGTGCGATCCAGATGAATCCGCAGTTTGCGCCTGCGCATTTGCTGCTGGGAACCACGCTGCGCCGCAATGGTGATCATCCCGGGGCGCTGGCGCAATTCCGCAAAGCGGTGGAGCTGAACCCGCAGGATCCTGAATCGCAGTATGATCTCGGCATGGAATTGAAAGCGGGTCACGATGTGCCCGGAGCAATCGCTGCTTTCCAACAAGCCATCGCGCTGAAGCCCGATTTTGAGAAAGCCCATTACAATCTGGGCATTGCCCTTCGCGCCCAAGGAAAAACCGAAGCTAGCCAGAAAGAACTCAATGAGTTGAACGGCCTGCACGAATTTCGCGCTCGCCTGGCACAGGCGAAATTGCTGATCCTACAGGGCGTCGAGGCACTGAAGCAGCAGCATTTGGACGACGCGCTCTCCTCATTCGAGCGAGCTATCGAGCAAAGCCCCGAGCTGCCTACGGGCCACTACTACCTAGGGGTCACGTACGAACGCAAAGGTGATGCGGCGCGTGCGCAGGCCGCCTTCGAAAAAGCGCTGGAGCTACAGCCTGACTATGCGCAGGCACATTCCAGCCTCGGCTTGCTCTACTGGCAGCAGAACGATCGCGCTCGCGCGGCCGCCGAATTTCAGCAAGCGGTCATGTCCGATCCGGACCTTGCAGAAGCTCACTACAATCTGGGCTTGGCGCTCGCGCAATCCGGTCAGCTGGACGATGCTGCTCGCGAGCTCAACGAGGCCATTACTCTTAATCCAAAATATACGGACGCCCGCGTGCAACTCGGTCTTGTCCTTAGTCAGAAGAATGATTTCGCCGCCGCTACTAATGTCTTCCGCGATCTTTTGCGCCGTGAGCCGAATTTTGCCGAGGGCCACAACAATCTCGGCTTCGTCCTGTTGCAATCCGGCGATGCGTCTAAGGCGCAAGCCGAATTTGCTGAAGCGCTCCGCCTCAAGCCGGGCTACGCTGGAGCGCACTACAACCTGGCATTAGCTCTGCACCAAGAAGGAAAGGAAGCTGCGTCGAAAGCCGAGTTCGAGAGAGCTTACGAAATTTCGCCCGAACTCAGGAACGCGCCCCGCCCATAAACATGAAATCGATCTGCTACATTTTGTTGCCCGCCTTGGCGTCCATGGTGGCAGTCAGTGGCTTCGCAGCTGAAGTCTGCGAAGTTTCTACCCCTATGGCCTCCATCTCCGTTCCCCATGTGAAGCACGCGTCGGAGCTAAATACGGATCCGCACTCCGCCACGTGGAAGCACGCGTCCTCCGCTTGGATCATCGCGGACTGCTCCACGAAAAATCTTGACTATCCCAAACTGAAAACCGAGGTTCGCGCCTTCTGGACCGACAACGACCTCTATCTCCTTTTCGTCTCGCCATACACCGAACTCAATCTCTGGTTACCGCCCGATCCGACGAAGGATCACCTGAAACTCTGGGACCGCGATGTCGTTGAATTTTTTCTGGGCGACGACTGGACGGACATCAAGCATTATCGGGAATTCGAAATCGCGCCCACCGGTGATTGGGTCGACCTAGCTATCGATCTTGGAAAAGAAAAATATGAATCCAACTGGGAATCCGGCTGGCAGCGTCAGGGCCGCATCGACGAGAAAAATCACGTGTGGTACGCCGCAGCCAAGGTCCCGCTAAAATCGGTTAGCGAGCACGCCATCAAACCCGGCACCAAATGGCGCGCCAATCTTTATCGCATCGATGGTCTCGGCGAAGATCCGCAGCGTCACTTCATGTGCTGGCAGCCTACGTGCGTCGTCAATCATGATCCGAATCACGTGCCCGAACATTTTGGAACGCTGATCTTCACGAAGTAGAACTTTTATTCGAAGCAGGTTGTGTGCGCGCCACCGCGCCACGGAGGGAAGAATATGTCTCGCACTCAGCAAGGCTCGACTCGTCGTCATTTCATGAAGATGGTGGCTGCATCACCGTTGCTTGCTCAAATCGCCGCGCAAAATCTGTACGCGAAATCCGCCGCCGCGGTCGGAGTAGCAACCAAAGGAAATGTCTACACTCGGCTGGGAGTGAAAACGATCATCAACTGCCGAGGTACGTGGACTTACCTTTCCGGTTCGCTGCAATTTCCCGAGGTTCATGCGGCGCAGGCCGAAGCTGCGCACCACTTCGTCAACATGGTCGAACTGCAGCAGGCCGCCGGCCGCAAACTGGCCGAGCTCACCGGCGCAGAATCCGGAATGATTACCTCCGGAGCCGCAGGCGCAATGGCTGCTTCGGCAGCGGCCTGTATTGCTGGCACGGATGGCGCAAAAATCTGGCAACTTCCCGACACCACCGGGATGAAGCACGAGGTGATTATGGCTGGTGGCCGCAGCGCCTTTGACAGCGCCATTCGCCTGACTGGGGCCAAACTGGTCCTCGTGGAGAGTCCGGACGAAGTCGCGAACGCCATCAATGACCGGACGGCCATGATCTATACCACCGACCTGGGCGACAAACTTGCCAAGGAACTTGCGATCGCCAAAGAGCACAACGTTCCGATGTTGCTCGACGACGCTGCGGGCATTCCGCCTGCCAGCAACCTGAAGCTATACGCACAGATGAAAATCGATCTGTACACGTTCTCCGGAGGCAAGGGACTGCGGGGGCCGCAGTGCAGTGGCGTGCTCCTTGGGAGAAAAGATCTGATCGACGCAGCGTTGCGTAATTCCGCCCCGTGGGAGGGCGCCGTTTGCCGCGCCATGAAGGTCGGCAAGGAAGAAATTGTCGGTTGCCTCACCGCCGTTGAAACCTGGTTGAAGATGGACGAAAAAAAACAGTACGCGGAATGGAATGCGCGCGTGGAGCGCATCGCCAAGCTGGTCGAAACCGTGCCTGGCGTGAAAACCGAAATCTACGTTCCCGAGGACGGCAACCGTTACCCCACGCTGAAAGTTTCGTGGGACCAGAAAGGCTGGGGCTACACCCTCGCCGATTGCGTTACCGCACTTCGCCAAAGTGATCCTGTCATCGAAGTGCTCGGTCCAGACAATCCTAGTTTGGTGCCCGCGGTTCACGAAGGTGTTGCCAAGCCCGGCCGGAAGGAACTGCCGAAGGAAGTCGATCACATCGAACTCATCTCCATGACCATTCAACCGGGTGAAGAAATTATCGTCGGCAACCGCCTCCGCACCATCCTCGCTGGCGCGCGCAAATCCAAAGCAGCATGAAGCCAAATCTAATCGCGGCGTGCCAAGGCTCGTCTGTATCGCGCCACAGTCCGGTAGCACAGGCACTCCTGCCTGTGCACGATGTGAAAATGATCGCGGGTTCACCGACGGCTTGCCGGACCCTGCGCAGTTCAGGCTGTTGCGTTAGAGTGAACTCAACCAGGCTCGTGTCGCGAGCCACCGTCCTGGTTCTTGCGGTGCTTTTTCTGCTCGGATTACCAACTCGAGCCCAACTCCATCCGATCTCCGCCAAACCAGGCCAACCAAGCCCGGCTATCGAGGCGGATGGCTACGTTTATATCTCGGCCGAAGGCCCGAAGACGCCTTCGGGCGAGACGCCTACGAATTTTCCCGACCAGGTCCGCCAATCGCTCGACAACATCAAAAGCATCCTGGAAGCGGCCCACCTCAGCACGGATAACCTCGTGTATCTCCAGGTCTATCTGGAAGACATCAACAATTACGCCGCACTCGATGAATTCTTCGCGGCGTACTTCCCGAAAAATCCTCCCGCCCGTTCCGTCATCGGAGTCGCAAAGCTTCCCGAGCCGCAAATCCAGATCAATGCCATAGCGGTGCGAGACCTCGCGGGAAGACAAGTCGTTGCTCCGCAAAATTTCAAGCCCAGCAAGTCTTATTCAGCCGGCATTCTCACCAGCGATCGGCTCTTCATCTCCACCATGCCCGGCGCTGATCCCAACACCGGCAAAGTCCCCACCGACCCCGCTGCGCAGGTCGATCAGGCGCTGGACAATCTGAAAGCGGTCTGCGAAGCCGCTAAACTGACGCTCGCCAACATGGTCTTCGTCAACCCGTACCTAATTTCCGCCATTCCCATGCAAATCATGAATCAACACTACGCCAAACGGTTCGAGTTCGGAAACACTCCAGGCCGTGCCACGATTCAGGTCTCCAGTCTCCCGGAACATGCGCAAATCGCCTACACCGGCATTGCTGTCCGCGATCTTGCTCAGCGCCACGCAATTCGCCCAAAGAATATGCCACCCAGCCCCACTGCCAGTCCGTGCGTTTTTGCGGGCGATACGCTGTTCTGCTCCGCAAAGAGCGGCTTTGTCCCCGGCCCGAACGGCGGCGTCTTCGCCGAATCCACTGCAAACCAGACCCGGCAGACTATGCGCAATCAGCTCGACAACCTCGAAGAAGCCGGCATGAAATTCGACCAGGTGGTTTCCACCACCGTCTATCTGGATAGTCTTTCGGAGGCCGCCGATTTCCAAAACATTTACAACAAATATTTCAGCGGCACGCTACCGGCGCAGACCACGTTGCAACAAATTCCCGCCGCCTCTCAACGCACTGCGGACGCCGAAGGTCATTACCCAGACCTCGAACAAATGTCCCTGATCGCCGTACGACCCCACTCGAATCGCTGATCCGTCGTCCTTGCGCCGCTTACCTGCAGTTAAGCTTTAGGCCTGTGGAGGGCAGCCCAAATATCGCGCGAATGGCGGGCGAGCAACTCCTTCTCGGCTTGAAATCTTGTACCATATCAGTGATTAAAACTTGGAGTCCTCCAAGGATGCCTGACGCACCCAAACCCGACCTGAAGAAAGGCACTCCCGTCCAGCAATTCGCCGATGGTGCCATGCTGGCCGGGCAAGTAGATGGTGAGGACGCGATTCTCGCGCGCAGCGGTAACGAGTTCTTCGCGGTAGGCGCTCTTTGCTCTCACTATCACGGGCCGCTTGCGGATGGCCTGGTGGTCGACAAGACCGTACGCTGCCCGTGGCATCACGCCTGCTTCGATCTCCGTACTGGCGAGGCAGTTCGTGCCCCCGCGTTCGATTCCATCTCCTGCTGGCGAACGGAAAAAATCGGCGACACCGTTTTCGTCCGCGAAAAGCTGCCTGAGCCTACGCCCAGATCTGCACCGCACGTGAATCCGTCGTCGGTCGTCATCGTTGGCGGTGGCGGCGCCGGACTGGCAGCCGCGGAAATGCTTCGCCGTCTCGGTTATTCCAATCCACTGACCATTGTGTCCGCGGATGATTCGGCGCCCTACGATCGGCCAAATCTCTCGAAGGATTTTCTCGCCGGCAATGCTCCGCCCGAGTGGATGCCGCTGCGTTTGGAGAACTACTACACCGACTACGACATCGATTTGCTCCTCAACACCCGCGCGACCGCCATCGATGTGCAGAACAAGCGAGTGAGCTTCAATAATGGCAGATCCCTTGAATTCGGGGCCCTGCTGCTTGCGCCTGGGGCGGAACCCGTTCACATTCCGGTGCCCGGCGCGCCGGAGTCCGCGATTCACTATCTCCGCACCTTTGCGGACAGCCGCGCTATTGTCACGAAAGCTCCCAGCGCTAAACGCGTTGTGGTCATGGGTGCCAGTTTCATCGGTCTGGAAGTGGCTGCTTCGCTTCGTAAGCGCGACATCGAGGTTGATATCGTTGCTCCGGATCATCAGCCTCTGGAACGTGTCCTCGGCCCCGAGATCGGCGAATTCATTCGCAAACTTCATCAATCGCACGGCGTTGCCTTTCATCTCGGCGAAACCGTGACGCGCGCCGAAGGCCATAAGGCCATCCTGAGTAGCGGAGGCACAATCGAATCCGACTTCTTCGTCCTCGGAGTCGGCGTTCGTCCCGATCTCACGCTTGCTGAGAGCGCCGGACTCGCCATGGAACGCGGCATCAGCGTGAATGAATATCTCGAAACCAGCGCGCCAGGAATCTTTGCTGCGGGCGACGCCGTCCGCTGGCCAGACCCTCACACCGGCCACAATATTCGGGTGGAGCACTGGGTTGTAGCGCTGCGGCAGGGCCAAACCGCCGCACGAAACATCCTCGGCCAGCGAGAAAAGTTCGATGCCGTGCCTTTCTTCTGGAGCCAGCAGTACGACGTAGCCATCAACTACATCGGTCACGCTGAAAAGTGGGATAAAACCGAAATCGAGGGCGACCCGGCCTCCGGAGACTGCAAAGTTACTTACGTCCTATCGAACAAGCCGCTAGCGGTCGCCACCATTTCGCGTGATCTCGAAAACCTCAAAGCGGAAGCTTCTATGGAAGCACTCCTAAAACCTGCATAAATCATGCGGCTGCCGTCTTCCAAGGCGGGCGCTTTCCTTTCGCTTTGGCGACGCGAAAGTGCAGGTCGAGCTAAGTAATCCGCGAATCTTAAGTCCGCCGCCCACCTAGAATTTCGGCCGATCCGGTACAATGCTTGATCCCAAGATGCCTCGCACCTTCCTCATCGACACCGACACCGCTTCCGACGACGCCGTAGCCTTGATCATGGCGCTTCGTTCGAAAGAAATTCGCGTAGCAGCGATAACCGTCGTCGCCGGGAATGTTCCTATCGCGCAAGCCACGAACAACGCGCTCTACTCGGCTGAAATCTGCAACTCTGAAGTTCCGGTTTTTGCTGGCGCCGCCACGCCGCTCCTTCGCGAACTCACGATCGCCGACTGGTTCCACGGTAAAGACGGCCTCGGAGAGCACGGCTATGCCCCCATCAAACGCCGAGCGGAATCCACGCACGCGGTGGACGCTATTATTGATACCGTTCGCGCCAATCCGGGAGTCGAAATCGTTACACTCGGCCCGCTCACCAACGTCGCTCTCGCGCTCTCCCGCGAACCAAGCCTTGCAAAGTCCGTAAAGCGCTGCATCATCATGGGCGGTAATCCCTGTTGCGAGGGCAACGTCACCCCTGCCGCGGAGTTCAACATCTGGGTCGATCCTGAAGCCGCCCACGTCGTCTTCCACTCTGGCATGAACATCGAAATGGTCGGCTGGCACCTCTGCCGCGGGGAGGCAGCTCTCAGTCTGAAAGATATCGAGCATGTCCTCGCGCTGAAAACGCCGCTCGCCGAATTTGCGATTCGCTGCAACTCTCTCGCTCAGGAGGCCTTCTTCAGGCAAACAGGGGAACGCGGCATCTCGCTTCCCGATCCAGTAGCCATGGCCATTGCCATCGATCCCAAACTCTGTACCTCAGCAAGCCAGCATTACGTTGAAATCGAAACTGCCAGCGAATTGACCCGCGGCAAGACCGTGGTTGACCGTCTTGACGTCACTTCGGATGTGCGCAATCGCGCTGTCTGGGCGCAAGCCCGCGCCAACCAACCAAACAAAATCCACATTTGCTGGACTCTTGATATCGCCGCCTGGAAATCAGCGCTGTACTCAGCGCTTTCCTCCTGACCGTGTGTGCGAGACAAGGACCATGCTGTTGCGCGCTCGTCGAGTTCGGGCGATTTTGCTGTCCCGACAAGTCTTGAACCCGCACAGAGACAGCGTTCGCCAAACCCGCGAGTAGGTTAGAATCAGCAAGGGCCACGAATTACGAATCACGAGTACGCTTCTAAAATTCAGCATCACGGGAAATAATTCCAACCATGCAGCAAAGGATCCTCGTCACCGGTGGCGCTGGCTTCATCGGCTCCGTCATCACCAAGCAACTCGTCGACCGCGGAGATGAAGTCGTCGTTTTCGATAATCTCTCGAACGGACGGGCAGGAGCGGTTCCCAAGGGTGCCACGCTTGTCACTGGCGATTTATCAAACCGCACAGAGATTGATCGTATTTTCGAAGACCGCCAGGTAGACGCCGTCATTCACCTCGCCGCTTCCATTGAAGCCGGCGAGTCCATGAAAGTCCCGGAAAAATATTTTCGCAACAATACCGCCAACACGCTGACATTGCTCGAATCCTTGGTCGAGCACAAAATTCCTCGTCTGGTGTTCTCATCCACGGCTGCGCTTTACGGGACGCCCGAGCGCACGCCCATTGAGGAAAGCGATTCGCTTCATCCCACTAACACTTACGGAGAATCCAAACTTTTGGTCGAGCGGATGCTCGCCTGGTTCCATCAAATCCACGGACTCCGCTACGCCTGCCTGCGCTATTTCAACGCTGCCGGCGCTACTAAAGAGCAGGGGGAAGATCATCGTCCTGAATCCCATCTAATTCCATTGATTCTGCAAGTCGCATCCGGCAAGCGCGAGTACATCTCCATTTTCGGTACCGACTACGACACGCCCGATGGCACCTGTGTCCGCGACTACATTCATGTCAGCGATCTAGCCAGCGCGCACCTGCTCGTTCTCGATGCTCTGAAGGACAGCGAGAAGCTCATCTACAATCTCGGGACCGGGCGCGGCTTTACCGTTCGAGAGGTCATCGAAACAGTCCGCAAAGTCACAGGTCATGCTATTCCCGCGCGCGAAGAGCCGCGACGCGCCGGCGATCCCGCCGTCCTCGTAGCGAGCTCCGATAAAATTAAGCGAGAACTGAACTGGCAACCGCGGTATCCAAATCTTGAGGACATCGTAAGATCGGCGTGGGCTTGGTTTCAGGCCCACCCTAATGGCTACGATCGCGCGGCCAAATAGACCGCATCATTTACATATTGTTCCGTTCCTCGAGGTGCACGCTAAAATGAAGCCGCCTTTCACGCGTCGCGAATTCCTTACCACCGTAGCCGCCGTATCGGTCGTGTCGGCTCTACCCCGAGTCTCCTTGGCTTCGCCATCGCTGCTGTATCCCCCGATGGACCTGTCGCACTTCAACACTCCCATCGCGCCTGCACCGAGCGACATCCAGTTCGGCTATGCCTCAATTACGTGGAACGGAGACGACCGCAAAGCCATCGAAGACATCTCCGCCATGGGTTTCCACGGAATCCAACTGCGCTCGAACTGCATTGAAGAGTTCAAGAACGATCCTTCTGTTGTTCGCGATCTTCTCGCCAAAAACAAACTCACGTTTGTAGCGCTCTCCAGTGGTGGACTCAGCATCGAACGTCCCGAAGCCGACGAGCTCGCCAAACACTTTGCGCACGCCAAATTCGTGAAGGACGCCGGCGGCCTCTACATGCAAGTCACTGACGATCGGCCAAAAGATCGGCCCATCACTCCCGCCGATTACAAGCATCTCGGCAAGCTCATGACCGAACTCGGCAAGCGCACTGCGGACATTGGCATCCAGCTCGGCTATCACAACCACATGAACACACTCGGCGAACGCCCGGAAGAAGTTGACCAGATTCTCGCCGCCGCTGATCCGCGCTACGCGAAACTCGAACTGGATGTGGCGCACTACTTGCAGGGCGGCGGTGATCCCGTGAAAGCCATCGAGAAATATCACGATCGCTTGCTCTGGCTGCACCTGAAAGACGTGCAAAAAACCGCGAACCCCGATACTCACAAAGCCTATGTTTTTGTCGAACTCGGCCAAGGCCAGGTAAATTTCCCTGCAGTTTTTGCGGCGCTGCATAAAGTCAACTTCCGCGGCTGGGCTATCGTCGAACTTGACGCTGTTCCCGATAAATCGCGCACGCCGAAAGATTCCGGCGAAATGAGCAAGAAGTATCTCGCCGATAAATTTGGGATCACGGTATGAAATCCATCTTCCGAGTCGCCGTCATTAATGATGAAATCGGCCAGGACTTCGGCCGCGCCTGCGAGATTGCCTCACGTGAATTCGGCATGGAGTGGATCGAACTGCGCGGGATGTGGAACAAGAACCTGCTGCGCCTCGATGGCAAAGAGGTCGAGGAAGCCCGCCGTATCCTCGAAAAATACAAGCTGCGGGTCACCGACATCGCTAGTCCGCTCTACAAAGTCGATTGGCCGGGCGCACCACTCTCGAAATTCAGCCCTAAGCGTGATCAATTTAATGCGGACTTCACCTTTGACCAGCAAGCCGAAGTTCTGGACCGCAGCATCGCACTGGCTAAAGCTTTCGGCACTGACCGCGTCCGCTGCTTTGATTTTTGGCGGCTCGACAATTCCGAGCCGCATCGGTCCGCGATGAACGAAAAATTGTTCGACGCTGCAACCACTGCCGGGAAGAGCGGCATCACGCTCGTTTTGGAAAATGAGCCGTCCTGCAACACCGGCACTGCCGCCGAATCGGCAAAGGTTCTCGCCGTCGTGAAATCTCCAAACCTCATGCTCAACTGGGATCCCGGAAATGCCGCCACACTCGGCGAAAAGCCATTTCCCGATGGCTATAATCTGCTGCCGAAAGATCGGATTGGGCACTGCCATTGCAAAGATGTCACCACCAAGGCGAGTGGCGAGCGTCACGACTGGGCGGCTATGGGTCGCGGCACCATCGATTGGATCGGGCAGTTCACCGCGTTGAAACGCGATGGTTATCGACTCGCTCTCAGCCTCGAAACACACTGGGACGGCGCCGGCACTCCAGAAGAAAGCACGCGCCAAAGCTGGGCGGGCATGAAAAAGCAACTGCAAACCGCCGGTGCCCTTGGGTAATCCGCGCGGCTTGCGGCCGGCGTCACAATGCAGCATCCTTTGCTGCCACAACGTACTTTTTCAGCTTCCTATTTCGGCTGCTGCTAAACTAAATCCATGAACCCGGTGGAAACACTCGGCTTGGCTTTGGGCGCCGGATTTTCTTCCGGCCTCAACCTCTACGCCACCATTGCAACGCTGGGACTTCTGGAGCGCTTCCACATCGTGCACTTAACGGGATCGCTTCAGGTGCTGGCGCACCCGTGGGTGATCGGCATCGCCCTCACTCTGTATTTGATTGAATTTTTCGCCGACAAAATTCCGTATGTCGACACCGTTTGGGACTCGATTCACACGTTGATTCGGCCGCCGGCCGCGGCTATTCTCGCATACGCTTCCGCTGGTGCCGCTCCCGCCGAGTGGCGTTGGGGTGCGGCGTTGTTGGCTGGAGGCGTAGCCCTCACGTCCCACGGAACGAAAGCAAGCACGCGCGCGGCAGCAAATACGATTCCAGAGCCATTCAGCAACTGGACGCTAAGCCTGGGTGAAGACGTGCTGGCGGTGTGGCTGAGCTGGATGTCGGCGGCGCATCCGAGAGCGACAATCGTGATCGTCTCTGCGCTGCTCGTACTCGCGGCGTTTCTACTATTCCATTTGTTCCGATTTCTGCGTCGCGCCCTGCACCGTCTGCTTGCGGCTTGACCTGTTTCCGTCGAACGTTACGCAGTGGTCTTCACTTCACGTAGGTCACCAACCAATCCAAAAATGTTTTGTACCAGAACTGCGAGTTCTGCGGCTTGAGAACCCAATGGCCCTCATCCGGGAAGATCACCAGCTTGGACGGAACACCTTGCCGCTGTAGCGCACTGAAGAATTCGACGGACTGCGTGTACGGCACACGAAAATCGAGTTCGCCGCAAATCACCAGTGTTGGTGTTTTGTACTTTCCCAACTCCGCTGCGTACGTCATCGGCGCCCACTTCTTGTAATTCTCGGGTGCGGTCCACGGCGTGCCCAACATGTCATGTTCTTCGAACCAGAGTTCTTCGGTGCCGTACATTGCCGCTTTGTCCCAGATTCCTGCGTGGCTGATGATTGCTTTGAAGCGCCCCGTGTGCGTAGCAATCCAGTTGGCCATGTAGCCGCCGTACGAGCCGCCGGCAGCCGCCATTTTTGTGCCGTCGATAA
>C688J35102_120989756_pt1 | contig 13452 bp, 16 predicted proteins | sample HopSoiMetagenom2_FD_35102 | JGI IMG/M metagenome (IMG submission 35102)
GGAGAGCCCGTCGGCCGGGAGCGCCGCCACCACCCGGGCGGCGACCTTGGCCGCGTTCACGAGCTTGCCGTAGCCCCAGCCGGGATGAACGTCCACGCCGTGGATCGTGATGATCACCTCCGAGCCGCTGAAGGTCTCGTCCTGGAGCTCGCCGAGCGCCGAGCCGTCGAGGGTGTAGGCGCACACCGCGCCGAAGCGCTCGATGTCGAACAGCGTGGCCCCCTCGCCGATCTCCTCGTCCGGCGTGAAGCCGATGCGCAGGGTTGGGCGCGGCAGCTCGGGGTGGGCGGCCAGGTAGGCCACCGCGGCCATGATCTCGGACACACCGGCCTTGTCGTCGGCGCCCAGGAGGGTGTCGCCGCTCGCGGTGACCACGTCGTGGCCGACGACGTCCGCCAGCGCCGGCATCTCGGCCGGGTCGAGCCTGATGCCCTCGCGGGGCAGCTCGATCACGGCGCCGTCGTAGTCGCGGTGCACGATCGGCTCGACACCGGCGCCCGGCAGGTCCGGGATCGTGTCGACGTGGGCCACCAGCCCGATCACCGGCGCGTTGTCGACCGTGGCGGGCAGCGTGGCGAACACGTATCCGTTCTCGTCGAGCTCGGGGTCCTCCAATCCGAGCGCGCGCAGCTCCTCCACGAGCATCCGCGACAGGTCGAGCTGCCCAGGCGTGCTCGGGCTCTGGTCGCGGTCGGGCTGCGACTGCGTGTCCACGCGCACGTAGCGCAGGAAGCGCTCGAGCAGATCGGGCGCTAGCGACTCCGCCAGGTCGGATGTGAAGGGCGCCGGACTCATTGCACGAAGCGCCAACCGTAGCGCTCGGCGAGCGCGAGCAGATCGCCGCCCGACGCGGCCTCCGTGAAGAAGCGCTCGACGCCCCCTGGCGCGAACACCAGCAGCCGCCTGCCGTGCCCGCCGCCCGAGTGGACCACACCCGCGGGTATGTGCACGGCGTCGCCGGCGCGCAGCGTTCGCCGCTCGCCATCGACCACGGACTCGAACTCGCCCTCCACCACGTACACGGTCTCCGACTCGTTCAGGTGCTGGTGCGGCGGCAGCGACCAGCCCTCGGGCGGATGGTCCTCGAGCAGGCAGAAGGCGCCGCCCGTGTCTTCCGAGGTCAGATGGATCTGCAGGCGCAGGCCACCGGGCAGCAGCACCTCGGCCGGCAAAGCTACGCCGCGGCCAGCTCGCCCAGCGCCTCGAGCACCACGTCGTCGTGCGTCTTCGGCGACACCTTCGGGAACACCCGCGCGATGTTGCCCTCGCCGTCGATCACGAACGTCGTGCGCTCGTTGCCCAGGTAGGTGCGGCCGTAGTTCTGCTTCTCGACCCAGACGCCGTAGGACTCGGCCAGCGAGTGGTCGGGGTCCGACACCAGCGTGAACGGCAGGCTGTACTTGTCGGCGAACTTGCGCAGCGCCGCGGGCTGATCCGGCGAGGCGCCGAGCACCACCGCGCCGCGCTCCTCGTACTCGCCCGAGCGGTCGCGGATGCTGCAGGCCTGCGTCGTGCAGCCGGGCGTGTCGGCCTTGGGATAGAAGTAGAGGACCACCGTCTTGCCGGCGAAGTCGGACAGCTTCACGGTGTTGCCGTCCTGGTCGAGCAGTTCGAACTCCGGCGCTTTGTCTCCAACCTGCGGCAATGCGGCTCCTTTCACTTGAGCAGGCGCGACAGGCGCCTGTCCTTGAGTACTCGCCCGCCGGTCTGCTCGGCCGGGCAGTAGGTGGTCACGTGGTCCTTGAAGAAGACGGCGGCCAGCGTCTCGCCGCAGCGCGGGCACGGCTCGCCGGTGTGGCGGTGCACCTTCAGCGGCATCGGTGCCTTGTCCGGCAGCGAGTCGCCTACCACCTCCTCGTAGTGGGCCAGCGTGCGGCCCATCACGTCGTCGATCGCGTCGCGCAGCGTCTCGATCTCCTCCTCGCCCAGGTCGTTGCCCTGGCGAAAGGGTGAGAGCTTCGCCTCCCAGAGGATCTCGTCGACCCAAGAGCGGCCGATGCCCGCGATCACGCGCTGGTCGCGCAGCAGCGGGTGGAGATGGCGCGGCTGGTCGATCGCCGCGGCGAACTCGTCGAGCGGGGGCGCGGGCCAGGCCTCGGGGCCGAGCGTGGCCACCGCCTCATCGGTATCGATGGCCTCGGAAGGCAGCAGCTTCGCCCAGGCGCGCTGCTGGGTGCCGAACTCGCGCAGGCGCAGCTCGCGGCCGTCAGCGAGGCGCAGCAGGAGGCGCGAGCGCTTGTCGCGCAGGGACGCGCGTGTGTCGAACAGCTGCAGTCGGCCGGCGGACATCAGGTGGATGAGCAGCGAGAGATCGCCCAGCTCCACGATCGGCATCTTGCCCGCACGCCGCACACCGGTGATCTGACGGCCCGCCAGCGAGTCGAGCGGCGGGTCGAAGGTCTTCATCGTGACCATGCCCGGAGCGAGCGCGGACTCCACCGCGGTACCGGTGAGCGCGCTGTTCAGGCGGCGGGCCGTGATCTCCACCTCGGGTAGTTCGGGCATGAGTCCAAGACTAGGATGCCGCGAATGAGGATCTCGGTGGCGGCCGACGAGCGAACCGGCGTGGCTGACGCGGTCGTAGAGGAGCTGCGCCAGCGCGGGCATGAGCCGATCGTGCACGGCGCGCTGAACGATGACGAGCGCGACGACTGGGCCTGGGCCAGCGAGGCAGCCGCCCGCGATGTGGCCGAGGGCCGCGCCGAGCAGGCGGTCGTCGCTTGTTGGACTGGCACCGGCGCCTCGATCGCCGCGAACAAGGTCCACGGCGTCCGCGCCGCGCTGTGCGCCGACGCCGAGACGGCCCGCGGCGCGCGCAAGTGGAACGACGCCAACGTGCTGGCGCTGTCGCTGCGCACCACCAGCCAGGCGCTGCTCGAGGAGATCCTCGATGCCTGGTTCGAGGGAGCGCCGAGCCACGACGCCGGCGACGTCCAGAACATCGAGCACCTGGCGGAGATCCGATGACGGCCGACATCGTCGACACACCGGCCCAGGCCGCCGAGCAGGAGCTGCCGCCGCTGATCGTCCGCGAGCCGCTCGAGGCGTTCATGGACGAGCACCGCCTGGGATCCGGACCGATCGAGGCCGAGCGCGTGGGCGAGGGCCACTCGAACGTCACGTTCCTGGTGCGCCGCGGCGACGACAGCTTCGTCCTGCGCCGCCCGCCGCGCCCGCCGCTGCCGCCGTCGGCCCACGACGTGCTGCGCGAGGCGCGGGTGCTGACCGGTGTGCAGGGCCGGATCCGCACGCCCGCCGTGCTGGCCGTGTGCGACGACGAGTCGATCCTGGGCGTGCCCTTCTACGTGATGGAGCGCGTGTACGGGACCGTGATCACGAGCGAGATCCCGCCCGCGATCGACACCCCGGAGGAGCACGCGCGCATCTGCGACGAGCTAATCCGCGCGCTCGTGGAGCTGCACGCGGTGGACTGGCGCGACGCCGGGCTCGAGGGCTTCGGCAAGCCGTCCGGCTACCTCGACCGCCAGCTCCGCCGCTTCAACGGCCTGTGGGAGATCAACAAGACGCGCGAGCTGCCGCTGGTGCAGCAGGTGGGCGACTGGCTGGCCGCCAACAAGCCCGAGTCGCCGGAGGCCACGATCGTGCACGGCGACTTCCGCCTGGGCAACACGATGTTCGCCGACGCGGCGCCCGCGCGGCTGGTGGCGATCTTCGATTGGGAGATGGCCACGATCGGCGACCCGCTCGCGGACCTGGGCTACATGACCGCCACCTGGGCCGAGCGCGGCGAGGCCGAGCAGTCGATGTTCGCGCTGACCACCGTCACGCGCGCCGAGGGCTTCTACCTCCGTGACGAGCTGGTGGCGCGCTATGAGGAGCTGTCCGGCCGCTCGATGTCCGATCTGCGCTGGTACCAGGCGCTCGCCGTCTGGAAGGCGGTGGTGTTCATGGAGGGCAACTACAAGCGCGCCGTGGCCGGCACCACCGACGACTCCTACCTCCTGCTGTTCGAGGAGGGCGTGCCGCGCCTGGCCGAGGCCGCGCACGCGATCACGCAGGCGCCGCCGCCCGGCTCGTGAGGGGACTGCTCACCGACTTCGGCGGCGTCCTCACCACGAACGTCTTCGACTCCTTCAAGGCGTTCTCGGTGGCCGAGGGCCTGCCGCCCGACACGGTGAAGCGAACCTTCCGCGAGAACCCGGCGGCGCTGGCGGAGCTGCGGCTGCTCGAGCGCGGCGAGCTGTCCGTCGACGACTTCGAGCGCCGTTTCGCGCCACACCTGGGGATCGCCGACCACTCCGGCCTCGTGGAGCGGCTGTTCGCGGGACTCGGCCCTGACGCCCCGATGATGGAGGCGATGCGCCGGGCTCACGATGCCGGCATCAAGACGGCCGTGATCTCGAACTCGTGGGGCGAAGGGATCTACGAAGGAGTCGAACTGACCGGCATCTTCGACGAGATCGTGATCTCCGGCGAGGTGGGCCTTCACAAGCCCGACCCGGCGATCTTCGAGCTGACCTGCAACCGGCTGGGCGTGGAGCCCGCCGAGTGCGTGTTCGTCGACGACCTCCGAGAGAACTGCGCCGCGGCGGAGGCGCTGGGAATGTCAGCGATCCTCCACCGCGGCGCGGACTCAACGCTGCCGGAGCTCGAGCGGCTGCTCGGGCTCCAGCTGCGCTAGCGCGTCGACGCGTACGTCAGGTCGTCCACCAGGAAACCCTGGCCGAAGTTCGGCGGAGTGGGCGCGCCGCTCTCACGGAAGAGCACCTTGTCCACCGTCGGCACCTGGTTGCCGTTCCCCAGCTGCTCGGGGTCGTAGCGGTAGTAGTCCTCCCAGGTGGTGCCGTTGGCCTCGAGGCGGCCGTCGATCCAGACCTTGACCTTGTCGTTGTGCGGTCCCGGCTTGAAGTCGATCGACATCAGGATCAGGTGCGCCACGCCGCGCTTCATCGTGGCGATGTCCGTCTCGTTGAAGTTCGCCACGGTGCCGAGCGGGCCGTGATCGGTCACGTCGTCGAAGAAGACGTGCACGCCGTCGGCCTGGTCCTCGAAGCGCAGGTAGCTCACGCGCGAGCCATCACCCTGGTCGGGGCTCACGGACATGTGCAGCCCCGGCTGCTGGGTGGTCTGAGTGGTGGTCACGAGGAAGCCCATGTCGAACGACTTGTTCGACACCGACTCACCCGCCGGATTTGCGAGCCCAGGCGAGAAGGTCTGGTCGCCGAAGCTGCCGCTCGTCACGGCGTCGGACACGCGCAGCGCCTGCTGTCCGAACAGAATGCTGGGCCGGGCGCCCGGGAAGCCCGCGGTCGAAGCGACCGCCACGTCATACGGGCCGGTCTTCGACCAGCCCTGCTGACCATTGATGTCACCCGTGCTGTAAGCCGGGGATTCGAACGTAATGGGGCCGACGAGATCGGCCGAGGCGGCAGGCGCGAATACTGCGGCGGTAACCGCAGCGAGCAGCGCCGCCGCTCCGAAGAAACGACGCACTTAGATCCTCCTAGATCACACTCGGAGCCGGGCCAGCGGCTCCCCGTCCGAGCGACGCTATATCGGATGGCGCGAGCGCGCCAGTCAGATACCTAACTCTCGAGCGTCGCGTTCAGCACGAACTCGACGTTGCCCTTGAGAGCGCCGGAGACCGGGCAGCCTTCCTTCGCCCCGTTCGCGATCTCCTGGAACTGCGCCTCGTCGATGCCCGGCACGCGGGCGTTCACCGTCAGCTCGGAGGTGGTGATCTTCGGGCCCTCGTCGGTGTCGAAGGTCACCTCGGCGCTCACCTCAACGCGATCGGCCGTGTGACCCGCCTCCGCCAGCCCATGCGAGAACGCCATCGCGAAGCAGGACGCATGTGCCGCGGCGATCAGCTCCTCCGGACTCGTCTTACCGGCGGAACGAGCGGTGCGCGACGCCCAGGTCACCTCCTGCTCGCCGAACGCCCCGCTGTCGGGGGCAACGCGGCCGCCGCCGTGGGCCAGATCGCCCTCCCAGACCGCCTTCGCCTTGCTCCTCGCACGTGGCATCTGACTACCTCCTGGAACGCCGCTTGCGGCCGTACAACAACACGAGCGCGCGCTCGAGCAGCTTGGCCTTCTTTGGCGAGTTCGGATACATGGTGGGCTCCTTGCTCGGCGCGAAGCGCGTGAGCAGGAGCGTGTGCGGCTGCGTGTACTTGCGAATGCCCGCGGCGCTGTGCCGCGTGCCCATCCCGGACGCCTTCATGCCGGCGAACGGCGCCTCCTGCGCGAGGTAGTTCATCAGCGCGTCGTTCACGCAGGTGGCGCCGGCCTCGATCTGCCGCGCCACCCGCTCGCCCTTCTCCATGTCCTTGGTGAAGACGCTGGAGTTGAGGCCGTACGCCGAGTCGTTGGCCATCCGGATGGCCTCCTCCTCGTCGCGCACCTTCATGATGGGCAGCGTCGGGCCGAACGTCTCCTCGGTCATCACGTCCATCGAGTGGTCCACGTCCACGAGCACGGTGGGCTCATAGAAGCGGCCGGGGCCGGGGCCGCGCTTCCCGCCTGTCAGCGCGCGGGCGCCTTTGGCGATCGCGTCGTTCACGTGCGCCTCGATCTTGTCGAGCTGTGGCGGGAACGTCACCGCGCCGACGTCGATCGCGCCCGGCGCGCCGGGCGGGCCCTGGCGCAGAGCCTTGACCTTCGTCACCACCTTGTCGACGAACTCGTCGTAAGCCGGCTCCTCGACATACACGCGCTCCACGGAGATGCAGATCTGGCCGCTGTTCGACATGGCCCACTGCACGGCGGTGTTGGCCGCGCGCTCGAGGTCGGCGTCGCGCAGCACCACCATCGGGTCCTTGCCGCCCAGCTCGAGCGACACCGGTGTGAGCGTCTCCGCCGCGCGTGCCAGCACCTTCTTGCCGGTGGCGGTCGAGCCGGTGAACATGATCATGTCGGCGTGGTCCACCAGCGCCGCGCCGGTCTCGCCGCGGCCTGTGGCCACCAGGAAAGCGTCCGGTGTGCCGCCCACAGCGCGGAAGCCCTCCTCCATCAGAAGCGAGGTGAGCGGCGTCACGTCGCTCGGCTTGAGCACCACGCTGTTGCCGGCCACCAGCGCTGGCAGCGCGTCGCCGAAGTTGTTGCTCAGCGGGTAGTTCCAGGGCCCGATCACGCCCACCACGCCGTAGGGCCGGTGGCGCACGATCACCTTCTTGCCGAGCAGCAGCGGCGAGTGCGTGCGCACCCGCTCGTCGCCCAGGTACTTCGGTCCCTGCTTGGCCCAGAAGCCGAGCGAGTCGCACAGGTAGAAGATCTCGGTGAGCATGGCCTCGTCGGCCGGCTTGCCGTTCTCCTCGACGATCGTCTGGGCCACGCGCTCGCGGTTGTCCACGACCCACTTGCGCAGGTCGTACATCACATCGGCGCGGCCGTCGAAGCCGAGCCCGGCCCACGTGGGCTGCGCGGCGCGGCCGCGATCCACGAGCGCCTTGACCTGCGCCGAATCCATATCCGGCACGCTGGCGATCGTCTCCCCGGTGGCGGGGTTCTCGACGGCTATCTGCGCGCGTTCGGCGGCGGCGTCACCGCCGTTTCCGAGCTGATCCGGCTTGGCTTCGACCGTCGACATGCGCCCTCCTCGCTAGTGGCTGCGGCGAGGAGAACTGTACTTGCAGCTAGCTGTAGACGAAGACCCCGCCGGCGCAGTCGTGACCGGACAGGTGCGTGCCCACGAAGGCGTTGCCGTGGACCACCGCCCCGCTGGGCGCGAGCGCGGTGAACAGGCCGCCGTCGCCGTCGAAGTTCGGCTCGTCCGGCACGGTCTTCGGGTTGGTGGACGTGCTCCTGTCGGTGAGCGGGAACTGTGTGTTCACCGGGAACTCCGCCGCCTGCGAGGTGCTCGAGCTCTCGATCGCCGTCTTGTCCTCGGTCGAGATCAGGTCGACCTCGCCGACCACCGACCCCTCGGCCGGCGACGCGTTGTTCACGCCCGCGCGACAGAACAGCGAGAACGTGAACGGCCCGACCGTCAGCAGGTTCACGCGCTGGCCGACGGTCGCGTACACCACGCCGGTCTTCTTGTAGCCATCGAAGGTCGTCGCGCCGTTGCTGCGCGAGGCATTGTTCGAGTTCTTCGCGAACGCCACGTGCAGGCGTGGCGCGAGCTTGCGGATGCGCTTGTCGATCGAGCGGTTCAGGCTGGCCTTAGCCGCCGTGGTCTTCGGTTCGGGCGATCCCCCACCCGACGTGGCGGCGATTGCGGTGCCGCCGATGGCGGCGGCCAGCAGCAGTGAGGAAGCGATCACCGCGGGACCGCGTCCGCCTTTGAACAGTCGGGACATGGGGAGACCTCCGTGGGGTAATCGCCAGGAAGGTCTAAGGGTAGGGCGGTGTCAGGCGGAGGTGCCGTCGAGCTCGATGCGCTCGATGGTGCACGCCTCAACTGGACGGTCGCGCGCGTCGGTGGGCTGGCCCTCGATCGCGTCGACCGTGTCCATCCCGTCCGTCACCTGACCGAACACGGTGTGCTTGCCGTCGAGCCAGGGAGCCTCGGCGGTGGTGACGATGAAGAACTGCGAGCCGTTCGTGTTCGGCCCGGCGTTGGCCATGGCCAGCGCGCCGCGGACGATCTTGTGGTCGTTGAACTCGTCCTCGAACGTGTAGCCCGGGCCGCCAGTGCCGGTGCCCGTGGGGTCGCCGCCCTGGACCATGAAGTCGCGGATCACGCGGTGGAAGATCACGCCGTCGTAGAAGCCGTCGGCCGCCAGCTTGCGGAAGTTCTCCACGGTCTTCGGCGCGTCGGCGTCGAACAGCTCGATCTGTATCGCGCCGTGGTTGGTGTGCATCGTTGCCTGACTCATCGCTTGGCTACCTCCAACCGGAGCGTGGCGCCCCGGACCGCTCGACCGGAAACTTTGTCTATCACTTCGTCCGCGCGCTTCGCGGGCACCTCCACGAAGCTGAAGCGCTCCAGCACGCGGACGTTCCTGATGTCCTCCCCCTCGAGGTGCGAGTTGTCCACGATCGCGCCGATCACGTCCGCGGGCTCGAGCCCCTGCGACCTTCCTCCCGACACGATCAGCTTCACCAGCGGGCCGTCCACCGGGCGCCGCGGCTTGGTGTGACGCGGCCGCCGCGTCTCGATCTCTTCGATCTCCTCGACCGCCACCACGGGGCGCGGACGCTCCGGCTCGGCGCCGGCGCCGGCGGACCACTTCGCGATCTTCGTCTTCGCGTGCTTCTCGATCGCCTCGAGATCGTGCTTCTGCCGCGGCGTGATCAGCGTGATCGCCCGGCCGGAACGACCGACCCGCCCGGTGCGCCCGATGCGGTGCACGTAGACGTCCGGCGAGTTCGGGATGTCGTAGTTGATCACGTGAGTGACGCCCGAGATGTCGAGCCCGCGGGCGGCCACGTCGGTGGCCACCAAGAGCTGCTCGCGCCCGCCCTTGAACGCGATCATCACGCCGTCGCGCGAGCCCTGTGACATGTCGCCGTGCAGGGCCTTCACTCGGATGCCGCGCCCATTCAGCGCGTGCGACAGCCGGTCGACCCCGATCTTCGTGCGGGCGAAGATGATCGCCTGCTCGGGGCGCTCGGCGGTGAGGACCCGCGCAAGCGCGTCGGGCTTCTCGCGGTCGCCGACCTCGAGGTAGAACTGCTCGACCGTGTCGATCGTGAGCTGCGCGGCGCGCACCTTGATCGTGACCGGGTCGAACATGCGCTTCTCGGCGAGGCGCTTGATCTCGGGCGGCATCGTGGCGCTGAACAGGGCGGTCTGGCGGCCGCTCGGGCAGCGCGACAAGATCGTCTCGACGTCCTCGAGGAAGCCGAGGTCCAGCATCTCGTCGGCCTCGTCGAGGATCACGTAGCGGGTGTCGTTGAGCACCAGCTCGTGGCGGTTCATCAGGTCCATCACCCGTCCGACCGTGCCCACCACCACCTGTCCGCCCTGCTTGAGCTGTGCCACCTGGTTGCGGATAGGCGCGCCGCCGAACACGGCCACCACCTGGATGCCGCGGCGCTGGCCGTAGGCGCGCAGCGCCTGGGTCACCTGGATGCACAGCTCGCGTGTTGGCGTGAGCACGAGCGCCTGCACCTCGTCCACCTCGGGATCGATGTACTCGAGCAGCGGCAGCCCGAACGCCGCGGTCTTGCCCGTGCCGGTCTGCGCCTGGCCGATCACGTCGTGGCCGGAAAGCAGCTCGGGGATCGCCTGTTCCTGGATAGGAGTGGGCGATTCGTACCCGAGGTGGTCGAGCGCCTCGAGCAGGGGCTTAGACAGGCCCAGTTCGGCAAAGGTGGCCATGGCGTCCTTGAGCGTAGTGACTTAGCTGCTCGGGTCGAGCAGAAGCTTCCCGCTGGTCCTCCGTGCCTGCAGGTCCTCGTGGGCGCGCGCCACGTCCGAGAGTCCGTAGGTCTCTCCCATCAGCGGCTTCAGCTGCCCCTGCGCCGCCCGCTGGAAGAGGTCCTCGAGCGGCCCGCGCATCATGTCCTCGCGTCCGAGGCAGTGCATCAGCCAGAAGCCGACGACGGCCTGGCTCTTGCGCATCAGGCTTCCGCTGGCCACGGTGTTCTGCTCGCGGCTGGCGATGCCGTAGGCCACGAGCCGGCCGAAGGGGGCGAGCGCGGACAGGCATTCGTCGAACACCTTGCCGCCTGCCATCTCCAGCACCACGTCCACCTTCTTGCCGCCATTGGCCTCGATGAGCTGCTCGCCGAGGTTCTCGGCGTTGGGGTCGAGCGCGGCGTCGGCGCCCAGCTCGAGCGCCTGCCGGCGCTTGTCCTCCGAGCTCGCGGTGGCGATCACGCGGCCGGCGCCGAACGGCTTCGCGAGCTGCACCGCCAGGTTGCCCACGCCGCCCGAGGCTGCGATCACGACGACCGTCTCTCCTTCGGCGAGCTTGGCCGAGGTCTTGTAGAGATGCCAGGCGGTCAGGCCCTGGATGACGAGCGCAAGGGCGACCGCGTCATCGAGTCCGTCCGGGATGGGGAAGCTGCTGGCAGCCGAGGCGACGGCGTACTCGGCATAGCCGCCGCTGCCGACCAGTGAAACCACGCGCTGCCCCGGCTGGAACTCGTCCCAGCCCTTCTCGACCGTGCCCGCCACCTCCGCGCCGGGTACCAGTGGCAGCTCGAACTTCGCGAGGTAGTCGTTCTGGCGCTGGTGGGTGTCAGCGAAGTTGATCCCCGCGCGCGAGACCTTCACCAGCAGCTCGCCGGCATCCGGCTCGGGCGTGGGCAGCTCGGCGACCTTCAGTACCTCTGGGCCGCCGAACTCCTCGATCTGGCAGGCGCGCATGCGACCGGGAGCTTATGCTTCCCGGCTCGTTATGAGCCTCGTGGTGGTTGGATCGATCGCGTTCGACGCGGTGAAGACGCCCTTCGGCGAGCGCGAGCGCATGCTCGGCGGCTCCGCCGTGCACTTCTCTTTGGCGGCGTCTTTCTTCACAGACGTGCGCGTGGTCGGGCCGGTCGGCGACGACTTCGGCGACTCCGAGTACGAGGTGCTGCACGGCCGCGGGGTGAACACCGACGACATCGAGCGCGTGCCCGGCGGGGAGACCTTCTTCTGGCAGGGGCACTACGAGTTCGACCTGAACACCGCGCATACGGACGACACGCAGCTCGGCGTGTTCGGCGACTTCGAGCCGAAGCTCTCGGACGCCTCCCGCGCGGCCGGCACGCTGTTCCTGGCGAACATCCAGCCGGATCTGCAGCGGCGGGTGCGCGAGCAATGCGACGGAGCTCAGCTGGTGGGTCTCGACTCGATGAACCTCTGGATCGAGACCACGCGCGACTCGCTGATCCAGACGATCGGCGGCGTGGACCTCGTGTTCATGAACGACGCCGAGGTGCGGATGCTCACCGAGGAGCCGAACCTGGTGCGCGCGGCGCGGCAAGTGATCGGGATGGGACCGCGCGCGGTGGTCGCGAAGCAGGGCGAGTACGGCGCGGCGCTGTTCAGCTCGGAGAGCTTCTTCGCGCTGCCCGCCTACCCGCTCGAGACGGTCATTGACCCAACCGGCGCGGGGGATTCTTTTGCCGGCGGCTTCCTGGGCTACCTGGACTCACAGGGTCCCGACGCCGCCTCCGACGAGGCCGAGCTGCGCCGCGCGATGACCTATGGCTCGGTGCTGGCCTCCTTCAATGTGGAGGAGTTCGGCACGGAGCGCGTGCGCCGCCTGACCCGCGAGGAGATCGACGAGCGCTTCGCGGAGTTCAAGGCGATGACGACGTTCGAGGAAGTTCGGACGGCGTAGCCGCTGCCGCATTCCGTCCGGCTGTGCGGGATTGGTGTTGCATAACACCCTCAATCCCGCACAGCGGAGAAAGCCACCCCCGATCCACCCCTCATCGCTGCCTTTCCAGGCGCCAAACCGCGCCCCAGCCGACAAAGCCCAGAACTGAACGCAGCACCCGCTCGGGTGTTACCCCCTTGCAACGACGGGTACGATCCTTGTCGTGTCAGGTGGAGCGTGGATGTTCGTGTGGATGATGCTCGCCCTGAAGATTCCGATCGCGGGGCTGCTGTACATCGTGTGGTGGTCGGTGCGCCAAACCCCTGAGCCGACGCACGACGACAACGGCGGTGGCAGCGACCGCCATCCGCGGCACCCGAGCCCCCGCCGGCCGCGTCCGCGGCCACCACGCCGCGGCCCGCACGCCGATCCGCCGCCGCGTTCGCCGTCGCGCATGCGCATCCAGGGCAAGCGCCTCTCGCCGTCGCACGACTGAGCACTGTTGTACGCTCGCGAGCGGTGAACTTCTTCTTCGTCTTCGGTCCGCTCGCCGTCGCCTGGGCGGTGATCATCTCCCTGCTCGGACTGACCCGAAAGGACTTTCCGGGGAAGGCGCTGCCCCTGGTGGCGCTGGTCTCCGTGGTCCTCTTCGCGACCGGCATCGTCTCCGCCGCCGTCGGCTCGAAGCACAAGGTCGGCGAGCGTCACGGGCCGCCTGAGGGCACGCCCGTCGCCGGTCACAAGAACGCCTGAGCCACCCCATGGGCAAGCCTTGCGCTTGCCCTTGTCACAATCTGGGAAGTAGAGCTTCAGACCGAGGAGACGGGCAATGGCGGACGAGCAGACACAGGACCAAAGCGGCGACGGCAACGTAGCCACCGCACAGCAGTCCTTGTCGGTGACCGACAACCGCACCGGCAGGACGTACGAGCTCGAGATCAAGAACGAGACCATCCGCGCGATGGACCTCCGTCAGATCAAGGTGAACGAGGACGACTTTGGCCTGATGGCCTACGACCCCGCGTTCACGAACACCGCCGCGTGTTCGAGCGAGATCACCTACATCGACGGCGACGCCGGGGTGCTCGAGTACCGCGGCTACACGATCGAGGACCTGTGTGAGAACGCCACCTACCTCGAGGTCGCCTACCTCCTGATCAACGGCGAGCTGCCCTCCCGGCAGCAGCTGGACGATTGGGTGTTCGAGATCACCCACCACACCTACGTCCACGAGAACATCAAGAAGTTCGTGGAGGGCTTCCGCTACGACGCCCACCCGATGGGGATGC
>C688J35102_120989755_pt1 | contig 13432 bp, 15 predicted proteins | sample HopSoiMetagenom2_FD_35102 | JGI IMG/M metagenome (IMG submission 35102)
GCGAAATCGTGCACGTCACATGAGTGCCCGCGGCAGGATTCGAACCTGCGCGACCTCTTTAGGAGGCAGGCCCCCCCGGTGTCCAGCGCGGTCGCGAGCACACTCCCCTGCCCGAATCGTCGTCTCTGCGGTCTCTGGGGCCGCCGGTAGGACGCAAATCCGTCCCATGAACCGCTCCACAGACGATCAGACTCTCCGCCCCGGGTCACGGTGAACCACGGCGGGCTGCCAGCCGAACGCTGCTACCCGGGATTCCATCCGTTATCCCGGGTAACACCGGGGTGGTTGAGAGCCGGCAGCAGCAGCCGGCGCCGGCACCTCATCGGGTCCGTAAACACGCACCTTCACGGCCGCATGCGCCGGACGGGGGCTCGACCTGATCCTCGACTGACTCGAAAAGTCGCTCATCCCTCCCGCATGAGATCCACCACCGTCTGGTTCAACCTCCGCGAGCGCGGTCGAGCCCCCCGCTCAGCCGGCCGCCGGGACGAACTCCAGGATCCGGGCGAGGGGTCGGAAGCCGGCGGCCGCATAGACTCCTTCTCCGATCGGGGTCGACTGCAGGCTGGCCGTCCGGCAGCCGCGGGCCTGCGCGTCGCGGAGCTGGGCGAGGGTGACGGCCGTCCCCAGCCCCCGGCGCCGGAACCGTTCGGCGGTGCCGACGTTGTAGATTCCGCAGTCGCCGTCGACGTCGTAGGCGATGGCGGCGGCCGCGATCTCGCCGTCCACCCGCGCCACCAGCACGTGGAAGGCGGCGTGGTCCGCCGCGGCCAGGAAGTCCGGCGCCAGGCCCTGGCTGGCAAGGTACTGCGGCCAGTCCGCCGGGCTCGTCCCGAGCTCGGGACGGGGCAGCCGGACGCCGCTCAGTGACATGCCCATCGCCAGGGTGGTGGCGTCCAGCGTGTACCCCCGCCCCTCGAGATTGGTCCGCATGGCGGCGTCCCTCTGGTCCACCCAGGCTGCGAAGTGCCGGACACCGGACGCCGCGTAGGTGGCTTCCATCGCGTCCACGGCTTGCTCGCGGCAGGCGCCGTCCCGGTCGCGCTCGAGTACCGCGTTGTTGTAGACGGCCCGCTCGGGGTCGTGGGGGAACACGGCGACGGCGACGCCGGGCAGCCGCCGGACCGCCGCGCCGACACAGGCGCGCGCGTACTCGTCGAACGAGGCGAGCAGGGTGCGGGTGCCGAGCCGGTGGAGATCGTCGTCCTGGATGCTCATGGTGCTCCTTTGCTCGATACGCCGACGTCCCGGGGACAGCGGCCCGGAACGCGGCCGCAGTGGCAGTCCCGGGCCGGCTCGTTTCGTTACAGCAGGACCCACGCTCAGCTCACCCTCCGGCCGCGGGGGCGGACTCGGCATCGAGCGGGACGTCCGCGGCACCTCTCCTGTCCCGCCTGTCCGGCGACACGCACGTCTGCGGGACTCATCACCCGTACGGTCTTACGGGGGGCCAGGCAGCGCACGGGGCTCCGGTCTGGGCATTTGGTCGACGATGGCTCGCTATCCGGGTGCCCGTGCGGAGCGGGGAGTACTAGGTGAGCTGCATGAGATTCGACCCTAGGGTGGCCCAGCACGAGTGCGCCTTGCAGCTAACCCGGGCACGGGCACCGATGGCTTGGCTTCTCCGCCGGGAACGGTGCGCGAGGCCAACGCGACGGCGACGACGGCAGCGCCGAGTGTGGTCGTCACGGCGACGAGGGTGAAGCTCGCCGAGGTCGACCCGGTGCGCTGTGCGAGGAGTCCGGCGGCCAGGAAGCCGAGCGGAGCCGGCAGCGAGATGGCGATCGTCACGGACGTCATCACGTGCGCGCGCAGTGCGGGCGGCGTCTGGGTGGTCAGGGCGCTGAAGAACCGCGGGAAGAACACGCCCGCGCAGACACCGGTGGTGGCGACGATGACCGCCACCGCCCACAGCGGAAGCGGCGCCGGCAGCGCCCAGGTCGCCGGCGCGAGCACGCACACGGCGACGATCGAGGTGCGCGCCCCGGTTCCCCGCGCCCGGCTGGACAGCAGCCCGCCGACGACGGAACCGAGGCCGTACGACGCCAGCAACCACCCGGCCACGGCCGGCCCGCCATGGTGGAGGGCGAGCACCGGCAGTGTCGCGACGAGCGCGGTGAATCCGACGTTGATCGCCGCGACACCGACCACCAGCCGACGCAAGCCCGTGCGGCCGGCGATGAGACGCAAGCCCGTGAAGAGGCCGCCCTCGCCGCTACCGTCAGGCGGGACCCCTGCGGGGCGGACCAGCACGGCGACGAGGAGGAACGCCGCCAGATACGACAGGGCGTCGACGACCAGGACGCGTTGAGGACCCAGAAGTGCGATCAGGATCCCGCCCAGGGCCGGCCCGGCGAAGCTGGCGGTCTCGTTCACCGCCCCCATCAGGCCGCTCACCCGGGTCAGCCGCAGCTCGTCGTCCTCCACCAGCCCTGCCATCAGGATCCGCTGCGAGGAGCTGTACGCCGGGAAGAAACCACCCACCGTGAAGGCCACGGTGAGGATCACGGGAAAGGACAGCCACCCGAGCCAGAACAGCAGCGGGATCACGCCGATCAGCGCGGCCCGCGCCAGGTCGGCCGCGAGCATCAGCCGTCGTGGGCCCCACGCCCCCGCGACCCTGGCGCCGAACAGCCCCAGGACCGTCAACCCGGCGTACTCGGCCGCCAGTGCCAGGCCCATCTTCCCGGGCGAGCCGGTGGAGACCAGGACGAACCACGGCAACGCCACCGCGGTCATCTCCGTGCCCGCGGTCGAGACCGCGTCCGCGGCGAGCAGGCCCGTCAGCGACCGGGTGACCGGAGCCGGTGAGGACCCCTGATCGCCGGGCACGGCCGGGCCGGCGGAGGGGCCGAGAACCGTCACGACCCCTCCTCGCGGCGCCGCGTCGACTCGTGCCGATCCCGGCGGGTACACCGCGGCGCGCTGCTCGTGCAGCGCTCGGTGCACAGTCCCCGCTGCGCCGACCACGTTACGCCCGGGCGCCGGGGGGCCCGGCGGCACGAGGATGAACCCATCAGCATCATGGTCGCCCTGCCCTCACGGTGGGCGTAGCCGGCTTGGCTGCCTGCCGGTCGAGCCAGGTGCCGACGTCGGTGACGCTGCGGTCGATGACGCCGAGATGGTCCGCTCCGGTGACGGTGCCGGTGGTCACCTGTGGGGCGTTCCTGGCCCAGGTGAGCACCTTCGACGCGTCGAGGACCTCGTCGTCAGAGCCGATCCAGACACCCACCGGCTTGTGCGTGCCGGCGAGGATCGTCGCGCTGTCGGCGGCGTTCTGGGCGATGGCCATCGTGGTGGTGTACCGGCTGACCAGCCCGGCCCGGTTGATCTCCTCCTGCGTGTAGGCGAAGCTCACCGCATAGGTGTGGGCATCGAGCAGGCCGCTGGTGACGACGTCGACGATCAGGGGCCGGTGGCTGATGGTCGCGAAGTTCGACCCGTCGGACTGCACTTCCGTGCCGGAGTGCAGCCCGAAGTCGGGCGCGAGGTAGACATAGCCGGCGATCTCGTGGTCGATCCGGTTCTCGCTGTTGAGCACCAAGCCGGCCCCGGCCGAGTGCCCGCCGACGTACTCCGGCAACTGCGGGTGGGTGTGCTTGACGAAGTCGACCGCGGTCTGCGTGTCGGCGAACATTTGGTCCTGGCTGGGGGCGTCGCCCCGGGGGCCGCCGGACTTGCCGTGGCCGCGCATGTCGAACAGGTACGTGGCGACGTGGTACTGCTCGGCGACGTGCTTGCTGAAGTCGAGGTAGCCGGCCCCGGCGTTCGCGCCCGAGCCGTGGTAGAAGACGAGCGCCGCGACCGGGTTGGTCGGGACGTCGGCGAAGTAGGCCAGTTGGGTGCCGTCGGTCGCCGTGACGTATCCGGTCGGCTCGGGCTCCGGCGGTGACGTCCGACTCTGGTCGTCCTTCAGCGCCGCAACGTTCGCTGAGGCCGGTAGGTTCGCCGGCACCAGCGCGACTGCCAGCGCCGCACCGGTGACGACCACCAGCAGGCCGGCGGTGATCGGCACCGCCTTGCTCGGCTTCTGTGCCTGCGTGCAGCGCGCGACCAGCCAGAGTGCGACGATCGGCAGCGCGATCGCGAGCAGGATGGCCGGCGAGTGCAGCAGGGCGAACTGGGCCAGCCATGCGGCCACGAGGGTCGCGGCGATCGCCGCGGTGAGCGCGACCGTCGCCGGACCCGGGCGACGCATCCAGGCGACGATGGCCCAGGTCAGCAGACCGATAACAATGAGCGCGACGCCGACCGGCTTGACCGCGGGGCGGGCGTCCGGGCCGAGCTCGATCAATCCGTTCACGACGGAGGCGAATCCGGACAGGGTGAGAAGGACTCGAGCGCGAGTGATGCGGTGCATGCTCTGGGCTCGGTCTCGACCTTGTCGGACAGGTCGGAGCCGAGGCCGCGGTCGCGGATGCAGGTCGGGCAGGAATCGAGCCTGCGCGTGGTCAGTCGAGGTCATTTTCTCGTCCTTGTGATCGAGGAGGGCAGGCGGCAGTCGGGCCGGCGGTGGACAGGCCCGCGACGTCGATGCCGAGAGAGCGCCTCACGACGCACATCTGCTGTCTCTGCCACGCCTCGATGACGTAATCGGTGAGGCTCATTTCTCGTCCTTGCGATCGAGTAAAGCCAGGGCCTGGTCGCACCAGGCGATGGACATGGCCACGAAGTCGAGGCCGAAGGAACGGACGAGACCGGGCCCCACGAGGCCGGTCTCGATGTCAGGGCCGCCGCGCTCGGCGCCGGGGACGACGGCCTCGAGCGCCTGCTGCAGCGCGACCAGGCGGGCGCGCCGCTGTTCGAGCAGCTCCCGCGCGGCGTCGAGGCCGACCTGGTCGACGAACAGGAGCTTCATCAACCCCTCGTCGCGCAGCACGGTCGCCGCCGACGGCTCGCGCAGCCACGCGTGCAGAGCCTCCCGGCCGACGTCGGTCAGCTGCCAGCGCTGCCGGGACTTCGGCCCCTCGGCGTCGCCCGCCGGCTCGATGAGCCCGCGCTCGTGCAGGTCATGGAGCTGGGGGTACAGCTGGCCGTCGTTGACGCCCCAGACCAGTCCGGCGGAGCGCCGGGCGGCGGCGCGGATCTCGTAGCCGCTTCGTGGCTGGAGCGAGAGGAAGCCGAGGATCGCCCGGGCCGTGGGTGTGAGCGCTGCTGTGGGTGGCACGCCTCAAGGATACCTCTGGCAGAGGTACCGCCACTCCTGACAGACGTCACGACTTTGGCAGCGAGGCGCCGCGCGAAACCTTTGCGCCCATCCCCATGGCTGGCGGCTCGGACAGGCCAGGGGGGGCCAGGGCCAGGCGGACCGAAACCGATTCGTCGAGGGCGGCTGCCAGTCCGGCAACCGGAACCGCTGACGCTACTGGGCCCACGGGGGGCCGGATGCGCTCTCCGTTCGCGGCGACGGCGTCGATGCCGTGAGACGTCGTCCCTGATGCATACAAGGCAGTGGGAGGGAAAGCGCAGGTCAGAAGCGCCGCGGTGAGCTACCCGGGACACCAAAGACGGTTATCCCGGGTAGCAGGTGGAGCGGCCAGGCCTGTAAGAGGGGCGCGCGCCGGAGGACGCCGGCAGGGGCTGTGCCCCTTCTCCGTACTCGCCTTCGCCGTCACGACGCTCGTCGAGTAGGCGCGTGAGGTTGAACGCCGTCGACGGCGCCAAGTCTTGGTGATCGGTGGCGATGGCGCTCCGGTAGGCGGCCTCTGCGCCAACCCGGTCACCCCGCTCCGGCAGCAGGCTCCCGAGGCTGTGTCGTCCGTGGATCAGCGTGCCGGGCGAGGTGGTCGCGGACGCCATCCAACTCCTCGACCCACCACGCGAGACCCTGTCCCCTGAGCTCGGCTGGCGCCACCTCCCGCCATCGGCGACGCGGGCAACGATTCGAGCCGATCTGTCATGAAACCGCACGTGGAGCGAAAACCTCGTCATCGGCGTCCCTGTCGTCGCGGTAGGACTCCAGTTCGTCCCACGAACCACTCCACGACGAGCACGGTCACCGACCGGTCGCCTGGCACTTTGCGGACTGCCGCGAAGGGCAGCAACGAGGCAAAGGAAAGGAGACGTCAACGGAGGGCCGAGGCCCACTCGAGCATCCGGTCGACGAGCCCACGAGCATCGTTCGGTCGCAGACCGTAGGCGGTGAACTCGGCCAACGGCAGGCGTTGGACGGTAGTCAGTGCGTCGGCGAAGTGAGCCCGCTCGAACCCCGGGTCGTGAGCTTCGGCGAGCCTCGAGGAGTTCCTCGTGACTGTATGCCTGGCTGCGCAGGGCGGCATCGACGTCGATGTAGTCGCGGGCCTGGCCACGTGAGTACAGGGCGCACACCTTGTTGGCGACAGCGTCGTCGCGAGCCAGGACGGGGCCGATGTCCAGGACGGTGGGTGGGTACTGCCGCCAGTCGATGCCGAGCTCGACTTTCGAGTCCCGGTCGGATGATGGGTCATGGACTGTCAGCCGCGCGAAGGCGTCGTTCTCGACAAGCAGCTCGACGTCCAGACCAGCGGCCCCATACGCCGCGATCGCGGTGCGGACCGCCTCTGGGAACGTCTGCTCGGCCGCCACCGTGGTGAACATGTCGACGTCTTCGGAGGGCCGCTCGAGCAAACCGTGAGCCTGAACGGCGTATCCGCCGGCGAGTGCGAAGCCATAGCGTGCGAGCGCGGCGAGGCCGACGTGGGCAAGGCGTTCGTGTGGAAGGAGTCCACCAGCTGTGGCCGGCTCAGGCCGCGCTGGTGAGGTCGGCGAACCGGTGTTCCCAGGCGCGCCGAACGGCGGCGGGCAGGAACAGCCGCCCCCAGCACATGCGGAGAAGTTCCTCGTTGAGCAGAGCCGTCACGGTGTCCGCGTCCGTCGCCTCGACCAAGACTCGCTCGTAGAACACGGTGCGGTCCGCGTCGTCGTCCAGGTCGTACTCGGTGCGGCCGGTCCAAGCCAGCGCTGGAGGCAACCGGACGAAGCCGCCGGCCGGTCCCGCGAGCTCCGCCAGCGAGCCGGGGACGACGTATGTTCGCCGTTCGGCGTAGCCGACTCTGTCCACGACAGCCAGTATGGCGGGGGGTGGGGCGTCTGACCCTGAAGCGCCGGTCGGACGCTCCAGGTGGCGTATGGACGATTCAGGGCGAGCAGCATGCAGGCGCTACAGCCGCACGCTCTAACGTGCATGGGGAGGGCGCGTCGGCGGGTCAGGTCACGGTGCGCAGCGGCGGCTCCGTGGTAAGCAGCTCAAGAACCCACAGCTTCCTGAGCCAGCCGGTTTCCCGAGAGGAGTACCTCGAGGGCGCGAGTGCGCAGCGGAGCCGGCAACCAGTTCACCGCAGCTCGTACCTTGTCCGCGCCTGCCGCCTGTCCGCCGATGCGGGACGGCCGTGGTCCACGAGTAGGTGGTACAGCCGTCGTGCCGGAACCAGCGGCGGCAGCCCGAGCTCTCGGGCGAGCGTCGCCTGGGCTCCGCCGAGGGTACCGGTGACCATGACGATCTCCCACGGGGTTGAGGTGGCCGGGGGGGCGGCTTCATGCCCTCGCGCACCACCGCCGATCGGCGTGGGGGACGCCGACGGTCGGGATTGTCAGGTCGGCCTTCCCACAGGCGCTCTAGGTCAGCGTCCAGGCGGAGCGCCGCCAGGGCGGTGCCGCTGCGGGGGTCCCAAACGCGCAGCGCGGCCGGCTCCTCGGCGACCGCGAGCTGGGTCCCGTCCGGGGCGGCGGCATCGCTCCGATGATGCCCTCGTGGCCGGTGAGGGTGTGCCGGGGTGCGCCTGTGCCGACGTCCCAGATCACGACGCTGCCGCGTCCGGCGTCGGCGACGGCCAGCCAGGTTCCGTCGGGGGCGGCGGCGATCGCCATCACCGGGCCGGCGTGACCGGTGAGTGCGTGTCGCAGCTCACCGCTGGCGACGTCCCACACCCGGACCGTGGGATGGTCGCCGATGTCGGCGGTGGCCAGCCGGCTGCCGTCCGGCGCGACGGCCATCTGCCACACCCTCTGGGTGTGACCGGTGAGCGTGCGTCGGAGGGCACCGGTCGTCGGATCCCAGACGTTGATCATGCCCTCCAGGCCAGCGATGGCGAGCCAGGACCCGTCCGGGGCGGCCGCCATCACCGCCGTCACCATGACGTCCCCAGGCCCGGCCGTGACCTCCCCGGGGTGTCTAGTGACGGTGTGTCGGCAGGTGCCGGTGGCGGGATCCCAGATCCGGATCGTCGATTGGTCCTGGCTGGAGGTGGCCAGCCACGACGCGTTCGGGGCGATGACCCGGACGTGGCCTAGCTGGCCGGTGATGCTGTGAAGGACGTCGCCGCTGACCGGGTCCAGGATCCGCGCCGCCTGAGAGTACTCATTGGCGGCCAGACAGGACCGGTCCGCGGGGGCGGTCAGCGTCAGCATCGCGCGGGACGCGCGGATGGTGGTGAACTGTCGCGGCGGTCGGGTGGCGTCGTCCCAGATCTGCACCGTGCCGTCGGAGCCGAGCCCGGTGGCGGCCAGCCAGGACCCGTCCAGGGGCGCGGCCAGGCTGACAAAGCGGTAGGCCGGTGGGGGGATGTGCCGAGCGACGGCGAGGTCCCAGATCTGCACCCTGTGGTTGCCAGCGGTGGCCAGCATCGACCCGTCGGCGCTGACTGCCGCCACCACCGGACCCCACCGGAGGTCGTCGGCTCCCCAACCGGTGGGGCCGGTGAGGCTGCGCCATTGTTCACCGGTTGTCGTGTCCCACAGCCGGATCCAGCCGAAGTTGAAGGTGGCCAGCCAGGCTCCGTCCGGGGCGACGTCGATCACCTGTCCGCAGTGGCCGGGGACGGTGAGCCGCAGCTCTGCAGTGTGCGCGTCCCAGATCCGCACGTTGTCGTCGCGGCCGCCCGTAGCCAGCCAGGACCCGTCCGGGGCGAGCGCGACTTGAACACGCGGGCGGATGCCGAGCCTGGCCGTCGTCGCCGCCTCCCATGGCGACTCGGCCGGGGTGGGCAGGGTGTGGCGGAGGGTTCCTGTGGCCGTGTCCCAGACCCTCACCATCTCGGCATGGGCGGTGTCCGGGTCGATGGTCACCGTCCACGTCCAGTCCGGGGCTGCGGCCTGGACGGTGCCGGCGTGTTTCGCGGTGCTGTGCAGTTGCCGGCCGGTGGCCGGCTCCCAGATCCGGACGGTGCCGTCGTCGTCGCTGGTAGCCAGCCACGGACCGTCTGGTCCCAGCCTGACCAGCGGGCAGGACACCGCGCGCCCGGGCAGAGTCTGGGTCATGCGCGGGCGACGGCCTGTAAGGTCCCAGACCCGCACCGTGGCGTCGTGGCCGGCGGTGGCCAACCAGGAACCGTCGGGCGCGCCGGCCATCGCCCACACCGGCTTGGTGTGACCGATCAGGGTGTGTCTGCGGGTACCGGTGACCGGATCCCACACCCTGACCAGGTCGTCGTTGCCGGCGGTGGCCAGCCAGGACCCGTCGGGGGACGCCGCCATCGCGTGTACCGGCACCTGACCGATGTCCTTCGCGACGACTGCTACCGAGCGATCCGGATCGCGGCGTCGGCGGCCGTTCGGCGGACAGGCGCGTCACTGCTCGTCAAGAGGGGCACGGCGCGGCAGCGTCGCGACAGCGGGGGCGGTGATGCTGGGCCTTGGCTCGCCGGTGGAAACCGCGGCCCGCAGTACTCCCGTGACGGTGCCGGTCTGGCAGTCGGTATCGAAGTCGAGAAAATCCAACTGGATCTCGATCGCGCCGGTGTCGAGGTAAGCCAGCGTTCGGCCCGCGTCGGGGGAGACGCTCAGGTCACGGTCAATCAGGCCGGTGTACCGCTCCATCAGCTGGATTGGGAAGCTGATGGCGCCTAGCCGCTGAACGGCATGCTCCTGGATCCGCCTCGCGCGGATCCGCGTTCCCCTGTCATCGGACGGCTGCTGAGCGACCAGCCGGGCGAGCTTGCGTGCCACCGTGGCCCAGGACCGCTCCGCCCAAGTCGCCTCGGGATAGCCGAAATCGCTTGGCCGCGGCCCGGCGGGATCCAGGTCCGGACGTGATATGCCGTTCGCGTACGGGGCGGTTGAACCCGGTGGATCGATCGGATCCGCTCGGGGGACGGCGGCCGCAGATGCACCGGACAGTACCGCCCCCACCTCCACGGAGAAGTTCGCGATGGGCTCAAAGCCGTCTGGCGCAAATGTTCGGTTGCGGCTGTCGAAGACGCAGTTCGGTCCAAGCCGCACGGGCTGACCGATGATCGGATCGCCGCTGGTGAAGCGCAGGGGTGAGCCGCCGACGGCGGCTTCCACGGCAACGATCGCCACGCTGACCGGCCCGCAGAAGGGTCGCAAAGCCACCGCATCGTGGAAACGGATGATGCGATCGAGCGGCGGCTCATCGGAACGCGAGGGATCCGGACCCTCGACCGCATAGACACCGAAGCTGGACTGCTCGCCCCAGGGATGGTCGTACGGGTCGGGGTCGGTGGCCAGTCGACACTGGAAACGGCCGGCGAAGCGCACAGCCGGATCGCGGATCGCGGTCACGTCGAACCGGGCGAGCACAGCCCCGCCGTGAACGATCTCGACGGCGGTGTCGTTGTGCGCGGCACTAGCGGAAATCGCCGCCACGCGCACCTCTGAGGACGTTCCAGAAACGATGAGCGTGGTGGGAATGATTGCCAGTTCGGCGGCGCTACCGTCGCGGACGCGGCAGGTGACCTCACCCTGGCTTCCATCCGCGGTCCGCACAGTGAGCGTCGCGGTGGCCGTGTGCTCGCTGCCAGGGTCCGAGACGATCAGGAACGTCTCACCGGACGAGGCACCATCGAGCAGGACTTCCAGGGGACCAAGCGGTTGCTCGGTCTGGTCAGGGCAACCGTCATCGATCCACGCGCTGATCACGGCGATCTGGTCATCTGGCACCGGTGGGCGACCCGCCGGCATCCGCCGGAACGAGGCGCCGGGGTTTCCAGTGTCCCGCCCGAAGGGTTCCTGCCCACGCAGGGCCTTGACCAGGGTTGAGTTACTCCCGTCCCCCGGCGTCACCACCGGGAGTCCGAAGAGCGAGAACTGGACGAACTGGTCCCGGGTCCGGGTGCGCCAGAACGCTCCGTGAGGTCCAGGAACCGGCACGTCAACGCCACCCACTGCCGTGCTCAGGATGTGCTGCACCTGCGCGTAGCTGGTCATGGCCTCCCCCAACACCTGCGAGAACCCTGCACATCGATGATCCCGCCGGGGTCACGATGTCGTAAAGGGTTTGGTGGCCGTTCTGTAAAAACAGTCGGCAGTACCTACGTTGGTTCGGATCCATCCCCCGCCACCACCAATCCAAATGGCCTTGACCAGCGTCGATGACCAGGTTGGCAGGCGGGTGTGTGTGACCGTCGATCCGGGCTGAGTACCGCCATGGCTGGCAGATCCGGCACGCAGCGGGCAGGTCGCCCTTGGGAGGGGACATGGTTCGCGTGCGGGGCGGAGGACTCGTGAGACACGTCGGCGCCTCCATGCCTGGCGGTCGCAGGTGTGGAACTTCCGCTGGGACCTGCTCAAGTTCGGGGGGATCTTCGTCGCGGAGGCATCCTGCTCCTCCTCCGGCCGACACCGGAGGGCTCCTGGAGGAGATCGCGTTCGTCACGATCGTGACCGCGGCGATCACCTCCAGCTTCGTGGAGCGGGCGCGCCAGCGGCGGATCGCCGACTCCGAGACCGTGGAGGCAGTGGTATTGAGCACCTGACTGCCCAGCTCTCGGAGGTCACCCCGAGCTTGGGCCCGCCGCCCGGGTGGCTCGAGAAGGAGGAGAAGGATTGATGGGCCTTCGTTCCCGGAGGACGGCTACGGTGGTCGAGGCTTCTTAGGTTCGTCCACGATGACGAACCGCGGCGGCGGCGAGAGGTGGGTGCGATGACGACAGTGCTCCTGGTGCGGCACGCCGACATCGACCTGCCCCCGCGGTCGAGCAATCCGCCATTGAACGCCGCCGGCCGGCTCCGAGCCGGCGGTCTTGCCCACATCGCAGGGGGAGCGGGTGTGACGGCGGTCTTCACGTCTACGTTCACGCGCACGATTCAGACCGTGGGGCCGCTCGTGGCCCGCCTCGGCCTAGCAGCGCATCCGGTCCCCCCACCAGCGGTATTGGCGCAACAAGTCACAGCGGGGGCGCTCGGCAGTGTGGTCGTGATCGCTGGCCACAGCAACACCATCCCCGAGTTGATCGAGGCGCTTGGCGTTCCGGCTCCGGCCCCTGCGATCGGCGAGCATGAGTTCGACAACCTCTTCGTCCTGACTGTGGTCGGCGGCGAAGCGGGGCTGCTCCGCCTGAAGTACGGCAAACAGTCGGCCTGAGCTGCCGATAGGGCGTGGCGAAGGCGACGAATATTGACCGTGTTTCGGCGCTCCAGCGGCGCAGCCCGGGAGTGTGGCGGCGACCGACGTCCGGCAGCCGCACATCGGCCGGGGATCAAGACCGGCCACCTGCCCCAGATCGAGACCCCCGACCTGCTCGACGAGGTGGTCGCGCCGCTCCACTCAGCAGACGATTGGCGGCATGACGCAGTTGGGCCTCGGCAGTCGCTGCCCTGATCAACACGAGGGCCTCGGCCGCCTTGCTGGTGGTCACGCTGGCGTCGGCCCTGTTATGGCTCTCGGTGGTCACCTTCTCCCGACCGCGATCATCCCTTGCGCGACGTCCTGATCCACAACGCCCCGGGTCGGGCAGTCGCGATCCACCCCACCACGGGTCGCGAGGGCGGCGCCTTCATCTTCCGGCACCCCCTCCTGCCTCCAGAGGTGGCACGTGACCCGGAGCAGTACAAGCACCTGGTGACGGGCGCCTCCCGGCTGGACGTCGCTCGCTAGCCTTGGCTTCCATCGCTGCACATTCGGGAGCAGCCCCTCGACAAGCGGCGCCTGTCGCGTCGTCCTGGGACACAACTTGCGCCCATCAACCGTCAGCACCTCGCCCAGGGCAGACCCGGCATCCTTCCCCATCAGTGCGGGCGCCCCATTGGCTGACCAGGACCGACTAACGTGCCCGGTCGAGCGACTGCGCCCCGCTGGAGGGAGTGAATGTGACGATTCAGGACTTTCTCTACCTTGCACAGCTGATCGCCCTGGTCGCCGCAGCGATCTTCTTCGCCATCAAGCTGGCGCAGGGGTGGCTGATCGTGAACCTCTCGCTCGACGCCGCCGTGCAACGGACCACTGTGTCGCCTACCGAGGACGCCCTGGCAGTGCGCATCACTGTCACGAAGGGAGCGATCGGCAGTCTGAGGGTCAAAGAAGCGCTCGTGCGCGTGCCCGCCTCCTTGGACGAACAGATCAAACCGCTCGTCGGCGCGCAGGTCTCAACCTTGATCTCGACGGAGACCGCGGGGTGGACCGTGCGTGGGCCGAGAAGGGGCCACGCTCGTACCGACTTCCTCCCGGTGAATCGACGGTCTCGTCCGTGGGGTTTCGCGTCCCCCGTGGGAGCGTGTG
>C688J35102_120989754_pt1 | contig 13406 bp, 16 predicted proteins | sample HopSoiMetagenom2_FD_35102 | JGI IMG/M metagenome (IMG submission 35102)
CGGCTTCGGCATGTATCCCAAGACCACGACCAGCACCGGCTGGTTCGACGCCTTCGTCCGCTGGCTCGGCATGCACGGGATGCTGAGGCGGGGCCGATAGTGTCCACATGACCGGAATGGGTCGAAAGCAGACATAAGCCGCTAGTGTGTCGGACACAGCAACATTGCAGCCATGTCATTCGCGCTGGAAGCGTGGAGGGGTTAGGTTGGCGAGCGTCAACAGATGGGGTGAAATCTGATGCGTTCGATGTTCTTTCTTGCGTCGCTTGTGGTGGCCCTTGCCACAGCGCCTGCCGATGCGGCGGCGCCGCAGTATCATTTCGTCGCTCAGCTGCCGGCGGGGGACGGGGGATGGGACATCCTCAGCGTCGATCCCGTCGATCGGCGGCTGTACATCGGACGCACCGACGGAGTGACGGCGATCGACCTCAGGACCGGCAAGGCGACCGACCGGATCGTTCCCGGCCAGCGGGTCCATGCCGCGCTGGCGATCCCCGGCACGCACGAGGTCGTTTCGACCAACGGTGAAAGCAACACGGCGACGCTGTTCGACGGGCGCACGGGGCGCATCCGGGCGACGATCCCGACCGGCAAGAAGCCCGATGCCGCGGCTTACGACCCGGCGACGCGGACTTTGTGGATCATGGATCCGGGCAGCGGCGAAACGACGGTTGTCGATCCAGCGACGGCGAAGGTGCTGGCGACGGTGCAGGTCGGCGGCTCGCTCGAGTTCGCAACGAGCGACGGGCGCGGCCGGATGTACGTCAATGTTGAGGACAAGAACGAAGTCGCGGTGCTCGACACGAAGGCCCGCAAGCTGGTGGCGCGCTTTCCGCTTGGCGGATGCGACGGGCCGACGGGGATCGCTTACGACCCCGCTGCCGGCGCGATCGTTTCGGCGTGCGGCAACGGCGTGGCGGTCGTTTCTGCGCCCAACGGGCGGCAGATCGCGCGGCTGACGATCGGCAAAGGCGCCGACGGCGCGGCCTACGATCCCAAACGGCGCCTGGTGTTGATCCCCGCCGGGCGCGACGGCAATCTGTCGATCATCCGGCTGCGGCCTTCGCCGCGGGTGATCGAGCAGGTCGCGACCGCGGTCAGCGCCCGCACGATCGGCCTCGATCCGGTGACGGGGCGCGTATATTTGCCTTCGGCGACGCTTGCGCCGGCTGTCGGCAACGAGCGGCCGAAGCCGGTGCCCGGCACCTTCCGAGTGCTCGTCGTCGCGCCGTGAGGAGGGCGGTCACGGCTTGACCGTGAACTATCAGCCGAGCCCAAGGGGTGGGTCAGTCATCCTGATCGGCGGCCAGTCGCGGCTCCAGCCAGCTGGCGATCCAGGTCGGCAGGAGGTTCCCAGCCGCCTGAAAACCGAAGCCGAGATTGATCCAATCTAACGGCGCGTCTGGCTGCCAAAGTCCCAGGACGCCTGCGCCGGGCATGTAAAAGCAGCCGAGCATAGCGAAACTGGCGAGCACAACGCCGGAGATGGCGTATGCGCGCGACTTCACCATCAGCTCGCGCTCATCCAGCACGGTTCCAGTGAACCGGGGGCCAAAGATGCGTAGGAAAGCCGCGACGAGGAATGCGCCGTAAAAGAGCATCCACCCAATAAAGAAGCTGCGATTGGGAGAACCCACTGTTTTCGCCATCAGCACATAACCCGCGACCAAGGCCGCGAGCACAAGCAGCGGCGACCAGCGAAAGGTCCGCGGTTGAACCTTCATGAAGAGGATGCGGTCGAGGCGCGTGGCGTAGACGAGGCGGTCCATTTTTCCGAGCAGGGTCATTGCGGTTGTTCTCCCGCCGCAGCAGCGCGGCGTAATGTGTCGGCGACTGGTTCGAAGGGGCGAAAGGAAAAGAGGAGCTCGATAGACACGCCGAAATAAGCCGCGATCCGCATCGCGAGCTCGAGGCTCGGCTTGTAATCGCCGCGCTCGAGATAGCCGATCGTCTGGTTGTTCACGCCCACCGCCTCGGCCAATTCGCGGCGGGACACGCCGCGCTCGGCGCGAAAGACAGCAATGCGATTATATAAAATTGTCACAAGATCATCGCGAATCAGAGAAGATGTATTGTGTTTACACAATGATTCGTTTCGACGTCAATGGAATAAAGACCACGCAAGCGCGCCTCGCCGCAGCATTCGTGCCAGCGAGCCCCCGGTTCATATCGCGGATCTCGGCGGCGGCGCGGTGCCGGTCGTTCAATCGAGGTGATGGGTCTTCGTTGCTGCGGCGCGAAAGAACGTCGCAGATATCAGCCACAGTCCAGTAAAGAAGCCACTGAACAACAAAGCCTTGAGCGGGCCATCCGGGATCTTCTCGGTCGACGGTGCGGTTGCAATGGCTACACCGAGCAACGCCTGCATGATCGCTACGCCAAACATGGTCCGCGCCATGCCGGCGGGCCGAAACCAGGCGGCGAACCCACCCACTGCCGCCGTCATGACAAGCAGGAAGAAGCCAATGCCATTGCCGTCGTCGCGGACAAGTGTGGTCCACACGGTGAGGAACGACGCGATGAGCGCGACTGCAACTCCGGCACGGTAGCCCCGGCTTCCGCTCGTCCGCTCGGCCAGCTCGTAGAGCAACCCGACCGCGCCGATCATGATGCCGGCAAAGAGGAAGTCGCCGATGGTCCAATGCCATTCGTCGCTGAACTGCATCATCACCACGGGCGTGAACAGCAAAGCCAGCGCCGCGGCCCAGCGCGCGATCCGCCAGTGGTTGGAAGCGCCCCCGCCGACCGCCTCCCTCAAACCAGTCATATGCTTGCCTCCTGTGAGAACTGCAGTCTGACCTTGGCACGGATGGGGATGAGCGGCATGAGCAAGGCGTGAGGAAAGACTGAAAAATGACGCTCGGCAGCTTTCGCTTCCGGGACTTCAGGTTCGATCCCGACGAACGCTTGCTGATTCGCGGCGCCGAGCGGCTCGACTTAAACAGTCGCTACCTCGACGCGCTCGCGCTGTTGCTTCGCGAGCGCGGCAGGCTCGTCACCAAAGAACGCTTCATGGATGAGGTCTGGCGTGGAGTGCCGGTGACCGACGAGGCGCTGACCCAATGCATCCGCACCTTACGCCGGCAGCTCGGCGACGATGCCGCGCGGCCCCGGTTCATCGAGACCGTGCCGAAGCACGGCTATCGTTTCATCGCCGAGGCGGAGTGGGCCAGCCCTGAAGGCGCCGCACCGGCCGCAGCCTTTCAATTCGAATTGCAACTTGTTCTGCGAGCTGGCGGGTTGGCAGGTCTCGGCGGCGCGTTCGCTGGTGTCGGCGGCGGGCTGCTCTATGGGCTTGCGGCGTCTCCACCTTCGCCAGCACAGGGGATTGGCGCGATCTCGGTGCTGCTGGTGCTGCTCGCGCTCAGCGTACTGGTCGGCCTCATCGCCGGCTTAGGTGTTGGTGGCGGGATTGCGGCTGCGAGTCTGATCCCAAGCGACAAATGGCAATGGACCACCGCCGGCGGAATGGTCGGCGGGTTTGCGATCGGCGGGATCGCCAAGCTGCTCGGGCTCGACGGGTTCGCTTTGCTGTTCGGCCGATCACCGGCAGCGATGACTGGCCCGGCGGAAGGGGCGTTGCTCGGCGCGGCGCTCGGCTTTGCGGCATGGATCGGACTGAGCCGAAAGCTTGCCTTTGGCGGCAGTGCCGCAGTCGGCGGGCTTGCCGGCGGGATGGCAGGGCTGCTCGTGCCCCTGCTTGGGGGACATTTACTGGGTGGGAGTCTCAATCTTCTCGCACACGGATTCCCGGATGCGCGCTTCCGGCTCGACGCAATCGGCTCGATGGTGGGCGAAAACGGCTTCGGTCGCGTGAGCGAGGCTTTGACAGCGGCAATCGAGGGCGGGCTGTTTGGGCTGTGCGTGGCCGGTGCGCTGGCGCTCGCAAGGCGGCGAACGGAGGCGGCCAGCGCACGCTGACGGCGGTAGCGGGGCCGCATCAATCGGGCTGCGGTACTGGCCTCCGCTTGGTGCCGGCGAGCTCCTGGTCCATGTAACGGATCTCGGCTGCGGCGGCGCGGTCGCTGATTTGCCAGTCGGGGTGATCTGCCTTCAGCTTTGGCATCACCGCTTGCGCCAAAGCGTCGTCCTTCAGCCCCGCCTTGCGCGCCGCGCTCACCAGCTGTCGCAAGTCGAGCAAATACGCGCGGAAGTCACCAACGTCCTCCACGTCGGCGACATCGCCGTGGCCGGGCACGTAAACGGTGTGCGCGGCGTCGGGCATGGCGGCGAAATCGGCGTCGGTCGCCGTCCACTCCTTCACCGAACCATCAATCAAATTGGGCGGGATCTTGCGCCACAAGAGGTCTCCGGTGAACAGCACCTTTGCGTCGGGTACGGCGATGGTGAGGTCGCCGCCGGTATGGCCGAGCACGGTGCGCACGACGATCTTGCGCGAGCCGAGCCAGACCGTGAGATGCTTGTCGGTGGCGAGGTCCGGAAGCGGCAACGCTGCGATCTGCGCTTTCAGCTCTGGAGTGATGCGGTCGCCGAACAGGTTGACGTTGTTCACCCTGACCCAGCCGCGGACGTTGCGGTGGGCGATGACGATCGCTCCGGCGTCGCGCAGCGCCTGGTCGCCGCCAGTGTGATCGAGGTGGTAGTGGGTGTTGACGACGTAGCGGATCGGCTTGGGCGTCAACCGGCGGATCTCGGCGACGAGCGCGCGCGCGGAGTCGAGGGTGAAGAAACTGTCGACCACCAGCACCCCGTCGTCGCCGATGATGAAGCCGGCGTTGGAACCGGCCTTGTGCTCGGGTCCGTCGATCGCGGCGTACACTCCGGGACCGATCTGTTTCAGCACGAATGGTAGCAGCGCGGGCTGCGGCTGGGCTGGGGTTGCGCTAGTTAGCGCCACCAGGGCCGCGAGCGCGCAGATCGATCGCATCATTGAGGCAGACTGGCGCGAAACGCCGATCGCCGCAATGCTCCTAGAAAGACGGCCGGTTCGTGAAAACCGACCGCCTTTCAGGGGCGGGAAAGGGGCGAACCGATCTGCCCGCCACTGTTGTTGCGTACGCGGAATGACTGCGCATTAGCTTAAATCAAGCTGCAGCAACTTACTTCCGCGAACGCGCTACTTAAGCGGACTCCCGTTCCTGCTCCTCGACCATCGCTTCTGGCAGCCCGGCGCTGGGGTCGACGGGTTCGGCGAGGCCCGCGGCCGCCTCGCGCTCGCGCTTGTCGAAGAAGGCGGCGCGGCTCAGGCGGTTGCGCAGCGACACCGACGGGTTGTTGGCACTCGGGCCGCGGTAGGCGCGCTCGACCCAGCTTTCGCCCGGGCGGCGGTCGTCGTCGGGATCGGCCGCGGCTTGGCCGTTCCGCGCCGTCTCATCGCCCTGCGCCTGACTGCCCCAGGCGAAGGCCGGAGCGCCGGCCGTCGCCGGCTCGGCTTCGTGGGCGACGGGCTCTTCGCGGATGGCGGGCTCGTCGTGCGCCGTAGCCTCGGGCTCGGGCGCCGGTTCGAGCGGTTCATAGGCCATCGTCTGCTCGTCGGCCCATTCCTGCTCGCGGCGACGGCGGCGGCGGCCGAGGAGCAGCGCGGCGATGCCGCCGAGAACGAGCAATGCGAGCACTCCGCCCGCGGCGATCGGCAACATGTTGTTCGCGGTTGCCGGCTTGGCCGCGGCGGGCTTCGCCGGCGGCGGGCTGGCGTTCAGACTGACGGCGGGGGCAGGCGCCCGTTGCGTGGCTGGAGGCGGCGCGGCGGCCGGCTTAGGAGTCGCCGGTGCGGGAACCGCCGCCCGCGTCGCCACCGTCCGAGTCACGGTGCGGGTGGCGACCGGTGCCGGCCGGGCCGCAGTCCGCGTCGTGCGCGTGGTCCGCTTGACGGTGCGAGTCGCTGTGGTCGTCGGTTGAACCGAGGTGTCGGACGCCGGAGCCGCGGTGCTGGTGTCCGGGGTCGGAGCCGGTTCGGTCGGCTGGACCGTGGTGGCCGGCGCGGGCTCCGTGGTGGCGGGCGGCGTCGGCTGCGCCTCCTGCGCAAGGACCGGGGTTGAAGAGAGCGCCAGTGCCGCAGCAATCGCTGGCAGGGCGCGGGTGGGTGCATAAAGCCTGTTGGTTCTGGTCATGACGAACCAACCCGCCTCATGCACGGCGGGTCGCATGATTATCGCCTATTCGAGCGGTAACGCCGACGAATTCGCTCGCGTCGCTTTAAAAGTTCAGTCCGAGGGCCGCGTAGGCATGATAGCCGGTGCGGTGGTCGGCCCAGGTCGGACCTCCGGAGAAGAGCAGTGCATAGGGGCCGCCGAGCTTGACGATGCTGCCAATGCCGGCGCGGATCTGGGCGGTGCCGCCGAAGGTGTCGGCGCTTTGGCGGGTGATCTCAGCGCCGACCGAGACCTTGTTGCTGAGTTCGTGCGTCGCAGCGATTGCCGCCTGCCAGAAGTCGCGATTGCCGGCGCCGCGGTTCACCATGTAACCGCCGCCGCCGAAGACGCTCGTGCCACCCGGAAAATCCTTCTCCAGCCAGAGGGGCAGAAGGAAGCGCGCCTTCTCGCCCGAGGCGATGCTCGACGTGGGGAGGATCGCGCGCGGGAAAATGGCCGCGGACACGCCGCGCTTCTGGTCGGCGAAGAAACGGTATTTGACGCCGAGCTCGACGTCGCCGGTGCCGCCGCGCCAGCCTTGGTGCGGCTCGCGGCTGAAGGCGAGGGGGAGCGTAGCGGTGAGCTGCACGTCCTTAACCGGCCCATAGTTGAGATCAAACCCGCTCTCGTCGTCGAGCGTCGACTTGCGACCTTCAGCCGCGGTGAAGGCGTAAATCTCCCAATGGCCGGTGTCGGTCGGGACGGGATCGTCGGTGAGATAGGGCGGGCCAGCGAGCGCCGGAGCCGCCGCGCCGGCGAACGTAAGCGCAGCGACAATGCGGAACGAATTCACGCCTGCGCTTCTGCCTGTCCGGGATGACGCCCCGGCCGCTGCGGGAGGATCAGGATCAAGGCGACGATCACGACTGCCAGCACCGCGGAAGCGAGGGGCCGGCTCCATTCGAGGCCGCCCTTGCCGACCGGCTTGTCGAGGAAGTCGCCGACCGTCGCTCCGAGCGGGCGGGTGAGGATGAAGGCGGCCCAGAATAAAGCGACGCGGTTGGCTTTCGTTGAGAAAAAGAGGATCGCCAGCAGTGCGAGACCTGCGCCGAACGCCACCGCGCCGCCGCCATAGCCGAGCCCCCAGCCGCCGTCAGCGCGAGCGTCGGCGGCCCAGTCGCCGAGCGCGGTTCCGAGAGTTTGCGAGAAAGTGATGGTGATCCAGTAAAAGGTTTCTTCCGGCGGAGACGTCACCGTGTTCACGTTCACCGTTCCCAAGGTCTTGTACCAGGCGAACAGCGACGCGAGCACACAGGCGAAGAGCAGCAGCGAGCCGCCGGGATAGCCGATCCCAAGCGAGCGGTCGGCGAAGTCGGCGAGTGTGGTGCCGCAGGTGGTCGAGGCAACGATGGTGGCCCAGTAGAGCCACGGATTGAAGCTGCGCGCGCGAATCTGGGCAAGGACGAGCACGATGAGCAGCGCGCCGAACATTGCCGTGCCGATAAGGTAGCCGTACGGCACCGGATGCGGCGTGGTTTCGCCGAGCCAGCTCATGGTGACGCTGTCGCCGCCCGTCTCGCCGAGAGTCGTCGCGAGGATCTTGACGATCCAGAAGCCGAGCGTCACCGCCGGGACTTTGGTAAGCGCCTCGTGCGCGAGATCGCGGTTCATCCCTACCTCTGGTGCCGGTGAGTAAACGAGAATGCCTGCTGCTAGCACGCGTTCCGAGGCTCTGCGATTCCCGCCACGGTTCATGTGTGTGCAAGTTTGAGGAAGTAACTGACAGGAAAGGCGATTTTGCCCTGTTGGAGAAGAATATGCGTAAGCTTCTTTGTCTCGCGTTCGCCGCCTCGTTCGGAGCGACAGGCGCCACGGCTGCGGGCGCCGCTCATTTCGCCGGTGCAAATCTGTTGCCGTTGACCAAGATCTCGCTGGTGCAAGCCCGGGCGATCGCGCTTGCGGCGCGGCCCGGTCGGATCACCGACCAGGAACTTGAGAAAGAGCGCGGCGGGACCGGGCTGCGCTATTCGTTCGACATCAAGAGCAACGGCAAGACGTTTGAGGTCGGTGTCGACGGCAGAACCGGCAAGGTGCTGGAGGACAAGGCCGAGGGCCCCAATCCCGACTGAGGGCGGTCATGCGCCGATGGCCGGTGCCAAGCCTCCTTCGCAGAGGAGGACCAAGCGCCATTGCCGGGCGCGGCGCGCGTTCCGACCGCTCAACCCATGAAATCGCAAATTTTCCGCTCTGGAAGCGCGAGGGCGGTTGGGTTCACCCGATTTCGACACAGGCACGGAACCGCTAACCGCGGGGCGGATTGAGCGGGTTCACGCCGGAGCAGCGCGATGAACGACGAAACACCTTTCGCCGCCGCCACGCGGATCGCCGCCGGTGACGACGGCACCAATTACGACAATGTCGCAATCGCGCTGCACTGGGCGACGGCTGTGCTGGTCGTCACCCAGTTCGCGCTGGCGGAGACGTGGGACTGGTTCGCCAAGCCGACGCAGGAAAGCATGCAGAGCGTGCACATCTCGCTCGGGGTGCTGCTGACCGCGGTCGTGCTTGCGCGGATCGCGTGGCGGCTCATTCCCGGTCATCAGATGTCCTCGCTCGAAGTCGGCTGGGTGCGGCTCGCATCCAAAAGCGTGCACTATCTGCTCTATGCGTTTCTGGTCGTGCAGGCCGGACTCGGCTTCGGCTTCCGTTGGGCGCAGGGGCACCCGGTCGGATTCTTCGGGCTGTTCGGAATTCCCGGACCATTCGGAGCCGCGGACCGCCCGACCCGCCACCTGATCCACGACCTGCACGAGAAAGTCGGCTGGGCGATCATTATTATCGCTGCGCTGCATGCGGCGGCGGCGCTTTATCACCATTATGTGCTGAAGGACCGGGTCCTCGAGCGAATGCTGCCGGGCGGAGCTCACGCCGCGCGCCGGTGATATTCGGCGGAGCAGCAGCGGCCACGATCTCGGGCAAGGGCAGCGCTTCGGCCGGATCGTCTTCGTCGGGCCAGCGCGTTCGCCGTTTAAGGGCGGGAGCGAGGAACAGGATCGGCAGCTTCAGGAGAAGCAGCTCGGAATGGATGAAGGCGTCGATCGCGCGTTCCCACCACGACGGATCGCGTCCGCCATGCATATCGATCCAGCGATCGTAGGGCGCCCAGTGGCGCGGCTCGTCCTGCTTGATGATCTGGAAGATCTTGTGGAGCGTGCGGTCCTTGCGGATGAGCGGATGGCGCATCAGGACTTCCACCTGACGATAGCCGCGTTGCTCGGTCAGCGAGATGACGCGGCAAAGGTCTTCGAAATGGCCCTCGGCGATGAAGCGGTCGATGTCCAAGTCGTCGATCCGTTTGCGGAAGACGATCTCGACGAAGCGGTCGATGTGGCCGCAGGCGCGGTCGACGGACAGAGGCATTTCGCCGCGCTTCTCAAACCAGCGCCTGAACATCAGATAATGTTTGTGCTCGTCGGTCCGGTGCTGCTCGATCTCGGCGATCAATTGACGGTCGGCTGGAAAGTGCCTGCGAACCGCAAGCAGGACTTTGTCCAGCGCCGTATAGCCGCGATGCTCGTTGTAGATGTAGATCGCGGTCACGACGTCGAGCCAACGCCGACGGAGCCATGACATCATTCGACCGGCGCTAACGATGCGGCACTGAAGGGTCAACGCGCTCCACCTTTCGGCTCGGCTATTCGAGAAAGGCGCTGACGAATGGGCTGGCAGGTTGGTGGAGGATTTCCGCGGGCTGGGCGAATTGTTCGATGCGGCCGTGATTGAGCAAGGCGACGCGGTCGGCGAGGGTGAAGGCTTCCTCGTGATCGTGGGTGACGAAGATCGAGGTGAGGCGAAGGTCGTCGTGGATCTTGCGCAGCGCGTCGCGGAGCTCGCGGCGTACCTTAGCGTCGAGCGCCCCGAACGGCTCGTCGAGCAGCAGGATACGCGGGTTGCGGGCGAGCGCCCGGGCAAGTGCGACGCGCTGACGCTGGCCGCCCGAGAGCTGGCTCGGATAACGGCCGCCGAGGCCCGGAAGCTGGACCAGCTCGAGCAGCTCGTCGATGCGCTCGCCGATCGCCTGGCGTGACGGGCGGTCCGACCGTTTCATCACCCTGAGACCGAAAGCGATGTTCTGCGCGACGGTCATGTGCCCGAACAAGGCGTAGTGCTGAAAGACGAAGCCGATCCCGCGCGAGGCGGGCTTGTCGCGGGTCACGTCGCGCTTGCCGAACCAGACCTTTCCGCTCTCGGGCACTTCCAGGCCAGCGAGGATCCGCAACAATGTCGTCTTGCCCGACCCCGATGGGCCGAGCAGAGCGACGAACTCTCCGTCGGCGATGGTCAGTGAAACGTCGCCGAGCGCCGGGTACGCGGAAAAGCTCTTCGAAACATGCTCGACCTTGATCGACATGTCAGTGCCGGGCAGCGATCTGGTCGCGGTGCTTCCACTCGAGTGCGGACTTGAGGGTGAGCGTGACGAGCGCGAGGAGGGTGAGAAGCGAAGCAACGGCGAAGGCGGCGACAAAGTCGTAGTCATTGTAGAGTGCCTCAACTTGGAGCGGCATGGTGTTGGTCTCGCCGCGGATGTGACCGGAAACAACGCTGACTGCCCCAAACTCCCCCATCGCCCGCGCGTTGCATAGCAGCACGCCGTAGAGGAGTCCGAAGCGAATGTTGGGGAGGGTGACTCGCCAGAAGGTCTGCCAGCCCGAAGCGCCGAGCGTGAGCGCTGCTTCCTCGTCGGCGCGGCCCTGGCTGGTCATCAGCGGGATCAGCTGGCGGGCGACGAACGGGAAGGTGACGAACAAGGTGGCGAGCACGAGGCCCGGCAGAGCGAAGATGATGTGGATGTCGTGCGCCTGAAGCCAGGGGCCGAACCAGCCCTGAGCGCCGAACAGCAGCACGAAGACAAGGCCGGAAACGACCGGCGAAACCGAGAAGGGCAGCTCGATCAAGGCGATTAAAGCCGTCTTTCCGCGAAAGTCGAACTTGGCGATCGCCCAGGCGGCGGCGAGCCCGCAAACGGTGTTGAGTGGAACCGAGATCGCGGCGACGATGAGGGTGAGGCGGATCGATGCGCGGGCATCGGGCTGCCACACCGCTGCAAGCCACGCCTGCCAGCCCTTGCGCAGCGCTTCGGTGAGCACTGCGCCAAGCGGCAGGAGCAGCATAACGGCCACGTAAAGCACTGCGGCGGCGATCAGCAGCGCCTTGGTCGCGGGCGGCTCGCGAAGTCCGGCGGCGGTCACTGGGCGAGCCTTCGCCGCTGCCAGTGCTGGAGCAGGTTCAGGAGCAGCAGGATGGCGAACGAGATCACCAGCATGACGCAGGCGATCGCGGCCGCGCCGGCGTAATTATATTCTTCGAGCTGGGTGACGATCAGAAGGGGCGCGATCTCCGACTTGAAGGGCATGTTGCCGGCAATGAAGATGACCGAACCATATTCTCCCGCGCCGCGAGCGAAGGCGAGTGCGAAGCCGGTGGCGAGCGCCGGCGCGATGGTCGGCAGGATCACGCGGAAAAATGTCTGCAGCCGCGTTGCACCGAGGGTCAACGCAGCCTCCTCAACTTCGCTCGAGACTTCGGACAGCACCGGCTCGACCGTGCGGACGACGAATGGCAGGCCGATGAAGGTCAAAGCAACCACCACACCCGCGGGCTTGTAGGCGATCGGAACGCCGGCGGATGCGAGGAATGCGCCGAGCGGTCCGGTGTCCGCGTAGACTGCGGTGAGCGCGATTCCGGCGACTGCCGTTGGCAGCGCGAACGGCAAGTCGATCAGCGCGCTGAGGAACCGGCGTCCGGCGAAGCGGTAGCGCACCAGCACCCAGGCGACGAGCAGCCCGAAAATGCAATTGACCGCCGCTGCGATCGCCGCGGCGCCGAACGAAAGCCGGTAGGCAGCAAGGGCGCGCGGCGATCCGGCAGCTGCCCAGAACGTCTGCCATCCCTCGCTGATGCTCTTAACGAACACCGCGGTCAGCGGAATAAGGACGATCAGCGAGAGCCACAGGATCGTGATGCCCAGCGAGAGGCCGAAGCCGGGGAGTGGCGAACTGCGGGTTCTTGCCCGGCCGGGCATCACGATTGCTGTCACGCGTCAGTGCTTCGCCGCAGCGAAAACCTGGTCGAACGTGCCGCCGTCGGCAAAGTGGTTCTTCTGCGCCTGTGCCCAGCCGCCGAAGTTCTTGTCGACGGTGAACATCGGCACGCTCGGGAATTGTCCCTTGTATTTCGCCGCAACTGCGGGGTTGCGCGGACGGAAGTAATTGTTGGCGATGATGAACTGAGCGGTCGGCGAATAGAGGAACTTCAAATAGGCCTCCGCGACCTGGCGAGTGCCGTGCTTGTCGACATTCTTGTCGACCACCGCGACGGGCGGTTCAGCGAGGATCGAGACCGACGGGACGACGATGTCGAACTTGCCCTTGCCGAGATCGCGGACGGCGAGGATCGCCTCATTCTCCCAGGCGATCAGAACGTCGCCCTGGCCGCGTTCGACGAAGGTCGTGGTCGAACCGCGAGCGCCGGAATCGAGGACGGGCACGTTGCGGAACAGCTTGGCCATGAACAGCTTCGCCTTGTCGACGCTACCGTAGGTCTTGCGCGCATACCCCCACGCAGCGAGATAGTTCCAGCGGGCGCCGCCACTGGTCTTGGGGTTCGGAGTGATCACTTTCACGCCGGGGCGGATGAGATCGTCCCAATCCTTGATCTTCTTCGGGTTGCCGTGGCGGACGAGGAAGACGATCGTCGAATAATATGGGCTGCTGTTGTTGGGCAGCCGCTTCTGCCAGCCGGACGCAATCAGCCCGTGGCTGGCGATCTCGTCGATGTCGTAGGCAAGGGCGAGCGTGACCACGTCCGCCGGTAGGCCGTCGATTACCGCACGGGCCTGCTTGCCCGAGCCGCCGTGGCTCTGCTTGATCGCGACCTGCTGCTTCGCCTGAGCAGCCCAGCTCTTGGCGAACGCGCTGTTGATGTCCTGATAGAGCTCGCGCGTTGGATCGTAGGACACGTTGAGCAGCTCAGTCGGGTCGGCACCCGCCGGGACGGAGGCGAGCAGTCCGGCGGACAGGCACACGAACAACGCGATTTTTCGGAGAAACGTCATCTCGGCAGCCCCATGTTGCGGTGGGTCGGCCTCTAATCTCTAGTGAATGACTAGGAAATACATTTTGCGTTCAACTCGGCGCGGATTCACGGCTGTTTGGCGCAGCAGTTGCGCGACTCAGTGCTTCGGTGTTTGGTTGCGGAGCCACATCGAAGGGGAGAGCATGATGACCTGGACTCACAAGCTGGTAGCAGTGACAGGCGCAGCGGCATTCGCATTGGCGATCGGTGGTTGCCAGAAGACGGCAGGGGCGGGCGCTT
>C688J35102_120989753_pt1 | contig 13404 bp, 16 predicted proteins | sample HopSoiMetagenom2_FD_35102 | JGI IMG/M metagenome (IMG submission 35102)
ATCCCTGAACATCTGCGCAAGAACCTCTCCCCAAAAGCGATCATGGAAATTCCGGTGGAAACGGCATGGAGCATGTACAATTTCCGCGCCGATGACGTGGTTGGCAACATTGCCCCTCGTCCAGTGCTGTTCTTTCACACCGCAAACGATACCATCACGCCGACGGAGCAGTCGCTGCGCATGTTCGAGAAAGCCGGGATGCCGGCGGAGTTGATGCTGGTAACCGGAACGTCGCATTTTCCTCTTTCCGAACAGGACGCGCCGCGCACCAAGGTCATGATCAAAGGGTGGCTCGACAAATTCTTCCCGTCGCCGCTGGCAGCGTGACATGAGTTCGGCTCGTACGCGGACTGTCGACAGCGACACGCTCCGGACGTTTTCGGCGAGCCTCCTGCAGGCGGGAGGTTTTTCGGCGGATCATGCCGCGCAGACGGCGGCCCTTCTGGTATGGGCCAATTTACGCGGTGCAGACTCGCATGGAGTGCTGCGTATCCCGCGCTACGTTGAAATGGTTGAGCTCGGAATTATCAATCCGAAGCCGCAACTGCGGTATGTGTCCGAATTCGGAGCTACTGCGGTGCTCGAGGCCGATGGGGCGCCGGGCGCAGTAGGCATGATCATGGCGGCGGAAAAGGCCGCCGCTTTGGCCGCGCTCAGCGGCATCGGTTGGTGCTCGGCTCGGAACATTACGCATGCCGGGGCGGTGGGCTACTTTGCTCATCAGGTTAGCCGGGCCGGACTAATCGGCATTGTGATGACAGCGTCGAAGCCGTTGATGATCTATGCCGGATCCAGGGCGGAAGGCGTTTCCACGAATCCGGTCGCTATCGCGGCCCCGACCGGTAACCCGGAGCGTCCGATCCTGCTGGACATGTCCACCGCTGCGGTTGCACTCGGGAAAATCATGGCCGCGCGCGATGCAGGCGAGTCGATTCCGTCCGGATGGGGTGTCGACGCAAATGGCGCTGATACGACCGACCCGCGACAGGTCAAGGCCGTGCTGCCAATGGCCGGGCCCAAGGGATCCGGGCTCTCTCTCATGATAGAGATCCTCTCTAGCCTACTCGTCGCTAATCCTATCATCAGCGCTTCCTTGAACGGCTCAGACGATGCTCCCTTCAATGGTTTGGTTATGGCAATCGATCCGAGGGCGTTCGGAGACAGGCAAGCTTTCGTGAAAGCTGTCGATCAACTGGGTGAGGCCATCAAGGGCCTTCCTCCCGTATCGGAGAGCAACGAAGTATTTCTCCCCGGTGAGCGGGGATTCGCTGAATTGGAGAGGCGCGCGCGAGAAGGCATTCCGCTTGCGCTCGGGACAGTCTCTCGTCTTGTTGCTCTGGCAACGAAGCAGTCCATCGAAGTCCCGGACGCGTTTTCGCAATAGGCAAAATCCGTTCAAGCATCGAGCTCTCGCTCCAGCGGGTTCTCTTGAATGTCGAGCCGCATGACGTACAGCGTTGCAAGCAAGGCCGTTGCCGACGACAGGAGCATCATTGCTAACAGGGTAGGGGCCGCATTCGCTTCGGTCAGAACCGCACCCGTGATTGCCGACAGGAGTGCTCCGCCGCCCACCGTCAGCGCAGCCGACAGCCCCGACGCGCTGCCTGCAAGTTCCGGCCGAACAGAGACGAGACCGGCATTGCTGCTTGGGATCGCCAATCCGTTGCCGAGACCAACGCAGGCACAGGCGCCGAAATACATCGGCAAATTCACCGCGCCATAGAAGCAAAGCAGGATTCCCACAACCAGGCCCACACACGCGGCCAATCCGCCCATCAGCATCATCGTCGTGAGCCCATAACGTTCGGAGCAGCGGCCGCACAGCAAGCTGCCGAGAACAAAACCGACCGTGATGGTTCCCATGTAGAAGCCGAGCTCCGCGGTGGAAATCCGGAACGTGGAGACCGCGACAAGCGACGCTCCGCCAATGAAGATGAAGAACGCCCCCCGGGAAAACGTCATGCACAGCGCGTAACCCCCAAAAACGCCGCGATTCCACGAGCTTCGCATAGGATCGAAATTGCCGCGCAAACGTAGCCGCCGGTGTTTTGTTGGTTTCCCGCAGATCGAGCCAGCACAGCGCCAGCGTCGCGCCGCCCGTGACGAGAAAGGCCCAGAAACTGGCCCGCCATCCGTACAGCTCATCGAGTGTGCCACCCCAGCATCGGGGCCAGCATGGGAGCGATGGCCGAGGCCATGGCCACGTAGCCGATGGAGCTTGCAGCTTTGTTGCCCGCGGAGAAATCCCGAATAATGGCAACCGAAACGGCGTAGGCAGGGGCGATCACCGCCTGCATCATGCGGAAGGCGAGAAACACCCAGACGTTGGGCGCCAAGAGGCAGCCCAGGGAGGCGACGAGGAAAAGCAGCAGGGCGGCAAGGATCACAGGTCGCCTGCCGAAGCGATCCGAGAGCGGCCCCATCACGAGCTGCAGCACGCAGCTCACGGCCGCGTATGCGGCGATGCACAGATTGACGAGCGCATAGTCCGCCTGAAATTCACGGGCGATGTTTGCCAATGAGGGCAGGAACATGTTGAGAGATACGACCGACATACCGCTCAGCGCGATCAAGGTCGTGAGGGCTGGCGGGTTTGCGGCTTTCCCTGGCATGGTTTCATCTTCTCAATCTGACAAGCCGGACAGAAACTTGCTGAAAAAGCCCCCAGTGACGCTTAAAGGTTAGGGGTGATATCCGAGGCAGGATGCACCGCCGGCAACCACCGCGCAGGCGGCGAGGCGGCGCATCGTCAAAGCTTCACCGAGAAAGACCCGGCCGATCAATATCGCAAAGACAACGCTGGTTTCGCGTAACACCGAGATCGGGCTGATCGGGGCAAGCGCGAGCGCGGAGATCATCGCCGCATAGCCAACGAGTGAAATCACCCCGGCTGCTAATGCTTTCAGCGTCTCGGATGAAAGCACATCGAGGGTAAGCCTTCTCCGAAACGCAAAGAAGGTCATCGGCATGAGCGCGCCGTAGATCAGGAAAATCCACGTCGCGTAAGCAAGCGGATGCCCGGCAAGTCTGACACCAATTCCATCGGCAGTGATGCAACTCGCGATGAACAGACCCGTGATGAATGCCAACGCGACCGATTTGGCGGTGGCCCGGCGCCTGCCGAGAGCGAGGCTCAGGATTCCAAGCGCGACGAGGATGACGCCAAATAGCGACAGCGCGCTCGGATGCTGATCTGCCAGCAGGAAGCCACCGAATGTCACAAGCAGGGGCACACTGCCTCGGACCATGGGATAAACTTGTCCCAACTCGCCATATCTATAAGCAGAAACCAGAAAGACGCTGTAGCCGACCTGCAAAGACGACGAGAGGATCAGATAGGGCCAACTCGGAGAGGAGGGGAGCGGAAGCATAACGGCAAGTGGGATTGCAACGATCGTCGTCGCGAAGCTCATAATCGTCATCGACCGAAGTCTGTCGTCACCACTTCGGAGAACAGCATTCCACGCTGCGTGCAATGCCGCCGAAAAAAGCACAAGCCCGATCACGGCGGGTTCATTGCCGTTCCCAAATCGCCGGTAGCGGAGGGGCTGCTGCGGGTTTTGCCTTGGTGGAGTTTGGCCCCGAAAGGAAACCAGACATTTACTCACCCCATTCCTACGCCGGCATTATCCGGATCAGGTTCTAGGGGTCGTCCTGCTGGCAGGACCTCTCAGCCGTACACGGCTCCCCCTGGTGACGTAGCAGTATGACCTGGATCAGCCGCGACGGCCAGCCTGCTCGCCCGCGCGGAGGAGCTGATCGAATCAAGCAGACATCTTGCTGCCGTGTCCTGCCATCTTTTCGACCGGGACTTTTTCCCGAAATTCGGGTCCATTATTCCTCTCGGTCACGGTTGTTTTTTGTTTGCGTGATCGGCACCGCTGCGACAGTCTTTGGCGAACCTGGTGAATTCGTCGGGAACAACGACGAATCCTGGGGATGGGTGGGCGTCTATGGTTCGCAGTCGAAAGCCTGCTGCAAGCAGTCGTGGGTCGCATATCCGACGCGCCCTCGGGGTCGTGTACACGTTGGCGGCCGCTTGTCTTGGTACGGCTCCCAGTGCCGCGCTTGCCCAGGTCCAGGAACTCCCTGCCATTCAGGTGATCGCCAATACGCCGCTGCAGGGCTCGGGCATCGATCGCGACAAGATACCCTCGACAACCTGGTCGGTCGATGCGTCGGACTTGCAGCGCAGCTACTCGCCCAACGTCACGGACACGCTGTTCCAGCGCATTCCCGGCGTTACACTCTCCGATCCGAACGGCAACAGCGCACAGCAGGAAATCCGCTACCGCGGCTTCGCGGCTTCGCCGACGCCGGGCACGCCGCAAGGCCTCGCCGTTTACATGAACGGCATTCGCATCAACGAGTCATTCGGCGATACCGTCAACTGGGACTTGATTCCGACCAACGCCATCCAGCGCGCCGACGTGTTCACGGGCAATCCGATCTTCGGCCTCAACGCGCTCGGCGGCGCGATCAGCCTTCAGATGAAGAACGGCTTCACCTGGCAAGGGTTCGAGCAGGAACTGCAGGGCGGATCGTACGGGCGCATCCAGGGGGCCATGCAATATGGCGTGCAGTCGGGAAACTGGAGCACCTATATCGCCGCGCAAGCGCTGCATGACGATGGTTGGCGGAAAGCCTCGCCGACCAGCCTCGGCCGGTTCTACGGCGACGTCGGCTGGCGCGACGACCGCGCTGAATTTCACATCTTCAGCTCGGTGGCGTCGACCTCCTTTGGCGCCCTCGCGGCGACGCCGGTCCAGTTGCTCAATCTGAACTGGAATTCGATCTATACCAGCCCGCAGACCACCAGGAATGAGCTGGCTATGGTCGGCATCAATGGCAAATATGCGCTGAGCGACACCTGGTCGCTGCAGGGCAACCTGTACACGCGGCTGTTTCACCAGACCCATGTCGACGGCAACGATGCAGACGTCGAACGTTGCAGCGGCGCTTCGTCGTTCCCCAACACCTTGTGTCTGCAGGATGACGGGTTTGCCCGTCCGGTGCCTTTCGTCGGCGCCGCCGCGCTGGCGTTTCGCAACCAGTTTGTGGTCCTCGACGCCAACAACAAGCCTATTCCCTGTCCCGCCGGTGCGGGGAATACCTGTGCCCCGGTGCCCTATGGGACGATCGACCGCACCGATACCCAATCCAAGACCTTCGGCGGCTCGCTGCAGGCAACCAGCGATGACAAGGTGTTTGGCCATGGCAATCATTTCGCTATCGGCGGCAGCATCGACAACGGTAACTCGGCGTTCAACGCCAACAGCACGCTGGCCTTCATTTCGCCGGACCTGAGCATCGGCGTCAATCCGGCGATTCCCGGCAATGGCTCGATCATCCACACGCTCGGCAATGTCGGCTACACCCCCGTCGGCATCAACACCAAGAACACCTACTACGGCATCTACACCACCGACACCTTCGACATCACCGACCAGCTCGCCGCCACTGCGGGTGCGCGCTACAACATCGCCAGGATCTCGGCCCTCGACGTCATGGGTTCAAGCCCGGATCTGAACAGCGGCTCGACCTTCCAGCGTTTCAATCCGGTGGTTGGCCTGACCTACAAGATCGCGCCGTGGATCACGGCCTACGGCAGCTATTCGGAATCCAACCGCGCGCCGACGCCGCTGGAACTTGGCTGCTCCAACGCCACCAAGCCATGCCTGCTCGAAAACTTCCTGGTATCCGATCCGCCACTGCGGCAGGTGGTCGGCCACACCTATGAAGCGGGCTTGCGCGGCACCGCGCCGGTGTGGGGTGGGGCCTTGCAATGGAAGGCGGGCCTGTACCGCACCGACAGCAATGACGATATCATCAATCTGGCGAGCTTTATCCAGGGCCGCGGATTCTTCCAGAACGTTCCGCAGACGCGGCGGCAGGGCATCGAGCTCTCTGGCGAATACAAATCGGACCGGTGGCTGGTTTATTCCGGCTACAGCCTCATCGACGCCACCTATCGCTTTTCGGGCGATATCGCCTCGCCCAACAATCCGATGGCCGATGCCAGTGGAAACGTCCACGTAACTCCGGGCGACCGTATTCCCGGCATTCCGCAACATCAATTCAAGGCCGGTGCCGAATACCTGGTCACGCCGGAGTGGAAAGTCGGCGCCGACATGGTTGCCGTCGGATCGCAATTCTTCGTCGGCGACGCGGCCAATCAAAATGAAAAACTGCCCGGTTACGTGGTCGTAAACCTGCACACTTCCTGGCAGGCGACCAAGAACGTCACGCTGTTTGCCGTGGTCAACAACCTGTTCAATAACAAATACGCGTTGTTCGGCACCTATTTCTCACCGGAGGGAACCGCGAAGGCGGGTCTACCGATCGTCCTGACCGATCAGCGCACCGAGGTCCCAGGCCAGCCTTTCTCGATCTATGCGGGCATCCGGGTGAAGCTGTAGCCGGTCTTCTCCGCGGCGATGCACAAGCGGATTTTCTCGCCCAAAGAAAGCCGCACAGGCTGTGTCATCCTCTATAAGATGAAACTAATGCGCCCGACGCCGATGAAAGCGAAATTCCCCCATCTCAGCAGCGTATTCGCACTGGCCGCGCTGTGCGCCATCTCGCTGTGCACAACGAGCTTCGCCGCGACTGACACCGCGCTATTGCCGCGCAATTTGTCGCCATGGGGCATGTTCCTTAACGCCGACATCGTGGTGAAGGCAGTAATGATCGGCCTCGCCGTGGCGTCGCTGATGACCTGGACGGTGTGGCTTTCGAAAACCATCGAACTTCGCCGTGCAACCGCCGCGGCCAGGCACCGCCTCAGCCTGCTCGAAGGCGACACCACGCTGGCCGAGGTGACGCATGAGTGTGGCGATGGCGGCGATGCCGTCGCGCAGATTATTCGATCCGCCGCGCGCGAGGCTGCGCTGTCGGACGGAATTGTCGACGACGGACTGAAGGAGCGCATCGCGCTGCGGCTGGAACGGGTCGAGGCTGCGACATCGCGCCGGATCGCGCGCGGTACCGGCGTGCTGGCAACCATCGGCGCCACCGCGCCCTTCATCGGATTGTTCGGCACGGTGTGGGGCATCATGAATGCCTTTATCGGTATCTCAGAGGCGCACACCACCAACCTTGCCGTGGTCGCGCCAGGTATCGCCGAGGCGTTGCTGGCGACCGCGCTAGGCCTGATCGCCGCGATCCCCGCGGTTGTGATCTATAACCATCTGGCACGGTCGATTGCGGCCTATCGCGCGCTGCTCGGCGACGCCTCGGCGCAGGTCCTGCTGCTGATCAGCCGATGGGAGAGCCTTGAGCGCCACGCGCCACGCACCGCGCGCGCCGCCGAGTAACAAGCATGGGCGCACGATTGGGAATACGCGCGCGTAGCTCCGACCACGATCTCGCCGAAGTCCATGAGATCAACGTTACGCCGTTCATCGACGTGATGCTGGTGCTGCTGATCATCTTCATGGTGGCGGCGCCGCTCGCTACCGTCGATCTCGGCGTCGATTTGCCTGCGAGCGCCGTCGAGCCGCAGCCGCGGCCGGACCAGCCGGTATTCGTCACGCTGAAGCCGGACCTGTCGATTGCGGTCGGCGAGGACGTCGTCGCGCGCGACGCGCTGAGCGGCACTCTGGACAGCGCAACCAAAGGGCAGAAGGACGAGCGCATTTATCTGCGCGCCGACAAGGCCGTCAGCTATGGCGATTTGATGGAAGTGATGAATCTCCTTCGCAAGGCCGGTTATCTCAAGATCGCGCTGGTTGGTCTCGACGGACGGACCTGATCGTCATGAATGCCTTCGCTCTGCACGAGTTCGATGATCGCGCTGCGATGGCTCGCTGGGGCGGCTCGGCGGCGATCATCGTTGCACTTCATGCTGCGTTGGTCGCGCTTGGCATGGCCTGGTACACGCGTTTGCCGCCGCTCGGGGTGGCGCTTCCGACCATCATGATCGATCTGGCGCCGGCCCCGGCGGCATCATCCCCCGGCGTGCAGTCGATGGATCTTCCGCCGGGGCCGGAGATGCGCGAAGCGGACCCATCGCCGCCTCCACCCGAACCTCCGAAACCGGAAGCGGTTCAAGAGCAACTCGCGCCGCCCCCGCCGCAGGAAAATCCCGTGGTCGAGGTGCGGCCTGAGCAAAAGGCGGAGCCTGCACCGCCCAAACCTGAACCGGCCAAGATCGTCCCCGACCAACCAAAGCCAGCCCCGCTAAAGCCGAAACCGGTCCGTATCGAAACGAAAAAACCCATTGACGCGCCTCTCGCGCCGCGCAGCAGCGCCGCGCCAAAGGCCGAACGGGATGCCTCGCTTGCGCCGTCTTCCTCGCCCGCAGGCGCCACTTCAGCGGCGGCACTCGCATCGTACAATCAGCTCGTGGCCGCGCATCTGCAACGCTTCAAGCAATATCCCTCCAGCGCGAAAGCGGCCGGCGAACAGGGCACCGCGCGGTTGAGTTTTACGCTTGGCCGAAGCGGCCAGGTGCTCGGCAGCCGGCTTGCGGGATCCTCCGGTCACCCGTCACTCGACGGCGAGACGCTGGCGATGATCCGCCGCGCCCAGCCGTTTCCGCCGATGCCGCCCGGCTTGAAGCAGGCGTCGATGAGTTTCAGCATCCCGGTGCAATTCTCGATCCGGTAGCGTGGTAATTCACTTTCATCGGGCGTAGTGGTCGCTGAGTCGTTGGTGCAGCGCGAAAGGCTGCGCACATAATATTACACGCTCGCCACGACATGGAACCTGTGCTCGCCTTCTGGTTTGACATACGCCCGGGCTCCGCCCAGGCAGATCCGAAAACTGGAAACCAGGGAGTGGCAGATGAACGCGAAACACCTCATTCTCGCGAGCTGCGCGGTGATGGCTCTGAGCATCGGCGCGGCCCAGGCTGGTCCGTGCGACATGACCGGAAAGGCCGCGAGCGCGCACGATGCGGGTTCGGGACCGACCCCCGGCAACACAGGCCAGACCACGACTGGAACCGGCACCGGCTCATCCACCAATGAGCATCCGCCGACCAGCACCATGAACCGTGCATCCGGCGATGTCGCGGCATCGTCGCAGGACGCCCAAAAGCAAATGCAAGGCCAGCCGACGGCGGCGCAGCAAGCCCAGGGCGCCAAATCGACCGGTCAAGGCTGTTGATTAACGGCTCAGGGCCAAGCATCTCGTGCTAGATTGAACCCGAAAGCAAACGCGACTCGGGAGATGTCCGATGAGATCACGCCGCTCGGTTCTGCTGACGTTGTCGATTGCAGCCTGGGCCGGCAGGAGCCTGCCGGCATGGGCCGCATCTGACCCCGTTCGCTCGCTCGATACCGATAACGACGGCACCGTCGACCTGGCCGAAGCGAAGAAGGCGGCCTCGGCCCTGTTCGACAAGCTGGACCGGGATCATGACGGCACCTTGGACAAACGTGAATTGGCCGGGCGACTGAGCGCAAAGGAAATCGCCGCCGCCGATCCCGATCGTGATGGGACGCTAACAAAAGATGAATACCTCGCCGTCATCGAGCAGCGCTTCAAGGCGGCCGACCCGGACAAGGATGGGACCCTGGACGCCAAGGAACTGAAATCCTCGGCAGGAAAAGCCCTGTTACGGCTGCTGCGATAGGTGGGAAGTCTGCAGGTGCAGAACCTTGCGCCGCCCAGCGTAAGTTGCGCTTGCGTTGGGACTGGCGCGGCCCTAGGTTCTCGGTTGCGCGAGCTTCGCGCCACAACAAATTGAGGAGACCCCGATGGCTTGGAAAACTCCGAAAATCGTCGAAGTGCCGGTCGGCATGGAAATCAACATGTACGCCTGCGCCGCGCGCAAATAGCACGCGTCGAGACGACCTGGCGGCCCTTGGGTCTGGTGCGTTGCGCCAACCTTTGGGCCGCCCGTCGTTTTGTGCTCGTCAAACCTCTTTCGTATCGAAAAAATAAAGATCAGCGCCGCCATCTGCAAAATTGGCGAGGTCGCCGGCGGTGGCTTTGCCTTCGGGCGAACCAAAGGCGCTTTTGATGGCGTCAAGCGAATCGAAATATAACGTTGCGACCAAATAAACGTCGCTTGCGCCCGCGGGCGCTGCGACCGGCCCCTTGCTCACATCGTATTTTTTCAAGCCGGGAAGTTTTTTCGCCAGCGGTACGTGGGTCGCGAAATAGTAGCTGTCGAAGGCATCCGCGCTCTTCGGGGTTTTGTAGAGCACGATGAGTTTGGCCATTGCGTTTCTCCTGGAAGGGGGAGGCGTTGACTACCACAGCCCTTCAAGAAAGCCACGCGGTCGTCCCGAATCTTTCGCCGTGTGGCAGCTGTCGTCGCTCCTTTGTGATAGGGTCGCTTTCAGGTCAGTCGCACTGTCCTTTTCACCCGTGGATTCACATGTCTGTTCGCGCAAAAGCCATTGGGATCGTGAGCGCCTGCATTGCGTCGCTACTTCCGCTTGGCGCGCACGCTGAAGGCATCGATACCGAACATATCTTCGCCTTCATGATCGGCACCGACGTCGGCAACGTCGGCGAAAGGGAATTCCAGAGCCAGACCACGGGGCGGTCCTCGAAAGCCAGTGGCAATTATCGGGCTATCGGCCAGGAATTCGAACTCGAATTCGTGCCGCTTTCGAACTTCAGGATCGAACTGGGAGGCACGTTTGCTACGCACGACATCTTTGCCGTCCCCGGATTGGCCGATCGCAGCCAGTTCGGGGGGCAGGGCATTTCACTTGATCTACGCTACCGCTTGCTGGACCGCGAGAAGGATCCGTTCGGTTTGACGCTCGCCATGGAAAGCCGCGCCGATCGCTTCGACGAGACGACCGCTGCGCGGGTGCGGAAATACGGTACCGAGTTCACGGTCGCTTTCGACCGCGAACTTGTCCCTGACCTCAGTGTCGCGGCCCTCAACCTGATCTATCAACCGGAATGGACGCGCATTGTCGCGACCGGACAGGCGGAGCGGGAATCGACCATTGGCGCCGCGATAGCCGTGATGGCTCAGATTCGTCCAGGCCTCTTCCTGGGCGGCGAGGCGCGGTATTTGAGGAGATATGACGGCATCGGTCTGGACGATTTTGCCGGCCAGGCACTGTTCGTCGGGCCTACGGTATTTCTTAAATTGTCCGACCGTTCCAGGTTGACGGCGAACTGGAGCTTTCAGGCGTGGGGACATGCGGCCGGATCAACCGCGGCCCTGGATCTGGTGAATTTCGAACGCCATCAGGCCCGGCTCGTGCTCGGGGTCAATTTCTAGGCCGATCGCCGGCTTGCGTTGCTCACGCGCTGTTGAAACTTCGTTGCGTCGTCTTCGTTTCTGTTGTGCTACCGCTTGTTGCACTGCAAGGATGACGGCAATGAACCCTATCGATCTGATCGTGACCGTTTGCGCGGTGCTATCGCCAGCAACCTGCGAAGAGACCCATCTGGTGTTTTCCTACAGCGGGTCGCTGCAGCAATGCGTCATGGCGGCGCCACCCTACATCGCCCAATGGGTCGGCGAGCACCCGAAATGGAATGCGGTGCGATGGCGTTGTGAATACCCGCATACCCATGACAAGGCGGACGCCGGCGCACCGCATGCCGGCTGAAGCTCGGACCGGCTATTTGTTGCAATCCTTCAAGTCCTTGTCCGCGATCGAAAATACCGCATCGGCCTTGATCTCGATGTCGCGTACCAGGCATTGCCTGGAGTCCCGATAGCCGATCTTGGCGTCGTAACGTCCAGGCTCGATACCGGTGATACGCAGGCGCTCGTCGTGGTCGACCTCCTTGTCCCGATCGTTCAGGGCCTGGTTGGGCCCCCAGCTGTCCTTGCCGGCCGGAGAAAGCTGAAAATTCGAGATCGTCGCCGTGGTCAGGTTCCAAAGCCGGATGCCTTTGCCCTGCGCCATCAGCGGGGTGGACACAGCGAGCAGGGCGGCAATAACGACCGGTTTACGCGGCATGTGGGCTCCCCTATTTTTGCTATGATAGCATGGGTTTGGACCGGACCGCAGGAGACCCGCGATGATGGTTTGCCGACGGATGCAATTGAGTATTTGCGCCCTTGCCGCGGTGGGTACGATCGCCTTTGCCGCACGCGCCGACGACATCAACGACTATCCTACCAATGCGAGGGTGGAGTATGTGTTCGGCTGCATGAAAGCCAATGGCGAGACCCGGCAGACGATCGAACAATGCTCCTGCTCGATCGATGTGCTGGCCTCGCTGCTGCCGTATGAGCGGTACGTCACCGCGGAAACCGTGCTGAGCATGTCCCAGGTGCGCGGAAACCTCGGCGGCCAGTTTCGCTCCTCCGAACAGGCCAACAGCGCTCTGAATGATCTGCGGCGCGCCCAGGCTGAAGCTGAAGTGAGGTGTTTCTGATCCGACGCCCTACGGGCACATCGCGTCAAGTGCCGGAGCCTTCGACCTTCCATTCATGCTGAAATACGTGACCGTCGGTGTCCTTGGCCTCGACGCGGAAATGCTTCGCACCGTTCGGCACATAAATGAATCTGACATTCGGATCCTCGGAAATTGAAATCCCGCCTTCCATCGCGAGTACCAGACTGTTGTCCTGCCACACCCTCAATTCGTTGACGAAGAAAGCCGGAATATACAGCTGCGTGACCTGGTCCATCTGCAGGCCCGAATTGTTCGGGTGACCGATCATGATCTGCGCCTCGCGCGCCCCGCTTACCGGCCCCTCGCCAGCTTTGGCAAATTGCCTGAAACGCATCTGGCCGAGGCGAGCCTTGGCTTCATCGGCATTCTTGGCGGCCGGAGCCGAACAGCCCCCGGAGGCTTTCACGTAGGTCTTGGCGACGTAGAGCTGACCATCGCTCAGTTCGGCAACCGCGTGGACATCGGTATAATTGTTGACCCGCACCCGCGTGGAGATTTCCGTCACCAGTGCGTCCGGTCCCAATTCGAACCGCGCGGCCATTGGCGCCGGGTTCTGGTCGATGACCAGCGTGATGACTCTCACTCGCCTGGCATCGCCGGGAGGCAGCGTCGCGCGCAGGGTGACCGGGACGACTGCCGCGTCTTCGGCGCGAGCCGGCATTTCGATGGCGATCACGCCGGCTGCATCGTTCATGGCCCGGTTGTTGAAAATGTCCTGCACCAGGCCAGGCCAGGGATCGTATGGTTCGGCAGCCGCCGCGGGCGCGGCGCCAAAATGCATCGCGACCAGCAGCCCGGCAAACCAGGGTAGGCGCGAATGACGTCGCAACATCGTCGCGATCCTCTCAACGGCAGAAGCAACCCGGGTGAATATACCCCATTGTGCCTGCTATTCCCATTCAATTTCCGAGAATGCAGCCGTAGCATTGCGGGCGTTATAGTCGTCGAACAGCTCCCAGCGCGGCCGTTCCGAGGCCGCCGCGCTATCGGCGGCAACCGTTATCGGCTTGCCACCCGCGATCAGGCCACGGACATCCAGCGCGAGCCGCTCGAGATACCGCCGTTCATCGGCCA
>C688J35102_120989752_pt1 | contig 13385 bp, 11 predicted proteins | sample HopSoiMetagenom2_FD_35102 | JGI IMG/M metagenome (IMG submission 35102)
TCGGCCAGCGCATTCTTGCGGTAACTGGCCTGCATAAGTTGGGCGCCGTGGGATAGGTCGTCGTCCAAGACCTCCTGAATTTCACGGGCTAGAGGGTCCTTTCGGTCGACGCGAGGACGGCGTCTCCGCCTCATATCGCCTCCTCGATCGCCGCGGTCCGGCCAACACAAAGGTGTTCGAGGATCTGCGCCTCCTCAGGGTCGACGCGGAACACGGTGCCTTGCGGTCGCGCGCTGAGGATGCTCAGACCTTCGAGACCGGCCACGGTCTTCAGCAGTCGGCGGCTGAGGTGAAACTTCAGCGGCGCGTCGATGCGAATCCGGACCCGAGTGCGAGGCGGCCCGTATTTGTCCTCGAAGCCCGGCATCCTGTACTCAGGCTTGTCTTCTGGGACCTCGGCCGCTTCCGCCATGACGGTCGCCAGAGCGATGACGCCCGCGTCGGTTGCGTTGCCCGACACCCACAGGAACACACGATCGCCGACGGCGATTTCCCGAGAAAGTGTTGGAGTCAGCCAGTTCGTTTCGCGCGTCGTCCTACCGCGCCGTACATCCGACATGAACCGGCCGACGTCCCACTCCCGCGGGTTGGCCTGCAAGATCCACGCGGAGTTAGCCGCGGTCATGCCGGCGACTGTACCTCCCACCGCGCAGCCCGTCTTCCGGCGCGCCGGCAAGCCCGGAGCGACGCGCGGCGTAGGGGCGGGCCGTCGGCCGCCCCTTCCGTGATCCCAACACTTCTGATCGGCGGCACGGGACTGCCGCTCTGGACAAGGAGCGGCCGCTGCGCCGTGGCCGACGACCAAGCGACTTGTCGGACATCTCCCAGCAAACGCGGTCGCTTTTGGGACTCATTTGCCACGAACGACGGCGAGCCGCTGTAGCAGCTCTGGCATCGCCGGAAACTGCTCGGCAGAAAACGTGTAAGGCGGGGGCCATGCGAGTCCGGTGTCGCGTCGGGAAAGCTCGTGCCAGCCGTTCCTGAGATGACCAAGATCGACTTGCGCCAGCAGCCGGTGGTCTTGGCAGCCCGTCACCATGAACGTGACCCGGTCAAACGCGAGGAGCACCGCGAAGTACGGTACGTCAGGCCGCCCGGCTGGCCGAAGCGTCCCAGCGAAGGACCGCGACCAAGCCCCCCGGGCGTCGACGGCACCGACCCAGACTCGAAGCGTCGAAGGCAGCCCGCTCGGGTTGCCTTTGCTGTAGAGCTCGGCAAAGAACCGTCGATCGACGACGCGATTCGCTTCGCGCTCGCTCGCTTGAAACATGAGTCCGGTCTTGGCTGCCCACCGACCGAGAACTGCGCAGTCGACGCGGCTGAGCCGCGTCGGGACGCCATGCATGAGCGGACGTAGTCGTTTCTTCGCGCTCGTCTCCAGCGACGACATCCATCCGTTGTTGCACTCGCCACACGATCTTGGCCTTGAAATCCGGCTCCATCGCGTGCCAAGTCCGCGTTGGATTGCCGGACTGGTCGTCTGGGTCGGTGTAGGCGTGGTCCAAGCGCCCGGAGCCTTGAAGGACGTCTGCCATCCCTACCGGCACGATGTGCTCGAGTGTTAGCGGACTCGAACCGCCATCGCACCACCAGCAGGCTCGTTGACCCGTGTGTCTCGTCTGCGACATGTCACCAACAGCATGGCGTCTTAGCGCCTCGACGCGCGGACGAGAATTGGCAATCCGGTAGCGGAGCACCACGGCTTGCTGGCTGCGGTTTCTCGCTGCTGCTTACGACGACGCCCCGCTGTCCCGGAGAGGGCGGCAGGACTTGTGCTTTGCGCGAGGAGGAGGCCAGTCTCACGCCTGAAGGGTGGCGAGCCGGTCCTCGAAGTGAGCCATCGCGTCGCGGTACAGGAGATATCCCCAGCTCACCCGGGCGACGCCCAGCGCGGTCAGCGCGGCGAGCGACGGGCCCTGCGACAGGCGGACGACATTCACCGGGCCGCGGACGTCCGCGATGAAGCGGCGCATCGCGTCGGTCTCCGACAGGAGGATCGGGAACACGCAGTCGGCGCCGGCCTCGAGGTAGGCGGTCGCGCGCCGCAGCGCTTCGGGAACGAGCTCCTCCTGGGTCCCGGAGCCCGCGCCGGCGAGGGAGGGGCCGAGGAACACGTCCACCCGGGCGTTGATCACGGGGCGGTAGTCCACCTCGGACGCTGCCTGGCGAATCGCCCGCAGCCACTCCGCGTGCCGGTCCGGATCGCGCAGGCCGCCGGCGGTGTAGTCGGTGTCCTCGAGGTTGCAGCCGGCGGCCCCGACGCTCCGCAGCGCATCCACCAGCTCCGCCGGCTCCATCCCGTACCCGGCCTCGGCGTCGACCGTCACGGGGACCTCGACGCCGCTGGCGATCCGCGCGGCCGCGGCGAGCATCGCGTTGGCCGGCGCGCCCTCCTGGTCTTCATAGCCGAGCGTCGCCGCCACGCCGCCGCTGGTGGTGGCGACCACGGGAAACCCAGCCGCGACTACGGCTCTCGCCGTGGCCACATCCCACGCGTTCGGAAGCAGGAGCGGGGCGCCGGGGCGGTGCAGCGACCGCAGCAGATCGCACCGGCGTGGGAGGTCGGTTGCCCCTGAGGCGGCCATGTGAAAAACCTACGCCGACCGGGGTGAGCACGCGGTCTTCGACCTAGAGGTCGAAAGCGGCGGCGGCCGGTGGCTTGCGGGTTTCGCATCCGGTCGCCGGCGGCCCGGACCCTGATCCTCCTCGACCAGCCGGGCAGCCCGGGGCCGGCCAATTGCTGACGACGACCACCCGGACGACGCGGACGGCGACACCGGCGGCAGGCTAGGTCGGAGCGAGCGTCTGCTCGGCCTCCGGCAGCGCGTCGCGGAGTCCTCGGCGGGAGCTGATGTCGAGCTTGGTAAAGACCTTGCGCAAGTGGTACTCAACGGTGCGGGGGCTGATGAACAGCTGAGTGCCGATCTCGGGATTGGTGTGCCCGTCGGCTGCCAACCGAGCGATCTGCGCTTCTTGGGCGGTGAGGGAGTCGCGCGGTCCTACCGTGCGCCTACGTACCGTCTCGCCAGTGGCAACGAGCTCACGGCCGGCCCGCACGGCAAATGCCTCGGCCCCGATGCGACTGAACGTCTCGTAAGCCGCGCGCAACTGCTCACGGGCGTCCATGCGGCGCTGCTCGCGTCGCAGCCACTCGCCGTATAGGAGCTGAGCACGGGCGACGTGAACCACGATGCCACCACGCGCGAGCCGGTCGATCGCCTCGAGATACAGCGCCTCGGCATCGTCACCATCGCTCAGGAGCGCTTGCGAGCGCGCGCGGATGCCGAGAGCCCACTCCGTCCCGGCGGCTTCCGTTCGCACCTCGAGGATTTCCAGTGCGGCGGCGGCTCCCTCGCGGGCGCCGGTCCGGGCGCTCGCCTCGACCAGCTCGGTCAGTGCCCAGCCGAAGATCTCCAGATCATCGTGCTCGCACGCCCGCTGCGCCGCGGCGAGCGCGGCCTGGTACCGACCAAGCCCGTTGCACAGGACCGCGGTCGCGTGCTCGGTCAGGCCGATTGCCCTTCCCTCCCCTCGAGCGGCCGCGTCTCGGAGAGAGACTTCGATCAGCTCGAGTGCACTAGCCTCCCTGCCGCCCCACGCGGCGAGCACGAGCGACGCGTACATGAGGGGCACGTTCCCGGTTGCGGCGGTGATCGCGTCAGCCTCTTCGACGAGCGCCGAGGCGGCGGCAAACTCTCCCGCGTGCACGTGGACGGCTGCGCGGTAGGTCAGCGCCGTAGGAAGGACCGTAAGCGCGCCGGCGTCGCGCGCCAGCCTGGTTCCGAGCGTCGCCAGCGCTCGCCAGGCCTCGTAGTCCCACACCTCAGGTGCGACACGGCACGCCATCCAAAGCCAGCGCAGGTCTTCCTCAGGGGATCCATGCGGTGATGCAAAGGCGCGCATCGCCTGCCTGAGCGGCGGGACACCGGCAGCGTAACCCTCCATGAATCGCGTCACCAAGCCATCCAGGAGCAGGTCGACTGCCTGTGGCGGGGCCCCGCCCGGCGGCGCGGCGCTGGCGCTCTCGGCGACCTCCCGCACCCCAATCGCACCACTGAGCCGGCCGGCAAATATCGCGGCGCCGATTGCTTCGAGATACGTTTCACGCGACAACTCGACATCGAGCGGTTCGAGGCGCTTGGCAGCATCGAGCAGCAGGGGCGGATCGTCGCTGCCCCGCCGGCGCGCGAACGCGATCCGCGCGCGCAGGCGCGCCAGCCGCGCTCGCTGGAGCTCGTCGAGCGAACTCATCTCCGCGGTCGGGAGCAGCGCCTCCGCGGCGTCAGGTGCGCCCGCTTCCAGCTTGACCTGCGCGGCGGCAAGCGCACGCGCGGCCTGGCGAGCGGGGTCGGGAGTGAGCTCAGCCGCTCGCTCCAGGAAGGCCGCCGCGGCTGCGACGCCGCCGCGACGCTGCGCACGGTCGGCCGAGCGCTCGAGCTCGGCGGCGACCGCCTCGTCGAAACCCGTCGCCGCGTGCGCCCGGTGCCATGCTCGGCGATCCGGGTCAGACTCGGGATTGGTCGCCTCGGCCAGCGCGCGATGCACCGCCCGTCGATCGGGCGCCGCTGCCGCCCGGTACGCCGCCGAGCGCACCAACGGATGGCGGAACCGCACCCCGAAACCAGTCTCGATCAAACCTGCGGCCTGCGCCGGCGCCGCAGCATCGGCCGCCACCCCGAGGTTTCCGGCCGCTCGCCACAACAGGTTGACGTCGGCGACCGGCTCTGCCGCAGCCAGCAGCAACAGGCGTCGGGTCTGTGCCGGAAGCGCCGCAAGACGCCGGAGGAAGCCGTTCTCGATGCGCGTCGCCAGGGGCAGCACATCGGGCAGGCCGAACCCGCCGGCCAGCTCCGCAACCGTGAGCCCTCGTGGCAGCTCCAGTAATGCGAGCGGGTTGCCATGGGTCTCGGCGACGATCCGGTCGCGCACCCTGTCGTCCAGGCGTCCGCGGATCGCCGATTGCAGCAGCGCGCGGGAATCGTGGTCAGCGAGGCCCCCGACGACCAGCTCGGGAAGCCCCGCCACCTCCTGTTCCTCGGTCGGCTCACGCACCGCGAAGACCAACGCCACCGATTCCGCCAAGAGGCGGCGCGCCACGAAGGCGAGGGTCTGCGCGGAGGCCCGATCCTGCCATTGCGCATCATCGACCAGGCAGAGGAGTGGGCTCTCCTCGGCTACGTCGGACAGTAGGCCGAGCACGGCCAGACCGACGAGGAAGCGATTGGGCGGGGGCCCTGCGCTCAGGCCGAACGCCGTCTCAAGCGCCTCACGCTGCGGCCCGGGCAGGCGCTCCACACGATTGAGAAACGGCGCGCATAACTGGTGCAGACCGGCGAACGCGAGCTCCATCTCGGACTCGACCCCGAGCGCTCGAGCGATGCGACAGCCCGACGCCCTCTCCCGCAGGTACTCCAACAGCGCGGACTTGCCAACCCCCGCCACGCCGCGCAGAACGAGTACTTGGCTCTCGCCCGCCCGCACACCGGCCAGGAGCCGGTCCAGCGCCTCGCGCTCGCTGCGGCGGTCGAGCAACCCCACCGCGTGCGGGTGATTGCCGCTGGCCATGCTCGAGCGACCTTATTCGTTACGCCGCATAGCGGCCAGCGCGGCCAGCGCTCGCCACGGCGACCCTCTGATTCGATCACTCGGCAGCTGGCGGCGACCCTCGGCCCAGGTCTCCTGGCGCTTACCCGGCCGACGACGACTGCGGCGAGCGCACCGCCGACACGTCCGGCGGGCTCTGCCGCGTTACCACGCGGCGCCGCCGGTCTCCTGGCTCAGGAAGTCACGCTCCGGCGCCTCGAGGGGGGTCTCTACGCCGGCAGGTCACGCAGCGACGACGAAGGGGCGACTCGCATCTCGCTCGCGCGCGCAGCCCGCGGGCGGCGTCGAGCGCCTCGCCCTCAGGCAGCCGGATACGACGCGGGCATATCGGTGCGGGGCTGCATCGGCACGCCAGTGGGCGCGGGCGGTCCCTCCGCGGAGATGACCCGCGCATGCCGGTCGCGCGAGACGAAGCTGAACAGCCAGGCGACGAGGACCAGGACGCTGTTCTGGAAGCCCGCCAGATACCAGAGGTGCACGAGCAGCCAGGTGAGCCACGCGAGCAGCCCGCTCAACTTCAGCCCCTTGATGTCAGCGACGGCGGCCGCGCGGCCGATCGTCGCCAGGTTGCCCTTGTCGCGATACCGGAACGCTCGTGCGACGCCACCGTGCAGCCGGGTGCGCACGACGTTCGCCGCGTAACGGCCCTGCTGCATCGCCACCGGCGCGAGGCCCGGGAGGACCACGGGCTCCCCCTCGGCGCTGCGTACGCGGATCATGTCGCCCAACGCGAAGACCTCGGGATGGCCGGGGAGGGTCAAGTCGGGTTCCACCGCGACGCGCCCGGCGCGGTCGCGCTCGGCACCGGTCAGCTCGCCTAGTCGCGACGCCAGCCCCGACGCGGTGACCCCCGCAGCCCAGACCACGGTGTGCGCGGCGATGTGGTTCCGCGCGCCGCCGCCGTCCTCGACCGTCACCCCATCGTGGTCGATGCCGACGACCGTGTGGGCCAGAAGCGGAGTCACGCCCAGCCGCTCCAGCGAGCGCGTCGCTCGCGCCGACAGCGAGGCCGGGAAGCTCGGAAGCACGCGATCGCCGGCCTGGACGAGGAGGATCCGCGCGGTTCGCGGATCCATCGTGCGAAAGTCGCGGCGAAGTGTGTCGCGCGCCAACTCGGCGATCTGGCCGGCCATCTCCACGCCGGTAGGGCCGGCGCCGACGACGACGAACGTCAGCCAGTCCCTCCGCCGCTCCTCGTCAGGCTCTAGTTCGGCGGCCTCGAAGGCGCTGAGAAGGCGCCCGCGGACCGTGATCGCGCTCTCGAGCGACTTGACCTCACCGGCGAGCTCGCGCCATTCGTCGTGGCCGAAGTACGAGTAGCGCGAGCCGCCGGCCACGATCAACGTGTCATATGGGAGCGAAGCGGGCGCGGGGACTCCTTCGACATCCCGCAGGCGCACCTCGTGCGCCTCGAGGTCGAAGTCGTCGACCTCCGCCATCACCACGCGGACATTTCGATCGCGCTTGAAGATTGCCCGCAGCGGACATGCGATCGCGCCCGGCGACAACGCACCTGTCGCGACCTGGTACGTCAGTGGCTGGAAGAGATGGAAATTGCGCCGGTCGACGAGGGTGACGTCGACGGGAGCGCGCCGCAGCCCGGCCACGGCCTGCAGTCCGCCGAAGCCGCCACCGACGACGACGACGCGGTGTCGGGGTTCCATGGGGTGCCCTTCGCTCGCGTGATCCGAGTCGCGCCGATTGGCGAGAGCTCGGTTGTACATGACTGAAGACCGGACAGCCGCGTCAGTCGTGACACAACGTTCTCGGCGTCGAGCGCCGCGCGATGGGCGTCCAGCCCGGCAGCGGGTCGTTGACGGGAGTGCGGACGCCATTGGCGAGCGGGTCGCCGGGATCCCTTTAGGACCTGCCGTGACGTGAGGTCTCGAGGCTGTGGTCGGACCGCCGGCGGCTCTTCGGCGTGCAACCGGGTGGCGCCGGGAGTACCGACGATGCCGGACTTCCCACCGGTCGGCGAACCGCACTACGCAGCACCCACCCCCCGCACCTCTTCGCAACGCGCGGCTTGCACACCGGGGTCCGGACCGGGGATCGCGCTCGGGTGCCGACGGATGCGAGCGGCCCGGTTCGGCGCGACGGTTGCGAACGACAACCGAGCCGACTGGCTCCCGGAAGAGGGGAAGTCTCCCATGACGAACGCGATCGACAAGACGCTGGTAGACGATGCGATCGGCGCGTACGTCGGGTGGCGCGAGGCCTGCTTCGCGGTACAGGACGCCTATGACCGCTGGGGGGGCGCCCGCTCGGCCGACAAGGTCGTTGCGTTTCTCGACTACGCCATCGCCCTCGACCGGGAGGAAGAGGCCTCGAGCGCGTACGCCGGGGCGAGCGGTTGCCTCGCCGCCATCGGTACGACCGAACAACGGGCCACCGCAGCGGGTGGGCAATACGCCCGAGCAGCGCGGTAACGATGAGCGCGTTCGGCACGGAGGTTTTTGACGACGGGGCTGGCGTCGGCATGCGGCCGTACGGCGCCGGGATCACAAAGGCTTCAGCAACCAGGATGCCGGCATCATCGACCATGTATCGGGCGTCTCTCGCAGCGCGCGACTTCGCGCGATCAGAGCGGCGGGGTTGACCACGGCCGTGTCACAGAACCGCGCCCTGTCCGGTCTTAACGACGTGACGCAATGGCGTCCGAAGTCTCGGACAGCCAGCGGGGATCTTCCGGCAGCTTGCCACGCCGCCGAAGACGCCGCGCGTCACGTGGTGTCACCTAACCGAAAAGGACCTTGTCATGCGACCTACAATCATTCTTGTCCACGGCGCGTTCGCCGAGTCGGCGAGCTGGGATCCCGTCATCGACTTGCTGCTGAGCGAAGACTTTCCCGTGATTGCCGCCGCCAACCCGCTGCGGGGGCTCGCCGCCGACGCCGCCGCCGTCAGCGACCTGGTCCGCACGGTCGACGGACCGGTGCTGCTCGTCGGGCACTCCTACGGCGGCGCGGTGATCTCGAACGTCGACGCCGACGCGGGCGCGATCGCCGGGCTCGTCTACGTCGCCGCCTTCGCACCGGAGCCCGGCGAGAGCGCCGTTTCGCTTTCGGGCCTGTTCCCGGGCAGCACGCTCGAAGCCGCGCTGCAGCCGGTATCGCACAGTGACGCCACGACCGACTTGTTCATCTCGCAAGAGAGCTTCCACGCTCAGTTCGCCGCTGACGTGCCGGCGCCGCAGGCGGCACGAATGGCGGTGACGCAGCGACCGGCCACGCAGGAGGCGCTCGTCGAGCCGTCGGGCGAGCGTCCGCTGTGGAAGGAGCTGCCGTCGTGGTTCCTATTCGGGGGGGAAGACCGCAACATCCCGGTCGCCGTCCAGTACTTCATGGCCGATCGCGCCGGCGCGCGGCGCACGATTGAGCTCCCGGGCGCGTCACATGCGATCGCCGTCTCGCAGCCCGACCTGACGGCTCACACGATCCTCGAGGCCGCGCGGGAACTGTGGCGCGATGCGGCGCTGGGCAGGGCCGCGTAGCTCGGTCCAAGACAACTGACGAGGTCTGAGCGTCCGACAGGCCCGACGAGGCGCGGGTCATTCCCGGGCCGGCATGTTCGCTCGCGGACGAGCTGGCTGCCCGGGGCGAGGAATTCGACCGCGGTCGATCCATCGCCGTGACGACCGTCTCCTTCAGACGCAGCCCGTTTGCACCGGCAGTCAACGCTCACGCCAACGGGCACGTCGCGTGCGAGGCCAACACGGAGCTCGCCACCTCGATCGAGCGAGCGTTGAACGAATCACCCAACCCGCCACGGCGGAGCAGCACGGCAACCCCCGACCTGAGGCAAGGTAGCCGAGTAAGCGCCTTGCCTCTCACTTCCCATACCTCGGAAGCAGGTTCACATGTCATACATCAACACAATGCCTCGGACGGCACGCACCGCGATCGCGGTGCTCGCCGCCGGCGTCAGCGTCCTCGGCTTCGCCTCTGCCGCGGACGCCAAGTCGGCGAGCCGGACAGCGGCGACCGCCAAGCCGACCATCGTGCTCATTCACGGCGCGTGGGCCGACGGGTCGAGCTGGGCGGGCGTCACCGCGCGCCTCCAGCGCGCCGGCTACGCCGTCGACGTGCCGCCCAACCCGCTGCGTGGCCTGTCGTCGGACTCGGCCTACGTGGCGAGCTTCCTGGCGACGATTAAGGGTCCGATCGTCCTCGTGGGCCACTCCTACGGCGGTTCCGTGATCACCGACGCCGCGACCGGAAACCCGGCTGTCAAGGCGCTCGTGTACGTCAACGCCTTCATTCCCGACGAGGGTGAGACCACGCTGCAGCTGGCGGGGGCCAAGCCGGGTTCCGCGCTCAGTGACCCGTCGAAGGCCTTCAACTTCGTGCCCTACCCGGGTGCCATCGGGGGCGATGTCGACCTGTATGTCAAGCCCAGCGTGTTCCATGCTGACTTCGCTGCAGACGGGAGCAAGGAAGCTGCCGACGTGCTCGCAGCCGCGCAGCGGCCGCTGGCGGCCAGCGCGCTCCAGGCCAAGTCCAGTGCGCCGGCCTGGAAGACGATCCGGTCCTGGGCGGTCATCGGGACCGAGGACCAGGTCCTTCCGCCGGCCGAGCAGGTCGTTATGACGCGTCGCGCTCACGCCGAGACCACCAAGGTCGAGGCGGCGCATCTGTCCATGGTCTCGCGGCCGGGGGCGGTGACGAAGGTCATCCTCACGGCCACAGCGGCGACCGACTGACCCGAGTTTCGCTGAACGCCGCCGTCCCTACGGGCGGCGGCGTCGGTGATCCACACCCCCGTCTTGCGAGTGCTGTTCGCGCCACCACAAGCGAGGTCCCCAAGCGCCGGCCCGCAAGACATCAAGACGAAGGAGTTGCGACATGGCGTTCACGGCAACAAGCCCCGCCAGGATCCGCGAAGGTCCACCCTGCGTCCCCGGACGGCAACGTCGCCGGCGCACCTGCCGACTGGCGCGACGCCCGCTACCAGGCTTTCAATCTCATGCGGCTGACATTTGCCGTCGCTCCGATTGCGTTCGGGACCGACAAATTCGCCAACGTCCTGTTCGACTGGCCCGACTATCTCGCGCCATGGATCAACGACATCGCTCCGGGCACGGGTCAGGAGTTCATGTACCTCGTCGGCGCGATCGAGATCCTCGCCGGGATCATCGTCGTACTCAAGCCCGCTACGGCGCCTACATCGTCGCCGGGTGGCTGGTCGGCATCGTCATCAACCTGCTGACCTACTCGGGCTTCTACGACGTCGCGCTTCGCGACTTTGGGCTCATGCTCGCCGCTCTGGCGCGCCCGCCTCGCCAGCGTCTACGAGTCGCAGCGGAGCTGACCGGCGGCGCCCCCGGTGAGCCCGGGCGGCGCTTCTCATGTGCTCACCGGGCGGTCCCTGCTCGGGAGCCGGGACTGCAGGGGTGCTGGCTTCCGGATTGCCTGCCGTCGGCGAGCCGAGCGACGCAGATGAGCTCGCCGGCCTGCCGGAGCTGGTGGTCGGGGGGATCGGTGTCGGCGACGCACGGTGGTGCTGGCGTCGCGTGTGCCGGGAGTGGTGGACGAGGGGGTCCGGGACCGGATCGTCGGCAAGACACGCGGCAACCCGGTTGCGCTGCTCGAGCTGCCGCGCGGCTTGACGCCGGCGGAGCTGGCGGGAGGTTTCGGGCTTCCCGGCGCAGGCCGCTGTCGGGTCGCATCGACCAGAGCTTCCTGAGTCGGTTCGCATGCTCTGCGTCTGAGTCGCGATAGCTGCTGCTCTGAGCAGCGGCCCAGCCGATCGGCGATGTCACGCTGATCCGGCGCGCGGCCGAGCGACTGGGCATCGACGCGACGGCATCGCGTGGGGCGAGCCCGCGGAGCTGATCACTGTTTGACACCACGTGAAGTTCCGGCATCCGCTTGGAGGCTCGGCCATCGGCCGGGCAGCCGCGGCCGACCGCCAGGAGATCCATCGCGCGCCGGCCGAGGAAACCGACCCTGAATCTGATTTCGATCGGCGAGCATGGCATCGGGCGCGACGAGGCAGTGGCCGCCGATCCGGAGCGCTCAGCCGACCGCGCGCAGGGTCGCGCCGGTGCCGCGGGGACGGCCGCGTTTCCGGAGCACGCGGCCTAGTTGACTCCCGATCCCGCGCGCAGCGGCGCACGTGCGATCGCAGGGGCTGCGCAGATCGCACTCGGCGCGGCAGCGACGCGGTGTCCTGCTTGGTCGATGCCGCCACGCACCTGATTCCGCTCGACGCCCGCTGGCGCGCGCGGGACCTACCTGGAGGCGCTACGCGGCGGCGATCGTCGCCGGCCGCACTCCGTAGCAGCCAACGGTACGGGAGACGGCCGAGGCAGCACGCTGGCTCACCGCCAGGTCCGGCTCGCCCGCGATGCCGGCGCGCTGTCTGCGGGCTCGCGAGCGCGAACCCGGGGCTCCCTTGCCCGGGGCCGATCGCGCGCTCTGGAACTCCCCGCCGCGGACGGAGGATCACGACCGAGCCGACACAGACGTCGCCGCCTGCGGGTCGCCCGTCACCTTGTCCGCGAAGGTGAACACGCACGGCATGACGATGGCGGCGAGCCGGCGCGCTTCAGCGAGAACAGCCTCGCGTCCGGACGCTGAAGGGCGCGCGAGCTCATCCGAGGCTTCGCGCCTGGGCCGGCGGTTGCGGCGGCTGCCTCCGCGGCCGGGCATTCTTGCCGAGCACGCGGCGCTCGACGTCGGCCTCCCGGCGGTCCTTTTCGGATCTCCGCACGGAGTAGTCGGCAGCGTCGGTTACCGCGCGGGCGCCAGTTCGAATAGTCGCCCGCGGCCCGACGACAGTCGGAGACGGGCCGAGGAGCATGAGCACGCCACGTTGCAACCCACCCAGAGGAGCGAGCATGAGCGACAGCGGCCACATCATCTATACCGCCGAGGCGCGCGTGACGGGCGGCCGGGCCGACGGCCACGGCCGGACGTCGGACGGCGCCCTGGAGGTCGATCTGCGCACGCCCGCGGAGATGGGCGGCGGCGGTGGGGGCACCAATCCCGAGCAGCTCTTCGCGATCGGCTACGCGGCGTGTTCGAGAGCTCGCTGGGAGTGGTGGCGCGGCGGCGCAGGCAGGAGGTCGGTGACGTCGCGATCGAGTCGAGGGTGATGTTGCTGCCGACGCGCGAGCGAGGGTTCAAGCTCGCCGTCGCGTTCGCCGTCTCGCTGCCCTCGGTCGATGACCCCGACGAGGCCATCGAGTTGGTGCGAGCGGGTGATCTGGTGTGCCCGTACTCAAACGCGACACGCGGCAACATCGACGTCTCGCTCACGGCGAATGGTCGGGCGGTCGAGCGGACCGCCGAGCCGGCCACCGCCTGAACGGAGCCGCCCGCTGAGCTGTAGGACGCGCCGGGCATCGATGTCCGGGTCGCACTCGTTGAGCCTGAACCAAGAGTCGGTTACGCCGGCTTCAGGTTCGCTATGTCGTTTGAAGGAGGAGACATGGTCGTCTATGTCGTCGTTGCGGTGTCCATCGTGCTGCTCGCCGGCCTTTCGATGTCGGTTCGGGTCCTCAAGCAGTACGAGCGCGCCGTGATATTTCGGTTGGGGCGGGTGGACGGTGGCGCGCGCGGGCCCGGACTGATCGTCTTCGTCCCCTTCGTGGACCGCGTCCATCGCGTCTCGCTTCGGATCGTGACGATGCCGATCCAGTCACAGGGGATCATCACCCGCGACAACGTCAGCGTCGACGTCTCCGCGGTCGCCTACTACCGCGTCAAGGACGCGATCCGCTCGGTGGTGGCGATCGAGAACGTCTCTTCCGCGATCGACCAGATCGCCCAGACGAC
>C688J35102_120989750_pt1 | contig 13348 bp, 17 predicted proteins | sample HopSoiMetagenom2_FD_35102 | JGI IMG/M metagenome (IMG submission 35102)
CGCCCGCGGAGATTCAGCCTTGGTTTTGGTGGGCTTCTTGGTGAGCGCGGAGGGACTCGAACCCTCGACCCCATGATTAAAAGTCAAATCATATCCCCCGACGAAGCCAGACAAATCAAACGATCAAGTGCATAAAAACCCTTCGTAGGCTTGCATAACATGCGAATGTCCCTCATTGTCGCAGACATAGGGTAACACTCGTAGACGGCATCAAACCGTTACCCCTCGTTACCCTGATGGGGGTTCACATGGCAAAGCCGCTCACTCCGCTTGCGATCAAAAACGCCAAACCAGACGTCGAACGGCGCGAAATCCGAGACTATGGATGCCAGGGGCTTTACCTCGTGATCCAGCCCAGCGGTGCGAAGTCATGGGCCTTTCGGTATCGCTTTGCCGGGGCGCCGAAGAAGCTCACGATAGGTCCGGTGTACATCGGAAGCGGCAAGGGTGACGAACCGGAGGCCGCTGAGATTGACCAGCCCAATACGTTGGCGGGCGCCCGCGAACTCGCCATCGCGGCGGCTCGTCAGGTGGCCAAGGGCATCGACCCTGCAAACAGCAAGTTCCGGGAGAGGGTAGCGGCACGGCAGCGGGCAGAGAATGCCGAACTCCTCGACCGCGACACGGTTGAGGCGGTGGCACGTCTGTTCATTGAGAAGCACGCCAAGGCGAAAACCAAGAGCTGGGATCAGGCTGCGCGGCTGATCGGGCTAAAGCCTGATCCAGAGGACCCGTCGAAGCTACTCCGCAGCGAGAACGGGGGCGAGGTTCTGAGCCGCTGGGGAAGCCGTACGGTGCATGAGATCACGCGCCGTGACGTACACGAGTTGCTTGACCGGATCGTCTCACGAGGCGCCCCAGTGACGGCAAACCGTGTCTTGGCGGCCATCCGGAAGATGTTCGGTTGGGCGGCCTCTCGGGATATCATCACCGTGTCGCCTTGCATCGGAGTGACGCCACCAACAGCGGAAATCTCGCGCGATCGTATCCTCACCGATGATGAATTGCGGCTGGTATGGCGCGGAGCCACTGCGATCGGCTGGCCGTTCGGCCCGATGGTGCAGGAGCTAATCTTGACGCTCCAGCGCCGCGATGAAGTCTCTGGCATGGCCCGCAAGGAATTGAAGCCGCAGGATCACAACTGGATCATTCCCAAGGAGCGAACGAAGAACGGCATCGAACATGAAGTTCCAATGTCAAGCGCGGCTTGGGCATTGCTCCAAGGACTGCCGAAGATCGGGAAGGCCGGGTTTGTGTTCACCGTAACCGGCGAGACACCCGTATCCGGCTTCAGTCGGGCCAAGGATCGGCTGGACGCTGAAATCTTGAAGATCACACGCGCCGACGCCGTTCAAGCCGGGAAGAGGCCGGACGAGGCTGAGCCGCTTCCTCACTGGACCCTGCACGACCTTCGCAGAACCGGCGCCAGCGGTATGGCGCGGCTCGGCATTCAACTGCCGGTCATTGAGAAAATTTTAAATCACACATCGGGCAGCTTCCGGGGTGTTGCCGGCGTGTATCAGCGGCACAGTTTTTCGGATGAAAAGCGCAAAGCCATGGAAGCTTGGGCGAGCTTTGTACAGTCGGTCGTTTCCGATACTCGGGCAGCAAACGTGATCGCACTGCGTGGTGGCAAATGAGCGCATCAGATGAACTTGCTGCACTTGAATTCCAGGCCGCCGTTTTCTCAGTAGGGCAGGGACACAGCAAGAGCCTTGAAACAGTAATTAGGTTGTTGAGGAGCGACCATCCGCTATCGGCCCAGGATAAATCCGTGCTCGCTGATTTCCTGGAAAATACCAAGGCCATGACCACAAGAGGGCGCCCCCCTGAGCGCATGTTTAGTCCGACGTGGCGTCTAAGGAAGGCGGTGTCCGAGATTTGCCAATTGCGTGAGAGAGACCCGCGATTAACAATGGATCGCGCGATGGAAGTAGTTTTGTTCGGCTATCAATTTCAGGGACGCGCTTTCGACCGAGAACAGATTTTGAGAGAGTTAAAGCGAGCCAAGAAGCCTAAAAAGATCAGCAATAAATAGGCCGACTTATCGCTGACGACATTCCGCGTCCAATCGCACTTTATTCCGCTCACGTAATTTACCGACAGGAGCGGAAACGACATGGACTCTCAGCAACACTCTGAAACTCTAATACCGGCGTCAAAGGTATGTGCCCGGTATTCCCGATCTGACAAAACCCTCGACAGATGGCTGAAGGACGAGTCCCTCGGCTTTCCCCGTCCTGTTGTCATTCGCAACCGCCGCTATTTTCGCGAGGGGGAGCTAGTTCAATGGGAGCGGGCCCAGGCCGGAAAGCAGAAGCATGCTGCTGTGACTGAGGCAGCGTGATTGGATGGCCTACTCAGAGCAAAGCCCGGAAGCGCTGACGACGCTCCGGGCTCTACAAGGTGATGACCACTCGTGTGCTTTGGTCAACCCTGACACAAAATTCGCTGACTATCAACGTCGAACTCTCGCGACGGTCTCGAATGGTGGTGGCCGGGCAATCTTCCGTCCCCATCAAGTAACGCTTCTCGACCAGATTGACGATGCAATTGCACAAGGATGCCGGCGCCTCATTGCGCAGGCACCCACCGGATTCGGCAAAACGATTTTAGCAGCGCACCGCCTGCGACGACTCCAGGACGCTGGCCGTCGCGCCATCTTCACGGTCCCCGCCTTAAGCCTCGTTGACCAGACAATCGAGAAGTTGTTCGCAGAGGGCGTGACCAACGTTGGCGTGATCCAAGCCTCTCACCGGATGACGAATCCGGCGCGGCTGATCCAAGTCGCCACGCCGCAGAGCCTCCAGCGCCGGGAAATCCCCGATGCCGATGAGATTATCATCGATGAGGCACACCTTCTGTTCCGCAAGCTATTCCCCAAGCTGTTCAACGACCCCCGATTTGCCAACGTGCCGATCATCGGCCTGTCGGCAACGCCATGGACAAAGGCCCTCGGCAAACTCTTCGACCGGCTTATCATTGGGGCGACAACGGGAGAACTTATTCAGGGCGGGTACCTTTCGCCCTTCCGTGCGTTCGCGCCGGCGTCGCCGGACTTGACCGGCGTGCGCACGCTCGCGGGCGACTACCACGAGGGCGACCTCGGTGAGGCTGTGAACAAGACAGAGCTTGTCGCCAACGTTGTCGAAACCTGGCAGTCCCGCGCTGAGAACCGTCCGACCCTTTGCTTCGCCGTGGACCGGGCGCACGCGAAGAACCTTCAAATGCAATTCCTGGCCGCCGGCATCTCGGCGGAATACATCGACGCCTACACCGAGGCGGCTGAGAGGAATGAGATTGCCAAGCGCCTGCACGCTGGGGAGGTGCGGGTAGTCTGCAATGTTGGATGTCTCACGACCGGAATTGATTGGGACGTTCGGTGCATCATCCTGGCCAGACCGACGAAGAGTGAAATTCTGTATGTGCAGATGATCGGGCGCGGGTTGCGCACCGCCGAGGGCAAGGCGGATTGCCTAATCCTCGACCACAGCGACAATCATACAAGGCTCGGTTTCGTCACTGATATACATCACGAGAAGCTCGATGACGGCGAACCGAAGCGGGCGACAGCCGCCGACAAGACCGAGGCGCTGCCAAAGAAGTGCATCAAGTGCAGCTTCTTGAAGCCGCCGAAGATGCTGAAATGTCCCTGCTGCGGTTTCATCCCGGTACCGCAATCAGGGGCCTTGCACCGTGAAGGTGAACTGATCGAGCTGTCCTCGCGTCGCGAAGCGGTGGCTACGACACAGCAAGAGCGCATTCAGTTCCACGCCGAGCTGAGGGAGATCGCGTATCAGCGGAATTACAAATCCGGCTGGGCGGCCCAACAGTACAAAACAAAATTCGGCAGCTTCCCGCCCTGGGCTTGGAATGAGCGACCGACCTGCACGCCCTCGGTCGTGACGCTCTCGTGGGTCCGCTCACGCGCAATCGCCTTTGCAAAGCGGAGGGCGTGATGCGGGCATCAACCAAGGAACGCGCCCACGGCAGGTGGCGCACGATCCTGCCTGCGCTTGGGATCGATCAGGGCTTCCTCACTGGCCGCAACTGTCCGTGTCCAATGTGCGGCGGCAGAGATCGTTTCCGCTTCATAGATCGGCAGGACGGGGATGGGATGTGGGTGTGCAACCAATGCCAGCCTCGGCCACGGCCAGCAATCGACCTCGCCATCGCCTTCACGGGCAAGCCCTTCCAGGAAGCGGCGCGGGCAATCGATGACATTCTCGGAGACCGACAAGTGATGCTCCAGGCACAGACGCCAATCAGGCCAACGAATGAACAAAGCAAAACCTCCTATTTCTATTTGAAGGTTTGGCGGCGCGGTGTTCGCATTCGCGCCAACGATGTCGTGGATCGATACCTACACCATCGCGGCCTCGGTATGGACCTTTACCCGCCATGTCTCCGTACGTGCGATCTGGATTGGGTTGAAGATGGAAATGGCGTGCAGGTCCGGCACCCGGCCATGTTCGCAGCCGTTACCAATGCGGCAGGTAAGCACGTGGCAACGCACCGGACCTTCCTGGCTCCGGACGGCGAGGGCAAGGCGGACATTGATCCGCAGCGAAAGGTCTCGGGTAAATACGGCAGCGGCCCGACCATAAGGCTAATGCAAACGGCACCGCTGATGGGAATTGCCGAGGGGATCGAGACCGCGCTCGCCGCAGCGAAAATGTTCCGCATGCCTGTCTGGAGTGTCTTATGCGCTCACGGGATCGAAACATTCGAGCCGCCGCCTGAATGCCGGCATCTGATCGTGTTCGCGGACCAGGACACCCATGGTCGCGGAGCACGCGCGGCAGAAGCACTTTGCGCCAAGCTCCTGATCCCGACCGAGATCAAACTCCCTGACCAGCCCGGCACCGATTGGAATGATGTGCTTGCGGGTGTCGCTTGATGAAGAAGTCCGAACAATATTTCCGATTCCCGAGGCAGCTTCTCACGAGTCCGGCGTGGTCGGTGCTGAACATCAATGAGCGGCGCGCGTTCGATCGCATCATGCAAGAGCACCAATCCCAGGCTGGCTTTGTCCACTCCGGGCTAATAGTCACCAAGGCGAACTTCGTAAGCCACGGGATTCAGCCCAAGCATGTTGTGAGGGCGCTGCGCGTGCTTACAGAGCTGGGCATCGTGGAATGCACCCGGAACATGGGCGGCTCAGTGCACGGTCGCACACCCAATCTATGGCGCCCGACATTCCTGCCTCGAACACCAACCTCGAACGACGCCACACACGACTATGCAAAGTTCACATTGGAGGAGGCGAGGGCGATAGCACACATCCACCGGGCTCACGATACGAGAAACGGGCGAATGCCATCAAAGCTGCGAAAGCTTTCCGGCTCAGTGGTTGAGGGTTGGGAACGATGAAAAACGTTTTCCGTGGTACCGGCCCCATACCCGAGAGTTGGTACCGGCCCCATACCCGCAAAGACGTTTTGTTGGTACCGGCCCCATACCCGAACCCCCCGTTTTCCGTGGTACCGGCCCCATACCTACCTTTTAAATCTAAACCTTATCGAGGGGGATATCCCTCACAGGCGCGCGCGATTGGCGAAACTCTCCGCAACGATCCCGACGTTCCCGTTTTGCAACTCCGGGAATGACGATGCCGAAATCCTCATGGCTCGTGGTTCGACGACCATCCGTTGCAGTGAGCGTACTCGTGGCGCCGCACCTGTTCGATCCGTGGTGTGTTCGCGAGGTAGACTTGGCACATTCCCGCTCGAACAAACGTGCACCCGCCCCAGTGAGCATGCGTAAAGATTACGCGACGGGGTGCACAAATCTTCTGTATCTGTTCCGGCGATAGAACCTGCTCGATCACTCGATCTGGCCGATGATCGAACCGCGCTGGAGGCGTGGCATGAGAGTCCTGGCGCATATTCTGGGACCGGGGCTCAAAGGGGTTTGGCGGGCGAGGTGCGGGAGGCGCGGGAGTTTCCGGCGGCGGTGGGTGCGAATTCGAGTACGCTTGGAAGCTCCCATTGTCGTCGTAGTAGCCGCGCTCCGTAGGTTTGTAATTGTCCGACGCGCCGCCGAACGCGATCACGTAAAGACTACATGCTCCGATAGTCATAATCCTCTTCATATTATAAACGCGACTAGCACCACGAATAACGTGACGCGCTGGCCAATCGATTTAGTTTTCATTTCAGCCCCGTTTTGAGCACCCGATATAAACAGACACGAACCGTCCTAAGGGGCGCGTACGCCATGAGCGGTTGGTCAAAGCTAGATGTGAAGCAATTTGAGAAGCCCCATTCCAATCACGCCCACGCAAATCAGATAAATCGCGACCACGATATTCAGCAGCCTCGGCATTACCAGAATAAGAATGCCAGCGATCAACGCGAGGATAGCTGGAATATGAACGGTCGTGATGTGCATGCATTTCTCCAGATGCGCCTGTCGCCATATCGAATCAGGACGCCTTCATTTTATCGCAGCCGAAGATGACGCGCGCCCCAATCAAATTGTCGATGAACCACAATCGACAAGCGGCTTCCCCGATTAGCTTGCGCCGTGTTCACCCTCGCAAGATGGACTTTGATACACAATCAAATGCTCACGTCTGTAATTGTCTTTATGTGTCCGTATTTTAATTCACCTCAAACAGGCGCATATTAGTTGTCGGGTATCGTGCGGGTAACACAGCCGCACAAACTTTAGGAGTTGAATACATGGCAGATGCCGGCCAGTCGAACGCACGAAGCGGCGATGTTGTCGGACTTGATGGTCGCACCTGGCAAGCTCGCCGGGTTAGGTCTCTCGCGGCCATGTACACAGCGGCCCTAGGAGGCTCGCCTGATGCCCTTACGCTAGAGGCGGTACAACGTGCAGCCGAGCTTCAAGTCACCGCTGAGTGGCTTCGTACGCGATCCCTGAAGGGTGAGGCGGTGCACCCCGGCGATCTCATCAAAGCAGAGAACCTTGCGGATCGCGCTCGTCGCGCGTTGCGCATTGGCAATCAGCCGACGCTAACGATCCGGCCCATTCGCGAACGGCTGGCGGCAGCTCGCGCATGATGCCTTCACCGCTAGAGTTTTTCGCCCGTCTGAGTTGGATCGATGGCCGCCCATTGCTGGACACGATCGAACCATACCGGCGCGACCTGTTCGTGCTGGCCCTCTCGACCTTCCGGGATGACGGCATAACGCCGCTCTACAACCTGGTGCTCGCTGGTCGCGGCAAGAAAAATTACAAATCAGCGGACCTTGTGCTCGCCGGGCTGTTCAGTCTGCTCGTGAAGGAAAGCCCGCAGGGCAACGACGGCTTCATTCTCGGCAACGACGAGGACCAGGCCAACCAGGACTTGAGCCTTGCGAAGAAGCTGGTGCTTGCCAATGCCGACGAGATCGGCGGGGAGGTGGATATCCTCTCGACTGAGATCAAGCGCAAGGATGATCGCGGCTCGCTGAAGATACTGCCGGCTCGCAACGTAACGGGCCAGCACGGTAAGACTGCGCTGTTCATCGGCTACGACGAAATTCATGGGTACCGGACCTGGGACTTGTTTGAAGCCCTGGCGCCGGACCCCACTCGCACGGATGTACTGCAGTGGGTTACTTCCTATGACAGCATCTTCAACAGTCCCGGCAATCCGCTCTATGACCTGAAGCAGCGCGGCATCAACGGTGACGATCCGGGGATGCTGTTTTCCTGGTATTCTGGCGACTACTGCACAGACCGCGAGCTTGCCGATCTTTCACCGGAAGAACGGGCCAACCCTTCCATGGGCTCATGGCCTGAGGGAATGCGCTACCTTGAGCAACAGAAGCGCCGGCTTCCTGCTCACAAGTACCGCCGCCTGCATTTGAACCTTCCGGGCGCACCCAGTGGTGCGTTCTTCGATCCGGATTGCGTGCTCGCTGCCATCGTTTCCGGGCGCAAAGCTCTGCCGTTCGACTCCACGAAGAAGTATGTCGGCTTCGTCGATATGTCGGGCGGCAGCTCTGATGATGCGACGCTCTCGATTGCGCACGAGCACGAAGGCAAGACAATCATTGACGTGGTGGAGAAGCAGTCCGGGGAGGCTCCGTTCAACCCGCGCCTTGCCGTGATGCGGTTCGCCACATTCCTTCAGTCGTATGGCATCCGCCGGCTGACTGGCGACAATTACGCGGGCCACACGTTCAAGGCGGACTTCGAATCGCTCGGCATCACCTACGTCCCTTGCTCTGTTCCCAAAACGGAGTTGTACGAGGAACTGGAGCCCAAACTGAATTCGGGCGAGCTAGAGCTACCCGACATTCCAAAACTTCAAGAGCAGTTGCTTGGCATGGTCGTGCGCGGAACCCGCATCGATCACTTGCCGGGCGAACACGACGACTTTGCAAACGCTGTTGCCGGCGCGGTGTGGTGCGCGTCTAGCCGGTCAAGAGCACCCGTTGCCCAATTTGGATATTACGAATTCGGAAGGCCAGCAGCATGAACCGCTTTTACACTGATCCCGCTAACTGGATTGGCCCGACCCACCTGGGTTCGATCCACAATCCAGATACCAGCGTCTCGAAGTTCTTATTCGATGGACCAGAGGGGTCGCCAGTCGCGAAACTCAAGAGCGCCTACGCCTCTTCGGTCGAGGCTGTCTCAAGTCTTGGCGCCAAGCGCAAGGAGGTCGAGGCTAAGGGGCATTACACACCACTTGGAATCGTTGAGAAGGTCGCAGAGCACGCGGGCACTGATGAATTACCGGCGGTGCGGCGCGCGCGGAAGGTGGTCGAAAACGTTTACAGCGACATTGCCAGCCGACGCTCCAGCCTGAAGCTCGCCGAGCCCACGGAGGCGGAGCGGAAGGGCTTCGAGGAACTGCGTTCAGTTATGCGCGGAATGGACCCAAAGACCCGCGACAAGTTCGTTCAGCAAAACCGCAGTAATCCGGCAGTCGTTCGAGCCATCGCCACCACGGCAATCCCGGCTCTCGTCGGCGTTGACCCGCTCGTGCATCAGCACATCATCGATGAGCAGATGGAGCGCGAACACGGCGAGACGGTTGCAGAACTTCGTGATCTTGAGGAAGTTGCCCGCGTCGTTGACAAGGTGTCCCGCGTTGCGCGCGATCAACTCCGCGAGACTATCGGGTGCAGCGAAGACATCTTCGAGAAGGTTGCGAAAGTCGCAGAGGCGAACGACGGCGAACTGCCTCTCAAAATCGAAACTCAGGTGGTCGACGGTAAGCCTCAGGAGGTTGCGCGCGTCTTCGATTACACGGCGAAGCGTTGGCGAGACGCGCTGCCCACGGAAATTAGAGGGGCCGCCTGATGGGTTACCTGTCTGATTTATTCGGCTTCGGCGCGCGGCTTGTAAATCTTCCGCCCGCTGGCTTTGGCACAAGCGGTGCGACTGGCAGCTCTCACGGGCCTGAAAGCCCTTCGAGCGATGCGCTTTGTATGGTGCAGCCCTGGCAGATCATCTCAGACGTAGTCGCGGGGCACGATCAAGTCAAAATGCGCGGAGAAAAGTATCTGTGCCGATTTGAATCTGAGTCGATCCAGAAGTATCGGCGTCGTCTATTGGACGCGCCGTGGCGCCCGATCTTCAACGCTGCTGTGGAATCGATTACATCGCGGCCATTTCGCAATCCAGTCTCCCTTGGCGGCGAAGTGTCCCCAAAGATCGACGTCTTTTCACAGGACGTTGATTCCTGTGGTAACAACCTGAACGTCTTTGCACGTCGCTTCTTCAATGCTTCTGTGACCTACGGCGTCGGTGCGCTGTTTGTTGATTATACGCGCGTGGTGCAGCCAACCGATGGTAACGCACTCACCCTAGCCGATGAGCGCGGCATGAACGCGCGGCCTTTTTGGGTGTTGATCCAGCCGCAAGACTTGATCGCGGTCAGAACAACGCGCGTTAACGGTCGCGAGGTCTACTCCCATGTGCGCTGGAGCGAATGCGAGACTGTGCCAATTGGTGCGTTCGGCGAAAGCGTTGTGGAGCGCGTTCGAGTGGTCGAACTAGACGCGGCAGGCAAACCCTATTGGACTCTCTACGAATGCGATGCCGGCGGCGATTACGTCGAGGTCGCTTCCGGCGAGATTACGATTCCGGAAATTCCGCTCGTACTGTTCTTCACAGGCCAAAAGGAGCACGGCACGTTCGCGGTCAAGCCGCCGCTCTATGATCTCGCGATCATGGCCTTGGAATATTACCGCTCGCTTGCTCGCGCGACTGAGATTCAAACCTTCTCAGGTTGGCCAACGCTCGTCGGCAAGGGTTTGTCTAAGGATGGTGGCGACGAACTGACGGTCGGTCCTGGCATCACGCTATATGCCCCAGGCGATACGGCGGACTGGCACATAATTGGGCCTGACGCCGCCTTGGTTGAGCAAGTCAATACCGGGCCCGACGAGGTGTTGCAGGCGTTTAACTCGCTCGCGATGCAGCCACAGGTTCCGAAATCGGGCAATGTTACTGCTACCGCTAGCGCCTTAGATAACAGCAAGGCCCACAGCGCGGTCGAGGCGTGGAGCTATGGATTGAAGGATGCCTTGGACCAGGCGCTGCATTACACCGCAATGTGGTTCAACGAATCGGACACGGCAACAGCGGTTGTGTCTACCGACTTCGACGCTGCGATCGGTTCGGCTGACGAAGCAAAGGTGTTGGCATCCGCTCAACAGCGCGGCGTAATCTCCGGGGAGACAGAGCGCGGGGAATTGAAACGTCGCGGCATTCTCTCTCCGGATTTTGAAGAAGAGCAGGAACTGATGCGGATTGCGTCGGAACAACAGGGCTTGCAGCCCGAATTTACGATCCACCCGACAACGGGTGAGCCGATTGATCCAGCAGGTGCAAGCTTCGGTGCATCACCGCCGCCTGATGAAGGCGTGAGGCGAACCTTGCGAGCGTACCAATGACCGACAAGCACCACCACGCAAAATCTATGTTTAAGGCTCGCAATAAGGCCCTAAAGAGCTTCAAGGAGTCGGCGTTTACTCATCATCCGGCTGCGTTATCAAGTTCGGTTCCTGGGTATGCGACGTTGCTGAAGGCATCTGACTTCGTGGCGCCTGAGTCGATGTCTCTCGGGCTGAAGCTTGATGACATTATGCCGTCCGCGCGCGCTGGTGGAAGCTGCACTGCGAAACAACGCGACCGGGCCAGAGAAAAATACGGAATGACCGGCCTCGATAAGCCCGCGAGCAAGAAGCGGTGAAGACGCCAAGAAGAATTGAAGCTCAGCTCCGCTTCTCAGTCAGAAGCGCGCCGATCCCGAAGAGCAGTGGCGCGTGAAAGACGCCTGTCGTCGCCGAGGGAGATAACATCGGTTAGGCGCTGAACAGAATTCCTTTCAAAATGTGATGTTTATCAACGCCAACTCCCCGCCTAGGTGAGCCTATTTGTCGTAATACTCTCCAACGAGGGCATCTCCCGACGAAAGCATTTCCATTCGCATTGTTGTGAAAAAGTTTTGCAATGAAAAACAACGAAAACGAGTCGGACGTTACTGCTGCCGATAAGGAGAGGTTTCTAACCGCCTGCGGCAAGTTCGCAGCGATTACACCACCTGAAATCATTATGCTGTTGTCCACGTCATTAGTTTCCGATGCGGTCTCCGTCTCAGCGGGGTACTCGCCGCCGCGAACATCAGCTCCGGCAGTTGGACACAACGTTGCTCCTTCTCCTAGGGGATTGTCGCGCATCCTCACGGCTCTGAGGAGGCGCTCTCCTCTTAAAAAAGCCTAAGGGAGGGAGTCGCTGTGCTGACCGTTACGCTCTACCTGCTCGCAGCCGCCATGCTCGTGGTCATGCTGTACTCGACTCAGCCACGGCAATAGCTGCGAGACTTGCGCCCGGCCTCTACTCAACGGTTGAAAGCGAGGCCCCGCCTTCCGCCAGGCGCGGCGCGCGCCTCTTGCGTTTCCTAGAGTGCGATGATGTGGAATGTCTCAAGCGTTCGAGGTGGCGCCGATTCGCAAATGTCTGGCGACCAAAACCAAGACGCTCCTCCGCAAGACCTGTTAGTTACAAACCCCACGGGACGCACTTCGGCGGCGTAGGGGCACGGCGACCATCCTCTGAAAGCTGCAGGGGGTGGTCGCCGTTTTCCAATCCGGGGTGAATTACGCTGTGTTTGATGACATATCGATGACGCAAGCTGGTCGTCGCTATCAAGGCAATTGTTCGAGTGCGATGGCACTGCAGCCCGGTGATCGCGTCCGATTGAAGCCAGAGCACGCTGCCGTTCGCAGCGCGAGCGCAAGGGCGCGTAGGGACTGGCCGATCCGGATCGGCGTGGTGCACAAAATCAGGCGGCACTCGCTTTGGGCCTATGTGATCTGGGGCGACAACCGACATGCGGATCAGGAGCAGATTTGCGTGTTGGAGAAGGTCCAATGACCAAGTGCCGCTTATACAGCACGGCCTCAGCCCGCTGCTCGTGAAAAGGAGAATAAGAGTTGGCAGAAGACGAGAAGCTGCCTGAGCCGCAGAACCAAAATCAGAAGCTGCGCTGCCCAACCTGCAACGCCCTTCCTCGCTTGGCTCACCACATCACCGACCCCTGTACCGGCAACAGGTTTCGCTTGTATCGGTGCGAATGCGGCGAGAGCGTATGGGAGTAGTAGGAGGGTCAGGTTGCCCGGATACGGCACGGCTCCCTTTACGGAAACTTCAATTTTTGCACCGCAAGATCACCCGTATGGAAGATGAACCAACTATGGAGTCGATCATTCGGAAGCTTCGCGAGATTGTTGCCGATTGCGAAGACCCGAATGATGTCCCTGATCCAGAAGCGATACCCTTATCGGAAGAGATCAAGCGCACGATCCGAGAATAGGTTGGTGTTGCTACGGGCTGGCAGCAACAGAATGGGTTTATGTCATGGCTGACAAGGCTACCGTCACACATTGTACGAAATGCGGGTTTTCTGCCGTCATCCCCGACAGCGTTCCCGACGATGCCATTTTCGAATGTACAACCTGTAGGCAACGGTTCGGCAGCGTCGGTGAAGCGAAAGCTCGGACGCTCAACGCTGCCAAGTTCGAACGAGATAAACCGCCGACCTTAACGTCAGAGACCGGACAGACGCGCTAGCCGAGCGCACCTAGTCTCAGCGTGCGTCGCTCCGAAGCATGGGGGCGGCGCTCCTTCAGGAAGCCCTGTCCCGTTGCCCCCGCTCCGGACAGGGCTTTTTCGTGCCGAGTAGGCACACGGAGCTTACGCTTTCGCGCTCTCATACCGCTCCACGAATCTCCACAGGCACTCCGGCATGTCCCGGTGCTCTTCGGCGCAAAGTCGGGTTAGCTCGCGGGCAATATCCTCAGACACGTCCCGCGACCAGCCTTCGGCAGTGTTGAAGGCGATGACGCGGACAGGGCTGGAGTACTGCCCGTCGAGC
>C688J35102_120989748_pt1 | contig 13340 bp, 13 predicted proteins | sample HopSoiMetagenom2_FD_35102 | JGI IMG/M metagenome (IMG submission 35102)
CCCGCCGTGAGGGCGAGCCCGCTCCAGCCGCTCGGGCCGACCGCCGTCATCACCGGCTGGGAGAACACCGCCCGTCTGGTCTGCCCGTTCTGCGGGTTGGCGTTGAAGACGCCGATCGAGCCGGAGGAATACGCGCCGTCGCTTCGCGTCACGGTCGCCGTCGCTCCGCCTGCGACGGCCTGGACGGAGCAGGTGAGCGCGATGCCCAAAGCGGTGGCCCGCAGCCGGTAGGCCGTGCCGTCGACGCTCGTGAACGACGCCGTGCCGAGCGTCGTTTCGACGCCGCCGGTGCGCCGCGTCAAGAGCAGCTGCCCCTTCGTCAGCCCGCAGGCATACGCATTACCCGCCGATTGGTGGCGAAAGACCGCTCCGGCGGTCAGGTTCGGGTTCGTGTTCTGCGGCGTGACGCGGATCTCGAACGTGCCGTCCGTGTAGTCGAAGGAGTTCGTCACCACCGCCTCGTCGCGGCTGGCCGGTGCGCCGGCGGGTACCATCGTCGCGGCCGCCACGGTGAACCCACCGGCCACGACGCTCCACGCGGCCAGGTCGGGGAGCGTGTCGGAGAAGACGGTCTGCGAGCTTCCCGCCGTCTCGAAGCCGCCGTTTGCGATCAGGTTCGGCGCAGCGCCCGCGGGCGAAGCGCCGACGGTAAGCAGCAGGCTGGCGCCGACGAAGCACGCCCGTACACACAAGGGTGACATGTTCCCTAGGTGTTTCAAAGCGGACACCCCGATTCCTGCTCCGAACGCAAGCGGGCTGCCCTCCCGCGGGAGGGCAGCCCTGTCCCAGCGCGCGGGCGATCGGTGCTACGGGGTCGTGGCGGTGTAGGTCAGGATGGCCTGGTAGTTGTTGGCCGCGGTATTGGGGTCGTCGGCCCAGTCGAGCGTCAGCTGGTAGCCGAGCGTGGTGTCGACGCCGGCGTTGGTGGTGCGGGTGCCCGAGCTGACGGCGTTGCCGCCGGCGGCAAGAGCGGTGTAGGCCCCGCCGTTGACGCCGAGGGCGAGCCGGCCGATCGGCACGGTATGGGTGCCGCCGTTGTCCTCGGTGAAGCTGGCGGGCGCCGACGTGGTCAGCGTCCAGTTCGCGTTGGCACGGACGTTGGCCGTGCCGCCCGCCTGCGTGTAGGCGATGAGCGGGTCGACGTTGCCGAAGTTGACGTTCGGCGTGCTCAGCGTCAGCCGGACGGACGCCCGGTTGGTGAACTTGACGGTCTGTGTGGCCGAGTCGTCCAGCGGCGGCGCGGCCAGCGCGGGCAGCGCCATGACGGACGCGGCGGCGATCACAACGGCAGCCGCAAGCGCGATGCGCATACGAGACATGGGAGGTCCTCCTGGGGGATGAAGAGCCCACGCGGGAATCGCGTGGCGAACAGGCGGGACCTACATCGGTCGCTGTATCGTCCGATTCATGACCCGATCGGGGGAACACTGCCGCGGACGCTGGTCTCAGCGGCAGGAATCATTACCCCATTGTGGGTATCCCTGAAGGACCTTTCGGGCGAGAGCGCCGGGTTCCCGTTTTCCGACAGTATGAACACGGATCGAAAAGGGCAAACCCGCCGCGAGGCGGGCACGCAAAGCAAGAGGTCTCGTTGAGACGGCTCGGCTGCCGAAACCGGAACCCACTCACCCAACCGCGGTCGACGACCTCCCTTGGAGCGCGTCGGCGTGCGCGAGCAGGGTTCTTTGGAGTGGCGATCATCGCGATCGCCGCGCTCGCTCACCCGGGGTCAGGCACCTCGGAGGCGCGAATCGATCCGAACGGACACGGAGTGCGGACGGTGGACGCTGCGGGGGGCAGTGCCACGCAGGTGGCAGTGAGGTTCACCGTCCGCCCCGTCGTCATCCTGGTGGTCAACGCCGAGGGACTGCCGAAGGAGCTGTGGTCGAACCTGGGCCGCGCGCCCTCGGGTGAGGAGATCGCGGGTCTGCGGGTGCGGATCGGGTCGCTGAACGGCAGGGAGGCGGCCGCCACGGCCGAGGTCCGCGACGCAGCGGCGAGCGCGCTCAGGGGCGCCGACTGGAGCGTCCACGGCCGCATCTGGAAGGGCTGAGCAGCACAGCCGCCAGGTAGAGTCGCGGCCGATGCTGGACCATCTCTTCGCACCGCTTCGGATCGGCCCCCTCACGATCCAGAACCGGATCGTCTCGACGTCCCACCAGACGAGCCTGGTGCACGACCACCTGCCCACGGACGACCTCGTGGCCTACCACGAGACCCGCGCACGGGGCGGCGCGGGCATGATCTGCATCGAGGCCACGGCGATCCACCACACCGGCCTTCTGACGGCACACACGATCGGCGGTTACCTGCCCGAGATCGTGCCCGTCTACGGCAAGCTCTCCGATGCCGTCCACCGGCACGGCACCGCCCTGGTCGTGCAGCTCTTCCACGGCGGCCGCGAGGTGATCGCCGCGGCGCCCAGGCCTCCTGCAGTCGCCCCGTCGAGTGTTCCCAGCGCACGCTTCAGGACGGAGCCACGGGCGCTGACCCGCCGCGAGATCCGCGAGATGATCGAGGGCTACCGCCGGGCGGCGGCCTTCGCGGTCGAGGGCGGCGTCGACGGCGTGGAGGTGTGCGCCGGGTTCGACTACCTGCCCACCCAGTTCCTCTCCCCGCAAGCCAACCGCCGCACCGACGAGTACGGAGGCTCCTTCGACAACCGGCTTCGGTTCCTGCGGGAGGTGTGCGAGGCGATGCGGGACGGCGCCGGCCCCGGCGGAGTCGTCGGCTGCCGGCTGACGGACGAGCACTGGTCGTGGGACGGCAACGACGACGACGACCTGCTCCAGGCCGCCGCGGAGCTGTCACGTGCCGGGTTGATCGACTACCTGTCGGTCGCGCTCGGCAGCTCCTCCACCCTGCGCGGCTCCAGCTGGATCGTCCCGCCCGTGCCTGTGGAGCACAACGCCATAGCGGCCTTCGCCCGGCGGATGAAGCAGGCGGTCGAGGTGCCGGTGATCGCCACCGGGCGGATCGTGGAGCCGGCCGACGCCGACGCGATGATCGCGCGCGGCGACTGCGACGCCTGCGGGATGACTCGGGCGCTCATCACCGATCCCGCCATGCCGGCGAAGGCACGCCGGGGCGAGCCTCACAACCGTTGCATCGGCTGCAACCAGGGGTGCATCGGCCACTACCACGCCGGGCTGCCGATCGCCTGCACGATCAACCCCTGGACGGGCCACGAGGCTCGCCTTCCCCGGCCGGCGACCGCCGCGGAGCCACAGCGCATCGTCGTCGTCGGTGCCGGCCCGGCCGGGGCCGCGGCCGCCGCCATCGCCCGAGCGCAGGGCCACCGCGTCGTGGTGTTCGAGCGCGGGAGCGGACCAGGCGGCCAGATGCGTCTCGCCCTCGATGCGCCCGGCCACCGCGAGATCGCCGCCGGCCTGGTCGACGCCCTGACGAGCTGGCTGGACGGATGCGATGTCCGCTACGGCGTCGACGCCGGTGCCGATGGCGTCCTTGCCGAGGCCCCTGATCGCGTGGTCATCGCCACCGGCGCCGGCCGCTTCGATCTCGACCTCCCCGGCGAGGGACCCGTCGTCGTCCACGCCTGGGACGTGCTGGGCGGTGCCCAGGTCGAGGGCGCCGCGCTCGTTGCCGACTGGGGCGGCGACTGGACCGGCCTTGCCGTCGCCGAGACGCTCGCCGAGCGAAGCGTGCCCGTCCGGGTCGCCGTCGCCACGGCAGGTGCGGGCGAGGGGATGCACGTCTACCAGCGCAACATGTACCTCGAGCGCCTCGATGTGGCCGGCGTCGAGCTGCTTCACCACCTTCGCCCGGTGCGCCTCGACGGTGATGGTGTCCTGCTCGAGAACGTGTTCTCGCACCGCGAGGTGCGCGTGCCGGGCGTCGGCACGCTCGTCGTCAGCGCCGGACGCGTCAGCGATGCCGCCCTCTTCGAGCAGCTCGAGGATGCCGGCCTGGATGTCGTCCGCGTGGGCGACGTGCTCAGCCCGCGCTCCTTCGAGGAGGCGATCCGCGAGGGCACCGAGGCGATGCTCGCGGCGGAATCGCACGCCGCCGCGGTGTGACTTCGGCCACTCGCGCGCGTCTCCTGGCGAGTCGCGGCGCGGACTCGAGGCTCGAGCACCGCTGGGCGGTGTCGACGCACTGCAGTTACGAAGCGCTCCCGCCGGCCTGTGTCCACCACATGAAGGCGACCCACAACGCCACAACCACTGCGACCACTACCAACTTCTTCCACCAGGGCCACGGTTGAAGTGTTGACCATTGACCAGCCATCGCGCTCACCCTACCCCCGTACGGCTGTCGAGGCACGCCTGTTCGTACGCGAACCATCCAGAGACGCGCCATCCCCACGCCATCGTGCTGGAACGGTCCGCCCTGGGCAACGCTCGCGTCGGCCCGGATGGGGGAGCGGAAGGTCTTGTCGCGCGCTGACCGTTGATCATCCCAGGCGCTGTGCAAAGACCCAGATCTGACCTTCCGGATCTTCGGCCGTGAAGCGGCGATCGTTCGCCGGCGAAACCTCCAGCGCGGTGATCTCGGCACCCGCCTCCACGCCGCGGTCATGCAATGCGTCCACATCATTTACGTAGACATGCACCATTGAGGGTGGATACATGCCAAGCGTCCGCGGGCTCGAGAAAGCTTCACCCGCTTGGCCGAGCATGACGAGCCCATCGTCTCCGAGCAGAAGTTCGGCGTGCAGTCGCCCTGCCCCGCCAGTCTGGGTATGCCGTACCTGGAATCCGAAGGTCTCCGATAGGTACTGAATCGCCGACTCTGCATCCTCGTACAGCAGATAGGGCGACACGCGCGGATATCCCGCGGGCGGGTTCTGCATGCGCGCGCAGTTCCCACCGTCTACTTCGCCGAAACAGAGCTACGTGGAGTACTCCGACGATCCACCGCGGTGATGGTGAACGACAGCCGGGGACTTGGAAGTCGCTCAGCGCGATCGCAGCCGGCCGCGGTGAGCAGATCGAGGAAACGATCCTGCGCCTGGACTGAACCGCACGTGGCCACGGCGGGGACATGCCGGCCAGACGACGCAGAAGCAACCCGCTTCCGTGATCGCGCGCAACAGACGTGTATCACCCGCCGCCCGTACCTTCGCCGGGGATGCGGCAGCGGGGGCAGACCACGGTGGAGTACGCGGGCCTGGCCCTGCTCGTCGCCATCCTGCTCTTCGGAGCCGCACACGTCGCCCGCGCCGAGCTCGCAGCTGCGCCTCGCGGTGACGCGGCGTTCCTCGATCTCGCCGCCAGGCATGCCCCGTCACTGACCCTGGAACGCGGCGATGACTCCCTTCCCGTCGATTTCCGCACCTGTCGCAGCAGGTCGTGCGCGGGCCGCGACCCCGTCGCCTTCGTCCACGGGGTCAGGCGGCACGGCTTCGTCTACCTGGAGTACTGGTTCTACCTCCCGGACTCCCGCACCGCGAGCACCGGGATCGACCGGATCGACGGGGCGCACATCGACGACTGGGAGGGCATCATCGTCAAGCTCCGCACAGATGGCACCCTGATCGGTGCGCGGGCCTCGGCGCACCTCGGGTGGAACGGCCTGCACCCCTGGTGGGAGCTCAAGCGCGGCGACTGGGCGCCCTACCCGGCGCCCGTGTACCGCGCCGCGGGGAGCCACGCGGCGTCGTTCCGGCCGAGCGGCATCGACCTGGCCGGGGACCGTTGGGACGGCCCGGCGGCCACGGTCACCCCGCGCCTCGTGCCCGCCGACCAGGCCCGCCGTGCGGGGGCGTCGTTCGGCTCGGGATCAATCCCGCCCTGGCAGAAGGATGCCTGGCGGGATCCCGAGTCGGTGACCACCGGGCGGCCGGGAAGCGCTGCCACCTACGCCCGCTACGCGCGCTGGTGGGCGAACGTCTGCGTCGTCTGCTGATCCAATCTAGGGCAGAGCATCGGGTGCAGGTGCAGGCGATGCGCCGTCCTCGACGTCCGGCTCCAGGCCGTTCACGTCGAGGTCCCCCGCGGGTGTCACCTCGACATGGATCTTGCGGCCCCACCGGTCGATGTGAACGTCGATCGCGCAGCCGTGCAGCCGTGCCATCTTCGCCGCGTCGGCGGCCGCATTGATGATCGCTACGTCATCCTCGCTCATGGCGCTCCAGACGTCGGACGTCGACAATGGTGTACTACACCATCCGAGCGTAACGTGAAACGCTGCCCCGGGTGACACGGCGGTACGATCGCGTCATGACGGACGAGTTCCCACTCGACACCCCGACCGTCCGCGCCTTCCTGGCGGACGTCCGCGCTGCCATCGCGCGCGAGCCCGACCCCGAGTCAGCCTGCAATGCCATCCGTCCCCGCTTCGCCGAGCTCCTCGCCGACCCGGATTGGCTCCCCGCCGACTACCAGCAGCCTGCGCCGGCGAGCGGGATGGGCGGCGGCATCGGCCAGTGGCTCCTCTTCCGGGCGGGCGACGGGTCGCTCTCGCTGTTCTCGCTGGTGGTTCCGTCCGGCTCGGCCACACCCGTCCACGATCATCTCGCCTGGGGCCTCGTCGGCCTCTACCGCGGCGAGCAGGACGAGGAGATCTACGCACACGGGCACGGCGGCACCCTCGAGGTCGTCGCGCAGCGGGCGCTGCGGCCGGGCGACTTCTACGTGCTGATCCCGCCCCGCGACGACATCCATCGCGTGCGCACGACGTCTGCGGAGACGTCGGTCTCGATCCATCTCCTCACCAACGACACCGGCTGCATCTGGCGACACGCCTACGAGCCGCACTCCGGCGAGGCGCGGCCGTTCCGGTCAGGCTACGTCAACGTTGCCTGCCAAGATGACGAGCCCGGCAGCGGCGGTGCTTAAGCAGCACCCGCTGCCGGTCGATGAGACGGTAGATGTTCAGCACGAACCGCGATCTCGTCCGCCAGGCCGTCGCCCTGCTCCCCCCGATGCCCTCGTCGATCGAGGTCTTCTCGGCTGACGGCGGCGCCTTCTCGCTGACCCTTGCCGAGCAGGACGGCGACCTGGTCTACGCCTACGGCCCCCGGGCGCTCGTGCGCGAGGGGCTCGAGCTCGAGCACCAGGTACGCAACGATGAGGGCGACGGCCACGACATCGGCTTCGTCATCGTCCGCACCTTCTTCCAGTCGGGCGAGGACCTGCTGCTGCACCTGAACGTGACCGGCATCGACGATCACTACGCCAGCCGCAGCGCTCCCCGCGCTGCACTTTCCGCTCCGGCAACGCTCCGCGTCGTGCACTCCGCCAACGTCGAGCGCGACACCGTGGCGGAGATCCGCGTCGCCGACGCCTCACGGAACGGCATCGCGTTCCTCACCGACCGCCTGTTCCGGCCGGGGGACGTCCTCGAGATCCACGCCCCGCTCCCGGACCGCATGGTGAAGCTCGGGGCCCGCGTCCTGACAACGATCCCCTCCATCTACGGCCGAAACCGGGTCGGGTGCGAGATCACGACCATCCTCGAGGCCGACAGGCACGAGCTGGGGCTGCTCGCCACGCTGGCGCGCCAGCAGGGCACCGAGGACGACCGCCGCCCCGACCTGCGCGAGACGCTCCAGCGCGCACGGCAGCGTCAGACGCTCGCCGCCCGGCGGACGCCCCGCTACCAGGCGTAGCCTACGAGCCCTGCAGGCGGCGGCCGCGCTCGATCGCGCGGGCGGTCACGTCGTCGAGCGCCTCGATCGGCGCCCAGACACCGGTCTCTCCGCACCCCGGGCAGCGGGTGGGCTCGATCGCGAAGGAGTCCGGCTGCGCCAGCTCCGCGCGAATCAGCCGCGTCTCGATGTCGAACGGCGCCTCACCGGTCGAGGCGGCGATCGTCGTGGCCTGGCGGTGCATGTCGCCAGCGTCGTAGCCGACGGCGATCCGATGACCACAGTAGCCGCAGAGCGCGAGCCGCTTGATGTGCACGGGCGGGGGCGGTTCCGCGCGGTCCGCCAGCTTCGCCGCTTTCCAGATTGCCCACAGGATGAGCACCAGCGGCAGCTTGAGGACGACCGCGAGGAAGATCAGCATCCAGGCGTCTGCCTTTCCCACCCCGACAGCGTATCGCGGGCGGGGCACTGGATCTACAGGCGTGGGCGTCTACGGCCGATTAGAGGGGCGACCCCATGCCACAACCCGATCGCGCACAGCTGCTGGCGCTGGCACTCGGCGTGCTCCCCGAGCTGCCGGGCCGTCTCGACGTGCTCTCAGAGGCCGGCGGCAGCTTCACCCTGAAGCTGTCCGCCTGCGAGGGCGAGCTCCTGCGCGGCTACGCACCGACGGGGTCCGTGCGCCCCGACCTGCAGCTGCTCGCCCGGCTGAGTGACGACGAACGCGGCCGCTACGAGGTGGAGTTCGAGGTCGTGGAGACGTTCTTCCACTCGACGACGGAGGTGCTGCTGCACCTCGCCATCAGCGGCGTGACACGGCGCAAGGCGCGGCGGGCCTCGCCCCGCGCGACCGTCTCCGTCAGGGCCAGCGCGTATGTGAAGTACTGCCAGACCCTCCCCCGCGACACCGAGCTCGAGGTGCGGCTGGTCGACGTCTCCGCCACCGGGCTCGCCTTCGTCTCCCAGCAGGAGCTGTCGCCGGGCGACCTGTTGCGGCTCGGGTTTCCGCTGGCGGGCAGGCGGATGTCGGTGGAGGTGCGGGTCGTCCGCCTTGACCCGGCTCCCTACGGGCGCCACCGAGTCGGCTGCGAGATCACGGAGATCCGCGACGACGACCGCAGGGCGATCATGCAGGTGGCCAGCGATGCCGAGGTGGCGGGCTCCGCCGAGCAGCGCCGGCCGGAGGTGATCGCCGCACTGGCACAGGCCCGCGAGGATCGCACCCTGCTTCGCCACGTCGAGGATCGCGGCCAGTGACAAACCACGCCTTCGGGTGATTGGGCAGCGGGCTCCGCAAGCCGATTCTTACGGCACGGCGCACGGGGGTCGTGCGCGATCGAACCGAGTCTTGGGCTCAGGGGGTCACACATGCTTCGGTGGTTTGGCGATGAGCGCGGCAGCGTCGTCAGCGAGCTGACGTTCGGCGCGAGTGTCGTCGGGATCCTTGTGATCGGCGGCCTGTGGATGGTGGCGCAGCTCGAGGGCGTGTCCTTTCAGGTGCTGCTCGAGCAGCTCCGGAACAGTCGCTAAGACCCTTCCGGCTACATTGGCGGGGTGACGTTCCGCCGACTGCTGGGCTTTCTTCGCCCGTACCGCTGGCAGCTGGCGCTCTCCGCCGTGCTGGCGGTGGCGTCTCAGGCCAGCGGCCTCGTCATCCCGTACCTCACCGGACGGGTGATCGACGCTGCGGCAAGCGGCGCCGAGCGCCGCCAGATCCTCGGCTTGGCGGCGCTGATCGTCGGGGCGGGGGCGCTCAAGGGTGCGCTGATGTTCTGCCGCCGATGGCTGGGCGGCCGTCTCTCGCTGGCGGTCGAGTACGACCTGCGAAACCGCATGTACGCCCATCTGCAGCGGCTGTCGTACCGGTTCTTCGACCGCCACCAGACCGGCCAGCTGATGTCGCGCGTGACGGCCGACCTGCAGGCCGTGCGCGTGTTCCTGAGCTACGGCCTGCTCTTCTTCGCCCAGCACCTGATCACCGTGACGATCGTCCTGATCGCCCTGTCGCTGCTGTCGTGGCAGCTGACGCTGATCGCGCTCGCCATCACGCCGGTGATGGTGTTGCTGGCGTACCGCTACTCGAAGGTCAGCCACCCGGTGCTGAAGGACGTGCAGCAGCGGGTCGCCGACGTCACCACGCAGGCCGAGGAGAACGTCGTCGGCGTTCGCGTCGTCAAGGCGTTCGCGCAGGAGGGGCGCGAGACCGAGCGCTTCCGGCGAGGGTCGGAGCGCATCTTCGACAAGGCGATCGTCGCCGCACGCATGCAGGCGACGTACGTGCCGCTGCTCTCCGCTCTGCCCAGCCTCGCCATCGCCGCGGTGCTGCTCGCAGGCGGCTACCAGGTGGTCGACGGCAACCTCTCGCTGGGCGACTTCTTCGCCGTCAACTCCTACCTGCTCCTGCTCGTGATGCCGCTTCGCATGATCGGCATGTGGGTGGGCCAGTATCAACGCGCCATGGCCTCCGGCGAGCGGATATTCGAGGTGCTCGACGAGGAGCGCGACGTCGTCGAGGCGCCGAACGCCCGCCCGCTGCCCGACGGCCCGGGGATGATCCGGTTCGAGGGCGTCGGCTTCGGCTACGACGTGGAGCGGCCGGTGCTGTCGGACATCGACCTCGACATCGCCGCCGGCTCCACGGTGGCACTGATCGGCCCCACCGGCTGCGGCAAGACGACGCTGACCGCGCTCATCCCCCGCTTCTACGACGTGGACAGGGGCAGCGTCCAGATCGACGGGCTCGACGTGCGCGAGGCGACGCTGGATTCGCTGCGCGGCGCCGTCGGGATCGTCGGCCAGGACACGTTCCTCTTCTCCACCACGGTGGCCGAGAACATCGCCTTCGGCACACCCGATGCAACGCCGGAACAGATCACCGAGGCGGCGACCCGCGCTCAGGCCCACGAGTTCATCATGGATCTTCCCGACGGCTATGACACGCAGATCGGCGAGCGCGGCCTGACGCTGTCGGGCGGCCAGCGCCAGCGCATCGCGATCGCCCGGGCGCTGCTGATGGACCCCCGCGTGCTGATCCTCGACGACGCCACGGCATCCGTCGACGCCAGCACGGAGGCGAAGATCAAGCTGGCGCTGGCGGAGGTGATGCGGGGGCGCACGACCCTGATCATCGCCCACCGCCTCTCCACCATCTCGCTCGCCCAGGAGGTGGTCGTGCTCGATCGCGGCCGGATCGTCGCCCGCGGCGCGCACGCCGTGCTGCTCGACGAGAGCCCGGTCTACCAGCAGATCTACGAGCACGGCCTGGTGGAGCGGACCTTCGTGCAGCTCGACCCCGACGGGGCGCCGATCGAGAAGGAGGGCGTCGGGTGAGGGCGACGACGTGGAGCAGCAGGATGCAGCAGGCCGGCGCCAGCAACGACCTCGGCTGGCGCGCCACCGTCCGACGGGTGACGGAGCTGCTGCGCTACATCCGGCCGTACCGCCGCCGTGCGGTGCTGGCCGTGGTGGCGCTGCTGGCGGCGACGGCCACGACCATCGCCGGCCCGGTCGTGGCGAAGCAGGTGATCGACAACGGCATCCGCCCGGGCGACAAGGGGCAGATCGAGATGTGGGTCGCCGTATTCCTGATGGTCGCCGTCGCCGGCTGGCTGTTCGGGGCGCTGCAGAGCTTCCTGACAAGCTGGGTGGGCGAACGCGTGCTGACCGACCTTCGCACGGACCTCTTCCAGCACGTCCAGCGGCTCGACCTCGGCTACTTCGAACGCACCCGGGCGGGCGTGATCATCTCCCGGCTGACCAACGACGTCGAGGCGCTCAACAGCCTCGTCACGGACGGCCCCACCACGCTCGTCCAGAACACCCTGATGCTCTTCGGATCCGCCCTCGTGCTGCTCTACCTGGACTGGCACCTGGCCCTGGCGACGCTGACCGTCTTCCCGGGGATGACGATCGCGACGGCGCTCTTCCGCCGCTACTCGTCGCACGCCTACCGGCGCACGCGCGAGCGGCTGGCCGAGGTGACGGCGAGCCTGCAGGAGGACATCTCCGGCGTGCGGATCGTGCAGGCCTTCCGCCGGGAGCAGTCCAACTACCGCCGGTTCGTTGAGGTGAACGACTCCTACCGGCAGGCGAACGTGCAGACGGTCAACGTCAGCGCCGTCTACTTCCCGGTTGTCGACCTGCTGTCCGCGACGGCCATGGCCATGGTGCTCGGCTACGGCGGCCTGCGTGTGCTGGACGGCGAGATGACGCCCGGTGCGCTGTTCGTGTTCATCGGGCTGCTCTCCTACTTCTTCGAGCCGGTGCAGCAGCTGTCGCAGTTCTACCAGACGTTCCTGGCGGGCACGGCGGCGCTGGACAAGATCTTCGAGGTGCTCGACACGAAGCCGCGGATGGTGGACGAGCCGGACGCGGCGGAGCTTCCGCCGGTGCTCGGCGCCGTCGCGCTCGAGAACGTCCGCTTCGCCTACGGCGCCGGCGCCGAGGTGCTGCACGGCGTGTCGTTCCGTGCCGAGCCCGGCCAGACCGTGGCGCTGGTCGGCCACACGGGCGCAGGTAAGTCGACCATCGTCAAGCTCCTTGCCCGCTTCTACGACCCCACCTCGGGGCGCGTGACCATCGACGGCTACGACCTGCGCGGGGTCACCATGGAGTCGCTTCGCCGCCAGATCGGGATGGTGCCGCAGGAGGCGTTCCTGTTCGCGCGCAGCGTCCGGGACAACATCGCCTTCGGCCGGCCCGAGGCAACCGAAGAGCAGATCGTCGCCGCCGCGACGGCCGTGGGCGCGCACGAGTTCATCGTCGAGCTGCCGGATGGATATGACACACCGATCGAGGAGCGCGGCGGCCGGCTCTCGATCGGCCAGCGGCAGCTGGTCGCCTTCGCCCGTGCGCTGCTCGCCGACCCCCGGCTGCTGATCCTCGACGAGGCGACGTCCAGCGTCGACATCCCCACCGAGGCCCGCATCGAGCAGGCGCTCGAAACGTTGCTCGCCGACCGCACCGCGTTCGTCGTCGCCCACCGCCTCTCCACCATCCGCCGCGCCAACCTGATCGTCGTCCTCGAGCACGGCGAGGTGATCGAGGCCGGCACCCACGAGGAGCTGATCGCCGCGCGCGGCCGCTACTTCTCGCTCTACGACGACTGGGTCGACGCCGTCGCCTGATCGGCAGGCCGGTGCGGGTGCCGGCGCCGCCAATGGGACGAGCACGTTCGCACCTGGCGGCCCTTACAGTCTCTTTACTCCGGTTTCCTTGCGCTTCGTCCGATAACAGACAGTGCGATGAGGGGTCTTCGCACACCTGGCGGTCGTGTGCTGCGGCGAGGCGTGTCGGTGCTGACGCTGACGGCGTTTGCGGTGACGCTTGCGCTGGGCTCGCAGCACGACGCCTCGGCAGACGAGCAGACCGTCTACCGCGCGAGCGTGGCCGCCGACGGATCGGACACCAACGGCCCAAGCGGCGCGCCGCTGCTCTCGGCGGACGGCAACGTGGTCGTCTACCAGTCGTCGGCCTCCGACCTCGCCGCGGGGGACGGCAACGGTCTGGACGATGTCTTCGCATTCGACCGCTCCACCGGCAGCGTCTCTCTGGTGAGCGCAAACACGGGTGGCGCGGCCGCGAACGGGCCGAGCACGCCGCTCGCGGTGAGCTCCGACGGCCGTTTCGTCGTGTTCGCTTCGACGGCGAGCGACCTGACCAGCGACGTGCTCCCGGGGGGCTGTGCGCCACAGGACGGCTGTAACCCCGAGATCTTCATCCGCGACCTCGCCTCGGGCACCACCGAGCTGGTCAGCCGCGCGCTCGACGGCCAGCCGGCCAACCTGCC
>C688J35102_120989747_pt1 | contig 13333 bp, 11 predicted proteins | sample HopSoiMetagenom2_FD_35102 | JGI IMG/M metagenome (IMG submission 35102)
TGGCAGATTGAGCAGGGCAACCGCGATCAGGCGCAATATCACCTGAGCCGGATAGCTGCGATTTGCGGGACCGACTGCGAGGAGTATCGGTCACTGGCGGCTGCGCTCGAAAAACCACATGGCACCGGTCTCGTTTATTGATCCCAGACTGAACGGCCCTCAATCGGGCCGTTCTTTTCGGAGAAGAGCCTGTCACGTCAATGACAACACACTTCGTTCGTAGGTCTTAACACAGGGCGACAAGTTGAGCGCGACAGCGCTTACTGCACGAGCGATCTCGCCAGACTTTCCAGGTTCTGAGGACTGACGTGTATCAGGCCATGACGTGGAGCATCGACATCGGCGATTAACATAAGCGAAATCGAGACGACAAGCGGCAGCACGAGAGCAAGCTTTCCAAGATGCCGCGCTCGATAACCCAGCAACAAGTTACAACACAGCGCGATAGCGCCCATTAGATACCACGACGCGGTCGGGATGCGATTCCAGTATGCGGCTTGAGTGTAGCCCTGTGAGTTGATCACGTCGTTCATACCGGCAAGGACCAGCGCTGCAACAGGCGTTGCTGGAGCAACGGCAGGTCCCCGGACCGCAGCCCACAGATCAGCCTCAAGTTTGCCTGTCCGTTGATCGATCCGCGTGCGCTGCGCATCGTCCTTATTGACGTAGAAGGCGATGCGTTGATTGAGGTAATTGCCAAGCAACTTGCGGACGGTATCCGCATCCGCTGGGGGTAGAAGGTCGGCGCGCAACCACTCAGTTCCGATGGCGTTGGCCTCCGCCTCTTCGAAGTTCTTGCGCTGATCGTAGCGGTTAGTTGCCATTGAAAAGCTGAAACCAATGATCAATGCGAGCAGCGTCAGAGTGGCTGCAACTATAACATTCAGATCGTCCTTTTCCCCGTCTTTGACGGCTGGATAATGTCTTCGCAGCCAGGTTCCCGCCGCCGAGGCGAGCGATAGCGAAACAAAAGCCACCGCAAACACTAGCACGGGATAATGAGTCAGACTTTCCATCGGCCTGTCCTTGTTTCCGCTAAACGACGAGCTTGGAAGTGAGCAGTGAAATCTGACCCATCCTTACCAGCTCGTCCAGCGCGGATGACACACCGTAGGCCGTAATCATTGCGAGGTCGCCGCTTCCCCTTCTTGCTGGCAAACGCGTTTCACGCGGGGAGAGACGACGGACGATTCAGACTGGAGCCGGTCATCCGGCCAACGCTGCAATGTTGCCGAAAGAGCTTCGCCGATGATAAGTGACTGAGAAGCGTCCCAATTCCCAGAAGCCGTGATCGGTGGCGATTGCTGTTACTGTTCTGGTCGAAGGAGCTGCTCGCAACAGCGAGCGGCGAACAAGATGCATCCTCCGTAGGGCGAGATAAAGCCGGGATGTATGATGACGCCTGACCGCAATACACGCTTTGCTGTTCTTTGGTGAGCAGGAATCCAATCGCTTTTCGAACCGGGCGAACCCTTCCAGCTACGACATGGGGAAGAGTTTCGTTGGGGCGAGGCATGCGTTCCGCCCGGCGGCGGAATTGGTCAATTCACCTTGCTTGCTACCAATGTCTTCAATGACGCCAGATCGCGATAAGCATGCGCAAGTTTCAACAGCATCGCTTTCTCTGACCCTTTCGGTAGGGCGGCAGCGTCCTTACGCAGTGCTTCTGCGAGCTCGTGGCACTCCTCGATCGTCAAATGTCGATCTTTCATCCCAGCTCTCAGGCGATCGATGCCCGATTCCCAACTAAGTGGCCGAGGCGTTCCCGGATGGTTTTTTGATACCGCCGGCGTAGCCTGTCACACCCATGTCACGCGCGCTATGCAAATATGGCAGAAATCAAATGGGGTTCATACAGCTGCCCTTTTTGCATAGTCCTCGCCGATTTATTTTCCTGAACCAGGGGATATTCTCACACGCGGTGCGAAATTGCGGACCCGTGCACGCTTGCCGCAGCACGCGCAGCTCAGGCTGCGCTCGTCTTCATCGTGTTTGCCACTGCCGAAACTGCATAGCGTGCGCGGCGTAAGAGCGGGAGGATCATGGTCGCCGGCCATGTGATGGTGAAGCCATGCTGATTATTCTTTGCCTCTATGTCGTCGCTCTCTGGGCAATATTCTCGAAGTTCAAGCTCCTGCGTTGGGGATGGGCATCCGGCTCCGCTGCCTCCTTGGGTGGCGTTCTAATACTTGCCGTCTTTCTCGCGCTCTTTAATTACCTCACGCCGTCGGGAAGGGTGACCGTCACGGGGCGGGTGGTGCAGGTAACGCCAAACGTGTCGGGTCAAATAATTGCCATCCCAGTCAAACCGAATGTCCCCGTGACCATTGGCGAGGTGCTATTTCAAATCGACCCTGCACCGTTCCGGTACAAGGTTTCGCAAATTGAGGCGTCGCTGGCGGGCGCACGCCAGCAAGTCGAAATCTTGAAAGCGAATTATCTGCAGGCTACCGCGAATGTGATAGGGCTGACTGCGCAGGCTGCGTACAACGCCAAACGTCTTTCAGACATTCGGCAGTTGGCCTCGGAAGAAGCCAATAGTCGATTTCAGGAACAGGACAGACAGAATACATACGAAACCGTCTTCGCCCAGCTGAACGCCGCCAATGCGGCGCAACAGAGCGCCAAGCTCGCGATGGACTCTGAGATCGGCGGAATAAACACGACGGTCGCGCAGATCGAATCCCAACTCGAAAATGCGCGTTGGGAACTGTCTCAAACAACTGTAAGAGCGCCTGCTGACGGTTACGTGACAGTCGTAACGTTGTCGGTAGGCGACCGTGCGCTGCAGGCGCAGGGCGCGATGTCGTTCGTCGTCGAGAACGAGATCACATTAGTCGGCATGTTTTCCCAAAATGGATTCCAGACGATCAAGGAGGGCGCGCCCATTCAGATGGTGTTTGACAATGTACCTGGCCGGATCTTCCACGCGGCGGTGCTCACGATTCCCAAAGGTATTGGGCAGGGACAGGTCGCAGTTTCCGGAACACTCGCCCGGACCAACGCTCTAGGCGGCGCGACAGTATTCCCGGCGGTGATTTCCATTCCTGACGACATGAGCCGTGAGTCGCTTCGGCTCGGAATGTCAGGAAGTGCCACCGCCTTCTCACCGAACGCGGGTGTCATTGGCGTGTTGGCGTCCATTTTGGTCTGGCTCAGCTCTTATACCGCGTATCTTTAGAAAAGTTTCGGGAGCTTGAGCTTATTAAACTTTCATCAAACCGCGGTTGGACCGCTAGCATTCGCGACTTCGGCGTGATCGGACTGGCTTACTGCGAGACCTCTGTCGAAAACAGCGACGCCGAAACCTTGGCGGTTGTTCGGTCGGTTCTAATTCTCTAAGGCAACCTGTGAAACACAAGCGGTGTCAAAAGCCAGGTGCCCGCGCTCATATCGTAAGGCGCTACCGTTGGCGTCATGATCGCCATTCCGCTGTTGAACTTCATTATTACGACCTACAGTTGGCACTATGCCTTTGGCGCTCTCGGCATTGTTGGGCTGCTTTGGGTCATTGCCTGGGCAATTGTCGGGAAGGAGGGGGCAATAGAGGGCCCTGGCACCATGGGGAATCGCCCCATGATCGCGTCCGCGAGTTACCGTGACCTGCTTCTCAATCCCACCAACCTTGCCTCATGGTGCGCCTATTTCAGCGCCTATTTTGGGGTCGCCCTCGTGTTGTCTTGGTTCACCCCGTACCTTGTCAAGGGTCTGGGATTTGAATAAGCGGTTGCGGGCAAACTTACAGCGTTGCCTTTCCTTGTTGCGTTTTTTGTTCTTCCAGCCGGCAGCTGGTTATCGCAGCGCATGATGCGGAGAGGGACGAGCACTCGAATAGCTCGTGGGATGTTCTGCGGCATCGCGATATCAGTCGGCGGACTTGCTCTCCTCGCAGCTCCTTATGCATCGAACCTGGCAACAAAGATTGCATTGATCATCACCGGCACGACCCTTCCGTCCATCGTGTTCATATTTGTCCCGGCCATCCTCAGTGAAATCACACCGGCCTCTCAACGCGCTGCAGTTCTAAGCATTCTCAGTGCTGTCGGCACCTCGGCGGGGATCATTGCCCCTTATCTGATGGGCAGCGTAGTCGAGGGCCGCCTCGGCCGCGGAAGGATACAGCAAGGGATTCGTAATCTGCGGAGTAGTAACACTGATTGGGGGGCTGATCGGGTTCTTCTTTTTGCACCCCGAGAGGGAGCTAGCTGGTTTTGTGGCTCGGGCGAAGGCAAGCAGCGTTGTGGCTGTTGCCTAGAATCGGCCGAGATAGCAACCATCCGGGTATCCTCAGCACATCTCAGGTTGGCAATCGCATCAACCTCGGAAGAAGATCCGTTCTGGATCGGCGGTTTTCCACATAGAGTCATCTGCCGTACACACAATCCAGGGCTCTGCCCAATCAGTGCCCTGGAACGACCGTCTGCGATCTTAGTTTCTCATATACCGATAGTTTTGGTTCGGGAGAGGAGCGATATGCAGATGCTGGCGGGCGATTGCCCTGTCGTAGTTGTCCTGGTCAGTTTCATTAGGTCTGCATCGCCGCGTACCGTTAGCTCGACACGCAAGAGCTTGTTCAAGCGAGGGCATGGCAAATCCACTCGGTGGACGTTGGCTGCGCTGCTTTTGCTGGTAGCATCGTCTCGTTGCGGTGCCGCGTGCGTCGATCCCGAAAAGACTGCCCATGTGACGGTTAGCATCACGCGATATTTTAACGAAATTGAAGAAAAATCGCGGCCCGACCTTTTGGGCATACAAGGCACTGGCTGGTTCGCCTCATCGGGGTTGATGGTGACTGCCTCGCACGTTGCCGAAGCTATGCACCTCTCCACGACGGATTGGAAGGACATCGAGCTTCGCGATAGCGAGCGCAAGCGTTCAGTTGGAGTTCGAGTTTTGCGGCTCCTTGGCAACCAATCGGAAAAAATAGCCGTGCTCGAGTTGAAGACCCCCTTACCCGATGTGCAGTTTCTGCGGTTCAGAATGGAGCCGCTGGTAGCCAACGAGTCCGTCATTAGTCTGGCGTTCCTGGACGATCGACTACGTATTGCAGAGGGTCGGTTCGTAGAGTACGGAGGTTATGAGAAGTTTACGGCGGCGGCGATGCTCGAGCTATCCAATGGTAATGATCGGCTAGTGCTCGATCATGGCGCCTCAGGTGCCCCGGTACTAGATTGCCAGGGCCGAGTAGTCGCGGTTGTCAGTCACATATTGACGCAGACGATACGCATGGTTCCGAGCATGCGCGTCTCAACGCCATGGGGTCGCGCAAATGTCGTTTCCATTCCAATTCAGACACTCACAGCCGCTATGGAGTGAAACTCACTTTGCATGCAGCAAGTTGGATTGCTAGCTGCGTTGCCAGCATTCCGCGCCGACGTTGCTCTTTCATTTGAACCCTCGCATAAGTCGTTCTTCCTTGAGCATCACGTCGATGGCTTGGATAATTCGAATTTGTGGATTTGCTTTGCAATAGAGAATGACCTCATGCTCAAGCTCCTTCGAGCGGGCTATATTAAAGAAATGTTTCTTTCCAAGACCATTATACCAGCCACTATACCAAGTGGTCAGCCGATCGGCATCCTCCTGCCAAGTACCGGCCAGCGCGGCGCAGGTTAATGCTTGCACGTCAATGTAACCCTCTGGGTCAGCGTATGCCGTGAGGTCTGTTTGAGCTTGGACACCAGTACTGGCAGCTGCAAGCACAATTGTCGCAACAAATAGTAATCTTCGCATCCCGTCCCTCCTTCTGACCACTCCAGCCGAAACACTGATCGAAGTGTCGCAGGATCGCCGCGTCCGGCGCTATGCACTTTCGGCGAAACTATGGACGCGCTCGGTTATCATGTTTGTCTTGCTTGTCGGCAAGAAATAATGTCAGCGCATCGCATAGACGGCCATGTCTGTCAGAGCTGCGTTCTCGGAGGAAAAATAAACATGCGAATGATAGGCAACATTTTAGCTTTCAGCCTCCTAACCTCAGTGTTTTCGTTCGGTGCCCAAGCGTTTCCAAGCGCCCGCGCGGTTCGATCGACCGAGTCCGTAATTGTACCCGTGAGAAGGCTTTGTGAACTGGGCTTTCACCAGAGCCCTTATGGTGCCTGCGTACGCAGCCGTGCGCCGACCCACTTGGTCGTGACGCCTGACGAGGGGCCGGTATGGCCGCGGGTATATTGCCCGTCTTACGGCGACTACTACTCTGAACGTTACGGCCGGTGCGTACCCAGGCGGTAGGGGTCAGCGGCTTGATGCCAGCGCGCCGGGGATGACGGCGATTTTACGCCGTCGCCTTTTTCTCATTCCTCGTGGTTTCGGCCGTGTCTTTGCTCACTGAAGTTTAAGATGCATCCAGGGGACAACGCTGGGGCTTAGATGAATTGCGAGTCCGTCCAGCCCTTCGCGACGCCCGACCGTATCCAATCGAACAATCGGCGGCTGGATTGAGAGTTCAATTGCTGCAATGATTGCGTTGATTTTTGCGGGATACAAGCTGAGTTCAAAGTCCGCGCGCGACTGCCATTCCTCCAAAAGAAGTATAGCCTTGCTTTTTTCCGCACTGGAATACAGACGCGCTGCCAAACAACCCGGTGCCGCCCTCGTTGGGCCAAGCACGGCGCGCATTATCTTTAGTACGGAACTCCGCGTCTTGGTGGCGGTCCGGATTTCCATTGAAAAAACAATCACCTGGTAATTTTTTCTCGGTCAACTGCATTGTGGAGCCTCTGCGCCAAGGGCAGTGCCTCGTAGACATTCCCATGCGCCGGTTTCGACAAAGATGTAACTGATTTAGACGCCTATGTCCTGATTAGGCACGCCATAAACTTGTTAATTCACGACATCCCGGATCAGATCCGATCCTGAACTCGGTCTCCGGTAGAAGCAGTTGTTTTTGGCACCTGCCTTGGTCAGGACCCGAGGGTTCCTTCTTGCAGGAGCATCAGGTCGCGACAGTAAACAGAACCATCAAACCGAGCCACATGCTTTTGTTCATCCGCATTTGTTGGACGGTTGGGTCAATCGATTGTCACGACGAGCGAACCCGGAGGTCATTCGAAAGGAAAGATGCGTTTCCAGTCCTTCTTCATGTCAACCACAGTCCACTTGTTCACCGCTGCGGCGTCTAGCGCTACATCAAGCGTCCCGAAACGCGATTGGCGGTCGTAGGCATATTCGCGCTCCGCGTCGGTGTGGTGGACGAGCAGGCCGAACCGCGCTCCGCTGGCGCCGAGCGTCGCCCATTGCAGCATTTCTAGATCGCCGTCGGAGTTGCCGAACGCCGCGATCGGGCGGCGCCCGAGGTGCTCGTTGATACCGACCGGCTTACCGGCCTTGTCGTCGATGAAATCAACTTCCGGCAAGCGGAATAGCACCGGCGTTCCTTCGCGCATTTCATACCGGGTCTTGATCGACGATCCAATGACCTGGTCCGGCGGCACTCGGTAGATCCGTTCGGTCCATGGCCGCATGAATTCGACGCCGCCGCCTGACACGATAAAGGTCTTGAAGCCGTTGGCCCGGAGATAGGCCAGCAGTTCGAGCATCGGCTGGTAGACCAGCTCGGTATAAGGTCTCTTGAAGCGATGGTCACGCGCGGTCGACAGCCAATCGGTGACGATCTTCTCGAACTCGGCCGTCGTCATGCCCGCATGCGTAACCGCAATCAGCTCGACCAGTCCCTTTTCGCCAAAAGTGGCCAGCGCCTTTAGATCACCGTCCAGCACCGCCGCAAACGGCTGTTGGGTCTTCCATTCCGGATGCATCGGGGCCAGCGTCTTTACGCGCTCGAGCGCGAAAACTAGTTGGACATACATCGGCTGCTCGATCCAGAGCGTGCCGTCATTGTCGAAGGTCGCAATGCGCTGATCAACCGGTATGAATTGGGGTCCGCCTTGCGTCGTAACACGCGCGACGAAGTCGAGGATCGAAGCCTTGGTCGCCCCCTCGTTCCAGGACGGCAGTGGATCGGATTGCGACTGCGCGAACGCGAAGCGATCCGATGCAGAAAGGAGCGGGAGGGTTGCGAGTGACGTGAGCAGAAAACGGCGATCGATGAGAAGAAAGCGAGTTGGTCTCATATCAATCTCCATAGAGCTAACGAGGACGGCGCCATGACAGCGCCGTCCCATCCAGCTAGAATGCCGTCAGCTGCCCGATAAAACCCAAATGATCATGGTGCGTCGGACAATTTTGATTTTGCACCATGGTGTGACATCGCTCCGGCCCTATTTGGATCAATCGAAACGCTATCGCTGACATTACAGATGGGCTATGCAGTTTCGGCAAAAAATATTTTGGTCAAATTGCTTTGTTCGGGAGGGGAGCGACGCAACTCGAGGGCATTTCCCCGAAGACCGTGCGATAGATCACGGCAAAGCGCCCGAGCTCCAGAAATTTTGGCTGCTCGCGAGCTCCGCGACGCTTACTCTTACCGGATCGGCGCGCGGCGGCCCGAGCTGCGTTCAATCTCGTCGCAACAAATTCCGTCCTCCTCACGGTGGCGGCACATCGGCAAGATCGGATCGTTGTCTTCCTATGCATTCCGCGACGATGAACCTGGCAAGAGAATCTTCGGGAAACTCTTTTAGGATGTCACAATACGCACGCTCCGCAGCCGGAAAATTTCCGGCCTCGAACTTGTGCGAGGCTCGCCACGTCATCGCGCTCAGCTGCTCATCCTGAGCGCGAACCCCTAGCTCCGGATCGTCGCTCCTGCGAAGGGCGAGCAATTCATAGATCATGAACTCGGTCTTGCGGCCTTTGACCTGAACCCGCTTGATCGGCCGCGCCAGTATGTCGGCCTTTGCCTGATCGTAAATGCTGTCGCTGATGCAAATCGTGGTGCCAAACAGCTTGTTGATGCCTTCAAGGCGGGCGGCAACATTCACGCCGTCGCCCAAGGCCGTGTAGCTCAGCCGGTTCGAAGAACCGACATTGCCGACAAGGACCTTGGCGCAATTGAGCCCGATCCTTATGTGGATTCGTGGTCGTCCTTCCGCCTCCCAGACATCGTTGACGCGTTCCATGCGGCGCGCCGCCCGTAATGCAGCAGTGCAGGCGCGTAGAACGTGGTCGGGGCGTTCAACCGGGGCATTCCAGAACGCCATAACGCCATCGCCGATGAACTTGTCGACCGTGCCGCCTTCCTCCGAGATCGCAGACGAGACTTCCTCGAGATAGGTCGAGATCTGGACCAAAAGATCATCAGGCGCGAGCGTCTCGGAGTGGCTGGAAAAGTTCTCCAGATCGGAAAAGAACACGGTGAGGAAGCGCGGCTCGACGCCGAGGGTCAGCGGAATGCCGGACTTGATAAGTTGGCGGACCACGTCAAGCGGAACGAACGAGGAGAATGATTTCAGCGATGTTCGCAGCAGCGAAGCCGCCGATTCCAGCTTCGCGATCTCCTGGATGTTCGATGGCGGACGCGCGGGCATATCAAAATTGAGGTTTTCGATTGCTTGCAATTGGCGGGAGACGTTTTCGACCGGGCGCGATAGCCGACTGGAGGCGAAATAGATGAAGAACAACTCGACCATGCTAAGGACAATGATTACGACCATCATCAACCGATTGGTCCTCTTCAACGTCCCCACGAAATCGTCGATCGGTGTCAACGTGATCACCTGCCAGGGTTGGCCGAAGCCGTCCGGGAAATTAGCGAACGCCGCAATCGAATCCTCGCCGTTGATGGGCGATTGGAACACAAATCGGTCGGCGCCCGTGCGAACATGTTGGCGATGAGCTTCGCGCACCACGGGGTCGTCGATGTCAGCCATGGTCGCGATCTTGAGCACTCCGTTCTCGATACGAACGCCCTTTTGCTTATCCGGAAAGGCAACAATCTTCCCATTGTTGCGGTCCGCGACGAATGTGGTGCTCCCTGCGCTGGCGCGATGCCTATCGAGAAAGCGTGATAGAACGTCCACGGTGATGTGGGCCGATGCGCAACCAGAAAATTCAACGCCGCGAAAGATTGGAACGCGCAAGGCGATAACAGGAAAGCCTGTATCTGGATTGATAGAAGGCTCAGTTACCACAAGTGAGCGCGTCGTCTTTGCCACCTGATACCCTGGCAAAGCGCGGCGCATGTCGGTCTCGGTGGCAACATCATACTTGCCAACCTCATTGTCCCATACGTCAAAGAATGTGCGATGCCGGACGCGGCGCAGCGAATAAGCGATGGCATCAATGTAGCTGGAGTGCCAGTTCGCGATCGCGGGAATTTGGCGATCGGCGCGCCGGCGGTCCTCGTCGATGCGCGTGACGACCCGATGATAACCATCCTCGAAACTGACATAGACAGCGTCGATATTCGCCGCCGACGTCAGCGCGCGATACAGCAGATCGCGGCTTTGCTCGGTACGGAAATAGCCCGGATCGGCGGCGGCCACTTCGACAAGAAAACGCAGCGGGCTTTCGGTGTTCTCGATCAGATCCTGGGTGCGTTCAACGCCGGCCTGGCTGGTCTGTGCGACCGCTTCGTTCAGGATCGATACGATGCCGGCCGAATTCTTGTTGTAATTGTAGATCAGGATGAAGATGAGGACGGGAATGCTGAGGCCGATGAACAGCAGCGACATGATCAGGCTTAGCCTTGGCCGTCCCATCCTGACGAACAACGGAAGCGTGCCCCAACTTGCCACTGGGACCCGCAGGCTGCTGCGCCTTCGATACGCGATCAGCGCTGCGATCGCCACTACGATCGGCACGAGCATGAGCAGATTGAGCCAGCGCCATAGGCTGCCCTCATTTCCATCCCAGATCAGTGCCGCGGGTAGCGTATCGTCGGCCAGCAACCCAAGTTGCCGATAGATCGCGGCGATGCGTCGCCAGCGCGCGGGATCCTGTTCGCCGATCCGCTCGGCGTCCGGTCCGACCAATATCGCCGTCTGCTCCGCCTCAAACAGCAGTGCATCCCGGCTCTTTTTCGCCGAGTACTTCTTCAGGATCAGATCGACCGTCCCCTCCTTATGCGCGAGGGCATAGACCCAACCTTTCACGCTCGCCGCCCGGAATGCTGCGACCCGGTCCGGATGGGCTTTCAGTTCCGCTTCGGAGGTGCACAAGTTATCGCCATAGAAGTCAATGCCCGATACCGCAGGCACGAAGGTCCGGTACGGTGCGCCCAGCTGCTCAAGGACGAATGGCTCATTAGTGCTGTAGGCGACCATCGCGTCAGCCCGGCCGGCCAGGAGGTCGCGTGGATTGCCCTCGTGCGGGACGCGCCGCATGGACTGATAGTCCACTCCTTCGCGCTTCAACATCGCGGCGATCTCGTCGCTTCCCGGCGTGTCCATAAGCGTACGGCCGCGCAAATCCGACACGCTGCTGATGTCCGCGCGGCGTGCAACCAGGATGACGGCCGCGGAGCGCTGGAAGATGGTGGCCAACACGATCAGCCGGCGCCCCGCTGCCCAGTCACGCAGAACGCTGGCGCTGCAGACCCCAAAATCCGCCTTGCCGTCGGCGACCGTCTCAGAGACATCGATATCGGGACCACCTTCCCGGACCGTGACGTCGAGACCAGCGTCGCGGTAGAAGCCCTGCTCAAGCGCCTGATAGTAGCCCGCGAACTGAAATTGATGCTTCCATTTGAGTTGCATCGATACGGCATCGAGCGCCGTGGCAGGATGCGATGCCGCCAGCACCAGCGAAGCCATCACAGTCAGCCGTCTCAGCAGGGCCAGTTTCAGGCTGATTGATTGTGGCTCCATGCGCAACTTCCGAGCAGGCGAACCATTTGAGCGAACTCTAATTCGCTGAGCGCCCAGTTGAAAGGTTCGCCTTAACTATCGCTGACGTCAACAGATCGGCTATGCAGTTTCGGCAGAAAATAGGAGCGACGCAACCACGTCGAGGGCATTTCTCGGAAGACCGTGCGATAGATGACAGCAAAGCGCCGACGCGTCGGATGGAGCAGGTCCGTGGGGCGCTAGTGCGGGTTAAAAAGCCGCGTTCCACCGGGGTGGGAATGGCCTCTAGACGTCTTCCGCCTTTCGAACGGTTGATCCCGTGAGCGCCAATTGACACCGGCCTACTCAAGCGCACTTGGACATCGTGCCTTGTTGCGTGAGCCGCGGGCCGATTTCTATCTCTGCGGCCCCGATAGGTTGAGCTCGCGTTCAGCTCGAAAAACATTGCTGTGGAGGTTGGCGATCCATTGGCGACCCCTGGAGGTCACGTTGAGATAGCGGATCGCAAGCTGGATCTGCGGCGCGACATTAGTCCAATAAAACTGCGGGAATTTATAAACGACGTCTGCGGGTGTTGTATAGCCTAGTCTCTCGTTCAGTCCGATCTCCTCAAATTCGTGGAACAAGGCATTCGATTTCCTTATGTAATTTGGATCGCCAAGTTGGCCGATCAAATCGGCAGCGCGCAGCAGCAATCCTTCCTCTTCGTTGAGGTCGTCGATCTCATTGTTTGGCGCGGCGTAGGGAAAACGCGTATACTCGATGGCCCGGGCAATTCGAGCCGCGTCAACTTCTTCCACGTCATCGAGCCGCTCAATGACGAACAGCTTTGAGCGGTCGACATGGTAGGGCGCGAGGGCGGCATCGGACGATCCGACCGGCAATTCGATCTTCCGCCCGGTAAGGTCCGCAATATAGGCGCCATCTTCGTCGCCCTGGACTATGCCCCGCACATATCCAATGTCATGGGTAAGGCAGGCAATAATGAAGTTCGCATAGTCGGGCGCCGTGGTGGTCCGTTGCAGCGCACGTCCACTCAGAATGTCGTGCCCGACCAGCGTGACCAGCATGGTGTGTTCAATATTGTGATAGAGTGCATCACTGTTCCCTACGCACTCCAGTGCCAGCCTGGCGGCAAAGGGCAGCAGTTTCGTCAAATCGGAATGCGAGGAGCGGAATCGGCCCTCGGTTTCCCGCGCAAGAAATGAGCCAAGGGCTTGCGCGGTTAGTTCAGGAATCGTGATCATCTCAACACCTGTTGCAACTACTGTGCTTTGCGCCATGATCGATAGGCTCTAGATAGCGTAAAGATATTCTTAGCTCATCGTCGATCCGTCACAGACTGGTCGAAAACTATCTATCACCAATCCTTGTAAGTCGGCTCGGTACACCCGCTGCAAACTCAGGGAAATGTCCAATCGGCGATGCGTCTGGCGCTGTTGGGAAGATATTTGCTCGCCATTACTGCAAGGCGATGGAGGTCCGGAACGTGAGCTTTCGCTTTTCATCTCGATCTTCCGTCACGGCAATCTCCGGCATTTCTCATAGTAGCTTTGTCGCGCCGGGAATCTGCCGTAGTGCGCGCGTCAGCCCCCAGCTGAACGCGACCGTCAGCGCGAAGCCGATCGTGGCCTTGACGATCGCCG
>C688J35102_120989746_pt1 | contig 13305 bp, 10 predicted proteins | sample HopSoiMetagenom2_FD_35102 | JGI IMG/M metagenome (IMG submission 35102)
TCGGCCGGCCGCTGCCTTCCACGGCTCAATGCCGCAGCTTGCAGCCGCGATTGCCAGTTTGCTCGCGTGAAGTCGATCGGCTCCCACACCTCGAGGTCCCAGCGCCGTCCTACCATGAGGAATTCTTCGTGGGCGCGCTGCACGTCCTTCAGTGCTCTTCGAAAATCCTGCGTTAGCACGATGTCGCAGTTCACGTAACAAAGCACATCATGGCGTGCGATTGCGCGGGCCGTGGAAAAGAGATAGTCCAGCCGCTTGGTTCCAAGCTCGCTTCGCTCTACGTGTGGCTCGTGACGGATTCCCAATTCCCGCGCCACTTCTCCAGCGCCGTGCTCGTCGCCGAACAAAATGACTTCGGCGTGCGGGTGCATCAGCGTCCAGCTCTTCAGCGCGTTCCGCTGAATGATCTCCGCATGACCCACAAATGGCTTGGCTGTAGTGAAAAAGGTGAGCACAACTCCCTCCCATCTCGATTTCTCGAGCGATCGATTGGGAGGAATACAAGAAACAGGACGGCCACTCTACCATGCAGCCTTAAAGATAGCTAGTAGGTACTTTTAATACTCAGCTATGGGTATAAAGGAAGATCGGCAATTGAATCGGGGAGTCCCTCAGCTGTAGGGGTGCACTTTACATTCCCCTTACAACGGAAGGGCACCGGATGCCACACCTTCGGTTTCAAAGCGTGCGCGTTTAGATTCCACAAAAACCCCAATCACCACAACATGCAAACAAGTAAGCGCAAAAGCAGCTCTGCCAACTACCCTGTAATCCGGCTCTGCACCTCCACCATCTCCTGCAAAATGGCATTCAAGCTCCGCGTAATCCCCCATTTCGGGTAGTGGCTCTTGAACTTTGCCAAATTCGAGATGTAGCAAATATGATCGCCCTTTCGGGCCTCATCTAGGTACTGCCAATTCAGCTTCCGCCCCGCCAACGACTCGATCTTCGCAATCGCTTCCAGCATCGAGACGCTGTTCTCACGTCCGCCCCCCAGGTTGTAAACCTCACCGCACCGAGGATTTGCCGCGAACTCTTCAATCGCTCGCACCACATCATGGCTGTGAATGTTGTCGCGAACCTGTTTGCCCTTATATCCGAATACCGAGTACTTCCCGGCCGCCAGCGTCACTTTCACCAAATAAGACAAAAATCCGTGCAGCTCCACTCCCGAATGCGACGGCCCAGTCAGGCAGCCTCCGCGAAACACACCCACCTTCATGCCGAAGTAGCGTCCGTATTCCTGCGCCACCAGATCGGCCGCTGCTTTGGACGCACCAAACAGCGAATGCATGGTCTGATCGATCCGGCAATTCTCGCTTACGCCGTCAAAATCCTCAGCCCGCGCATAGTCCCAGCGGGTCTCCAGCTCCTTCATGGGGATCTCGTTCGGCGCATCTCCGTAAACTTTGTTCGTGCTCAGAAAGACGAACACCGCTTCCGGGCAATGTCGCCGCGTCGCATCCAACAAGTTCACCGTGCCTACTGCATTCACCTCAAAATCCAGCAGCGGAATATCCTTGGCCTTGTCGTGAGAGGGTTGCGCTGCGCAGTGCACGATCAAGTCAAACCGATGTGATTTAAAAAGTTCCTCAATTCCGGCGCGATCTCGGATGTCCAATCCAACAGGCGTGAATTGCCGGGTCTCAACCTTCAATCTCTCCAAGTTCCACAGCGTATCTCCGCCCGGCCCAAAAAATTCCCGCCGCATGTTGTTGTCTATCCCTACAACCTCATGCCCATGCCGATCGAAGTGTGTCACTGCCTCCGACCCGATCAATCCGCTGCTGCCTGTCACCAGAATTTTCAAGGTAAGCGTCCTCACAGAACATCAAAGCATAGCAGCAGCCAACGCGTTGGTTTAACCCTGCGTTTCTCAAGTGAGCCGCGCTTCGCCGTACCGAAACGCCTGGACGTCACCTCGCCATCGTCGCCGTGACCGCCAATGCCATTCAAGGAGATCGCGAATGCTGTATCGAATCTGGCATGGACGACTACATCGCCAAGCCCGTAAATAAGGACGAAATCGCCGCCATCCTCAAACGCTTCCTCACCGCCGAACCCTCGCAACCCGTCGAACCCGTGGCCACTCACAAACAAACGTGACATCGCGAACGCGTCCGACCTGAAACCGCAACACACCAGCTTCGTCAACCTGCGCTAGAATGCCTCGCCGAATCTCTTACCTATTAATGGGGTGTACATGCGGCATGGTTTGCCTTTCACGCTCGTCTTCTTTCTCGCTCCCGTTTGGGCTTCCGCGCAAAAGCCGCCGCTGCTTCCCGAAAAAGATGTCGCCGTGCTCGCTCAGGAACTCTCCGGCGAAACCGCCAAGCACAATCTTGAAGGCATCACTCGGTTTCATCGCCAGCGCGGCTCGCAGGGCTTCCGCTCAGCGGCCGAACTGGTCGCCGACCGCGCTCGCGCCTACGGCCTGAGCGACCTGGCCATCCTGCAATTTCCTTCCGATGGCAAAATCTTCTACGGCACGCAGCGCTCGCGCCCGCCCTGGGATGCGGAATTCGCCGAATTATGGGAGATGAAGAAGGAATCCGGAACTGCTGCAAGTGACGCGTGGGTTGCAGCGATCAAAATCGAAAGCTACGACGCAGAACCTGTCGTGTTGGCTGAAGATAGCGAGAGCGCCGATGTCACCGCGGATCTGGTGGACGTCGGTGACGGCACGAAGGAGAGCGACTACGCCGGTAAAGAGGTAAAAGGAAAAATCGTCCTGGTTGGAGCGCAGCCCGGCGCGGTACAGGATCTCGCCATTGGCAAATTCCACGCCGCCGGAATCGTCAGCTACGAGCAAAACCAGAAAACCGCGTGGTCGGGCGAAGACGAGAATCTAATCCGTTGGGGGCACCTCGAAACATTTTCGCCAAACAAGACCTTCGCCTTCATGGTCTCGCTGAAAACCGCGCGGGTATTGCGCGAACGCCTAGCCAAAGGCGAGCAGATCAAACTTCACGCAATGGTGAAAGCCGGACAACATCCCGGCAATCTCGAAGTGGTCACCGCCACAATCCCCGGAGCCGATCCCAAACTTAAAGACCAAGAGATCGCCTTCAGCTGCCACCTCGATCATCAACGTCCTGGCGCCAATGACAACGCCAGCGGCTGTGTCACTATCCTCGAAGTCGCCCGCACTCTACAAAAACTGATCGCCGAACAAAAATTGCCGCGGCCCGCGCGCACTATCCGCTTCATCTGGCCCCCAGAAATCGAAGGCACTCTCACGCTGCTGAACGCCGAACCGGAATTCGCGTCACGCATCAAGGCTGTCGTGCACATGGACATGGTTGGCGGCGGCCGGGTCACCAAAGCGGTGTTTCACGTAACGCGCGGCCCGATGAGCCTGCCTTCCTTCATCCACGATGTCGCTTGGGCCTTCGCCGAATTCGTGAACGAGCAGTCTTACAATTTTGCTGCGGGCCTCTCCCCCGAATATCCGCTGGTCGCGCCCGAAGGCGGCAAAGAGCCGCTGCAAGCCATGGACACGCCGTACACCATGGGCAGCGACCACGAGGTATACCAGGACAGCTCCTTCAAGATTCCCGCGATCTACCTGAACGACTGGCCGGACCGCTACATCCACACCAACTTCGACACCGCCGCCAACATCGATCCCACAAAACTCAAACGTGCCGCATTCATCGGTGCCGCCTCGGGCTATTTTCTGGCGAAGATGACCGCGAACGATACATCCGATATCGCATTGAATTCAGAACTGCGCGGCGCCCGGTTGTCCATAGCTATGGCCAGCCGGGTTCGGAACATAGAACTGAATGAGCATTCTCTTTTAAACCAGGCGTTCACCGACTATGTCGAGCAAGCTGACGACTCGATCCGGGAATTCCTGAACGGTCCCAGCCAACATCCATCTCCGCAAAAGCCGACGGTGTCAGGGAAGGCCGCGAGTGACGTTCGTTTCGTTCGACGACCTTCGCCGCGCGGCCCGGTCACAGTCTTCGGCTACGACTTTGTGAACGATCACACCGGCTCTCAGATCAGCAGGCCCAAGCTGTTCGACTATCAGGGTCTCTGGGGCGGCGGCGAAGAGTACGCCTACGAGACGCTGAACTTTACCGACGGCAAACGCAATGCCCAGCAGATTCGCGATGCGGTTTCGGCGGAGTTCGGCCCCGTCCCGCTCGATCTGGTCCTGGAATATTTGCGCACGCTGGAAAAAATCGGCATCGTCGAGCAAGTGAAGTGATTTCTTCTTGAACGAGACAAATTCGATTGCTGCGCGCATCGAGCAAATCCCTGCCGGCAGATTCCATCGCCGCTTCATCGCGCTCGTCTCTCTGGGCGGATGGTTCGATTTCTACGACATCTACATGATGGCGTACATCGGCGCGGCGCTTCAGCAATCCGGCTTTCTCACGTTGCACCAGTTCACCGACATAATTGCCGCCGGCTTTTTCGGCATGTTCACCGGAACGCTTCTCTTCGGCATGGGCAGCGACCGCATGGGCCGCCGCAGCGCCTTCGTCGCCATGCTCCTGATTTATTCGCTGTTCACGTTAGCGGCAGCTTTTGCTCTTTCCGCTGGATGGCTACTGATCCTGCGCTTTTTCGCCGGCATCGGCATAGGCGCCGAGCTCGTGGTCATCGACACCTACGTGTCGGAAATGGTGCCGAGCACTGCGCGCGGTCGCTATGTGGCCATCACTCAGACCGTCGGATTTACCGCTGTGCCAGTGGTCGCAATTCTCGTTCGCGTTCTGGAGCCCACGCACTTCCTGATGCCTGGTTGGCGCTGGGTCATGGTGATTGGCTCGATCGGCGCGGCTCTGGCCTGGTACTTTCGCCGCAACCTGCCGGAATCTCCGCGATGGCTGGAAAGCCGTGGACGCCATGCGGAGGCGGAGGCAGCGCTTGCGCGGCTGCAAGTGGAATCACCGGTTCACGAAAGTCCCGTGCGAAACAATGCGCACGTCGAAGTACCGCCCGTCAAAGCGGAGCGCGCTTCCTTCGCCGAACTTTGGCGGCCGCCCTACCGCCGTCGCACCATCATGCTGGTGATCTTTCACGCTTTGCAGACGATCGGCTATTACGGCTTCGCGAATTGGGCGCCTACATTTCTTATGCGTCGCGGCGTCTCGCTGCTGCATTCGCTGGAGTACACGCTGCTGATCGCGCTGGTCTCTCCGTTGGGCCCCGCAATTGCCATCCTCACGTCGGACAAACTCGAGCGCAAGTGGACAATCGTGGCCCTGTCATTACTGATCGCCGCATTTGGTTTGGGTTTCGCTTTCTGGAGCCTGCCGACGCTGATCGTGCTGAGCGGGGCGCTGGTCACACTATGCTCGAACTGGTTTTCGGCGCTGCTGCACACATATCAATCCGAATTGTTTCCCACGCGCATGCGTGCCACCGGTGTTGGTTTCACGTACAGCTGGAGCCGTCTGAGCGCTTCATTCTCCTCATTGTTGATCGGCGCCGTTCTGGTTCGCGCCGGCGTCGGCGGCGTCTTCGCTCTTTTGGCGGCAGCGATGTTGGGCGTAGCGGTGGTTATCGGCGCCTCCGGACCTCGCACCAATCGCATCGCGCTTGAACGACTTGCCCGCTGAAGGGTTCGTATCTCGTTTCTTCCTACAGAAGGATGCCACGCAGGATTACGTTCGCCACGCTGAAGTAAATGATGAGCCCCGTGACGTCAACAAGCGTGGCGACGAAAGGAGCCGATGCGCTGGCGGGGTCGAGTCCGCAGCGGCGCAGGATGAACGGGAGCATGGAGCCTGCGAGAGTGCCGAACATGACTACGCCGATCAGGCTGCAGCCGATAGTGAGGGCGATCACGCCGAAGTGTTCGCCATAAGTCCCGCGCAAGTAATGCCACAGTAGAATGCGGGTGATGCCGATGACTCCCAGGATGGCACCAAGTGTGACGCCGGCCATCAGCTCGCGGCGGATAACGCGAAACCAGTCGCGAAGACGAATTTCGCCCAGCGCCATGGCTCGGATGACCAGCGTGGTGGCTTGGGAGCCGGAGTTCCCGCCGCTGCTGATGATCAGTGGAATGAAGAGCGCGAGGACGACAGCACGTGAAATTTCGTCCGAGAAATAACCCATGGCGGTAGCGGTAAGCATTTCGCCGAGAAACAGAATGGCAAGCCATCCAGCGCGTTTTTTAACCATCTGCCCGAACGTTACGTCCATGTACGGGCCTTCCAGCGCTTCCATACCGCCGATTTTCAGGATGTCTTCGCTGGCTGCCTGCTGGGCGACTTCGGCGAGATCGGCGCTGCTGACGATGCCCATAATGCGACGATTAGCGTCGAGCACCGGGATCGCCAACAGGCGATTCCTGGTGAGCTGCTGCGCCACCGCTTCCTTGTCTTCGTCTTCGGCGACGAAAACATAGTTCGTGCGCATAACCATTCCGACTTTTTTGCTGCGGTCAGCGGAGATAAGTTCACGGAACGAAACGACGCCGAGCAGGTGCTGTGCATCGTCGACTACGTACGCGTAATAAATCATCTCGACGTGCTCCGCCTGCCGGCGGATTTCAGCGATAGCGTCGACAACCGTTAGTTCGGGCGAGATGCGCACATAACCGGAATGCATCAGACCGGCGGCTTCGTCTTCGGGATAGAGGGAGCGGCTGCCGTCCAGGCTGCGTTCGGCCACGACCGTAACTTCCAGATCGCGCGCCTGGTAGAGAACTTGATCTGTGAAATCGAGGCCGCGGAACCATTTGCGTGGTGGGGCGGCGGCGGGGCCGATGAAAATGTGGGTGACACCGTTCTGATGGGCGAAGTCGACCAGCGCGTTGGCGGTTTTTTTGCTGTTAATAATAGTGGTGTCGATGTGTAGATTCTCGGCGAAGCGCAGATGACGCTCGATGGCCTGGCGTTGCGGAGCCGGCAGCTTGGAGAAATCTTTTTCCGGGCAGACGAAAATGGCGACGCATCCAGCATGGAGATAGTCGGCGACACGGCGTGCGCGACGCAGGAGCATTGCGGTGGAAGGATCGGCGGTGACATTTACGAGAATTTTCTCGGCCCGGGCGTCGGCAGGTTCTTTTTTTGCGGTGGCGCGGGCTTCCAGCGCTTGCGCGGTTTGGCGTATGGCCAGCTCACGAAGTGCGACTAGCGTTGGTTCCTGAAACAGGCGCTGCGATTCAGTTTTCGCGCGCTCGGGCGCATAGATCGCGCCGCGTTCCAGACGGTGAAGCAAAGCGCGTGGAGTGACATCGACGAGAATGACCTCATCCGCTTGCTGGAAAATCCAGTCGGGAACGGTTTCGCGAACGCGGAGGCCGGTGATTTGCAGGATCTGATCCGTCAAGCTGGCGAGATCCTGCACGTTCATGGTGGTGAGCACATCGATCCCAGCGTCCAGGATGACTTGCACATCTTGCCAGCGGCGGGGATGTTCGGAGCCGGGCGCGTTGGTATGCGCGAGGTCATCGATGATGCAAATTTTCGGCGCACGTTGAAGGATGGCAGCGACATTCATCTCCGCGGCGTAACTGCCGCGGCACGGAACTTGCAGCAACGGAATTTTCTCGAACTCGGCGGATTTCTGCTCGTTATCCGCGCGGTCCTGCGGCTCGAGAAAGCCGAGCACAATATCTTTGCCGTGCTCGCGTAAGTCCTTGGCGTCTTCCAGCATGCGGTACGTTTTGCCGACGCCCGCTGCATAGCCGAGATAGATTCTGAGGTGCCCGCGCCGAGTTTTGTGGCTCATGTGTATAGACCGTAGCCAGATTATTTCTGCGATGCGATCTCGATTCAGTGTGGAAATACGCGTACATCGATGCCCTGCGCAGCCCTAACCAACCGACTGACTGGGCTTCCAAACATGCGCGTGCCCAAATCTTTTTTGACGCTGTGACCAACAAAGATCTGCGTGATGTTATGCGCCCGGGCATATTGCACGATGGTGGTGACCAGGTCTTGCCCTTCGAGGACTTCGACGTACGCGCCATCTTCTCGAGCTTTGGCCAAAGCTTGCTCGAGTGCCTCGCGATCGGCATTCGAAAGATCGGGCTGCTTCACGTACACCGCCAGAACGTCACAGTGAAAGCGCGTGGCATTCCGGCGTGCGGTGGCGATCATGCGTTCGAAATTGGCGCGAGGCGAAAGACAGATCAGGAACCGCTCGTGCGTGCCCCAGGATTGTTCGATCTTGTGATCGTGCAGATACCGCTGGAGTCCTGCATCGATGACTTCCGCGGAAAGCACGAGGGCCAGTTCACGCAACGACGTGCGGCGCTCGAGCGTCACCTGCGTCGGCGCATCCACGATCACGATTTCGTCGGCGGTGTTGAGGAATTGCCGCGGTATGGTTTGAGTTACGCGCTTGCCGGTAAGCTTTTCGACGGCTTCTCGCTGGTCGTCAATGTGTTGGAGATTGACCGAACCGACGATGTTGATTCCAGCAGCGAGGAGTTCTTCGACATCTTGCCAGCGATGCGCGTTGCGGCTTCCGGGAGGGTTGTCGTAAGCGAGGCCATCGACGAGGCAAATTTGCGGCCGGCGTTGAAGGATCGTCTCGACATCTATGACCGGAACGCTTTTGATCGTGAGTGTCGGAACAATCTCGATTCCGTTGACTAATGCTTCAACATCGGCGGGCACCTTGGGCTGGATCGCCGCGATGACCACGTCCTGACCACGCTCCTTGCGCCGACGACCTTCGTCAAACATGCGAAAGGATTTGCCTACACCAGAGGCATAGCCAAGGAAAACTTTGAGTCGGCCGCGCGTGCCGGACCAGTTTGATTCAGTGTGAGTCATAGTCGAGCGCGGGAGATTGTAACCCGAGGACGTGCAGTCTGCATCGCAGGCACTTTGACTATGCGAGGCCCTGCTTTAGGTGGAGATCCTCTCGCCCGACATACCTGAGTTCACCACTGCGGCCAGACTGTATCCCGACATGCAGTTCATTCTTCCGCAGATGGGCTGGCCGATAGACGTGACGGATGTAGGACATCGGGCATGGCAGCGTGACATGAGAGCCCTTAGTGACTGCAAGAATGTTGCGGTAAAGATAGTCGAGGTCGAATGCATTTTCGGACTGAATTGGACGGTCGACCCGATCCGCCCGTGGATCTGCGACACAATCGCGGACAATCTCGAAAGGTGCGTTCCTGATTTGCTGCCGGACTGATCGAAGAAGATGGCTCCCCGGGCTAGATTCGAACTAGCAACCCTTCGGTTAACAGCCGAATGCTCTACCATTGAGCTACCGGGGAACGGATAAGGTAGACTTTTAATTTACAACAAGTTGCGACCTGCTGCCACTCTCGGGGCTACGAATTGGCTATTCATTCTTTCATTTCTTCTTTTTGCGCGCGCGTACTAGGAAAGAGATTCCCGTCATCTAATCTCTTAGGGGCTATATCGAGCGCAGGACGCCACATTCATTCCCATGCGAATTCTTATCGTCGAAGATGAAGAAAAAGTTGCGGACTTCATTCGCAAGGGCTTGCAGCAGGAGGGCTATGCGGCGGACGTGGTCACCGACGGCGAGGAAGCAGCGTACCAAGCCGAGAACTTCGGATATGACGCTGTAATTCTCGATTTGATGCTCCCCAAATTGCCGGGGCTTGAAGTGCTCAAGAGAATTCGGGCGCGCCATCCAAGTCTGCCGGTGCTGATTTTGACCGCCAAGAGTGCTGTAGAAGACAAAGTGACCGGCCTGGACAGCGGCGCCAGCGATTATCTGGTCAAGCCCTTCGCCTTCGCCGAGTTGTCGGCGCGGATTCGCGCGCTGATTCGCCGCGGCGCTCAGGAAAGCACCACGCTGCGACTTGCCGATCTCGAGATGAACACGGCCACTCGCGTGGTAACGCGCGCCGGCCGTAAAATCGACTTGAAATTGAAAGAGTTCTCGCTGCTGGAATTCCTCCTGCGCAATGCGCGCCGCAGCGTGACCCGTACCATGATCATCGAGCACGTCTGGGACATTCACTTCGATTCCGTCAGCAATGTGGTGGACGTGCATATCAATTCGCTGCGAAACAAGATCGATCGCGAATTCTCTCCTCCGCTGATCCATACCATCCGAGGCGTCGGCTACATGCTCACCGACGAACCGTCATGAAAGCCCTTGGACTTCGCGCTCGCCTGACCCTGTTTTATACGTTGATGCTGGCCGCCATGCTGTCTCTGTTCGGCGTGATCTTCTATCACTCGCTCAACCTTGTTGTGGATCGCAGCCTGACCGAACAACTGCGCCAACGTGTCGTTTTCCTGCGGAACTACATGCGTGTGCAGAACGGCAACGTGCAACTGGTCGTCAATCCGAACGATCGCGAAGAGGCCTATCTCATCCACAATGCTGCGCGTTATTACCAGGTTTTCCGGCTGCCCGACGGCGCGCTGCTGCTGCAGTCCCAGGAGATGGATCTTCTGGGTGTGCGTCTGACGCCGGCAGAAGCGCGCGCATTGGCCAGATCGCATGAGTACACCGATCTGCAAATCGAGCAAGAGCGACTGCGCTTTGACAACTCCGTCATAAGCGGCGGCAACTCTCCAGCTTTTCTGGTGCGGGTCGGCATTCCCATGACGCCTGCGGACAATGCGCGAAAAGGATTTCTGCGGTCGCTTCTGTTTCTGGCGCCGCTCGGCGTTTTTGCCGCGGCCATCATGGGCTGGGAAATGGCGCGCAGAGCTTTGCGGCCTATGAGGCAGTTGGCTGCCGCGGCGCGCGACATCGACATCGAACAATTGCAGCAACGCTTGCCATTCCGAGGCGCAGGCGACGAAGTCGATGAGCTGGCGCAATCTTTCAACGAAACGCTGAGCCGACTGGAGAATTCTGTCGGGCAGATGAAGCAATTCACCGCCAGCATTTCGCACGAACTGCGAACACCGCTGACGGTTTTGCGTGGCGAGGCTGAGGTAGCGCTGCTGGAGGCGCACTCCATTGAGGATTACCGGCATCTGCTTTCCAGTCAGCTGGAAGAGTTCGACAAATTGACGCGTATGATCAACGACCTCTTAGTACTCGCTCATGCGGAAGCCGGCGAAATCCGCTGGGCCGAGCAGGTCGTGAATCTTTCGGCGCTGGCGGCCTCCCTGACGGAACAACTGGAGCCGGTGGCGGCCTCCAAAGAGATCGCGTTGAAAACGAAGATCGAGCCGAACGTTCATGTTCGCGGCGACGCCAGTTGGCTCGAGCGTGTGGTCCTGAATCTGTTGGACAACGCCATCAAATTCACGCCGCAGCGCGGGCAGGTTTTGTTGACCGTCGCCTCCAAAGACGGACAGGCGGAGTTGCGTGTGCGAGATTGGGGAATGGGCATCCCGCCGGAAGCGCTCCCGCACGTTTTTGAGCGCTTCTATCGCGCGGAGCCGTCGCGCTCGAAGCGCATTCCCGGTGTCGGGCTGGGTTTGTCATTGGCCCGTTGGATCGTGGAACAACATCGCGGGCGAATCACGGTAGAAAGCCAGCCGGGTGAGGGGGCGTCGTTCACCGTGAGCCTGCCTCTCAATGAAGGCGCTTCTGCCGAGAATAACCGTAAGTCTTAGATATCAAATAGTTTAGGCTCTGTCTCCTTCATTAAATAAAAATAAGCTTCATTTCATGTTCGCTTCAGCTTGGTCCTCCAACCTGTATGTGCTTGCTTCGGCATCTCTCGACAGAGGTGATGAGCGCAGGCAATCCAAGGGACGAATGAGCAGTAACACGAAGCCGCTGTGAGGCTCCGGCAACAAAGCAGGCGCCTCGGTTAATTCAAAGTTTTTCGAAGCAAAAGGAGAAAGCAGTGATGAAGATCAGTCGAAAAGTTCAAATCTGGGCTTCGACACTGACCGTCGGCGCCATGTTGATTGGCGGCGCGGTCATTGCGAAGACCTCAGGGACGAGCACGAAGGCGGAGCGTCCAATTTTCGCTCCGGCGGTCACGAGCGCGGCAATGGCCGCACCGCTTGCCGCCAGCTATTCGCCACTTATCAAGCAAGCGCTGCCCGAAGTCGTGAGTATTACTTCTTCGCGCATCGTGAAGCATTCTGCGGACGAGATGAATCCGATGTTTGATGATCCATTTTTCCGGCAATTCTTTGGTGACAAGCAGCCGCGTTCACGCGAGCCGCAGCAAGAGAAACAGCAAGGACTGGGTTCCGGCGTGATCGTCGGCACCAACGGCTACATTTTGACGAACAATCACGTCGTCGATGGCGCCACCGACATCAAGGTAGCGTTCCGCGACAAGCGTGAATTCACCGCTAAGGTTGTCGGGCGCGATCCGAAGACCGACATTGCCGTACTCAAGGTGGATGCCGACCATCTGGCGGCCATTCCTCTCGGCGATTCGTCCAAGGTTCAAGTCGGAGATCTCGCCTTCGCCATCGGCAATCCGTTCGGCGTAGGGCAGACCGTGACCATGGGCATCGTCAGTGCGACGAGCCGCGCGAACCTCGGTATCGAGGACTATGAAGACTTCATTCAGACCGACGCAGCCATTAATCCCGGCAATTCCGGCGGAGCACTGATCGATGCGAAAGGTGAGCTGATTGGAATCAACACCGCGATTCTTTCTCACAGCGGCGGTAACCAGGGCGTCGGCTTTGCCATTCCGGTCAATCTTGCCAAGCGCGTAATGGACCAGATCGTCGACCACGGTCACGTTGTTCGCGGTTTCCTCGGCGCGACGATTCAAGACGTGACGCCGACGATGGCGAAGGCTCTCAATATGAACGACTCGAACGGCGTTCTCATTGGCGACGTCACACCAAAGGGCCCGGCCGCGCAAGCTGGTCTCAAGCCTGGTGATGTCATTGTGAAAATGAACGGTGAACCGGTGGCGGATTCAGCAGCTCTTCGCCTGCAGGTATCCGAAACCGATCCCGGAACGAACGTGCCGCTCGTCGTGCGTCGCGGAAGCAGCACTCTGAACTTCGATGTGAAGCTCGGAGAACTGCCTGCCGACCACGAAAAGAACGCGGAAGGAAATTCCGATCAGAGCAGCAGCCTGCAGGGTATCCAGGTGGAACCCATCACTCCGGCGGTCCGCCAGCAGTTGCACCTCGGACAGGAAACTCACGGTGTTCTCGTTTCGAAAGTGGATCCTGACAGCGCCGCTGGCATCGCAGGAATCCGCGAAGGCGACATCGTGCAGGAAGTAAACCATCAGGCGGTAACCACGGTCAGCGAGTTCGAACAAGCGATGCGAAACGCCAGTCAGCCAGTTCTGCTTCGCATCGTTCGCGACGGCACGGGATTCTACGTTGCCATCGGAGCTCGCTAATCCCGGCTGAAGATCGACAACTCGAACGTTGACTGAATCGGCGGGCGGCCGCAAAAGGCCGCTCGCCATTTTTTTGTGCGCCTCGCCGCCTTCCA
>C688J35102_120989745_pt1 | contig 13301 bp, 8 predicted proteins | sample HopSoiMetagenom2_FD_35102 | JGI IMG/M metagenome (IMG submission 35102)
CCAATTGCACACGCGACCAAGGCCAAAACCAAAAAAATCACCAACGCATTCAATCCCACCGCAATCAAAATCGCAAAATGCCAGTGAGGCAGAAAATCAATCCACGGCAAAGCCAGCATCACCGCAAACAACCCTGAAAATGTCCGATGATCGAAGACCGGATAAAGACACGCCGCCGCAAACACCACCAGGTAAACGCAAGCCCCAATCACCGCCACCCGCAACCGCCCATATCTCATGCGCAAAACTCTATCATCGCGCCGCCGCCACTCCGCGTTCTTTACCGGGCTATGCCAGGGCCCCGTACCTTGGTGCCCTAAGCCGTTGAGGCGAACTGTCATTTTTCAGGGCCGGGTTTACCGCGCCTCAAGCACCACCTGTCATCCTGAGGCGATCCGACAAGGATCGCCGAAGGATCTCAACGCCAACCACAAACTCAAAATGCATCGCCGAGCAGTAGTGTAAGCCGGGTGCCGCACCCTACGCTTCTCAGGGTGCGGGTTTAGATTCCGCTTCAAGCACGACCTGTCATCCCGACCGAAGCAGCCCGCTTTTTCCGCCGCGCTGCTGCAGCGCGCGGGCTGCGCAGCGGAGGGACCATGGCTAGCTTTCCGCCATACCAATAGCCACAGTGATTCACCGCCATACCTTGAAAATCGCACCGCCCAGCCCCGCACCCTGGTTGCCCTGGGCCGTTGACGTCTACTGTGGCTGGCCCGACCCAACCTGCCGCGCCCCGAATCCGATCGCGCAACCCCGACGGACAAATCCACGTGAGCCCATCTTTGTCGGCGCCGAAGTTGGGGGTGAAATCCTTCGCCGATCCTTATCGGATCGCCTGAGGAATGACAGCGTACTGATTGGTTGCGAAAGTTAAGCGCCGGTTAGAAGCGGTAGTTGAGTTCGGTGAAGCCCAGGATACCGTTGGCGTTTGTTGGATAAATCGTCTTGATGACTTGGCCGCCTTGAGCGTAGCCGAAGTAGAGGCCGAGGGAGAGGCCACGCTTGAAGGCGTAGTCGCCGCTGATGTCGTAGAGATTGGCGAGCTTGCTGTGGCCATTGGCGGGGCGTCCGCTGAAGCCGAAGGTCCACGGTTGGAAGGCGCCGCCGCCGCTGTACCAGAGGTCGTGGTTGTCGGCGAGCCACAGGCCGTGAACGTCGCTGCGAATGGTGAGACCTTTTTTCGGGCGAAGAACGACTTCGGCGAAAGCGTCGCGATTGTTCATGGAATTGAAGAACGGGAAGCGAGCGTAGACGCGCGGCGTAGGCAGAACGGCGAAGAAGGTGCCATGAGTGCCGTCGGTGGCGTTGTGATCGCCGCTGGAATAATAGTAGCCGCCGCGAATCCAAGGCTTGATCGGCGCGGCGAATTTCGGTTGCCAGCCGGCTTCGGCGGCGAATGCACCGGAGCGCTGGTCGAGCGAACCCCACGAGCCGGATTGCAGCGCGCCCCAGCCGAGAAGATCGAAGGTGCCGGCACCGGTCACAGTATCCATGATGAAGTGGCCACCGTACGTGCCGATGCTGATGTTCTTGGCGTCGAGCGCACGCGCAGCGGCGGAGCGATTGTCGGTCGCGGTGATGTAGCGCTGGTCGTTGTAATAAAGGACGAAGGCGCGCCACTCCGCGTGCGTGGCTTTGCTGAATTCATGTTGGCGCGTGAGCGCGATATAAGTGAACGGAGTTTTCGCCCAGCCCCATCCGTCGACTTGAAAAACGCCGCGCGTGGGAATGGCGCCGAGAGCGGTGAAAGTCCACGGACCATTGGCGTAGAGATATTGCGCGGCGTCCATGCTGCGCATCACGTCGGAGAAACCGAAGTTGCCGAGCAGGCGTTGGCCGATGCGCTCCTGCTTCAGCGTCGCGAGTATCGGATCTTTGGGCTTGGCTTCGCTGCCGTCGGTGAATTCAATGCGACCGATGCGCAAGCTGTTGTGAACGCCTTTGATGCGCACGAAACCTTGCTTCAAGAAAATGAAGCCGGTGTTGGTAGCGCCATCGTTCGCCGCGAAGTAGTTGCCGCCTAATCCGAGCATGCCTTGCGGCGCGGGGCGAACGGCACGATCGGGAACCCCAAGCAAAATCGGAGCGTAGAATTCGATGTTCCAGTCATAGTGCGTCTTTTTCTGCGAGAAGCCGAAGCGCACGACGGTGCCGGAGTAGCCGTAAACATTTTGCGTGTTGCCGGGAGACTGGAACCAGTCCCAGGCTTCGTAGCGTTCGCGAATGCTGCCGGAGAAAGTGACGTTCCCAATTTCGAGCGGCGGCGGATCTTGCGCGAGTGCCGGCAGAGCAGCGCACAACAACAGAAAACACGTCAGAAGCGTTTTCAAGCAATCCTCCATACCTGCGGCTCGCGCGACGCACCCTTGCAATCGCTGAGAGCCCGAGCATTGGCCACTAATTTTAGCGGCGGGCTACACACTACTCCTCGACGAGTTGAATTCGAGCTGCAACGATCTGGTCAATTGCTAAGGACAAAATGTGCGGCAATTTTAGTGCGTGGCAAAGGCAAAGCAATAACGCAAAGATACTATCTGGCGGATGCAAGTCTCTGATTTATCGGACGTCGGCAGCCGAGTTGAAAAACGTCCTAGCTCTTGATGGCGGCGAGGATCTGCTTCTGGTTCTTGATGATGGTGGCGAGGGCGCTTTGATTCTTGAGGATAGCAGCTTGGTTTTTCTTGATGGTTTCCTGGTTCGCGCGAATTGCGGACTGATTGGCGACGATATTTTTCTGGTTTTTGAGGATGCGCATCTGGTTAGCGATTACCTGGCTCTCTGACATGCGGACTGCCTCCGGCGCTCGATGCGCTAACTGCGATTTTTGAGAAAGAAACCTGGTACGCAAAGGATGGGTCACCCTTCGCGGCGACATCTTCGTCGGTGTGCCGACACAGGTCAATACTCTTTTCAGGTGATTAGGAGCAACTGCGTGATTGGGTGGCATTCGAGGAATGAGTGAGGCGAGGCGTGAAGGGCAGGCGGCAAGCCTGCGCGGCTAATATGAAACTACTATTGATGCGAATCGGGGCGCTGTGGGATGTTTGCGGCCATCCTGTTCGTGATCTTACGCAGTTTTGTAGTGCCTCGGAGGCGTGTTCATGGCCGTTTCGGCTCCCACCATTCACACTGCGCAGGTTTGTTCGCAGGCAGAACCCAGTTTTTACGAGAAATTGAATACCACGTGGCATGAGCGCGCGCTGCAACTGTTCATGGCGATCGTGCTGGCGCATTGGGGCGAGCACCTGGTTCAGGCGTATCAAATTTATGTGATGGGCTGGCCTCGGCCAAAGGCAAACGGGATTTTGGGATTATGGTATCCGTGGCTGATCAAATCGGAAGTGCTGCACTACTCGTATGCGCTGGTGATGCTGGTGGGCATCTGGGTTTTGCGCAAAGGATTTACCGGCACGGGTCGGAAATGGTGGACAGTGGCGCTGGTGATCCAGTTCTGGCATCACATAGAGCACTTGCTGCTGATCACGCAGGCGACGATGCATCATAATTTCTGGGGCAAACCGGTACCGTTCAGCGTGTTGCAGTTGATTATTCCGCGAGTGGAGTTGCACCTCTTCTACAACTCAGTGGTATTCGTCCCGATGGTGATCGGCATGTACTACCATATGTTTCCGCCGGTCGGAGAGCAGGGAAATGCAGTTTGCACCTGCGAGTGGCACAGAGACCCAGCGACGGCGCAAGCAGCCGCGTAGTTTTGCCGGAATCTACGGGAGCGGTACTGTGGTCACGGGAATTTCAGCCGCGACTTGCAGTGCCGCTTTTGTTTTTGGCGCTGATCGCTGTTGGGAAGGTCCGCGCTAGCTAACATCTTGTCCAGCGCAAACTACAATTCGAACGTGGACTCCGCACACGCAGCGGGGTTCGATTTGTTGCGACTTCCAGTCATCGGGGCATTGCTGCGCTGGCGGCACGCGCGAACGCTGCTGCAAATTCCGTTTCTGATTCTCAGTGTAGTGATGATTCTGCATGGGCTCTTCGGCCCGACGCTGGCTCCCAAAAATCTGGCGACGGTGCTGACGTGGGTGCATTTTCGCGGGGCGCTGGTGCTGGTGATTCTGGCGGCGGGAAATCTTTTCTGCCTGGCTTGCCCATTTATGCTGGTGCGGAATGCGGCGCGGAAATTCTTTCGTCCCTGGATGAACTGGCCGCAGAGTTTGCGAAACAAGTGGATGGCAGTGGGGCTGTTCGTAGCTGTGCTTTTTGCGTATGAGCTGTTTGATTTGTGGGCGTCTCCATTGTGGACGGCATGGCTGATCATTGGTTACTTCGTGGCCGCGCTGGTTGTAGATGGAGTTTTCAAGCACGCGTCGTTCTGCAAATTTGTTTGTCCAATTGGGCAATTCAACTTCATCGCGTCCACATTGTCGCCGCTGGAAGTGCAGGTGCGCGATCAGGGCGTTTGCACGCATTGCAAGACCAAGGACTGCATCCGCGGAACGCGAGAGAAAGTGGCCGGGGCACCGGAATTGGTGGTGATTCAGCGGGGATGCGAGCTGGCACTATTTCAGCCGCTTAAAGTCGGGAACATGGATTGCACGTTTTGCCTGGATTGCGTGCATGCGTGCCCGCACGACAACGTGGGGATCACCAGCCGGCTGCCGGCGGCGGAGTTGATGATCGATCCACTGCGATCGGGAGTGGGGCATTTTTCACGGCACAAGGATCTGGCGGCGCTGGCGATTGTTTTCACATTCGGCGCGCTGCTGAACGCGTTCGGAATGGTCAGCCCAATTTATGCCGTGGAGGATTGGCTCAGCGGATTGCTGCACGTCAGTCACGAAGCGCCGGTGCTTGGCGTGATTTTTGCGTTTGTGCTGGTTGCCGAGCCGATATTGCTTCTGGGATTGGCGGCGTGGGTGACGCGCGCGATGCAGGGAAGTTCGCGAGCGCTGGTGCCCTTGGCGGTGCGCTACAGTTACGCGCTGGTGCCGCTCGGATTTGGAATGTGGCTGGCACATTACGGTTTTCATTTCTTGACGGGAATTCTGACCTTTATTCCGGTGACACAGAGTGCGTTGGCTGATTTGGGACGGCATTGGTTGGGGATGCCGCTGTGGACATGGACGGGATTTCCAACACGTTTTGTGCAGCCAATCGAATTTGGATTTTTGCTGCTGGGATTTGCGGGATCTCTGTTGGTGACGCATCGATTGGCGTCGGAAGAGTCCGCGGAGCGGCCGATGCGAGCGTTCGTGCCGTGGGCGACTGTCTGCACCATGATCTGGGCAGCATCGGTGTGGTTGATGTTTCAGCCGATGGAAATGCGTGCGACGTTTTTGGGTGGATAGATAGAGGTTAGTGGATAGACGTGGGCAGAAGGCGAGTGGCAGAAAAATTTGCAGCCGTGCTGAGTTTGCTGCTGTTGTTTTGTTTGCCGGCGGATGCTCACAATGGTCCGCCTTTTCCGATCATTACGGACCAGCGACTTGGACCATGCGTGATTTCCCTGTGGACGCATCCGGATCTGGGGATCGGCACGTTCTGGATCATGGTCGATCCACCGCCGGGCGGAACGGTGCCAAGCGATCTGAAATTCCAGATTGGAGTGCAGCCAGTAAGCAAGCGGCTGCCAGAGGTGGTGTACAAAACCTGGCCCGAGAAATCGCGCGATCAAGTGCAATTCAAGGGTGAAGTGCAATTCGATCAGGACGAGATGTGGCAGGTGCGATTGATTCTGGAAAGTTCGGCAGGCAACGCAGAAACAAGGGCGCAAGTGGAAGCGACGCCGGCAGGATTCGGGCGGTGGGATTTGTTGCTGTATGCGTTGCCCTTTCTCGGCGTGGGACTTTTGTGGTTCCGAGGAATCGCGCGGAAGTTCGGTTATAAGAAGCTGGCGTACAAGAAAAAGACGGATGTGCAGGGCAGCGAGCACACCGCGCAATCGGGGACGCAGGTTTAGGAAACGCGCGAGGCATGTGTATATTTTTAGCTCGTCTATGAAAACGAGAAGGTCACAATGCGCGGGACGTCTTGTGTCTGGCGAGACGGTCGAATCGCGGCTCACCAGATCGTTGCATTGTTTGCTCTGCGTCGCTCTCGTCGGGGCACTTGCGACCGCGTTGAGCGGGTGCGGATCGGAAAAACTTCCGCTGCGCGGATCGAAAACGTACGACGAAGTGGTGTCGGCATTTTATGTAGGACTGGCGGCGTTGCAGGTTGGCGATGATGTGCACGCGGATGCGAAGCTGGCGCAGGTGACGCAACTGGTTCCGGCGGAGCCCGCGGGCTGGGCGAATTGGGGCGTGCTGGCACTTCGTCAACGGAATCTGGATGCAGCGGGGCAGAGATTTGAGCGTGCACGATCGCTGGCGCCGCAGAACGATCACATCTATGACTTGATTGGAGTGTTGGAGAGCGCGCGCGGGCGTTCGGGCGAAGCGATCGCAGCGTGGCGCAAAGCGACGGAAGGCAATCCAGGAAATTACCGGGCAGCGTATCAGCTGGCGGAAGAGGTGGAACGGCAGGGCGGACCAAACGCGGACGCGGAGTTTGCGGGATTGATCCAGAAGATTCTGGTGGCGCAGCCGGAGAATGAAGCGGCGTGGTTGGAGTTGGCGCGAGTGTCGGCGAAGCGCGGTGATGGGGCGACACTGAGATCAGCGGTGGAGAAAGTGAGTGCGCGTTCAGCGGCGTGGCCGCCGGAAGTACAGCAGCAACTGAAGGCGCTGCAAACGGCGGCAGCGGGACCCGATCCGCGAGCCGCTGCGACGCGAACAATTTTCCTGCGAAACGTTTTGATGCGTGCGCCGGAATTTCGCGAGAGCCTGGCGACATTGAAAGCGGCGCCGGGAGAGGAAGCGGAGCCATTCACGCATTTTGTGAAGATGGAGTCGCCGGCGTTTGCGCCGGCGGCAGCGGATACGGCGCTGACGTTTTCGATGGCGCCGATTGCCGCTGCGAGTGAAAGTCGCGCAGCACGATGGAATTGGATAGGAGCGATTGCGCTTGGCAGCGAAGGCGCGCCGATAGTAGCGAAGGCAAACGGACGCGAAGTGCAGCTAGCCAGCGGTGCGACGATGCCCTTTCCGGGAGGAGCTTCGGCAGTACCGCCGCAGGCTGACGGCGTGTTGCAGATGGACTTCAATTACGATTTCAAAACGGATCTGGTGCTGGCCGGCGCGGGCGGCGTGCGACTGATGCGGCAGGATGATCCAAAAAAATTTACGGATGTAACGGCGCAGACCAAATTGCCGAAGGCGGTGACGAGCGGCGGCTACACGGGCGCATGGGCGGTGGACATCGAGGCGGACGGCGATCTGGACATTGTAATGGGCGCAAAGGATGGCGCGCCGCTGGTGCTGCGGAACAACGGCGACGGAACGTTTCTGCCGATTCATCCGTTTGCCCGGGTTTCTGGCGTGCGCGGATTTGCCTGGGCAGATCTTGATGGTGATGGGAATCCCGATGCGTCGTTGATCGATCGCGATGGGAAGCTGCACATCTTTCACAACGAGCGGCAAGGGCAGTTCCACGAAGTCGCGTTGCCCGCGAACTTGCAGAACATGAAGGCCATCAACATCGCTGATCCTGACAATGACGGCGTTCTGGATTTGCTGGCCGTACAAAACGATGGCGAGATCGTGCGCGTCTCGTATGGCGAAGGTAAAGGCTGGTCGGCGACGGGAATCGCGAAAGTTCCGAATCCCACGGAAGAGCTGGCGGGCGATGTGCGCCTGCTGGTCGGTGATCTGGACAATAACGGCGCGCTCGATTTGATTCTCGCGCCTGTAACCCGTGCGACCGGCGTGAGCAATAAGAGCGCTGCGAGCGCGGCAATCTGGCTGGCGGACGAAAAGGGCAACTTCGTGTTACTTCCGAATTCGCCCGCGCAAGTGAACGTGTTGGACATAGCGGACGTGAGCGGAAGCGGGCGGCTCGATCTTCTTGGCTTGGATGCGGATGGGCAGGTGATCCGCGGCGTCAATCACGGATCGAAAAGTTATCACTGGCAGATTATCCGGCCGCATGCCAGACAAGCAACCGGCGATCAGCGCATCAATCCATTTGGTGTTGGCGGCGAAATCGAAATTCGCTCCGGCCTGCTGGTTCAAAAGCAGCCAATCAATGGGCCGCAGCTGCATTTTGGATTAGGCAGCCAGACGAGCACCGACGCGATGCGCATCGTGTGGCCCAACGGATCTGTGCGCGCGGAGTTCGATGTGCCGGCCGACCAGGCGGTCTTGACCGAACAGCGCATCAAAGGCTCCTGTCCGTATCTGTTCGCATTCAACGGAAAGCAAGTCCAATTCGTGAAGGACGCGGTGCCGTGGAGTTCGGCAATCGGGCTGCGCATCAACACCTTGGGAACGGCGCGCGTAGAAGCCACCGAGGAGTGGTACAAAATCGGACCGAGCGAACTTGCGCCGCACGACGGCTACTACGATCTGCGGATTACCGCGGAGCTCTGGGAAACGTATTACTACGACTATCTCTCGCTGATGGTCGTGGATCATCCGGTCGGAACCGAGATTTATGTGGACGAGCGCTTTGTGATTCCGGCCGCGAAGCTGGCGATCACCTCGACAGAGATGCCCCACAAAATTGTCAGCGCGACCGATGACGATGGAAATAACGTCACCGATGTTGTCAGCGCGTTAGACGGAAAGTACCTGGATAATTTCGGGCGCGGACAATATCAGGGTGTGACTCGCGATCATTATATCGAAGTCGATCTCGGTAAGGACGCGCCGAGTTCGGGACCGCTGTGGCTGATCGCGAAGGGCTGGATGCATCCGACGGATTCCTCGGTGAACGTGGCCATGGGTCAGGGAAAGCACGAAACCGCTCGCGGGCTGAGCCTGGAAGTGCCCGATGGTCACGGTGGATGGTCGATAGCAAAAGCGAATCTCGGTTTTCCCGCTGGGCGAAAGAAAATCTGCCTGGTGGATCTGAGCAATGTTTTTCGCTCGGGCACGCCGCATCGCGTGCGGCTGCGCACTGACCTGGAAATTTATTGGGATTCGATCGAGTGGGCGAAGGGCTTACCGGATGCGCAACTGAAAACGGTGCGGCTGGATCCGAGCGTTGCCGATCTTCACTACCGCGGCTATTCGGTGATGAATCAGGCGAATGCGTCTTCGCCGGAGCTGCCCGACTACAATCATTTTGAGGGAACGAAGCAACGATGGCGCGATCTGGTGGGGTACTACACGCGTTTTGGCGACGTGCGCGAGTTGCTGGCGCATATTGACGATCGCTACGTGATCATGAATTCTGGCGATGAGATGACATTTCGTTTCGCGGAGCAGGCCGCGCCGGCTGCAGGATGGACGCGCGATTACATTATTACGGGCGACGGATGGATCAAGGATGGCGATTTCAATTCTGGTTTCTCGCGGACCGTCGAGCCGTTGCCGTATCACGCCAAGAAACTATATGACAGGCGGCCCGGCAGACTCGAGGACGAGTGGGTGTTCCGCCATCATCCGGCGGACTGGCAGAACTATCACACGCGGTATGTGACTCCGGATGTGTTTCAGAATTCGTTACGCAGAGGTGGGAACTAGTGACGCGAAGTCCGATCCCGAGGATTGTGCTGAGCGTGATTTTTGTAGCGCTGGTGTTTTCGCCGCTGGCCATCAAGCGAGTTGCGGCGCGGCGTGACGCGGCGAAATCGCGACTCGATGCGCAAACGGCCCTGGGGCGGCACGGATTTTATTTTGAGGAAGTGTCGAAAGCCGCGGGCGTCAACTTTGTTCATCAAGCGCCCACGCTGGACGCCAAGCTGAATCACATCATGCCGCAGGTGGCGTCGATGGGCGCGTCGGTGTCGATCGTGGATTTCGATCGCGATGGCTGGTCGGACATTTATGTGACCAACAGCGGGGAAGGCAGCAAGAATGCGCTGTATCGAAACATGCACGATGGCACGTTCAAGGATGTTGCGGAAGAAATGGGCGTGGCGAATGTGAACCAGCCGGGCGTCGGCGTGTCGATGTGCGCGGTGTGGGGCGACTACGACAACGATGGGTACGAAGATTTGTTGCTGGTGAAGTGGGGGCGTCCGGAGCTCTTTCACAATGACGGCGGCCACGGATTTACGCGAGTAACCGAACAGGTGGGGCTGCCGCGCTGGGTGAACGCGAATACCGCGTTGTGGTTCGACTACGACGGTGACGGGCTGCTGGATTTTTTCATCGGCGGCTACTACCCGGAAGATGTGGATTTGTGGCATCTGGCGAACACGCGAATGATGCCGGACAGTTTTGAATACGCGAAAAACGGCGGCCGCAAATATTTATTTCACAATCTGGGTGACGGCAAGTTCGAGGAGGTGGCTGAAAAAGTTGGAATCAACAGCCATCGCTGGACGCTGGCGGCGTCGTCGGCGGACCTTCGCGGAACTGGGCGGCAAGATCTTTTCATCGCGAACGACTACGGGATTTCTGAACTTTATTTTAATGATGGCAAGCGTTTTCGCGAAGTGGGCGAGCAAACGGGCGTAGGTTTTGCGCCGAAGAGCGGTATGAATGCGGCGGTGGGCGACATTTTCAATCAAGGGCGCTATGCGGTGTATGTGTCGAACATTTCCGAAGAGGGCGTGCTGATTCAGGGGAACAATTTGTGGGTGCCGAAAGAGGGCACGTCGGGCGATGGAATTAAATACGATAATTTGGCGCGCGATTTAGGAGTGGAGATCGGCGGATGGAGTTTCGGCGCGCAATTCGGGGACTTCAACAATGACGGAACACTCGATTTGTATTTGACGAACGGATATGTGTCGCTCGATCGCAACAAGAGCTATTGGTACGATTTCTCGAAAATCGCGGGCGGGCACAGCATGATCATCAATGACGCGAAGAATTGGCCGGCGATGGAAGGGCGCAGCTTGTCGGGTTACCAGGCGAAGCGGCTGTGGCTGAACGATGGAGCGGGAAAATTTGTGAATGTGGCGCAGGCGGTCGGTGTGAGCGATACGTATGATGGGCGATCGGTGGCGCTGGCGGATTTGTGGAATCGCGGAGTGCTGGACGTCGTGGTGGCGAATGAACGAGGGCCGCTGCTGATCTACAAAAATAATGTGACGCCGGAAAATCAGTGGATTGAATTTGAGCTGGAAGGCACGGCGAGCAACCGCAGCGCGATCGGCGCGCAAGTGACGCTGTTCTGGAACGGGCAGCATCAGATTCAGGAAGTTGCGGGCGGAAGCGGGTTCGCAGCGCAGAATCAGCGGCGGCTGCACTTTGGCTTGGGGAAATTTCCGCAGATTGAAAAAGCGGTGATTCGCTGGCCTTCGGGAAAAACGCAAACGCTGGATAAGCCGGCCACGGCGCAGCTGCATAAAATCAAGGAGCCGGCATGAGCAACGCAGCCGCTGGTGTGGTGCATGCGGGAGCTCCGCCGTTGCCGCAGGCTTCGTGGAAGCGATTTGTTGGTCCGGAGAATCGCTACCTCGCGCCCGCGTTCATTACCTGCATCCTGCTGGCAGGGCATCTTTCGTTCGGCATTCTCGAGAGCTACAAGAAAACCGGTGTCGCAATTATCGCCAGCCTGATCACCGAAGCGATTCTGGGGCGCATCTTCACCGGGAAATTCCCAAATATTGCGAGCGCGTACATCAGCGGGATTAGCGTGGGCATTCTGGTGCGTTCGCCGGCGGTGTGGCCTTACCTGCTGTGCGCGGTGGTGTCAATCATGTCCAAATATGTGCTGCGGGTAAAAGGCCGGCACATCTGGAATCCGTCAAACTTTGGGATTTCTGTGCTGCTTTTTCTGGCGCCGGAGACCGTCGCGACCTTGAGCATTCAATGGGGCAACTATTTGTTGCCGATGATTGTGATCTGGTGTTTGGGGTCGGTGATTATTTATCGGGTGAGGCGATTTCATATCACGGCGACGTACGTCATCTCCTTCGTGATGTTTGCGTTTGTGCGCAGCTGGATAACCGGAAGCCCGTGGCAATCGGAAATTGCGCCGCTTACCGGGCCGATGTACCAGCTATTTATTTTCTTCATGGTGACAGATCCGAAGACCACGGTGCGGAAGAAATTCTGGCAGTGCGTGGTCGTCTTTTTGGTGGCGCTGGTGGAAATGATTTTGCGGCTCAATCAGGTGGTGTACGCGCCGTTCTACGCGCTGTTTCTGGTTGGCCCGCTGGCGATGCTTGTGGACATCTGGTTCGAATCGCGCCGCCCGGCGGCGGTTGCGCGGACCTGACTCGCAACCAGCGAAAGGAAATTTATTCTTGATCGCTGAACGGAAACTGTCGATCTGTCTGCTGGTCGCGGCATTATCTTCTGCGACGAGTTGTAATCAGCAGCCGCCGAGGCCGCCGGAGGTACCATCGCCTGCAAAGATCGCGGTGCCGGCTCTGCCCTCGACGCTAAGCGTTCCAGCACCGCCGAAAACCGCAACTCCAGATCATCCGGAATTGATCAGCACAAACGGCAGCAACAGCAGTGCTGTCGACTCCGCTGGCGGCAGCAGGGCCGCAAGCGCGACGCGGCCATCAGGGCCCATCGAATTCACCGATGTTACGACGCAGGCCGGGATTCGCTTCAAGCACAATAGCGGAGCGTTCGGCAAAAAATATCTGCCCGAAACGATGGGCAGTGGGGTTTGTTTCATCGACTACGATAATGACGGGTGGCAGGACCTATTTTTCGTCAACTCGATGAACTGGCCGGGGCATAGTTCCAGCGAGAAATCATTTCCCTCGCTGTATCACAACAATCAAGACGGCACGTTTACGGATGTGACCAAGCAAGCGGGATTGGCGGTGGAGACGTATGGTCTGGGGTGCGCGGTCGGTGATTACGACAACGACGGCTTCGACGATTTGTACGTGACCGGGGTCGGTACGAATCATTTATATCGAAATCTCGGCAACGGTAGATTTGCGGATGTCACCTTTAAAGCGGGAGTGGGCGACGCGGGGTTTTCGGCCAGCGCGGTGTGGTTCGACTTCGACAACGACGGCAAGCTGGATCTGTTCGTCACGCACTACATCGACTGGTCCATCGAAAAAGATCAGTACTGCACATTGGATAATAAAAATAAATCGTATTGCACGCCGCAGACGTACAAGGGTGAAAGTCCGACATTATTTCGCAACAACGGCGACGGCACATTCGAAAATGTCACCAAGCGCGCGGGCCTGTACGATCCGACTTGCAAGTCATTGGGTGCAGCGCTGATCGATTACGACAACGATGGGTGGCTGGATTTGTTTGTTTCGAATGATACGGAAGCAAACAAGCTGTATCGGAACAATCACAACGGAACTTTTAGCGATGTGGCGATCCTGGCGGGTGTGGCGCTCAGCGAATCGGGCCGCGTGC